>Ga0082335_1000762_pt1 | contig 76851 bp, 77 predicted proteins | sample Subgrocontami58m_FD_72375 | JGI IMG/M metagenome (GOLD analysis project Ga0082335, IMG submission 72375) | Subsurface groundwater microbial communities from S. Glens Falls, New York, USA - GMW37 contaminated, 5.8 m (SPADES assembly) (version 2) ... | reverse complement strand
GCCTCCCCGCCATTCGACTACCGTTGTATTATTTATAACGGTAGTCGAATGTCCCGAGCGAGCGAAGCGAGTCGAGGGGCTGGTGGTATCCTACCGCTCACACTTCGACAAAGCTCAGTGTGACCCCGAGCTCGTCGAGGGGTCATGGTCGTTGACCGTTCATTATGCATCACGCAACGAGAATTCATCTCATCAAGGATGTCTGCCTGCTCCTCGTGAGCCTTGGAGCCGCAGCGGTTCTGGTTGTCACACCGTCGGTTGAACAGATTTTGACGTCCTCGATGGAGACAGAGGCCTTGGCGAGTTTTGTCGCCGGCCTCTTTTTTACGTCCGTTGTGACAAGCCCCGCGGCCATCGTCGCGCTCGCCCAGATTGGAGCGGCCAACTCGCCGTGGCTCGTCGCTCTTATCGGCGGCCTTGGGGCTGTGATCGGGGATCTTGTACTCTTCCGTTTCATCCAGACACATTTCAACAAGGACATGGAACAGTTTTTGAAGACCAAGCGTCTGCGCCACGTTTTTTCACCCTCACGTTTCCGATCCTTCACCTGGTTGCTGCCGTTCATCGGCGGTCTCATTATCGCCTCGCCGTTACCCGACGAGCTTGGTGTGACGCTCCTTGGCGTTACGAAGCTTCCGCTAAAGGCTTTCGTCGTCATATCGTATCTCTCAAACTTTGCAGGAATTCTGCTGATTGCCCTTGTCGCCAAAAGTCTGGCGTCTTCATGACGACGCTGCTAAGCTCTCCTCATGGACCCCAAAGATGAAATCAAACAGAAGCTCGATATTCTGGATCTCGTGAGCGAGTATGTCGTCCTTAAACCATCGGGCTCGACCGGGTTTAAGGGGCTTTGTCCGTTCCACTCGGAAAAATCTCCCTCCTTTCATGTCTCCCAAGACCGCCAGAACTGGCACTGCTTTGGGTGCGGTGAGGGCGGAGATTGTTTTACTTTCGTGATGAAGATGGAGGGGATGACGTTTCCCGAGGCACTGATGCACCTGGGAAAGAAGACGGGCGTCGAGGTTCGTCGTCTTCCGACCGCAGAGACTAACACGCGGTCGCGGATGCTCCAGGTGAATGACCTGGCACAGAAATTTTATCGCAAAGTGCTCACCGATTCTCCCAAGGCGTCCGCGGCACGCGGCTATGTAGAGACCCGACAGATCCCCTCCGAGCTTGCAGAGCGATTCGGCATCGGATACGCGACAGATGACTGGGACACGCTCTCGCAGTTTCTTCTCAAGCGCGGCTTCTCCGAAGGCGAGCTTGTCCAAGCCGGACTCTCGATGCGACGTAAACAAGGATCAGGAGTCATCGATCGTTTTCGCCACCGTCTCATGATTCCTCTGCGAGATCATCATGGGAACACGGTGGGGTTTACGGGACGCAGCATGCCCGGCGACGAGCAAGGGCCCAAGTACATGAATTCTCCCGAGACGCCGATTTACTCCAAGAGTCATCTCCTGTTTGGGTTGGATCTTGCGAAGCGCCCGGCGCGCGATGCGGGATTCATCGTGATCGTGGAAGGGAATCTCGACGTGGTTGCCTCGCACAAGGCCGGGGTCGAGCATATCGTCGCCTCCTCTGGCACCGCGTTTACCCAAGCACAACTCGAACTGCTCAAGCGCTACACCTCGACGATTGTCTTTGCGTTTGATTCCGACGCGGCGGGACTCAAGGCCGCCAAGAAGGGGATGAGTCTTGCGCGCGCGCTCGAGTTCGATATCCGCGCGGCGATTCTGCCAGAAGGCGTGAAAGATCCTGACGAGCTGGTGCAAGCCAAGCCGGAACTTTGGAAGTCGCTTGTGGAACACTCCGTGCCGATCATGCAATTCTTGATCGCGCACACCACGCGCGGTCGCGACCTCAAGAACATCGATGATAAACGTGCGATCGCGCGCGAGCTTCTTCCCGCTCTTGGCGAGATGTATTCCGTTGTCGAACGTGAACACTGGCTTCAAGTCGTAGCAGACCTCCTACAGATTTCTATCGACCGCCTCCGCCCCTCACTTCCTTCCGCGACCAAGCCCTCGGCTCCCTCGACGCCCTTGAAGCCCTTGAAGCCCTCGACGCCCCTCACGAAGTCCGAAAAAGCCCGCCGTCTTCTCTTTGGCTACATCGTCAATACCCCTGATGCATTTGACACCTTTCGCAAACGGCTTGAAAAGGCTTTTGGGGGGGAAGAGCTGTGGATAACCCTTTACAAGTTGGCTGCAGACTCGTATGATTGTGCCAGTCAGGGAGCCTTGACAAACACTGTCGGGGTTCCGAAAAAGTATTTTTCGCGGATTCAAGACCTGTTCGTCGACCACCCGCGGCAAGTAGTGCTTCAGCAGCTGCTTGATACTTCGACGTTCATGGCCGACGAGACCTTTCATGAGCTGCCGCCACAGAAGGTATTGGAACACATCGATCAACTCTTTACCTTGCTTGAGGAGGATCTCGCGGCGCAAAAGCGCGTGACGCTTGCGCGCGAGCTGCGACAAGCAGAAGCGACAGGGGACAACGCCGCGGTTAGCGCGCTCATGAGCCAATTAAATGAATAGAAGGGCGCTCTGTCGCCCGTATTTCTTGTTTGCGTTATGCCAAGACTCGCGCTCACCAAGAGACTGTCGGCAAGGAGAAAGCCGATGGCAAAGAAGAAAGCACACAAGCCCATCGCAAAAAAGAAACCTTCACACGCAAAGAAGCTCTCGAACAAGCGCAACGTGACACTCTCGAAGATTCACATGCGCTACAAGCGAGCGGAACCTCCGTCAGAGGAAGTCCTGCGGCGACTGGTGCAAAAAGGGATGCGTCGCGGCTATGTGACGGAGAACGAGCTGCTGTTCACGTTCACGGAGCTAGAAGATTATCTCGAGGAGTTTGAGGCGTTCCTTTCCGAGCTTGAGCGCGTGGGTGTTCACTTTGTCGAGGTCAAAGAAGGCATCTTAGGGCGCGCGAAGGAGCGTGACGATGTGTACGACAAGATTCGCATGAGCGATGACGCTCGGCATGTCGCGTTGCCGGAGATCACGCAAGACTCCATTCAAATGTACCTGCGCGAGATCGGAAAGATCCCGTTGTTGACGGGAGAGATGGAGGTCGCGCTTGCCAAGCGCAAGGAGCGCAATGACAAAGAGGCGGAGCGCCGGCTCATTGAGGCGAATTTGCGTTTGGTAGTTTCGATCGCCAAAAAGTTCGTGGGGAAATCTATGTCGCTGTTGGATCTCATCCAGGAGGGGAATATCGGATTGTTCCGCGCCGTGAAAAAATTCGAGTACCGGAAAGGATTTAAGTTTTCGACCTATGCCACGTGGTGGATTCGTCAGGCGATCACCCGCGCGTTGGCCGACCAATCCCGCACCATCCGCATCCCGGTGCACATGGTCGAGACGATCAACAAGTTTCAACAGATTGAGCGCCAGTTGATCCAGGACTTGGGACGCGAACCGCTGGCCGAGGAAATCGCGGCGGAAATGGGACAGCCGATCGAAAAAGTTCGGCATATCCGGAAGATCTCGCAAGAGACGGTTTCGCTTGAAACATCCGTGGGCGACGACGACGAAGATTCAAAGCTCGAGGACTTTCTCGAAGACGTGAAGACGATCTCGCCGGATCGCACGGCCGCGCGCGAGCTGTTGAAGGATTACGTCATCCAGTCGATGATGGACTTGACGCCGCGCGAGCAAAAGATCCTCGAGATGCGGTTCGGACTCACCGATGGAGTGAGCCATACGCTGGAAGAGGTCGGCCGCGAGTTCGACGTCACGCGCGAGCGTATCCGCCAAATCGAAGCCAAGGCGCTGGAGAAGATTCAAGCGCACCCGCTTATTGAAAAATTGAGAGATTACTAAAAAAGCGCCGGTCAAAAGCCGGCGTTTCGATTTGGAAATGAAAAACCGACCAGGAGGTCGGCAGAGGGGGAAACGGCGAGCTACTGGAGGCGCAGCTCGGCGAGGTCGGGGAGTCGGCGACTGTGGCGAGAGCCTGGCCAGTCATGGGCGATGTCAGGGCCGTTGCGACGGATGGTGTCGAGCATCTCAAAGGCGTCGTTCAACTCTTCGCACAGCCGCAGGACGGAGAGCTCGTCCAGCCGTCGGGAGCCGAGCCAGTCCAGAACCGCGACGATCATGCCCCTCAAGGTCTGGTTGGTGAAGCTTTCGGCTGCAACCGGCCGGTCGTTGCGATAGAGCACGACGCCAACGGATCGCTCGTCGTCGGTCAGGAAAATGTCGGCATAGACCGTGCCGGCGGCGGTTTTCAATCGGATCACGATTCCTCCTGCTGCGGGTGGATACGTCGTAAGCCACACAGCTTACGAGCTGTCCAAACTAGACGAAAAGTCCATTTTCGTCAACCAGGTCGGAAGCTTAGCTTCCGACAGGCGGCGCGAAATTAGGATTTTGGTCGCTGTAAATCGCGTGCCTTGAGGATGTTGACAAGCAGCATCGCAACGGTCATGGGACCCACGCCGCCGGGGACCGGAGTGATGGCGCTTGCGACTTTTTCGACTGACTCGAAATCTACGTCGCCCTTGATGCCCTCGCCGGTACGCGTGGTTCCCACGTCGATGACGATCGCGCCGGGCTTCACCACGTCACCCGTGATAAGTCCAGGGATTCCCTCGGCAACGATCAGGATGTCGGCCGCTCGAGTTTGCTCTGCGAGGTTTGGATTCTCTGCTTGCGTGACCGTCGAGTCGATGGCGCGTTCCTGCAGAAGGAGTTGAAGAGGAGCAGCAAAGAGAGGTGAGGAGACAATGCAGGCGCGTCCGAGACCTCCAGCTTCGTCGATCAGCTTCATGATGCCAAGCACGACCGCCGAGGCGATACAGGGTTCGCCGCGCTTGAGCTTTTCGAGGTTCGTTGGATGGAATCCGTCGACGTCCTTGAGTGGATCGATGGCGGCGATCACGCGGTCGGCGTTTTGCGAAGGGAGCGGAAGCTGGACGAGGATGCCGTGGATGTCCTTTCGCGCATTGAGCTCGTGGATTTTTTCGATCAGTTCATCCTCGGGAGTACTGGCCGCATACAAAGAAAGCTCGAACATGATCCCTGCCTCCTCGCAGGCTTGTCGCTTCAGACTTACATACAAGTGCGACGCCGGGTCATCGCCAACTAACAGGACGGCGAGTCCTGGACGAGAGTGGAGTTGTTGAACGCGCGCTTTGATTTTTTCCCGAATCCGCGCACCGAGTGCTTTTCCGTCGAGGATGAGTGCCATAACGCATCGCATGCTACCAGAAACGGAGCGATGGTTCAATGATAAAACCCTCCTTCGCTGTGGTTGAGCTTGGGAGGGCTGGTCGAGGGTCGTGCCTCGAAGCGGAAGTCAGAAGAGGCTCGAGGTGAAGTTGATATCCTTCCCCTGTGTCCACGCGCAGAGCTCATCCCTGCGTGAACGGTGGACGACGAGCAGTTCGAGCACATCAGAATGCTCGATTCGCTCTTGAGGCGGAAAGCAAGGCCACACAGTGACCTGCCTGTCGTGTGAGTTGATACGCCAGAACTCGAACCCCAGACGCGTGCACATTCCCAACACCGGCGTCTTGTCCCATGGAGTGGCGACGCGTTCGCGCAGGATGCATCCGCCCACCTCGCCCTTCCACAGCCGCGCCATGGAAAGCCCGATGGAGCCACTGGCCATGTCCGCATCCTTGAAGAGATCGCTTTCGACCATCTCTTGGACGAGACGGGAGTGCTTGCTTGGAAGCGAGCGGAGCAGCACATACTGGGTGCGGAGTGCGCGCGTTTCGTCGATGGCGAGCTCGACTGCCTGCTTGCGCAGCCCCAGGCTCACCAGACGGTGCGTCTTGTCCGATCCCGGGCGGTAGTAGTAGAGCTCGCCCGTGGAAGCGTCGCCCACGCACACCGCCACGACCTGGTCGTCGACGACCAGCGCGCACATCGGACCGAAGCCAGAGGACTGCTTGCGCTTGTAGGCGCTCGTCCCGTCGATGGGGTCGACCACGAAGTAGGCTCTGTATCCACGGATGTTACAGCGGATATTGAGCCCCTCCTCCTCGCCGATGAGGCCGAAGCCAAACGGCTTGCCCCACTGCTCGGTGAAGAGCTTCACGAAGACGCCTTGGCACTCGAGATCAGCCTGCGTGACCCAGTCCGTCCGGCCGTCGGGCTTGGTGCCTTTCTCGAACGCCTCCGCGGTGAAGCGCATGTCCAGCGCCACCGCCATCGCCCGTGTGCAGGCGTCCCTCATGCTGATTCCCAGGAGCGGGCCCAGCATTTCGGGGCTAGGACTATTAAGCCACATCAGTGTGTCCTCCTATCATCAACGGTGGAGCAGGAATATAACACGTGATATCCTGCAGGTCAATATGAAGAAACTTATTTTCGCAACGCATAACTCTGGAAAGATCCGTGAGATGCGACAGCTTTTGTCCTGGCTTGGGATCGACGTGTTGAGCGCGGACGAGGCCGGGGTAACGCAGGATGTCGTGGAAGACGGCACGACGTTTGAACAGAACGCGCTGAAGAAGGCGCGGTTCGTTGCGTCTCAAACTGGGGAGTGGGCCGTGGCCGATGACTCGGGGATTATGATTGACGCTCTCGACGGCCGCCCGGGTGTGTTCACGGCGCGATGGGCAGGAGAGGACGCGGGCGATGAAGGACTGGTGGCGTACACGCTCGAACAGCTCAAGGACGTGGAGGAAGGTCGGCGTGGGGCGTCGTTCCACTCGGTCGTTGCGCTTGTGTCCCCGCAGAGTGAAGAGTGGACGTTTGAAGGGGTGGTCGATGGGAAGGTGGTCGTGAGTCCTCGAGGAACTCCTCGCTCGAAGCTCCCGTACGACGCTCTATTTTGTCCGGCCGGACATAATCGTACGTTCGCGGAAATGTCCGATGAAGAAAAAAACGCCTTGAGCCATCGCGGAAAGGCCTTTGAGAAGTTGAAAGAATTCCTCCAAAGATCATAAAGGATCCCTGATCGGGGATCCTTGTTGTACGAACAATAATGTCCGATCGGACATTATTGTTCGTTGGTTAGTATGTCAACGTTGAGTACAACGGGAAACGGTCGGTCATAGTTTTTACATCCTGTCGAATTCCCTCGAGCTTCTGGTCATCGCTGTTGTGGGCGATGGCCTCGTCGATCCAGGCGGCGATCTGACCCATCTCCTCCTCTTTCATCCCTCGAGTTGTCAGCGCGGGAGTGCCAAGCCGGATGCCAGAGGGATCAAACGGGGAGCGCGGTTCAAAGGGAACCGTGTTTTTGTTTACCGTAATGCCTGCCTTGTCCAGCGCCAAAGACGCTTGCTTGCCGGACACGCCCTTGTTCGTCAGATCAACGACCATGAGGTGATTATCTGTGCCGCCCGTCACGAGGTTGAATCCGCGCGCCATGAGCTCCGTAGCGAGAGCCTTCGCGTTTTTTACGATTTGGTGACCGTACTCTTTGAAGTCTGGCTGGAGTGCCTCTTTGAGCGCCACGGCGATCGCGGCAGTTTGGTGATTGTGCGGCCCGCCTTGGAGGCCGGGGATAATGGCGCGGTCGATAAGGGTCGGGATATTTTCCTTGGAGACTTCAACCGGCTTGAGGGGTTTGGAAGGAGATCCATTAGCAAGAATCATCGCCCCACGAGGGCCGCGCAGTGTCTTGTGCGTCGTGGTCGTGATCACGTCCGCGATCCCGACCGGGGAGGGGTGGTCGCCCGAGACGATGAGTCCGGCGATGTGGGAAATATCGGCCATGAGGAACGCGCCCACAGCATCAGCAACCTCGCGCGCCCGCTCCCAATCGATGAGGCGCGGATAGGCGGTTGCGCCCACGATGACGAGTTTTGGTTTGTGCTCGAGTGCGAGCGACATCATCTCCTCAAAGTCGAGATAGCCATCTTTGGTCGAGGTGTACTGAACGGACTTGTAGTAGCGGCCGGAGAAGTTGACGGGCAGGCCGTGCGTCATGTGCCCGCCGTAAAAGAGGTTCATGCCCATGAGCGTGTCGCCGGGGTTCAAGAGCGCGAACATGACCGCGATGTTGGCGGCGCAGCCGGAGGCGGGTTGGACGTTCGCGTGCGTGACGCCGAAGAGTTCCTTGGCCCGCTTGCGCGCGAGATTCTCGATGACATCGACCCACGCGTTGCCACCGTAGTAGCGCATGCCGGGATACCCTTCGGAGTACTTGTTGGTGAGGATCGATCCCAGCGCCTCGAGGACTTCCAGCGAGACGAAGTTCTCCGAAGGGATCATTTCCAATCCCTCGCGCTCGCGCTCAAGCTCGCCCATAAGGGCGTTGGAGAGGTCGGGATCGTAGGTGAAGATGGACATAGTTGGGAGATTATAGCACAAGGGCGAGAAGGACTAGGAGGACTAAAAGGATCAAGGGATTCGAGGCCATTAGTCCTCTTAGTCCTCTTGATCCTTCTCGTCCTTTTTCTTCCCTCCATTGACAACGAAAAGAAACGCAGCTAGGTTGAGATGACGCACATGCCTGCCTGTGCGCGAACGCGGAGGTTCTCGTGCTTCATTCCACGATTCCTCCCCGGAACCGTGTCGTACACATTCATCAACCCGACTTCTGTGGTCGGATGGTGCGCGTCGCGACGCTTCCAGAGACCGCCGACCAGTTGAAGCTGCGAGAGCTGATCTCCGGGGATCAGCTTGCGGTGAGTTCCGACGGTCTTTGCGCGGGGTATATCCTCGCGTCTTCCATGACGACGGAGACGGTCGTCCATTCCCACTTCGGCCCTTTGGGTCCGACGTTCCTGCGCCCGTCTGGGCGAATGGATGAGGGGACGCGGATCCTTCGCGTGTGCGACTCGCACCTGTTGGTGTGGGGTCGCGCGCAAGGCCATCCCGCCGGCATGTGGCTTCTCGCGCCCGGACACAGTGCGTTCCTACTTCGTCTTGATCTGATCGAGTACGAACCGGCGACCAGAGCCGTCAAGGGTGTTGACGTCAATCGCCCAGGGCAGATCATCCATCTCACGGGGTGGGGATTCTGGCCTGTGGAGGAGACAGCGATCGTCACCCCCGACAACGACGGCCTGTCCGTCATCGAGACGCTCGCGGGTCATCCGCACGCGTATCGTGCGCACGCCCAGGGAGTGACCGGGCTGTGTGTGCTTACGCTTGAGGACGCGTCTCGTGCCGTGGGCGTGGTGCGGTGGCGTGGCCATCTCATGCTGGCGGTCGCTCGCGCGAGCCAGTCGTGGCTCACACAGCTCGACCGTGGTGCGCAGGGACAGACGCTGGAGCGTGTGGCACTTGACGGAGACTTCTGCGGTGCCTGGGCCTCGCCCAAGGGTGAGACGCTCGCGATCCTCGTCCATCCGCGCGGAACGCACAGTGATGTCCGCCGGCTCCAGTTGAGCGATGGTAGGATCGTCCACGAGGGAGCGTTCAAGATGGATGCGGCCTCGTTGCGGTGGTCAGCCAACCACAACGAGCTCGCCGTGAGGATCTCCCAGCGTGATGGGTTCGTTCGAGGGTTTCGTGAGCGGATCGTGGGTACCTCGGTCGATCACTCGATCGCCCATGGGCTTCACGTCCGCGAGATGTTGGTCGACGATGCTGGACGTCTGGCTGCCCTCATCCAGCACGACGGCAGGTGCGATCAGCCCATCGTCGCAGGCCGCGCCGGCACCAAGGTGCCGTTGGCGTGGAACCTCCATCACACCAGTGACGGACACACTTCGTGGACGACGGTCCACGGAGATCGGATCCTGACCTGGGTTCAAGAATCGCCGGCCGTTCGGGTCGTCGGTCACGCATTGCGCTAGTCCGTGGGGCTGGCGCTTTTATAATTCATAGGTCCTATAGGACCAATAGGACCTATGCTAGACTATGTAAGGAGACCTCTGCAAAAGTTATTAAGTCGTTGAGTGATTGAGTAACTCAACGACTAAACCACTCAACCACTAAACGACTTTTTCAGAACTCTCTAAGCTATGTTCCAACACTACACCCACGTCCACTTTGTCGGGATCGGCGGCATCGGCATGTCTGCGCTTGCCAAGTGGTTTTTGCATGAGGGAGTCGTCGTGAGCGGATCGGATATCCATGTGGGTTCGATCACGGACGATCTTGAAACTCGAGAGGCGACGATCTTTTCCGGCCATGCGCCGACGAACGTGACGCAGGATGTCGATCTGCTCGTGTACTCGCCAGCCGTTGCCGACACAAACCTTGAGCGCGTTGCTGCGCGTGAGCGTGGCATTCCGGAGCGGACGAATTTTGAAGTGCTGGGCGAGCTTTCCAAGTCGTTTTCCACGATCGTCGTGAGTGGTACCAACGGCAAGTCGACCACGACGGCGATGCTGGGACTCATGCTGGAGGCTGCAGGGTACGACCCAACCGTTTTGGTCGGCTCGCTCGTGCCTGGATTCAAGGACGGGAATTTTCGTCACGGAGGCGGTCGCTTCTTCGTGGTCGAGGGCTGCGAGTATCGCGCCAACATGCTGCACTTGCAGCCGGAGATGATCGTGCTCACCAATATCGAGGAAGACCACCTCGACTACTATCGTGACCTCGCGCACATCCAGGAAACGTTTCAGACGTTCGTCGACAAGCTCAAGGGGCAGGGGATGGTGGTTGTAAACGCGGACGATACGGGGAGCGCAGGACTGTCGATTCATAGGCCGGTGAAGTATGGGTCGGATAGGACCGATGTGATCTATGCTTTCCAAGAGCGCAAGACGGTCATGGGGAGCCAGAAGATCCGCACGAATGTTGGTGAGCTTGAGTTGCAGATCCCGGGTGAGTTTAATGTGTACAACGCGCTGGCAGCGACCGCGGCGGCGATGGAGCTGGGCGTTCCGTTTGAGACGTGCCGACGTGTGCTCAAAGACTTCCGAGGGATCTGGCGCCGGTTTGAGCGCGTGGGTGTGTGGAACCCCCCTTCGCTAAAGCTTCGTGGGGCAGGTGGCGCAGACATCATCTCCGACTACGCTCACCACCCATCGGCGATTCGACAGACGATTGAGGCAACTCGAGAATTTTTTCCTGGCCGTCGCATAGTGCTGTGTTACCAGCCCCACCAGCACGACCGTACCAAGAAGCTGTTCGATGAGTTTGTCGCTTCGCTGCGGCTTGCCGATCTCCTCATTCTCGCGGAGATCTATGACGTGGCCGGCCGCAATGCCGTGCCTGCCGGCAGGCAGGAGGAGCACGACGTGAGCTCCCGTGATTTGGTGAAGGCAATCAATAGACCCAATACGACCTATGCGTCCAATGTAGACGAAGCCGAATCGCAGCTGCGCGAAGTCGTGCGGTCTGGAGATGTCGTGCTCGTGATGGGAGCAGGAGACATTGATGAGGTGGCACGGAGACTAGCATAGGTCCTATAGGACCTATGAGACCTATGAGGACCTCTGCAAAAGTTATTAAGTCGTTGAGTGATTGAGTAACTCAACGACTAAACCACTCAACCACTAAACGACTTTTTCAGAACTCTCTATGAGTATTTCAGAACAACTCCAGATAATCATCGGTGCGCGGCTCCTGGAACAAGAGCCCATGAGCAAGCACACGAATTTTCGGATTGGCGGACCGGCGAAATGGTTTGTCGAGGTGCGGTCGGTTGAGGAACTTAAAAAGGTTTTGGTCGTCGTCAGCGAGAATGGGCTCGCCATGTTTGTCTTTGGTGGAGGATCAAACGTGCTCGCAAGCGACCAGGGGTTCGACGGCATCGTGATAAAGATGGCCATGCGCACATACGACATTCAAGGCACGCGCGTGCGAGCCGATGCTGGTGTGTTGTCCTGTGCTCTCGCGCGTGCGACTGGCAACGCCGGACTCAAAGGCCTCACCTGGGCGATCTCGCTTCCAGGAACGGTTGGTGGGGGAGTGCGTGGAAACGCGGGGTGCTTTGGAGGGGAAATGAAGGATTGGTTGGTGAGCGTGCAAGTATTAAGAGGTGGAAAGGTGGTGGAGGTTTCGAAGGTGGATTTGAAATTCGGATATCGAGAATCGACGATCAAACATTCCAACGACATCGTTGTGTCCGCGACGTTCGAGCTCGAGGAAGGAGACGCGCGGGAGCTCAAGGCTGAACTCGACGACAAGCTCATGAAGCGCAAAGCGTCACAGCCTCTGGACGCCGGGTCCGCTGGTTGTCTGTTCAAGAACTACGAGATCACTACAGACGATGAGCTGCAACGACTCGACCAACTTCTCGATGTACCTTCACAGATGAAGTCAGCCCGCCGAATAAGCGCGGGCTGGCTCATCGACAAACTCGGCCTCAAAGGAACACAGATCGGCGGAGCGAAAGTGAGCGACGTGCACGGGAACTTCGTGGTGAACACAGGCTCGGCGACGGCGGACGATGTCGTGCAACTCATTGCCCTCATCAAGACTCGCGCCCGCAACGAGTTTGGGATACAGTTGATGGAGGAGGTTGAGTACGTAGGATTCTAATCGCAAGGATCAGAAGGACTAAGAGGACTAATGGCCTCGAATCCGTTGATCCTTTTAGTCCTCTTAATCCTCTTAGAGGTCTCTGCAAAAGTGATTGAGTCGTTGAGTGGTTGAGTGAATCGCGCAAGAACGAGTGACTCAACGACTAAACGACTCAATCACTCAACGACTTTTTCAGAACTCTCCTTAGTCCTTTCCTCATCCTCCTATGCGCATCATCTCAATCAAGGGTACCAATATGCCACTCACCGACGCGATCAAGTCTCGCGTGGAGGAACAAGTCCAGGTTCTCGAAAAGCTGACAACATGGTTCGAGCCAGCCGCTGAATTGACTGTCGAGGTTGGGAAATCGACAAAGCACCATGCGAAGGGGCCGTTCTTCATGGCGGAGTTTCTTCTCCATGTTCCCGGCTCCGAGCTGCGCGCCTCGGCGCAAGAAGAGGATCTCTACCACGCGATCGTCGTGGCACGCGACCAGATCCGCCGCCAGCTTAAGGATTACAAGACCAGGCTGAAGGACAAACATGAGCGAGGTGTGAGACCTGGAAAAGAATAAGCGAGAAACATTCAGAGGATCCAAGGATTTGAGAATCAATTTTGTCCGATCCCACTTCGCTCGACGTTGTCGAGCTTCCGCCGTCGCTCACACAGCTATGACGGACAGGTCGAGGGACAGGTCGGACAGAATTGATTTTTTTAGATGAAGAGTGGATAATCTTGCGCGTATGACCAAGCTGTTAAAAGTCCTATTCGGGGATCCAAACAAGAAACTCTTGTCTGAACTTGGACGTGAGGTGGTGAAGATTAATTCGCTCGAGGACGGATTGCAGACACTCACCGACGAACAACTCAAAGCAAAGACACAGGAGTTCAAGAATCGCCTTACCGCGGGAGAAACGATAGACGACCTTGTGCATGAGGCGTTTGCGGTTGTGCGAGAAGCCGCGCGTCGCACGCTCGGGCAGCGACATTTCGATGTGCAACTCATCGGTGGACTTGTGCTCCATCGTGGGCAGATCGCGGAGATGCGCACCGGTGAGGGAAAGACGCTTACCTCTACGCTTGCTCTCTACACGAACGCTCTTCGCGGCCAAGGCTGCCACCTCGTGACCGTCAACGACTATCTGGCCAAGCGCGATGCGGTTTGGATGGGACAGATTTTTGATTTCCTCGGGTTGAGTGTTGGCTGCATCCAGCAGGACGGGGGGCTCATGTATGACAGGCAGTATCAGAAAGGACAAGAAGGATCAGAAGGACTAAAGGACTCGTTTCATGTGCGCGAGGATTACTTACGACCTTGTTCGCGCAAAGAGGCGTACGATGCGGACATCACCTACGGCACGAACAATCAATTTGGATTCGACTACCTGCGCGACAACATGGCGCCCGCGCTTGACCAATGCGTCATGCGTGAACTTCACTACGCTATCGTCGACGAGATCGACTCGATCTTGATCGACGAGGCACGCACGCCGCTCATCATCTCGGCACCGGCGGAGAAGTCCAATGACCTCTATTACCGTTTCGCGCAGATCATCGCCACGCTGGGTGAGAAAGAGGACTTCAACATCGACGAGAAGATGCGAGCCTCGACACTCACCGAGGCAGGCATCGAGAAAATCGAGCGGACGCTTGGCATCGAAAACCTCTACGCCATTGATCAAGGCATTTACCAACGCTTTGCCGACACGGCCTTGCGCGCCCGCGCCAACTATCAGCGCGACGTGCATTACGTGGTGAAAGACGGTCAGGTTCTCATCGTCGACGAGTTTACGGGCCGCCTCATGCCAGGACGTCGATTCTCCGAGGGCATTCATCAAGCGATCGAGGCCAAGGAAAGCGTGCCAATTCAAAACGAGAGCCGCACCATGGCAACGATTACGTTTCAGAATTTGTTCCGCATGTATCACAAGCTCTCGGGCATGACTGGTACAGCCGCCACCGAGGCAGAGGAATTTGCCAAGATCTACAACCTCGAAGTTGTTGAAATTCCGACGAACAAACCGATCACTCGTATAGACGCGCAGGATCGGATTTACAAAACGGAAGCCGGGAAGTTTCTTGCGCTTGCTCGTGAAGTGAAGGAATACCAACAGAAGGGGCAGCCGGTCTTGATAGGTACCGTGAGCGTGGAGAAAAACGAAATAGTTTCTCAGCTGTTTGCCAAAGCGGGAATCACGCACGAGGTCTTGAACGCGAAGAATCACGCCCGCGAAGGGGAGATCATCGCCCAGGCTGGACGCAAAGGCGCGGTGACGATTGCGACGAACATGGCTGGGCGCGGTGTCGACATTAAACTCGGAGGAAATCCTGCGACTGAAGAGGAGGGGGAGGCGGTGAAGAAATTCGGTGGGCTTCATGTCATCGGCACGGAGCGCCATGACGCGCGTCGCATCGACAACCAGCTGCGCGGACGCTCTGGCCGACAAGGCGATCCTGGATACACGCAGTTTTACCTCTCGATGGAGGATAGCCTCATGCGCATTTTCGGTTCTGACCGTGCGAAGGGCATGATGGATCGACTTGGCATTCCCGATGACCAACCGATTGAGGCCAAGCTCATTACGAGCTCGATCGAGAAGGCACAGGTGCGCGTGGAGGGCCATCACTTTGACGCGCGCAAACACTTGCTTGAGTACGACGACGTACTCAACAAGCATCGCGAGATTATCTACGCGCGAAGACGTGAAGTACTCGAAGCATTTGCGGGCGAGCCAGAGAAGCTCCGTGATCGCATCCTCGACATTATCGAGGGCGAGGTGGAGCAGATCGTGTTGTTTCACTCCTCCGAGGTTGCCCGCCCGGACGACCGATACCAGGTCGGACGGGGGGGGTCTGCATGGGACGTGAAGGAGATTGTCGAGTCCGTGAGCACCATCGTGGCGCTCACCCAGGAACAGAAGAACGAACTTGGCTCAATCGGGCAGACGGCCGCAAAGGACAAAGAAGAGCTCGCGCAGGGTCGCAGCGAGGTCATCGGCAAGGTGATGGAGATCATCCGTGCACAGTACGACAAACTCTACGACGTGTTCGAGGAGCGGAAAAATGTGTACGGCATTGAGCGCGCCGTGATCCTGCGGGCGATCGATATGTTGTGGATCGATCACCTGGCGGCCATGAGTGCGCTGCGCACCGGAATCGGATTGCAGGGCTACGGCCAACGCGATCCACTTGTGGAGTACAAGAAGGAGGGTTACGGTATGTTCCAGCATTTACTCGGCTCGATTAACAGCGAAATCACGCAAACGTTCTTCAAGTACGCCAAGCACGCGGTGGATATGAAAGTTCAAGCCGAGCTGGGACGATCGGTGTTTCAAAAGGCAGGGTTGATTTTGCAAGGCGCGCAGAAGACGAGTAGTGGAAACGGAGACGGAGGTAGTCCCAGGCTTCCCGCCGCCGCTGAAGCTATGGCGGGCAGGCAGCCTGCGGGGTCGTCAGAAAAAGTTGGCCGTAATGATCCGTGTCCCTGCGGATCGGGAAAGAAGTTTAAGAAGTGTCATGGACAATAGGTCTTATAGGATCTATACGACCTATGGAGGAAAAGCTCATTCCAGCTCACGGTGGGTACCGCAATCTCAAATCGTTTCAGACAACGACTATTGTGTATGATCTGACGGTGGATTTCTGTGCTCGGTTCGTGAAAGACTACCGCATGAAGGACCAGATGGTTCAAGCGGCGCGATCGGGACGGCAGAACATTGCAGAGGGGTGCCAGGCGTCTGGAACATCGAAGAAGACAGAGTTGAAGCTGATCGGTGTGGCACGGGCCAGCCAGGAAGAGTTACTGCTTGATTTTGAAGACTACCTCCGTCAGCGCCAGCTGGAGCAATGGAACAAAGACCACCCAGGGGTGAAACTTATTCGCGCGCTCGCGTACAAAGAAAATAGGTCGTATTCGACCTATAAGACCTATTGTGCAGACCATCAGTCCGCTGCAAACACGGCCATCTGTCTCATCCACCAAGCAAATTTCCTCCTTGACCGTCAACTGCAATCACTTGAGAAGCAATTCATGCAGGAGGGCGGGTTTACGGAACGGCTTTATAATAAACGTAAAGAGGCACGAGGAGATACCTGGTAAAGTTTTATGAACATCATCCTTGGATCCAGCTCCCCAAGCCGCAAGGCTGTCCTTGAGACCATGGGGTATACGTTCACCACGATCTCGCCGGACATTGATGAGCGCGCTATTCGTCGAGAAAACGCACACGAACTCGTGACGGCCATCGCGCAAGCAAAGATGGACGCGGTCCTGCAGAAAGTCGACGGTGACGCGATCGTCATTTGTTCAGACCAGGTTATGGTGGTCGATGGGGTGGTGCGCGAGAAACCCACAACGAAAGAAGAGGCCTACACATTCATCGCCACGTATACGACGAAGCCACAGATCGCTACCTCCGCCACGGTCGTCTGCAATACCGCCAACGGGAAGCGTGTCTGTGAGGTTGTGGAGGTAACGGTCACGTTTGATTCTATACATGAAGAAAACATCCGCGAGTTCGTCGAGACACAACAGGCTCTCAAGTATGCGGGCGGCCTTGCCGCGGAGCACCCATTGTTCATGCCGTTCGTGCATCTCGACGGCGAGTGGGAAGCGTTGATGGGCCTACCAAAACAAAAGACGCTTGAGATGATCGAGCTGGTCTCCGATTAGGGTTTGGGTTGTCCACTTGCCCGCCGGACCCCGATCGCCTACACTTACGGCCGTCTATTTTTATCCTATGCAAACGTGGAAATTGAAAAAGAAGCCCGTCCAGCACAAGTCCAAAAAGCCTCGTGTGTGGGCCATTATCGCCATTGTGGCGACGATTGCGTCCTTGTTCTACAGCTTCCCTGGTTTTTGGAACCAGGGAGCGCAGTTCGTTGAGGCAAAAACAGGTTGGCTTCCACCAACCATTAGCGAGGAGCCATTCCGACTTGGGCTTGATCTTCAGGGCGGCACGCACTTGGTGTACGAGGCGGACATGTCGCAGATCCCGGAAGAGGATCGCCTCACCGCACTGGAGGGCGTGCGTGATGTGATTGAACGTCGCGTGAACGCGTTTGGCGTCTCCGAGCCGGTTGTGCAAACAACAAGCACGGGGGGCACCTATCGTGTCATCATCGAGCTCGCAGGAATTCTCGACGTGAGTGAAGCCATTGCGCTCATCGGAGAAACACCGGTGCTCGAATTCAAGGAGCCAGGCGAGGAGCTGCAACGCGATCCAACGCCAGAGGAGCTTACACAGCTTGAAGAGCTCAACGCAGGTGAACGCGCGGTTGCGCAGGTCGTTTTAGACCGTGCGCTTGCGGGCGAGGATTTCGATGCGCTTGTGGCAGAGTTGAGTATCGACCGCAACAAAGAGACAAGCAAGGGAATCCTCGAGAACATCACTGACGATTCCTATTTCATGGAGTACGTGCTCTTGATTGAGCAACGGGGCGTTCGTCCCGGGCAGGTGAATCGCAACCTTCTGGAGAACGAAGACGGCGTGAGTGTGTTCAAGTACCTCAATCCAAGCGAGCGAACCGAGATGCTTCTCTCCCACATCCTCATCTGTTTTGAAGGGAAGACAAATTGCACGAGCAGCGTGTCTGCCATCGATGCCTCGCTTCAGATCAACAACCTCAAAGAACAGGCGACGCCAGAGAATTTTGACGACCTCGCAAAGCAATACTCGACAGACCCGTCGGCCATCACCAACTCGGGAGACCTCGGGTGGTCAACCACTGGGGATTACGTTGCGGCGTTTGATCTTGCCTCCGCCGCGCTCCAGGTCGGCGAGATTTCGTCGACGGTCGAAACCGAGTTCGGCTACCACCTCATCTACAAACGCGACCAGAAGACCAGCCCTGCCTATACGATCCAGCGCGTGCTCATGCCGCTCTCGGACATCTATGACGTTGTGCCACAGGTTGAGCCATGGGTGAACACGGGGCTCTCCGGCAAGCATCTTGCACGCGCCGGGGTCGAGTTTGATCCCAACAGCGGCACCCCCTACATCGCCCTGACGTTTAATGCGCAAGGAGGGGACTTGTTTGGCAAGCTTACACAGACGCACGTGGGTCAGCCCATTGCCATCTTCTTGGATGGTGAGCCAATTTCCACGCCGGTTGTTCAGCAGGCGATTTACGGCGGCCAGGCGGTCATCACCGGGGACTTCACCGTCCCGGAGGCAAAGCTCCTTGCCCAGCGCCTCAATGCGGGAGCGCTCCCGGTTGCGGTCACGCTCCTTTCTCAACAGACCGTTGGTCCAACGTTGGGAGCCACATCGCTTAACATGAGTGTGAAAGCGGCACTGGTGGGGTTTGCCCTGGTTGCTCTGTACATGGTGGCGTATTACCGGCTCGTCGGACTCTTCTCGGTCGTCGCGCTCATTTTGTATGCATTGCTGAACCTCGCTCTCTATAAGATTTTTGACGTCACGATTTCGCTCTCCGGTGTTGCGGGCTTTGTCCTCTCGCTGGGGATGGCGGTGGATGCCAACGTCCTCATCATTGAGCGCATGAAGGAGGAGATCAAAGCGGGACGGGATCTTTCTAGCGCAACCCGGGAAGGGTTCCTTCGAGCCTGGCCAGCCATCCGCGATGCCAACGTCGCGACATTCGTTGTCGCGGTCGTGCTCTACTTGTTCAGCACGAGCTTCGTGCGCGGGTTTGCCCTGTTGTTGGGAATCGGTATTTTGGTCAGCATGTTTACCGCCATCACGATCACGCGCAGTTATATGGACGCCGCGTTTCCAAAAAAAGCGTTGGCCTTCCCGTGGTTGTCAGGCCTTTCTAAGCCGTCCAAGTCTTAGTCTCGTATGAAACTTCACATCATCAAACATCGCAAAACCTGGTACGCCCTCTCCGTTGTGCTGTGCGTCTTCAGCGTCGTTACCCTGATCGTCTGGGGGTTGCGTCCGGGGATTGACTTCACGGGAGGATCCCTTCTGGAACTTTCGTTTTCGCAGGTGCCCTCCCAGGCCTCCGTGCAAGAGGCATTGCTTGCGCAAGGACATAGCGAAGCGGTCGTGCAGACCAGCGGCGAGCATGTCCTGATCCGTACGCGCCCACTCACCGAAGTTGAACACCAGCAGCTCCTGGGGGCGCTTTCACAGGCGTTTGGGAGCGCGACAGAACTTCAGTTTGATTCCATCGGTCCGATGATCGGGGAGGAGCTGCGTGAGAAAGCGCTGTGGGGGGTGGTGACGAGCCTTGTCATCATTGCGCTGTACCTTGCTTGGTCGTTTCGGGGGTCTGATGTTCTTTTTTCAGGAAAGAAGATTGCTCTGCTTACCGTGCTCAAGACGTTTCATGATGTTCTCATCTCTGTCGGCCTGTTCGCGGTCCTGGGACATTTCCTGGGGTACGAGATGGACACGGCGTTTGTTGCCGGCGTGCTGACGATATTGGGGTACTCCATCAACGACGGCGTCGTGGTTCTCGATCGCACGCGTGAAAATGCGAAATTGAAAATCTCCAGCCGACTGGAGGAAATCGTTGACCGAGCCATTGACCAAACCCTCGCTCGATCGTTGAATACGTCCGTGACTGTGTTTCTGGCCCTTCTGGCGGTATTCCTGTTTGGAGGCGAATCGACGCGGCCGTTTGCGATGCTGCTCTTGATCGGTGTGCTTATCGGAACGTACTCGTCGGTCTTCATCGCGAGCCCCTTGTTGGTGACGTTGAGCAAGCACAAAACTATCTCGTAGTGAGAAAACTGGGAGTCGTCCCAGTTTTTTGGTACACTATCTTCAATGGAGAGTTCTGAAAAAGTCGTTTAGTGGTTGAGTGGTTTAGTCGTTGAGTTACTCAATCACTCAATCACTCAATCACTCAACGACTTAATAACTTTTGCAGAGGTCTCAATGCTATGTTTTCGCTCCTGGCGATTCCTATCGTAAGCCAAGCTACCGGGGCGGCTTCAAGTCAGCCTGCCTTTTTCGCACAGTCAATTGATGTGATCCTTTATGATCTGCTCATCTGGTTTGGGTGGATCCCGATCGCCATCACGCTTGGCTGGGGATTCATGGAGATGTGGCTCAATGATCGGCGCGGCATCTATTCCGCAAAGTTGAAATATACAGTGCTGGCGGTGGATGTGCCCAGCATGACCGAGCAAACGCCTAAGGCGTTCGAGAACCTCTTCGCCTCGCTCTACGCTACAAAGTCAACCCTCACCTGGAAGGAGACATATATCGATGGCAAACTTCACCCCGTGTTTTCTTTTGAGATCGTCTCAACCGAAGGGTACATCCAGTTTATTGTTCGCACCCAGACACGTTTCCGAGATGTGGTGGAGGCGGGCATCTATGCCAACTACCCAGAGGCCGAGATTTCCGAGGTGGAAGATTATGCCACGAAGTTTCCCAATGAGTTCCCAAACGACGACTACGAGATGTGGGGCGGGGAGATCACCCTGGACAACGACGAGATGTATCCCATTCGTACCTATGTGGATTTTGAAGATCGCATTTCGCAGGAGATTAAGGATCCGCTGGGAATCACGCTTGAGCAAATGGGAAAGATGCGACCAGGTGAACATTGTTGGCTCCAGATTCTAGTACAACCTTCTGGCAATGATTGGCAAAAGAGAGGAGTGAATTACGTCAGAAAGATTTACGGGGACGAGGATAAGCCACACAAGAGTGCGCTCGTGGATGCAATTGGGTCGAGTGTTGCCTGGCCGGCGGGCATTTTGGAGCACGCCACAGGAATTGATTTGAGCACGTTGCTTGGGACAAACCCAGACGAGCCAGAGGTGGATCAATGGAAGGCGTTTAAGATCACGCTTCCGCAGAAAGTGGCGGCAGAGGCGATTTTGGAAAAAGCGTCCAAGATCGGGCTTGGCACAAAAATTCGGGTGTTGTATGTGGCGCGCAAAAACGCGTTCGTCAAAGTGGAACGCACCGGCATCGTGAAAGGGGTGCTCAACCAGTTTTCCAATCTCAACCTCAACAAGTTCACCCTGTATATCCCACAGGTTCCCAAGGACGACTATTTTTGGATGCGCTGGGTCTACACGAAGAAGCAGCATCGCCTCATGAAAGGATATCAAACCCGAAGCTGGGGAATCGGGGCTACTCCCAAAGTCCTCAATGTGGCAGAGCTTGCGACCATCTGGCATTTTCCGGCGATCTACGTTAAGGCACCTCTGGTCAAGAAGAGCGAGTCCAAGCGTGGCGAGCCGCCATCGGGGTTGCCCATTACGTATTCAGAAGAGACGCTGCCTGGATATGTTGCGCCGGGAGCCGAGCTGGAACCAGAAGAAATGCCATTGGCATTTGAGAACGCGCCTGACATGGATGAAGCTCCTGCTGGGCTCATCGTGAATCAACCGACGCTCCAGGAGGGACAGGCGTCCTCGCCCGCAGCTATCCCCGAGCAAGATGAGGCCGTTCCCCCTAACCTTCCCGTATAACATGTCTTACAATCACGACCACGAAAAAGAAGTCAACTACTTCGCCAAGACGAACTTCCGTAACCAGATGACAAAGTTCGGCATCAAGACCGACGATCGCCGCCGTCATGTGTATGTCATTGGAAAAACGGGCATGGGCAAAACGGTTCTGCTCGAAAATTTTATCTTGTCGGACATCTACGCCGGCCACGGCTGCTGCTACGTGGATCCGCACGGGGACACGGCGGAGAAACTCATCGACTATATCCCCAGTTGGCGCCTCAATGACGTGGTCTACTTCAATCCGGCGGACATGGATTTTCCTGTGGGCTTCAACATTTTGGAGGCGGTGAGCGAATCCCATAAGCACCTTGTCGTGTCCGGCATGATGGGCGTCTTCCAAAAAATTTGGGAGAACATGTGGTCCAGCCGCATGGAGTACATCTTGAACAACACCCTACTCGCGCTCTTGGATTCGCCTGGCCAAACCCTGCTTGGCATCAACCGCCTGTTGTCCGACGCCGACTTCCGGAAACGCATTGTGGGAAATGTGAAGGATCCGGTTGTCAAACAGTTTTGGTTGGTCGAGTTCGCTTCCTACAACGAGAAGTATGCCCAGGAGGCCGTGGCGCCAATCCAAAACAAGATCGGTCAGTTTCTCTCCGCGGTGGTGATTCGCAACATTGTGGCGCAGGTGAAGTCCTCGATCAACGTCCGCGAGATCATGGACAGCGAGAAGATTTTCATCATCAATCTCTCCAAGGGTCGCATCGGTGAGGATAACTCGCGACTCTTGGGAGGTCTGCTCATCACGAAGATGCAGCTGGCGGCTATGGAGCGAGTGGACACGCCCGAGAACGAACGGAAAGATTTCTACCTCTACGTCGACGAGTTCCAAAATTTCGCCGTTGAGTCGTTTGCCAACATTTTGTCCGAGGCGCGTAAGTATCGTCTGTGTCTCTCGATGGCCCACCAGTACATCGCCCAACTGACGGAAGAGGTCCGCGACGCCGTGTTTGGAAACGTGGGAACCATTATCACGTTTCGTGTCGGCTCGCCCGATGCCACGTTCATGGAGGCAGAGTTCATGCCGCGCTTCACGCCTGAAGATATTATCAACCTGCCCAAGTACAACGTGTACATCAAACTGCTCATCGACGGCGTGACCAGCCAGCCTTTTTCCGCGATCACGCTGCCACCCATTGCGCAGCGGACGCAGTCGGAGGCAAGGGTCATCAAGATGTCCCGCGAGCGGTACGCCAAGCCTCGTGCGGAGATTGAGGAGAAAATTCTGACGTGGAGCGGGATGGAGAACGCGGACATGGACACGCTCCTGCAAGAGGCGGCGGACAAGAAGAAGGCGGCCAAAGACAGCAAGAAGCCGCGGTTTGAATACAAATGTTCTCGGTGCGCAGCGGATGTCGTGCTTCCCGTGGAGCTCGACCGCTCGCGTCCGATCTATTGTGATGACTGTATTGCGATCGTGCGTGATGAGCGCAAGGGAGGGAAGTCCGGCTTTAAGGCGAGCACCGGCGCAAAAGTCGTTGCGAAACCCACGATCCCCAGGCCGATGCCAACCGTCGAGCGCCCGCCAAGACCGACAGACGGGGAGAGTGTGGAGAAATTGCCGGATGAGCCGTCGATCAGTCTTGGCTCGCTCGTAAGGCCGGAAAAGCCGTCTGCAGGAGAGCCGATCGTGAAAGCGGTCGTCGAGAAGCAATCGTCTAGACCATCGTTGGATTTGGGAGCACTTGTCGCCGCGCCGTCCAAGCCTCCTGTGGTTGTCCAACCACCGGCCAAGGAAAAGAAAAGCCGCGAAACCTATCGTTATGCGTGTTCAGACTGCGGGAAGACGTTCACTGCCGGAGTGAAGCTCGACCCGTCTCGGCCGCTCTACTGCGAGGAGTGTTTGGAAAAGATTCGCGCGAAGCGACGCGAAGAAACAGGTCAACCGTTGCCATCCACGCCTCGACCGGCATTGAGACCCCCAGAAGGGGAGGAGGAGAGAAAAAAGCGCAAGCGCAAACGCAAGAAGAAACCGGAGGGGACTGTCCTCCCAATGCCGCGCAGATCCCAGCCCCCCCCTTTTCCACCTCTTCCACCTCTTCCACCTCTTCCACCTCTTCCACCTCTTCCACCTCTTCCACCTCCGCCACCTTCTCCACCTCTTCCCCCTCCTCCTCAGACCGGTACGCTTCACACCGGCCAGACGATTCGGTTTGACTAGTTATGACTGTCACGCAGGCGATCATCCTGGGGCTTGTTCAAGGCATCACAGAATTTTTACCGATTTCGAGCTCGGGATTTTTGATTCTGACCCCCGAGCTTTTTGGTTGGGAGGTTCAGAGCTTGGCGTTTGATGCGTTCCTTCACATCGCCACGCTCTTGGCCATTGTTGTTGTTCTGTGGAGCGAGGTGAAGTCCATGGCAATGGCGCTCCTGATTCCGGCCAAAGACGAAGCCTCCGTTGCCTGGCGCAGGCTCGCGACCTGGATCGTGCTCGCGACCATGCCCGTGCTCCTCGTCGGCTTTCTGTTTCAAGAGGTTTTCGAGATTGAGTTTCGCTCCGTGGAGATTGTCGCGTGGTCGTTCATCGTGTGGGGAGCCGTGTTGTATGTGGTTGATCGACGATCAGACCGACGAACAATTGTGTCCGATCGGACAAAATTGTTCGTCGTGCAGGAGGTGGGTGTTCGTCGTGCGATCATAATCGGATTGGCACAAGCAGTGGCGCTCATTCCAGGCACGTCACGCTCGGGCATCACCATCACGGCAGGTCTTGCATCGGGACTTTCTCGAGAGACGGCTGCACGCTTTTCCTTCCTGCTTTCAATCCCCACGATTGCCGCTGCCGGCTTCCTCAAGCTCGGAAGTGTGGCTCGGGGCGAGGAGACCATTGCGCTGCTGCCTCTTGTTGTCGGTTTCGTCGTGGCCGCGGTGAGCGCGTTCCTGACCGTGCGATTCCTCTTGAAGTTCCTCCAGCGCTACACCTTTAGCGAGCTTGCCATTTTTCGCGTCCTTGTCGGTATCGCGATCCTCCTGTTACTGTAATGGGGTCAGGTCGGGTTATGTGCTTCTTGAACAAAAAGCACATAACCCGACCTGACCCCATCTACCACCCACCCTCCCCCCCTATGCCAGACTACGAGCTTCGAGATCCGGTCCACAAACGCATTGCGTTCAACGAATTTGAACGCTCTGTTATCGACCATCCATTTTTCCAACGCCTGCGGTTCATTTCCCAGCTTGGGTTCATCCAGGCCTATGTGTACCCGGGAGCCGTGCACGACCGGTTCAGCCATGCCCTTGGGGCGATGCATGTTGCCGGCCGTCTTTTTGATCGCGTGCTCGACAGCGCACCAGATGTTTTTTCGCGTCTCACCCACGAACAAGTCGATGGCCTTCACCAACGAGTACGGCTCGCCGGACTTCTTCACGACGTCGGCCACGGCCCGTTCTCGCACGCGTCCGAAATCGTCTTCCCGATGCTTGAGCGTCTTCCGATCGATTGGACGTGGTGGCGCGGCAAGCCAGTCACTCGCCAAGCCGTTCACGAGGATTACAGCGTGCTTCTGATCCAGACGCTTGTACGCGAGGAGGTTCTCGAGTCAGACATCGCCCAAGATATCTGCTCCCTCATCCATGCCGACGCAACGCCCTCGAGTTGGCTCACCGCTCTTGAGTCTCGAGTCCCGAGCCTTCAGAAGGTCCTCAAGGGTCTCATCTCCGGCGAGGTTGACTGCGACCGGATGGACTATCTGCTGCGCGACAGTTACTTCTGCGGCGTGGCATATGGGCAGTACGACATTGACTGGTTGATCTCGAGCATGGGGGTGGAGGAGCATGACAGCGGTCTTGTGTTCACGATCTCCGAGAACGGCGTGCGGGCGTTCGAGGATTTACTCCTCGCCCGCTACCACATGATCGATCAGGTGTACTGCCACAAGACCAAGATGGGGTTCACGCATTACTTGGAGCAGGCGATTATCCAAGGGGAGATCGATATGAAGATCCCCACCGACCCCTACGCCTACGCGTCCCTTCATGACGGGGCAGTCATCGAGCAGTTTCTGGGCGCCGCCCGAGTCCAGAAGAACTACTGGTCGATTCACCTCATGCGACGTTTGACCGCGAAGCGGATTCTTCGGCTCCACGACGTCGTGCGCGACGAGGATCGGCAAACGCTCGAGACGCTCAAGGGGATGTGCGACAAGGCCGGGATCAAGTGGTTCACTCACTCGATTCAAAAAGAGCTGACCTTCTTGGGCGAGGCGCCCGAGAAGACCCAGAAGATTTTCGTCAAGAAAAAAACAATCACCGGCTACGACCTCGTCCCCATCTTCCAGTACTCCGACCTCCTCCAGAAATACAACGAGAAGCTCCAGTTCACGGACTTCTTTGTGCACCGGGAAGATGTTGGCAAGTTCGCGGAGCTCGTGTAGGGTCGCTGTGTGTGAACAAGTCCAAGGTGTTAGTAGGTATGTCTGGCGGCGTGGACTCTGCGGTGTCCGCGGCGCTTTTGTATGAGCAGGGGTACGAGGTCGTGGGGGCGTTTATGAAGAACTGGTCGAGCTGTGACTGGCGGGCGGATCAGCGCGACGCGACACGCGTGGCGGCCAAGCTCGGCATTCCGTTTGTCACTTTCGACTTTGAGAAGGAGTACCGCGAGGCCGTAGTCGACGATATGTTCCGTCAGTTCGAGGCCGGCCGCACGCCCAACCCCGACGTCCTGTGCAACAAGTACATCAAGTTCGACCGCTTTGTGCGCGAGGCCGACCGGCTTGGCTGTGCCTACGTCGCCACAGGTCACTATGCGCGGGTGTTGCCTCGATCGATCCCCCCCCTTCCCAACCCGTCCGAACGGACGTTCGTCCGGGCGGAGGGGGGGCTAGCCTTCGAGGCTCTGAGGAGCCCATCAGGCTCTCGAAGAGGGGGGGTTGCCCAGAACAGGCGGGGGCGAGGGGTGAATGGAGTGCGACGTGGATGTGCGGTCGAGCTTTACTCGGGTCTGGATCCAAACAAAGATCAGTCCTACTTTTTGTGGGCCATCAACCCCACGACTTTGCCTCGTGTCCTCTTCCCGATCGGGGAAATGACCAAGCCCCAGGTTCGTGAGAAGGCGCGCGAGCTTGGACTCGAGGTCGCGGACAAGAAGGACTCGACCGGGATCTGCTTTGTTGGCGAGGTGGACATGCGGACTTTTCTTCAGGAGCGTCTCCCAAAGAACCCAGGGAACGTCGTAACCTTCGACGGGAACGTGATCGGCACGCACGAGGGGCTGGCGTTTTACACGCTTGGCCAGCGCGAGGGTCTTGGGATCGGCGGCGGAACGCCGTACTACGTTGTCCAGAAGAGGCTCGCGACAAATGAGATAGTCGTGGCGAGCAACTTCCATCCAGCACTTTATCGATCCGAGCTTACCGCCTCGCAGCTTAACTGGTTCGAGAAGCCGGAGATTCCGTTCACGTGCAAAGCGCGTATCCGGTATCGGCAAGAGCTTCAGGACTGTACCATTTCGGCCCCCCTCCTTTTTAAGGAGGGGCTGGGGGTGGTTAGCATGGAAAGCGACGGAGTGTCAGTAGTATTCTCGAATCCCCAGCGCGCCGTGACCCCCGGCCAGAGCATCGTTTTCTACGATGGGGATAAAGTCCTCGGAGGGGGGATTATCGACTAGTGTCAAACGTCCGTGTGGACAAAATAAATACCCCCCATAGCCACGAGTCTATCGAGGGGCGACGGGGGGTTTTCGTACCTCATTCGAGATCAGATCACTCGCGGGCTTCGCGCAGGAGATCCACGAGGGATTCCAGCGAGTCGTCGAAGAGGATCATCGTGATGCGCTCCCACATGACCTCGAGGTTGTTCTCTCGGAAGTCCTGCAGTTTGTGGTCGACCTCGGTTCGTGGCACGACCAGGACGTTGAAGCTGTCCTCTCCCATCATGTGGACATCGACCACCGAGTCGCCCACGACGAGCAGGGATCGTTCCTCTACGTTCGCGAGGCGGCGGAAGCGGGCCGCGGCGAACTTCTTGCTGCCGGCTCCCACGATGTTGATGTGCGGACGCTCTACTCGCCCGGAGCTGTCGTACAAGAGCCGCGTGGCCGCGACCGGGACACGAAGTCCGTGATGCAGCAGCCAGGCCTGGATGAACTGCTCGATCCCGAAACTGACGACGGCTCGCTGGTCCATGAGGCGAATCAGCTCGACCGCGCCCGCTCGCGCTGGCAGGGTGGCTGCCGCATGTTCGATATCATTCCACGTCACGCCCGAGAGTGCCAGCATGGCCACCGTCGAAGCGACCCAGGCTCCGTCAACGGCCAGCGTGTTGCCGGTTTCCAGCTCATCGATCCACCAGTCCGGATCCTCCAGGCTACTGTCCTGTTCGTGCTGGCCGTGACGTTGGGAGCGATACCAGCGGGCGTTTTCCAGGTCGGCCTCGCGCAGGTATTCGGGCATCAGTTCGCCCAAGGCTCTCCACTGGCTGCCGCCGATGAGCGTCCCGTCGAAGTCGAACAGGCCGTGGCGCACGAGCGCGGCACGGGACATCAGATCCAACAGGGGGACTCGACTGATGATGTTGGGAACGCCTGAAGCGACGAGCTCGAGCGCGTGTTCCAGCGACTGGGCATGCTGGGCGATGTAGTCCAAATTGCCTCCAGAATCTTTGCTGTGTTTAGCCCCGTGGACACGCAAGGTCCAGGTGGACCTTGCGTGTCCGATACGGGACGGCATTATCACTCTAGACCGATGCTACTTTTGCGTCAAAACCCCCGCCCACTCATAGAACCCAGCCACGTCGCCGGCGGCAAGATTGACTTCGAGTTTTTCGAAGGTCACAGGCTCGGTTTCGTGAATCGAGAGCGGGACTGGGGTGAGGAGGTTCTCGCTCGATCCGATGCTCACCTGGACGGAACCCGTCAGGGGAATCACATGAATCGTCTCGAGGAAGTCGTAGTTGACGAACGAGGCGACGTCGCCCAGGACGAGGTGTGAGGTGTAGTTGGTTTTGATCTTGAGGGGCACGTCGGCTTGGTTGGAAGCGACGATGCGCCCCCGAGTGAATCGAATCGTCAGCTCGTCTTCGTAGAACCGCTCGAGCTCGATGCGCGTGTTGGGTGCCAGCCAGAGGATCGTCTTGGCCTCATCGAGCTTTGCTGACTCGACGCCGATCGTCACTTTCAGGAAGCCTTCGCCGGTCTCGATCACAGATCCTCGCCGCAGATCCTCGCCAAAGCCGTAGCCAGCATCCTCCCCGCTCCCTGCAGCGATTCGCACGGGAAGCTCCGGCGGAAGCGAAAACCGTTGGGCAATCAGGAGTCCCATAATGGCGACGAACAGGACGGCTGTGAGGATGCGTGAGAGCATGGTAAAATTTTACCATAATCAAGTGAGAGTTCTGAAAAAGTCGTTTAGTGGTTGAGTGGTTTAGTCGTTGAGTCACTCAATCACTCAATCACTCAACGACTTAATAACTTTTGCAGAGGTCTCAAGTTAACAACCTGCTATGCTCAATTTTTACTACGGCGAGGAATGCCCGCACTGTCATCACATGATACCCATTGTCGACAAGCTGATCGGGGAGGGGAGGCACATCGAGAAGCTCGAGACCTGGCACAACGAGCACAACGCCAAGGCATTCGAAAAGGCCGACGGCGGTCGTTGCGGGGGCGTGCCGTTTTTCCACAACACAGAAACCGACCAGTTCATTTGCGGCGCGGCCGACGAGGCTCGTATTCGCGCCTGGGCGCAGTGGGTGGTTACGGATTCGTCGTCCACGAGTGCATAGCGACGGACTCGTAACCCCCTGGACGACACAGACTATGTCTTCACACATCGAACACAAAATCGTACTCGCGCTCGCCGGCCTCCTTATCGTGGGCTCGGGTTGTGTTGCAGCGGAGGTTTCGAGTCTCACGGGAGAGCAAGCGGCTGCGTTGCTCACGATTTCGGCTGGGCAGGAGATCATGGTGCGGCCGACAGTGCTGGGAGTTGGTGGAAGTTTTGTCGATTGGCTGGGGGGACAAAAGGAAGAGCGCACGCTCATCCTCAACGAGTGGACAGCTGGCGAGCGCGTGAGCCTTTCTTGGTCAATCACCTCACAGGTGGAAACGGCGGCGTCAGTCGCGGCGCGCGCGGCCTACGACGAGAAATATGCGACCTCGCCCGTGGGCATAGAGATCCCGGATGAACCCGAGCTCCAATACGAAGAAAAGGTTGTGAGCGGGTCGATTGCAAGCAACTCGATGGCGCAGGCGGATACGCTCATGCTTCCCGAGGCCTGGAGCGAGGGGGACGGCGGCGTGTCGACAAGCTCGCTCATCTGGCTCTCGCGCTCACATTACGAGGAGCTGGTGAATACACGTACGACGACGGTGAGCCTGGGGCTGTTTGATGAGTCGCTGATGCGCGTGGAGGATGCGACCGGCAAGATCGCGTCGGTGTTCGGAGATCTCGCGAGCCTCGTCGCACCGCTCATCGGCACAGAGCCAGCGCAAGAAAATGAGGAAGCGAACGATTCGCTCGTGGCACTTCAGGCGGATCCAGAGTGGGGGCAGTACACGCTTCGTGTCGACGGAGTGAAAACCACGGTTCGAGTCATAGAGGCAAAGAATGCCTTTGCCTCCTACAAGGTTCTCGCCAACCCCGACAATCCGCTCATCCTGGAAATCCAGCTCACCCCGCTCTCGAGAGGGAATCTAGAGTTGCTTAGCAAGGACGGCCTCTCGGAAGGGTTCGGCGGATATGAAGTGACACAGATAAACAAAGCGGGCTCGTAGGCCCGCTTTCTCTTATTCAAATTTCATCATCCAGTGCGGGTCGACTTCCACGGTGAGGTCGAGAAAGACCTTTGAGCCCATGACCCCCTCAAGCTCCTTGCGCGTTGACTGGCCGATCTCGCGGATGCCCCGGCCTCCTTTGCCGATGATCATGCTTTTATAGCGGTCGTCTGTGGTGAAGATGGTGCCAGCGATGTAGAGCGTCCCGTTGTCGCGCTCCTCAACTTCGCTGACCTCAACGTGTGTGGAGTAGGGGACTTCTTGGCGCAGCCGCAGGAAAAGTTTCTCTCGGATGAGCTCGGCGAGCCAGATCTTGTTGGGCATGTCGGTGAGCTGGTGTTCGGGGTAGTAGAATTCGCCTTCTGGGAGAAGCTCGAAAAGGGTTTCCACGAGCTTGTCGACGTGCGTGCCGCGCAGGGCGGAGACCTCGACGGTCGCTGTGTAATTTTCCGAGAGATCGCGATAAAAGTCGATGTACGGTTTCTCGCGCATGTCGATCTTGTTGATGACGAGAACCTTGGGTATGTTCAGGCTCTCGATCATGCGCATGACCTCGCGCTCCTCCTGGCCGATCTCGCGCGTGGGGTCTACGACGTAGGCAACCGCGTCGACATCCTGAAGCGAGGAACCCACCGATTGAGCGAGGCGCTTTGAAAGGGCGTCCTTTGCTCCGCGCAGCACACCCGGCGTATCCACAAACACAATCTGTCCCTCTGGTCGGGTAATGATGCCCTGAATGGGCAGGCGGGTGGTTTGGGGTTTGGGGGTCGTAATCGCAATCTTGGAACCCACGATGGAGTTCAGAAGCGTGGATTTGCCCACATTGGAGCGACCGATCATGACGACGAATCCGGATTTTAGCATAGGGGGGAGTGGTTGAGTGATTGAATCGTTGAGTGGTTTAGTAACTCAGCCACTCAATCACTCAACGACTTAACGACTTCAATTCAAGTTTTGTCACAAGTTCAACGTGCGGGGTGTGCGGGAACATGTCGATTGCACGCATGGCATTGACGCGGTAGAGACGCTGTAATTGTACCATCTCGCGGGCGAAGTTTTTGAAGTTGCAAGAGACGTAGACAATCTCTTTGGGCGGGTTCTTGAGGATGTCGGCGAGCGTTTTATCGTGCATGCCGCTTCGGGGTGGGTCGAGGATGACGACGTCGGCACCCAGCGTTGTCCAGTCGAGGTCCTCCATTTTTGCGTCGTGGTATTCAAGGGTATGCACCCTTGTTTGCTTCGCCTCGCTCGGTCGAGCTGAGCTCGACGCTCGCTTCGTCTCGCAATCGGCGTTTGCGCTGTTGAGCTGTGCGTTCATGCGCGCATCGACGATCGTCTCTGGAACCATTTCGACTCCGATAGTGCGCGTTGCTTTCTGTGCAAGAGCGACGGAGAAAAATCCTGAACCACAATAGAGGTCGAGCAAGGTTCTTCCCGACAGGTCGCCGCAAAATTCCTCGACGGTTTGTAGGAGCAGAGCGGCTCCGTGGGGGTTGGTTTGAAAGAAGGCGTTGGGGCTGATGCGGTAGCGATGACCGAGGATCTCTTCTTCGATGTACCCAGGACCAGTGATGGTTTCGAGTCTGTCGCCAAAGCTCACGTCTGTGATCGTGGAGTTTTGGGACCAGATGAACGTCGTGGGGTGAAACGGCGCACGAACAATGATGTCCGATCCCACTTCGCTCGACACATTCGAGCTTCCGCCGTCGCTCACAGAGCTGTGGCGGACAGGTCGAGGGACAGGCCGGACAGAATTGTTCGTCTCATCTTCGGGCACGGCAGAGGTCACGAGGTTCACCATGGTCTGTCCCAGCGTCGTCGACCGAATGACGGCGTAACGTAACAGTCCAGTGTGAGCCTTTCGATCGTAGTACGACAAACCGCTCTGCTTCACCCAGTCGCGAACCTTCACGAACAAGTCATCAATCTGTGTGTCGGCGAGGAAGCAGCTATTGCCATCGATCACCTTCCACCACTTGCCCTTCTCCCTCATCCCGACGCGTCCTTCGAAGTCGATCACAAAGTCCATGCGGTTGCGGTAATGCTCGGTCACCGGGGATGGTAGAATGGTCTGGCACCACGGCGGCAGCTTCTTTTGCCCGAACGAGCCGTTGATGTCGGAGAGTTTTTGTTTGAGTTGTTTCTCATAGGGAATGTGCGACCAGGAGCAAGAACCGCACACATCCTTATGAGGGCAGGGGCTGGACATATCGCGGGCAGAGTACTGTAAATGGATGGTTTTGTCACTCGAGGGGCAATGAACTCGCTAAAAGCGTAGACTCAAGACCTGACCCCACTAGATGTCTGGCCCCAATGCTATGATCGTGATCGCCCACAACATCCGCTCGCTCCACAACGTCGGGTCGATCTTTCGGTCGTGCGACGCGTTTGGCGTGGAGAAGCTGTACTTGAGCGGGATCACGGGGGTGCCGCCGCGTCGTGAGATCGCGAAGGTGGCGCTGGGGAGTGAGCATCGCGTCGCCTGGGAGCACACCGACGATGTGCTCGAGCTCATCCGTAGTCTTCAATCAGACGGGTGTACGATCGTCGCACTCGAGAACGGGCCAAGAGCAAAACCCATCGACGCATTTTGTCCGACTTGTCCCTCGACCTGTCCGCCACAGCTCTGTGAGCGACGGCGGAAGCTCGACAACGTCGAGCGAAGTGGGATCGGACAAATTGCGATCATCGTGGGCAACGAGGTGGAGGGGATCGATCGTGAGATTCTCGATGTCGTGGATGCGACCGTTGAGATCCCCATGCCAGGACGCAAGCAGTCGCTCAATGTCTCGGTCGCTGCGGGCATTGCGTTGTTTGCTCTCATGTCTCGGGCGCGGTAAAATAGCTATAGTCATCACATGATGAAATGACTATAGAGACCTCTGCAAAAGTTATTAAGTCGTTGAGTGATTGAGTGATTGAGTGATTGAGTGATTGAGTAACTCAACGACTAAACCACTCAACCACTCAACCACTCAACCACTAAACGACTTTTTCAGAACTCTCTATACATGTTAACGATCGTCATTCCAACAAAAAATGAGGAAACATTCCTCCCTCGACTCCTCGAGTCGATCCAACGGCAGACCCTGCGTCCGTCGGAGGTGATTGTTGCGGACGCGCAGTCCACGGACCGTACGCGCGAGATCGCAGGGTCGTACGGTGCCAAGGTCGTGGAGGGAGGGCAAATTTCTTTTGGACGTAACGCCGGCGCCCGAGAAGTCCAAACCGACTTTATCCTTTTTTTGGATGCGGACGTAGAGTTGCGTGATCCAGAGTTTTTGGAGAAGGCCGTCGGTGAGATGTTGGAGCGGCGGCTCGATCTTGCCACGTGCGACGTGTTCCCGCTCTCCGATCAGTTCATCGATCACTTCCTCCACACGGCCTACAACACGTACGCGCGCGCGTGGGGAGCACTGTATCCGCATGCACCAGGATTTTGTATGCTTGCACGCAAGGATCTGCACGAGCGCATCGGCGGCTTTGACGAAGAGGTCACGTTTTGCGAGGACCACGACTACGCGCGTCGTGCCGTGGAGCAGGGGACGTTTGGATTCCTCACATCGACCAAGATCCCGGTTTCGATCCGCCGCCTTGACCGCGACGGGCGCATGAAGATCGCCATCAAGTATATGCTCGCGGAACTTCACCTGGCGTTCTTGGGTCCAATCCGTCACGATAAATTCCGCTATACGTTTGGACACACCCCTGTCGCGCGCGTCAAAGAGAAACGTCGCTAGCCTATGGAAATCCCCGTCGTGGTTCAACATCGGCATGTGCATCTTTCCCCAGCGGATGAGCGGGTCTTGTTTGGTGAACACAGACTCGAGGAACGTACATCCATCGAGCATCGCGGACAGTTCGTCGCGCAACAGACGGTGGGGGTCTACGGACCCAGTGGTTCGTTTCCGGAAGTCTGTGTGATCGGTCCCGCGAGAGAGAAGACCCAGGTCGAGCTTTCTTCCAGCGACGCGTTCGCGATCGGGGTGCAGGCACCGCTGCGCGTCTCGGGCGACACAGAGCGCGCGGCAACGGTTGTGCTCAAGACACCCTCTGGGGAGGTTCAAGCGAAGATGAGCACGATCATTCCCATCCGCCACCTCCATCTTCCTCCACAGACCGCGCACGCGCTAAAGCTCGCGCACCAAGATGTCATTCGCGTGCAGATGAAAGGACGCGAGGCCCTCGTTTTCGACCACGTTGTCGTGCGCATCCACCCCACGTTTGCCCCGTCGTTCCACCTCACAAAAGATGAGGCGGCTCCTGCCTGGATTCAAACCGGCGACATCGTCATTGTATGAAACGTCTCTTGTGCGCACTCGCGCTTTTTCTCCTGCCGGTGGCGGCACACGCTGCCGCAGATTTGTCGATCAACCCGCAGGACATTCGTTTTTCAGCGCCCGTCTTGATCGCCGGTGACCAGGTTCGTCTGTATGCGAAGGTGTACAACGTGGGCGACGAGGACGTTTCAGGATACGTGAGCTTTTACCAAGGCTCGACCTTGATCGGCGAGTCGCTGGTCATTTCGTTGCCTGCCAATGGGAGTCCTGAAGAAGTCTATGTCGATTTTATTGTGCCAAAGGGATCGTTTAACATCCTCGCGATGATCCAAGGAACCGATCCGGCGGACGTGAACGCCGATGACGACTCCGCCATCACGTCCATGTTTGCCCCCATCGTGGACGACGATCGAGACAACATAGAGAACGCCAGCGACAACTGCTTAGGCACATCAAACAACACACAACTCGATACGGATGGGGACGGGCAAGGAGATGCCTGTGACGCCGACGACGACAACGATGGGCTGTCAGATGACGTCGAGGCGGAACTCAATACGAATGCCACGCAGCAAGATTCTGATGGCGACGGCGTGGAAGATGCTGACGATGCGTTCCCCATGGACGCAGAACGATCCGTAATCCAGGAGGAGCCGGAGCGAGCGCCCGAACCCGAGCCATCTGCCGCGCGTACGGAGGCGTTTCAAAAAATCGTGGAGGAAGTAGCCAAGACGATCAAGGAGTCGGTCGACGCACAGGCGCAGGAAGTCGCGTCGGAGTCGCCGGAATCGACGCAAACCTCGCAAGAAGTTCAGATCTCTCCCAACGCGGTGTTTGCCTACACACGCGATTCGTGGAACACGTTTACCTTCGAGGTTCTGGCAAGCGTTTCCGCACAGGCGGTCTCTATCTGGGATTTCGGCGACGGAGTGACTTCCTCAAAACCTACCGTCCAACATACGTACAATCGGTCGGGGGCGTTTGAGGTGACATTGAACATGACTGACGAGAGCGGAGTTGTTTCCTCCGAGTCGACCACCGTACGTGTTCCATTTTTTCATCTGAAGAATCGCGTCGTGCTTGTCTCCGTTATCGCGCTCGTGCTGTTGCTCGCGGCGGGGGTGGTGTCTTTCTTGCGACTTGGGAAAAAGCCAGACCTTCATGCTTAAATTTCTTCATCGTGAATCAAAGACGATCATGGGCGCCGCAACGATTGTAGGCGTCCTTTCGTTGGCGAGCCGTTTGGTTGGATTTGTTCGAGACCGCGTTCTGGCAGGAACGTTTGGGGCAGGGGATACGCTGGATGTGTACTACGCGGCGTTCAAGATCCCGGATCTCTTGTTTACCCTCATTGTGGTGGGAGCCCTTTCCGCGAGCTTCATTCCGTTGTTTTTGTCCCATTATGACGAGCTGACAGGCAAAGTTCGCGCGTGGGAGTTCACCAACAACGCGCTGCATGTGATCGGCGGGGGCGTGATTGTGATCTCGCTGATTTTGATTCTGTTTGCCGAGCCTCTTGCCGCGCTGGTCGCACCAGGATTCCAAGAGACAAAGCAGTTACGCGTCGCGGAGCTCATGCGAGTGATGTTTCTTGCGCAGATCCTCCTTGCGGTTTCGATGATCTACGGCTCGGTCCTTCAGAGCCTGAAGAAGTTTTTTCTCTACGCGCTTGCCCCTATTTTTTACAACGTCGGCATCATCGTGGGTGCGCTGTGGCTGGTAGATCTCGTTGGAACCATTGGGCTTGCCTGGGGGGTCGTGCTTGGGGCATTGCTCCATCTCGTCGTTCAACTCGTGGGCGTTTGGGAAAGCGGGTATCGCCATCAATGGACGTTCAATCTCCACTCGTCGGACATGAGGGAAATGATCCGACTCATGGGACCGCGAACGGTAGGGTTGGCTATCAACCAGTTAATGTTGCTGTTGCTGACCGTCATCGCCTCAACCTTTGTCGCTGGCTCGCTCACGGTGTTCCAGTTCGCGTATAACATCGAGTTTTTTCCCGTGGGCATCATCGGCGTCTCCTTTGCGATCGCCGTGTTCCCGACGCTCTCGCAGATGGCGGATCGCCACGATACGCAAGGGTTGGTCGATACCATCGTGAGCACGACTCGGCAACTCCTTTACCTCCTGATTCCCATGACGCTCCTCTTCCTGATCTTCCGCGCACAGATCGTCCGCGTGGTCGTGGGCGCGGGAGCGTTTGATTGGGCAGCGACGATCGCCACCGCTGACACGCTCGCCTTCTTCGCCCTCACGTTCATCCCGCAATCTCTGGTCTTCGTTCTGGCGCGGGTGTTCTATGCTCTGCACGATACCATCACACCACTCATCATCGCGTTGGTCGCGGCTCTGGCGGGGATATTGAGCGCGTTTCTGCTGAAGGAGCCGTTTGGCGTGATTGCCTTGGCCATTGCGTATTCTATCGCCGCGTGCGTGAACGCGCTCTTACTGTGGGTGTTCCTCCGCCAAAAATTAGGAACGCTCAAGGAGGCGGCGATCCTCACGCTTGTCTTCAAACTCGCGGTCGCGGGCATGGTGGCGGGACTCGTGATGCAGTTGCTCAAGCCGGCCGTCCTCGCGTTCCTGTCGCTCGAGAGCTTTTTCGGTGTCTTTTTCCAGGCATTCCTCGCGGGAGGAGCGGGGATCCTCGTGTACCTGTTCATCGCTGGTTTTCTGCACGTGGAGGAGCAGAAGAGATTCTTCAAGAGTCTTAAACGAAGCACCTTGCGACAATCTCGCCCGCAAGAGGTTGTTTCCGATGGATAGGTGGACGCACGCGCGAGGTTTTTGTAGAATGTGGTTGCTATGGATATGCATGAAGTCAGGGAAATGTATCTAAAATTTTTCAAGGAGCGAGGCCATGCCATTTTGGCGTCTGCTTCTTTAATCCCGGAAAACGATCCCTCAACGCTGTTCACCGGAAGCGGTATGCAGCCCATGATTCCCTTTCTTCTGGGCGAGAAGCATCCGCAGGGCGTTCGACTGGCCGACTCGCAAAAATGTTTTCGCTCACAGGACATAGAGGAGGTCGGTGATAATCGCCACACGACGTTCTTTGAGATGCTAGGCAACTGGTCGCTGGGGGACTATTTCAAGACCGAGCAGCTTGCGTGGGCATTTGAGTTTCTCACCGCAGAACTTGGGCTTGATCCCAAGAACCTCTACGTCACGGTGTTTGCAGGAAACGAGGCGATCCCTCGCGACCAGGAGTCTGTGAGAATTTGGAAGGAGATCTTTGCAACGTGTGGAATCGAAGCTCGCGACGTTGATTTTGCATTTCGTGATGGGATGCAAGGGGGTCGGATTTTTTATTACGACGAGAAAAAGAACTGGTGGTCACGGTCGGGCGTGCCAAGCAAGATGCCTATAGGGGAACCTGGAGGACCGGACTGCGAGTTGTTCTGGGACTTTGGAGAGAGCCGGCAAGATCACGAACGTTCCGAGTTTCGAGATCGGCCATGCCATGTCAACTGCGACTGCGGTCGTTTCTTCGAGATGGGAAATAACGTGTTCATGGAATACAAGAAGAGCGCGACGGGGTTTGAAGCATTGCCCCAGAGGAATGTTGATTTTGGCGGCGGCTTGGAGCGCATCGCCGCACCAGTGAATGGCGATCCGGATGTCTTCAACCTCTCGGTGTTTGATGGAGCGAAGAGGACGTTGGAGACGATGGGGACCGTGAAGTACGGAGCCGATGTCGCCTCGACGCGATCTATGCGCGTGATTCTCGATCATCTGCGTGCTGCGACGTTTTTGATCGGCGATCATGTTCTCCCGTCGAATAAGGATCAAGGGTATTTTGTCCGGCGCTTGATTCGTCGAGCGATCAGGTTCGGGAAAAAATTGGGGATCGAGAACCCATTTGTGTCTGCTGTTGGCGAAGCATTCGTCAAGGAATACATCTGCGCGTACCCGGAACTCGAAAAAATACGACCGACAATTCTCCTGGAGCTTGAGCGTGAGGAAGAGAAGTTTCGCAAAACGCTTGCGAAGGGAGAAAAAGAATTCGAGAAGCTCCTTGCACAGAAAGGGAAAATCTCCGGGGAAGAGGCGTTCGTGTTGTACTCGACGTACGGTTTCCCAATTGAGCTTACGGAAGAAATGGCCGTCGAGCAGGGACAGCAGATCAATCGACAGATTTTCCAAGAAGAGTTCCGCAAGCATCAAGGGCTATCCAGGGCAGGATCCGAGCAAAAATTTGCTGGCGGTCTCGCCGATAGCTCGGAGGCAACCGTCAAACTCCATACGGCCACGCACATGCTGCATCAGGCTTTGCGATCCGTGCTGGGTTCGCATGTAGAACAGAAGGGATCGAATATCACGCCCGAGCGGCTTCGGTTTGACTTCTCGCATCCACAGAAGATGACGACGCAGCAGATTGAAGCGGTTGAGAATCTGGTGAACGAATACATCAAGAGAGACCTGCCGGTTCGTTTCCATCTGTTGACGCTGCAAGAGGCTAAGGCTCGAGGTGCCATCGGGTTGTTTGAAGACAAGTACGCGACCCTTGGCGATAAAATCAAAGTCTACGTTATTGGCGATGAAGCAACGGGAGGCTCCTACAGTCAGGAGGTTTGCGGTGGTCCCCATGTGGAGCGCACAGGACTTTTAGGCCATTTCAAAGTCGTGAAGGAGGAAGCGGTTGCCTCTGGTGTGCGGAGAATCAAGGCTATTTTAGAGTAAGGAGACCTCTGCAAAAGTCATTAAGTCGTTGAGTGGTTGAGTGATTGAGTAACTCAACGACTAAACCACTCAACCACTAAACGACTTTTTCAGAACTCTCTAAAACCTATCCACCTCGTAATTCTTGACAGCTCCACGCGTCATCAGTACAATACCGGCGCCTTAAATCTCCTGGATTTCTTGTGGTTTTGGCTCCACAGTGCTAGACTGCGGTCGCTGTTCCATTATGGCAAATGCGACAAAGGATTTTATTGAGATGCGGGGCACGGTAGAAGAGCTTCTGCCGGCCGCGAACTTCAAAATTGAGCTCGAAAACGGTCAGATCATCACAGGCCACCTTTCAGGGAAAATGCGGAAGTTCCGCATCAGGATCCTTCCCGGAGACGAGGTGAAACTGGAAATCAGTCCGTACGATCTGACCAAGGGTCGGATTGTGTACCGTTTTTAGTCCGAGCGTCATCGATCGTGTCGATGACGTTTGTCGTTATGAAAGTACGATCATCAGCAAAAAAAATTTGTCGCGATTGCAAAGTCCTGCGGCGGGAGGGGCGTGTGGTTGTCATTTGCAAAAACCCGCGTCATAAACAACGGCAAGGTTAATTCTATGGCACGCATTGCTGGCATTACCATCCCCTCGGATAAACGAATCGTGATTGCGCTCACCTATATTTATGGTGTTGGCGTTCCGACCGCAAAAAAAATACTTGCAAAGGCGGGTGTCCAAGAGGACACTCGAACAAAAGCTCTTACGGATGACCAAGTGAACAGCATTCGAACGCTCTTGGAGAAGAGCTACCGACTGGAGGGAGATCTGAGGCGAGATACGCTTTCAAACATCAAGCGATTAAAAGAAATTGGATCCTACCGAGGCACGCGCCACGCAAAGAAACTTCCTGTCCGAGGACAGCGCACAAAATCAAACTCACGCACCGTGCGCGGTAACGCGCGAAAGACGATGGGTAGCGGACGTCGCACGCTTACCAAGACCTAACCTCAATATGGTCGAGCAAACCAACACCAAATCCCGAACAAAGAAGAAAGCCGTCCGACAAGTATCGCAAGGCTGTGCATATATTCAGGCAACCTTTAACAATACGATACTGACACTGACCGACCTGAACGGAAATACGCTTGGATGGTCGAGCGCGGGAAACTGTGGATTTAAGGGACCCAAAAAATCCACTCCCTATGCCGCGAGCATCGTGGTCAAAACGGCCGCGGATCGCGTGAAGGAAACGGGATTGAGGGAGGTCAATGTGTTTGTGAGCGGTGTGGGCACCGGACGCGATTCCGCGATTCGCGCGCTCAATGCAAACGGATTCCAGATATTAGGGATAAAAGATATGACGGCGCTCCCACATAATGGTTGTCGCCAGCCTAAACCCCGACGCGTCTAGGATATGGCAACGGTACGAACCCCCATCGTCAAACGATCCCGCCGGCTTGGCATTACGCTTGGAAAAGAAAAGTATGTGCGACGTCGCGCCTACGCTCCTGGCGTACACGGTCCAAAGCAAGCCACAAGCCGATCGCGGCTTTCTTCCTACGGCGAACAGCTTCGTGAAAAGCAGAAGGCGAAGGCGATCTACGGAATTCTCGAACGGCAATTTTCAAATTATTTCGATAAAGCAAGCCGGACTGGAGGAAACACGTCGGAATACTTGGTGCGATATCTAGAAATGCGTTTAGACAACGTGGTGTACCGTCTTGGATGGGCACGAACGCGCAGACAGGCTCGTCAGATTGTGGGACATGGTTTCATTCAGGTGAACGGCACGCGCGTAGATATTCCATCGTTCAGTGTTTCCATCGGCGACGTGATTACGATCAAACCGTCCAAGCTGGAAAAACGAATCGTGAAAAATATCCCGGAAGCCATGAGTCAAAGCACGCTTCCTTCCTGGATCGCTCGGGACGAAAAGATTCTGACTGGAAAGGTGACCGCGCTTCCTGAAGGGGAGGCGCTGAAGCAGGATTTTGACCCCAAGCTGATCGTCGAATTTTACTCCCGATAATCTTCTCAATTATTTTGTATGGAGAACATACTTCTACCATCACGCATTGAGTACGAAGACGGTGAACGTCCCTGCGAGGGGGTGCTTACGATAGAGCCTTGTTTTCATGGATACGGCACAACGCTGGGGAACGCGCTTCGACGTGTCTTGCTCTCTTCGCTTCCTGGCGCGGCTGTGACGGCCGTAAAAATGAAAGGCGTAAACCATGAATTTCAGGCGGTGAAAGGAGTGAAAGAAGATGCGCTTGAAATCATCCTTAACGTGAAAACGCTTCGATTGAAATGCTTTTCAGACGAGCCGGTAAAACTTCAGGTACGCGTGACCGGGCCAAAGGTTGTGAGCGCGGGCGACATTACGCCCAACGCGGACGTGGAGATCATGAATCCAGAGTTGGTGCTGGCGACGGTCACAGAGGATGGGGCAGTGTTTGACATGGAGCTCACCGTCGGGCGAGGACGCGGATACACGACCAGCGAGGATCGCTCCGGCGATGCACCGCGCGAAATCGGAACCATCGCCATTGATGCACTTTTTTCTCCCGTGCGTACCGTCGGGTATCGCGTGGAAAATACGCGCGTGGGAGAGATTACAAACTACGACAAGCTCATCATGAACATCGAAACCGATGGAACGGTCTCGCCAAAAGAGGCCGTGGAAGAATCGGCGAAGATCCTTATTGACTATTTCTCGATTTTAACCGATCACGCGCCTGCGTCCATACCAGAGGAGTTGATCGATGTGGCCGGTTCACAAGAAACGTAGAGGAGAAGACACTCGATATGCGCCACCGAAAAAAAGGAACAATCTTGGGACGTGAAAAAGCCCCCCGCGAGGCCTTGCTTCGAAATCTGGCCGCAAGCGTGATTTTGTACGAAAAAGTTACCACCACCCAGGCAAAGGCAAAGGCGGTAAAACCCCTGGTTGAAAAGGCGATCACCAAAGGCAAGACTCCCACGCTGGCTTCTCGGCGAACGCTCATGAGTTTTTTCTACACCGAACATCCAGTCAAGAAAATCTTTGAGGTACTGGGGCCGCGCTACCAGAACCGCGCGGGTGGCTATACACGCATCATCAAGCTTGGACCTCGAAAAAATGATGGAGCCGACATGGTTCAAATCGAACTCGTTTAACACTATGAAAACGACTCAACGCGAAATCCATACCATTGACGCGAACGGCAAAGCACCCGGTCGCCTGGCCACGCAGGTCGCGCGTATCCTCATTGGCAAGCACAAAGTGAGCTACACGCCCCACCTGGACGAGGGAGATCATGTTCAAGTGATTAACGCTGGCAAGATGGTGTTCACAGGAAAGAAAATGGATCAAAAAGTCTACACGCACCACACCACCTACGCCGCCGGATTGCGACAAAAAAAATTAAGTACAGTGTGGGCGCAAGATCCAGGAGATACCCTGCGACGCGCGGTCTCGCGTATGCTTCCCAAGAATAAACACCGCGCATCCCGCCTTAAACGCCTGGTCGTGAGCAATTAACTGATATGAGTGGAACAAGCTACATTGAAACGGTCGGCCGACGCAAAGAAGCGGTGGCTCGTGTGCGTCTCCACCATGGCGGCACTGGATCAATCAAGATCAACGACCGCGAGCTGGCAGAGTACTTGCCTCTGGAAACGATGCAACAGGCGGTCACGTCCCCATTGCGTGAGACAGGAACGGAGAACGTGTTTGACATCACCGTGCATGTGAGCGGCGGGGGCATTCATGGACAAGCCGATGGAATTCGCCTAGGGATCGCCCGCGCGCTTGTTGACTTCAATCCGGAATTTCGAAGCGTCCTGAAGAAAGCAGGATTCTTGAGCCGCGACGCGCGCGTGCGAGAGCGAAAGAAGTTCGGACATAAGTCAGCTCGCCGCTCGCCGCAGTGGTCAAAGCGATAAAAATTGGGAAAGCCGGGGCTCCATGTCCCGGTTTTGACTTTTAAAGAGATTCTTGATTCAATCCACGTGAAGGAGGGAGGTTTGATGGCAAAGACTCACCTGGCGGAGGTTAGCTTGCGCGATCTCGTAGAAGGAGCGCAAAGCAGACCGGAGACCATCTTGGACTTCTCTATGGCTCGCGATCACCGGATCGCGCTTGCCAGGATTACTCCCGGCGGATCCAGGACTCCGGCCGCGATCACGATCCGGACGATCGTCGTCGCGCAAGAGGTTTGGGAACAGCGTGTGGTCGACGAATGGCGCGTTTGCATTGCGCCGACGGACAGCGAGAACTTGCTTCGCCGACTGGCCGCGCAACGCAACCCAACCATCATGGGCGCAATGGACGCGCCTGTCGCTGGCATGCACGAGGCAAGCTACGACATGCAACAGGCACTGGATGAAGCGCACCAGGCGCTGTCGCGACTGTCTCCGCCGCGCGTGGGAACGTTCGTGGAGATGACGCTTGCCTATACGGCACAGATGGAGCCGATCATCACGTTCCGCTCTTCCTCGATCGATGCTCTTCGTCGCGCTCGCGGCTTGGCAAAGGTACACAACGCGCGCGAACGAGAGATGTGGGAAGCAGGGCATGCGCCGTTTCGTGGACCCCGAGTTTGTCGGATTCCGTTCGTGGGAACCATTCGCATCTGGCCATGGGTTCGCGTCGAAGCGCCGGATCTCGTCGAGGAGCCGGAGATTCCGCAACGGGATCCCTGGGGGGTCGACGGCGAGCTCTACGGTGAGATCGGCCGCGTGGTGGTCGAGCATTTCCTGCAGATCATGGAATCGTTGTGGAAGGCAACGTTTGCCCAGGATCCCTTCGTCGCCGCGCAACTGGAGCGTCAGGGGTATGCGCTCTCGCGACTGAATGCCACGCAGCTGGGTTTGGATTCCATGCAGGATCTCATGGAGCGTCTGCGGTCGAGCGGTCAGCACATGACCTTGCTTGGCGAGGATCCATTGGAGGAGTTGGGGGAAGACGCCATCTTGGAACTCACTAGGTCCGTTCCCGTCGTTGAGGACAACCACGCTCCCTACGAAGTGGAGTACGAGGACGAGCGCTAGGAGCTCATGCCTGCTTGCGAGCGCACAGCTCGCTTTTTACTTCCCGCTCCCTTACAATGTTTCTTGTGTGACAGATCAAGTCGCAAAAAATGCCCTCTACTTGACGATCGCCTCGGTTGGACAAAAGATCATCGCGTTTGTCTATTTTTTGTTCTTGGCGCGCGTCATGATGCCAGACCTCACCGGCCAGTATTTCCTTGCGCTCTCGATCACGACGATCTACTCCGTTGTGGCGGAATTCGGGATCACGTCTGTGACGATCCGCGAGATCGCGAGGGATCCAACGCAGGCGCGATCGCTTATCTCGCACGCGCTCGCTCTCAAGCTTCCGCTCATGACGCTGGCGGTACTGGGTTCACTTTCGACCGGCTGGCTCCTGGGGTACGTTCCCGGCGTTCAAGCGCTCATTGCGCTGGCGTGCGTGATCCTGGTTGTGGACGCGCTTCAGGTATTTTTCTACGGCGTACTGCGCGGTTTCCAAGCGTTGCAGTTTGAGGCGGTCGGCGTTTTTTCCGGCATGCTGACCACCGCGATCGTAGGCGGTCTTGTACTCTTTTTTGCTCCGTCACTTCCGCTGCTTATCATCGCGCTCATGGCCGGAAGCTTCATCAACCTTGCCGTTGCTGCTTCCCGCGTTGCCAAACGACTCGGCTGGTCGACGCTCATCCCGCACTGGTCGAGCCAGGACGCGCGGCTCATTCTCACGATGGCCTTTCCCTTCGCGCTCGCGGCCATTTTCGTCAAGGTCTACTCCTACGTTGACTCGATCTTCATTTCCAAAATTCTCGACACTACAGCCGTGGGTCTCTACGCGATCGCCTACAAATTCACCTACGCGTTCCAGTTTCTCCCCCTAGCCTTTATCGCCGCGCTCTATCCTGGCATGAGCGCCGTGGCAGGCAAGGACGAAGTTGCGCTCGAGCGCGTCCTCTTGAAGAGTTTGTGGTACATGGCCGTCCTCTCCTCGCCGATCGTGTTTGGCTTGTATGCTGTGGCTCCCGAGGCGATTTCGCTGGCAGGGGAGGGGTACGAGCAGGCGACCGTGGTGCTTCAAGCGCTTGTCTTTGTCCTCATCCCGATCTTTCTGGACTTTCCTATCGGTGCGCTTCTGAACGCCTGCGGAAAGCAAACGACCAAGACCGCAATCATGGGTGTTACGATGGTCATCAACATCGTCCTCAATGCGATCCTGATTCCACAAGTCGGTATCCTGGGCGCTGCCTATGCCGCGCTCGCGAGTTTCGTCTTCATGTTCGCCGCTGGGCTTTTCTACATTCCATCTGTGCTCCCGTCGTTCTCCTTTGGGCGGCTGCTGCGCACGATCGCGCCCATGTACCTTGTCGGGGCGATCATGCTTGTGGTCGTGCTTGCGCTCAAGCCGGTCATCGGATGGATTCCGGTGGTGCTGGTCGGCGGTATCGTGTACCTCGTGGGGCTTGTGCTCACCGGATCGCTGAAGCTCACGGATCTCCGGTACGTTACACGCGTATGAGCGAGAAGAAGATCCTCCTTGTCACTCCGGATTTTCCTCCCAACGAGGGCGGTGTTGCTCGGTATCTTCGCGCTGTCGCGGAGCATCTCAAGGATCGAATTGAAGTTCTCGCGGATCCACATCCAGCGTGGAACACATTCGATCCAACCGCCGGGTACCCGATCTATCGCGCCCCGCTTCTTAGTCGGTTCGTTTGGCCTCGCTGGCTCAAAACGGTTCGATATCTTTGGACGTACCGTTCTCGCTACGACCTAGTTCTCACGAGTCATGTTCTCCCGATCGGCTCGGCTGCCTTGCTTGCCAAAAAGCTCACCGGGACACCCTTCATTGTTTTCGTTCACGGCATGGACATTCGCCTCGCCTCGTCCTCAACGCGAAAGCGTCGACTCGCAACGAAAGTACTACGGAGAGCGCGCCTCGTCGTCGCCAACTCCCAAGCCCTCGCCCGCGAACTCTCCCGTGATTTCGGCATCCACGAGGTTCTCGTCGTGTACCCCTGTATCTCCGCGTCCCTTAGTCCTTCTCGTCCTCCTAGTCCTTCTCGTCCTTTCTCCCTCCTCACCGTCTCTCGTCTTGTCGAACGCAAAGGCCACACGCATGTCCTCAACGCCCTCGCGCACCTTCGCGGCACCGGCGCGCTCGGCGAATTTGTGTACCACATTATTGGCGAGGGGCCGATGGAGTCGAGTCTGCGGTCGATGGTGGAGACCCTAGATCTTAGTCGTCATGTGGTGTTCCACGGTCAGGTTTCCGACCAGGAGCGCGAGCGACTGTATCAGCAAGCGGATGTGTTCGTGATGCCTGTCTCGCAGAACCCCGTTGACAAGGAGGGCTTCGGGCTCGTGTACATTGAGGCGGCCGCCGCAGGAGTGCCGTCGATTGCGACACAGGTCGAGGGGGTCGATGAGGCAGTGATCGACGGACAGACCGGTTTCTTGCTCGAGTCGCAAGATGAACGATTGCTCGCAAACGCCATCTTGACACTTGCGCGGGACTCGAGCCTTCGAGAACGACTCGGCACGGGCGCGCGCGAGCACGCCAAGACGTTCACCTGCCAGGCGCAGATGTCAAAACTCGACCCGTACCTATGAGGATCTCGGTGATCATCCCGACGTATCAACACGCCGCCACGCTTCCTCGCGCGCTTGATTCGTTGTTCGCGCAGTCGCGCCAGCCCGATGAGGTGATTGTGGTGAACGATGGTTCGACGGACAAGACGGTCGAGGTGCTTGCCCCGTACCGTGATCGAATCAATTATCTCTATCAGGATAATCAAGGTGCACCCGTTGCGCGCAACCGTGGCTTTGCGAAATCCTCGAGCGAGCTCGTTATTTTCTGGGACGCTGACGTCATCGGCGAGAAGACCATGCTCGAGAGACTCGAGAACACATTGATAAAACATCCCGAAGGCGCCTGGGCGTACTCAAGCTTCTGGTGGGGGCGTCGATTCTTCCAGGGGAGACTATTCAGCCCCGAAACTCTGCGGTCCCAAAACTACATTCACACGACTGCTCTTATCCGTCGGAAAGATTTCCCGGGCTTTGATGAATCACTCAAGCGTTTCCAAGATTGGGATTTGTGGCTTACGATGAGTGAGCAGGGGAAGGTAGGGGTGTTTGTCGACGAGGCCTTGTATCATGTGCTTGTCGAATCTGATCGACCATCTTATTCGCGCTGGTTACCGAAGTTCGTCTATCGATTGCCATGGGGTTTTATTGGCTGGTCTCCTCGAGCTATTCGAGGATACGAGGCTGCCCACGGTGTGATCGTACAAAAGCATCATCTTTAATGAGACCTCTGCAAAAGTCATTAAGTCGTTGAGTGGTTGAGTGATTGAGTAACTCAACGACTAAACCACTCAACCACTAAACGACTTTTTCAGAACTCTCTTAATGTATGTCTCAATTCTTCTCCCGCACATTTTGGTACGCACTTGCCTGCATGGCCGTCCTGTATGGGATCGGCATTGTTGGCTACTACACAGGAACCTCCGCGATTCTCTTAGGACTCGTATTCTTGTTGAGCGCGGCGCTAGCCTTCAAGAAACTCGACTACGCGCTCTACCTCGTGTTCATCGAACTCTTTTCAAATCCTCACGGAGCGCTCCTCCTCGCGGACGTCGGCGGGTTTGCGGTCTCCATGCGTATGGCGATATTCGGCGGGATTATGCTGGGGTGGGGGATTGGGTTCTTGGCGCGACGATATCGTCCCGAGCTCAAAGACGGTCGTGCGCAGATTTTCCTCTTTGTCGCGCTCGCGGCCATGCTTGGATTCATCATCGGCGTGCTTTCGCGAGATGTGGCTACCGTTTTCAAAGATGGCAACGCCTACCTGTACCTCTTCTACCTCTTGCCGATCCTCTCGGTGGCCTGGAACAACAAACATCGCCACGACCTCCTTCAAATCCTGGCGGCCGGAGCGATGTGGGCCGCAGCCATCTCGTTTACGATCCTCTACATCTTTACCCACTTCTGGGTCGCGCTGCTCACTCCTGTGTATGAGTTGCTCCGCGACCTTCGCATCGCCGAGGTAACAGACGTGGGCAACGGCGTCTACCGCGTGTTCGTGCAATCGCAAATGTTCACGGCGATCTTTGGGTGGTTCGTCCTTGCGCTCACGCTGCTGGGCGAGAAACGCCGCTGGCTCGTGGGTCTTGGTGCCGTGGTCATCGCGGTGGTAATTCTTGCTCTCTCGCGCAGCTTCTGGGTGGGACTCCTGCCGGCTCTGCTGTTCATTTTGTACATGCTGTATCGAACGGCTCGACCGCGCTTCAGCACGGTTCTTCGATTCACAGGATGGTCTGTACTTACATCCGCGCTCGGCACAGCCCTCTTATTCGTCGTCGCCCTGTTTCCCATTCCTGATCCGAGCCTTGCCGGCGGATCGCTTTTCGACTCGCTCAAGGATCGCACCACCGAGATCGGAGACGCTGGCATCTCGAGTCGATGGAAGCTTCTCTCGCCCATGATCAACGAGGTTCTTGCAAGCCCGCTCGTCGGACATGGGTTTGGAAAAGCGGTCACGTTTGAGACAGACGACCCACGCATCCGCGCGATCAACCCCGATGGAACGTGGTCGACAACCTCGATGGAATGGGGCTGGTTCGAGCTCTGGATCAAGATGGGGATTCTGGGACCGCTCGGCTTCCTGTACGCCGCGTACGAGCTTATAAAGCGCCTGTGGGCGTACACCTGGACGCAGCAAGCCTGGATTGGTCTAGCCCTGGTAACCGGCATCATCTTCATCTACGGCACCCACTTCTTCTCGCCGTACCTCAACCACCCAATCGGACTGGGCTACTTGTTGTTCTTGATCCCATTCCTCCCAAACAAAAAACAAGCCGAGTCGCACGGTACAGTGTTTCTTGAAGAGATTGTTTCGTTGAGACGACCTGTGGCGGTTGTTACGACCTTGGCTGTTTACAAAAAGAAGACCGCACCCCGAAGTGACGAAGCGCAGAGTGCGGCTTCTTGTGGGATGCGGTAGTTATGGAGTGACGATCGTCTTGACGACGCTGTGCCAGAATTCGTACGTGAGACTTTCGCCATCGCCGTACTTCCTAGCCTTGCGGTCCTGACGATGTGCCTCCCTGTTTGCCTTCTTGCGGCTCATGTGGACACTGACCACGTGGCCGTACGGTTTCGCCGTTTCCTGAGGCGATTCCGGTCCGGAGTTCCATGCATAGGTCCTGATGACAATGAACGCTTCCACTGTAGCCTCCTTGGCTTGGTCAGGACGATCATTCGTCCTGTTTTACTGAACCACGAGACATGTCTCGGGATCGGTATTGCAAGTGGAGGCTTGCGCGATGGATCCTGCGACCCAAACCCATCTCTGCTTTTTCTCTGATGTTTAGAATGGGATTTGAGATAATAGCAGAAAACCCACATATTGTCAATAATAATGGCTCGGGTTGGTGTGATAGCGAGTAAAATAAATGGGTTTTTCGACAATCTAGGAGTTATAATCAAAACGACCAGCGCTGATGCTGATCGTTTTTTTTAAACCTTCCTACTTCTTCGAATCCTTTTTTGGTTTCTTCTTTTCTTTGCGGGCGTTTTTTCCTTTGGCCATAGAGAAAATAATTATAAGTGCTTCTATACTATCATGATCCTGATCCCAGAGCTAACTCATTACCGCGCGGTCGCTGTCACGACGAGCGAGAGGTAGACACTCGTGTTGACCTCGGGCGTGACGACTGCTAGGCTCGCACCACGGAGGACGCATGCCGCACTATCTTACCGATTACTTCGTTTGGGTATTTGTTCGTCGAACCTCTCCTGACGGTCGAAGCGCGATCGAGCTCTGGCGCTGCGAAGAACCTCGCGGAGAGCTGTGCCTGTACATGTCACATCCAAGAGCGATCCTTGACTCTCCGCTTCGCGAGAGGCGACCGCTGACAAGGAATGAACGGATCCTGCTGACGACGATGGGTTCCTACCGCGATGACCACGCGGACTTGATCGGCACCGTCACTGCTCTGGCGGTACTTGACCACGGCATGGCGCGTGTCCTGTGCAACGAGATCGCACTGGACGCAGAGACCGGGACACACAACGGAGACGAACTCTACCGAGCCGTCCTGCGAACCTTCTGTGCCGTCCTTGGCGAGAACCATGAACCGATTCCTCAAGAGGGCATCGAGGAACTGCTTCAGAGCGATCGGTACGTGTGGGGACTCGCTGGCAGTCCGGGCGAGCCGCCGATGTTCAAACTCGTGGGGGTCGATCGGTTCTTCCAAGTCGTGTATCCAACCGTGCTCGAGCTCAAGCAACCACAGCCCTGCATCACGTTCGACTTCACATCGGATCTCGGAACCGATCAAGTCATGGAGCTCACTTCACAGGAACGGCTCAAGCCCTGGGGGCTTCTCTCGATCTTCCCGTCGAGCATCGGCAATCTCATCTCCGCCTGGGGAGCGATCGCACAGTGTGGTGACCCGTATCGGTTCGAGGCCTTAAAGGTTTTGATCGCGCACGCGGCCGCACTCGGTTGGCAAAGTCGACCCACGCGAGAAGAACTTGCCCCGATCCCGCTTCCCGACCCGTCGCTCATCTAGCTGTTTCCCCTTCGCCACGCGCCACACGCGCGGGATTTTTTTATGCGTACTCCTCTTCGAGTTCTTCGTAGTTTTGATTTTACAGATTATTTGCTAGTATAAATGGGTTCAGTAACTTGCTTATATATACGAGCTGACTGATTATCTTTATGCGTTTTTTGCTCTCTTCACTTTTCACCCTCGCTCTCGTGTTGCTAGCATCTCCCACGCAAGCGTATGACAGCGCCCTGTCCGAGCGTCTTGCCGGCCGTATTCTTTTGCAAGTCGAGGAACGCGGCGAGGCGTGGTACGTGCGTACGTCAGACACCAAGCGCTACTACATGAAGGACGGTGCCGCGGCGTATACGCTGATGCGCTATTTTTCTCTCGGCATTACAAACGCTGATCTCTCGAAGATTCCGTCCGTGAATAACACATCGGAAATGAACGCCTCCGAGTCCGCTTGCGAAACGAACGCACTCGCGGACAGGCTTCAAGGCGAGATTCTCTTGCAGGTCGAAGCGCACGGAGAGGCGTGGTACGTTGATCCGCAGGTGTGTCGCAGGATTTATATGAAGGACGGCGACGTGGCGTATGAGATCATGCGGTTCCTGGGTCTTGGGATCACGAATGCCGATCTTGAGAAGATCGAATCAAGTGAGATCCGGCAGCAAGAAACAGACTCCGCGTCCGCCACGGAAGACTCCACCCAAGAAGAGGCGTTCGATCCCGCCTCGCACGGCTCGGCGCACCCCAAGGTTGCAATGCTCTCAACGCCGCCTTGCTGCAGTCATCCGTACTATCACTCTGTGTACCGCGCCTACTCTCAAGACGCGCTCTCCTGGGAAAAGGAAGGCGTCATGCTTCAGGATCATGCCAGCGTTCCGGCTATCATCCAGCGCGATGATGGCAGCTACGTTTTGTATTACGTTGACGGTCGCTATGACACGATGGACTGCCAGGTCTTGCAGGACGGGCGGACGTTCACGGACGGCGACTGCACCATCTACGGGTTCACGCAGGAGAAGGCGTGGGATCCCTATGTGGTGAGGCTCGATGAGGAATGGTATCGGCTTTATTTTGTCTCTCCTCCATCAGGACCTGGCAAGACGACGATTCGCTCTGCTTTGTCGCAAGACGGTATTTCATGGCTTGAGGAAGAGGGCGTGCGGTTTGAGCAAGATGATCTCCATATGATCGATCCGGCCGTTGTGTTGACCGATGACGGTTGGAGAATGTACGCGTGGTATGAACCGACACCGGGGGAGTCGACGATGGTGACGGCAACGAGCGCGGACGGATTGACGTTTGCAAAGGAAAGCGAATTTCAAATCGGCGGAGGCATCCCGGAAGTTCTTCAGCTGGATGCTTCAGGGCTCTTTGCGCTCTATGTGTGCTCCGGAGGAATTTCTGTCGCGACTTCTTCTGATGGCGTGACGGGCTGGTCGGCTCTCTCAACCGTCCTTTCCGCGGATGCCGGACAAATGATCTGCGATCCGAGTATTATTAAAAATGCTTCCGGACAATGGGAAATGGTCTATAAGGTGCAGGAGGTTCAGTAACGATCCCCATGCGTTCCCCCAAGCCGCGACCACCACGGAGACCTGACCCCAACCGCTCCCATTAGGCCAGCTAGTTATCTAAAAAATCTCCACTTTTCCCTTGCTGCAATCGAGCACAAACACTTTTCCAAGTTCTTTCAGAAGTTTCGTTCCGAGCAATACGATGTTGGCCTGCAAAATATCGATCGTGGTCTCTATGCATTTACCATCAATGCAGACCCGGCCCCGGCAAACAAGGTGAGATGATGTAGACCCATCTGCCAATGTATTAGCTTGAACACCCGCCAACACCAGACCCAAAGGTAAAGCATCGACAAAAGGTATTTGAAGATAACCATTGAAACCAGAGTCCACCAGAGCATTGATCGTTTTTGAAATGCCCGTTACGCCTTGAACTTCAATTTCAATGACTGGTTGATCATTGTTAAAAGTTCCAATCATACTTTTTCGCGGAGTAGTTCGAGCTTGGAATCTGGGAGCTACCGATCTGGATAATGTAAAATACTTTATCGCCAAAATCCTTTTTCGCTTTATCGATAGCAACCAGACGATCCGGGTCAATCTGGTATTTTTTTTGCTCTACATCAATAACAGCGTACTGACCCATGTACTCTTTCTCAAAAAGGCTCTTGTACTCTTCCGAGTAGAGCTTTTCTCCAAGTTTTGTTATCTCCTCAAGGGAGAGGCTGGACATTATCATATGGGACAGGATAGCACCGCATTGATGAAATTCCAAACTATCGAAACGGGTCATTACTCGAGCAAGCTCATTGCGAGCTTGTCTTTACTTATTTCTCTCGCTTCGTTCGTCGTGTCCCCACCCCCGATAGCAGGTGAGGGGGTCAGGTCCGGATAACGGATTTATGACGAACTCGCTATCCGCGCGTAGCCCAACTGTCCCTAACTGAATCGCAAGGCGAGAGAAGCGACGTATAATCTCTCGAGCCAGGGAACAAACGCAAACTCCTTTGTGGCCGGTTGAGGTCTACGCACCCAATCGTACGTGAGCAGATCCTCATCAAAGGAGTACAGGATGCCCTTCCTTCTTTTCGTCATAGCCGCTGTGAGACGCTGGGTCATCGTAAGACTTGAGGCCATGAGTTGTGCGCCTTCAATGTCGGCTGGTTCGTACGCCCATCGCTGAAAATTAAATTCTGTTTGAATTGCGTCCATGAATGCAAAAAAAGCGTCCTGCGTTTCTCGATCAGATCGCCACACGCGATCGTCGCACAAGCCAATCTGTTCCAAGCTCATCCCAAGCGGCTTTGCACTCCGCTTAACAAAAAAATTTTTGCTCGAGACGCGCACGCGTTCATCTGCGCTGTGCATTCCCAAAAAGACTGTCCAATCAACGAAGGCGATCTTGTCCATAGGTTCATTCGATACAGAGTCACGGCGATGATTCGTTTTCCAGTTTAAGCTTCAGCAAGAAAATCGTCTCGTACGTTAGGTTAAACCTTACCGCCATCCGTGAGCATAAAGGGTACATGCGATATCGGTTGCCGATCCGATATACACCGTCTTTTTCCCTCTCAAGACATCGTCAGAAATAAGACGCTTTTCTAACACCTCTGCGATGACACCCTTTTTCTTCTCTATATTGGGCTGTCTGGGATTTGTATTTGTATCGATAGCGTCGTACGCCCTAATCCTTTGTTCGCTACCAAGGAGCATTTTGCGTTCGCCATCAAGGGGCTTCCAGTTACGATCCAGACCGAGCAAGCGACGCACTGCGGGATCCATATCTCTACGATCTCTCATATATTTTGTTTAGCGATATTTATTCTTGGGGTTTCTCCAGCAACCACTCCCAGAGCGGCACCAAGCGTACTGTCGCACCATCCTTCTGTATGTCGCGCTTCTCGTTCCAGGTAACAATCGAGAGCATGGAAACGTCGAGTTCCTTGCCCGCATCCACAAGTGCTTTAACTTCTCGCTCTTCGACATCCGGAGCCGTAGTATCGTAGGCGACCTGTATAAGCTCCACGACCTTGTATCCATCTTTACGCACAAAGTCCACCTCGCGGGCGTTTTTGGTCTTGTAGTAAAAGAGTTCAAGGTTCGGTTGATTGCCGCGCTTTACAAGTTCCGTAAAAACGAGGTTCTCCATGAGCTTCCCATTGTTCGGAGAATGCTGGACGGCTTTGGCAGTGACGAATCCATTGTCCACAACATAGGTTTTCTTTGGCGAGCGCAGACGCTGGCTTACTTTGGTCGAATAGCTACGCAGAGAAAATATGAGATACGCTTCAGTCAGATAGGTGAGGTAGTTTTCAAGTGTGACCTGGCTCTTGAATCCGAGCGTGTTGCCGAGCTTCTTCACGCTGTAGAGACTTGCAAAGTTGTTCATGAGATATGATCCGAGACTATTTATCTGATCCGAAAAGCGCACCTTGTGCCGCCTCATTACATCTTTGAATAGGACAGCGTCAAAGAGCACGTCGAGATATCCGCATGGTTCAAGTTCTTTGGTAACGACCTCCGGATAGCCACCATTGGTTAGGTAGAGGTTGAGGTATCCAAGCAGTTTCGCTTTCTCGTCAGGAACAAGAAGCTTGTCGGCCGAGACCTCGTATTCTTTTGCCCGCAGCATTTCCTTGAAGTCGAACGGCAGTATCTCTATCGGTATGTGTCGGCCGGTGAGATGTGTTGCCAATTCTTTGGAAAGAAGACTCGCGTTTGATCCTGTGAGCACAAGGTTGTACCCGGCGCGATGCAGGCGGTTGACGAAAAGCTCCCACTTTGGCAGGTTCTGTATTTCATCAAAGAGAATATATTTTGTGTCACCGTAGGCAAGCTTGAGTTCCGTCATGAGCTCGTCGAGGTCAAACCCTTCCTCCGGCAGGGACTCGTCGTCAAAGTTGAAGTAAGCGAACTCTTTATTCTTGAGGAGCATCAATGCAAAGACTGATTTGCCAGCCCGACGAGGCCCTAAAATGACCTTTATGAGGTCGGAGGTTATCAACTTTTGCGCGTCCTGCTCTTTGGTACGCGAAACGTACGACCTTGCAAGAAGCCGGTCTTTATCCTGTTGTTGTTTGGAAACTGTCGCTTTTAGCATAGTATTATAGTGTACTATGCCTATTTAGGCCTTTTAAGCATAGTACTCTCACTTTACTGAACAAAAGGGAGAAAAGCAAGGAGTTTGTCCCATAAGGAATAACAAAATCCCAGCATTGCTGCTGAGATTTTGTTGGCTCCGCGTCGTGGAGGATGTTAGAACTGCGATTCAAAACCACGATGGGTCTATCAGGATTCCGATCCTCGCAAATAATCGACAGTCTCCATGAGCTTGCTTGAAAAATTTTCGTCCATTTTATAGACCTTAAATCGGCATTTCTTGGCCTGCGTTTCAAAATGATCACTGAAGCACGAGACCATTCTTCCCACCCTAAGAAACGTTTCCTCTCTCTTTGTCCCAACAATCAGCCAGTCGTTTGGTGTCGTACTCTTTTTTACATCGCGAGCAAACGCGCCAGGATCGTGTTTCGTCAGGAACACGGCTTTAATATTTTTCTTGCCGTATTTTTTTCTAAGCTTGGACGCAAGACCCGGCTCGATATGATACCCCTCGATGACGTAGTCATTCTCGTCTTTGATCTCACAAATAGTCGCCATATCAATTGCCGCCGCAGTTGCCTTTGCCTGCCGTCTCAAAACACGTACGATTTCTTGCGGGGAAAGTTTTCCATAGAATGTGTCGTTGGTCTTATGTACTCGTCGTAAAAGCGAATATGGATGTGTCTTCTTCCATTCCGCTTGGGACATATACTCTCCGCTAACGACCTCCAGCATGTCGGTGGAAATCCAAGGGATGCCAAATTTCTTCGACATCATTTTTGCGAGTGTTGTTTTACCGCACCGCGGTGGGCCACCGATAAGATAGATCATATTTTCGGAAGACGTAGTTCCAATTCCTACCCATGGTATAACAAAATCCCCCTCAAATAAAGGGAGATGTTGTTGGCTCGGGGGGTGGGATTCGAACCCACGACCATCTCGTTAACAGCGAGCCGCTCTGCCACTGAGCTACCCCCGAATATTTTCATCGAGCCATTTCCGTCCCTGACTGTTTTTGAAAAGAACGACGCGATTATAACAACCGCCTTGTAATCTCGCAAGCCCACAGGAGCACCATGTACGGGACTCTTTTGCTGTATGATGAAGAGACCTTCTATGTTCCAATCTCTCAAAGCCATCCTCCGTTTCCACGCGCTCAAGCGCGTCTATGCCACGTACGAGCGGCAACTTGTTCCCGCCATGCTTTTGGTTGGTGTTGTGATCGACGTTATCACGTTTCGCTCCATCCACCTCACGACAGCGTTTACGATCCTGGGAATCTACACGCTCCTGTGCGCGACGATGATCGTGATCATCCACTACCATGACGCCACACGTGGCATCCTCGAGCGACCCACGCTTCTCGGCTACCTGCGCCTCATCGCGCCCCTCATCGTGCAATTCACGTTTGGCGCGCTCCTCTCCGCCGCGCTTATCTTCTACTGGTTCTCGGGAAGCTTCAGCGTCTCCTGGCCGTTTCTCTTGATCGTGATCGGCCTCATGACAGCCAACGACGTGTTGCGCGAGCATTATCTTCGTCCCACCGTACAGCTAAGCGTGTTTTACTTTGTCCTGTTCGCCACCCTTGCCGTGGCTCTCCCATCGCTGACGGGATCGATCTCGCCGAGTATGTTCGTCATCGCGGGCGTGTTGAGTCTGGGGTTGATGGGCGCGTACCTGCTCATGCTGTATCGCCTACGTCCTGACTTACGATTCATGCGACCCTCACCGATCATCTCCGTCGCGGGCATCTTCCTTGTCATGAACGCCGCGTACTTCCTTAACATCATTCCGCCGATTCCGCTCTCCCTCGTCGACGTCGGCGTGTACTATTCTGTCGAGCGTCAGGGGTCGGGGTACGCGCTGGTCTCGCGCAGCGAGTCTTGGGTTGAGCGTCTGTTGCCCACGTCTCGCCTGGCCGTCTCGACGGGGGATCGCGTTTACGTCTACGCATCCATTTTTGCTCCGGTGGAATTGCGCACCACGATCGTCCACGACTGGCAGTACCTCACGCCAGAGGGATGGGAGAGCGTCAGTCGGCTTTCGTACACCATCGTCGGTGGTCGAGAGGATGGCTATCGTGGGTACTCGTACATCACGTCGCATCGCCCTGGCAAGTGGCGAGTGGACGTTGAGACTGTGCGCGGGCAGGTGATCGGCCGCATCGTGTTTACCCTGCAGGAGCCTGATGGCGCTGTCGATCTTGTCGAAGAGGTGAGATAACTCTCTTCCCCGCAAACTTTGATATAATGAGAGCGCTATGTGTTTCTCTGCAACCGCAAGCTTTACTGCTTCTGCCGTGTTAGGCGCAACGGGCGCGATTGCTCTTACAAACGTGAAACAAAAGCGGGACACCTTCCTTGCCACCATCCCCGTTTTATTCGCGGTTCAACAGTTTATCGAGGGGCTTGTGTGGCTCACGCTTGGGCAGGGTCTCCTTACGGAAAGTCTTGCGTACGGGTTCCTCTTTTTTGCCTTCCTCCTGTGGCCTGTGTATATCCCGCTCGCGGTCTGGGCGCACGAACGGAATCCTGTTCGGAAGTGCCTGCTGCGATATCTCATTTTTTTCGGCTCGATCGGTTCATTCTACTTGCTCACCGTGTTGTTCACCCAGTCGCTTGGGGTCGAGCTCTCCGGCAGTAGCCTCTGTTACAAAATCGACGCGCCGTTTGAAGTCCCGGGGATCATTCTGTATGTCAGCGTAACCGTCGGGGCGCTCGTCCTGTCAACGAGTCGGTTCATTCAATGGTTCGGAGCTCTCACGCTCCTTTCTGCTTCCGCAGCTTGGTTCTTCTATGAGCGAACGTTCACGTCGGTCTGGTGTTTCTTCGCGGCGATCCTAAGCCTTCTGCTCGTCATCTATTTTATTCGACCTAACCACGCATCTATGAGAAAACTTTTGTACCTCCTTGGCGCGTTGATCGTTCTCATCCTTCTCGCCTGGGGCGTGCTTTCACTTGTTTCTCCTACACAGGAGGTTGAGCCGTTGGAGGAAGTCGTGCAGGAAACGACGACCGTCGAAATCGAAATCCCGGACGTGAATCCCGCCGCTGGCACAAACCCATTTGGAGACTCCTATAAAAATCCTTTTGAATAGAATCTATGAAACTCTCTCCATTGATCCTTGCCGGCGCGGGCATCGTTTTTGCGACGAGTGTCTATGCCGGGCTTGAGAACATCAGCTACCCAATTGCCGAGCTTGGGAATTGCGAAAGCCAGGACGCATGCTTTGCGTACTGCGGCGAGCCGACACATTATGACGCGTGCATGGCATTCGCCGAAGCAAACCAGATCCTCGAAGAAGAGGAGATCCAGGAGTATAAAGAGATGCAAGAGATCGTTGCCCAGGGCGGCCCTGGCGGTTGCACCAGCCAAGCCACGTGCGAGGCATACTGTGGCGACTTGAACAACATGCAGGAGTGTCTTGCGTTTGCAGAAGAGCACGGTCTTATGGAAGTCGAGGAGCTTGAGGAGGCTCGCAAAGTCCAATCCGCGCTGGACGCCGGATACTCGATGCCTGGAGGGTGCACTAGCGAGGCGACGTGCGAGACGTATTGCTCGCAGCCGGGCAATATGGACGAGTGTCTCTCGTTTGCACAGGCCGCTGGCTTTATGAGCGAGGAAGAGGTTGAGGAAGCAAGACAGGTCATGACGATCATGCAAAGCGGGAACTCCCCGGGAGGATGTCAAAATCAAGAGGAGTGCGAGGCGTACTGCCAGGACGAGGCGAATCGGGAGGAGTGCGTGGCGTTTGCGGTTGAAGCCGGGTTCATGACGCAAGAGGAGGCCGAGATGATGGGAACGCGCGATGGCGAGACGATGGAGGAATTCGTCGGACCTGGAGGGTGTAGCGATGAGCAGAGTTGTCGGACGTATTGCGAGCAAGAACAGAATCGAGAGGAGTGCGGCGCATTTTTTGGAGATGACGGGGGAGAAAGCGAGTTTCTCGATGAAGGGGAGAGAGACGATCGCGCGAGCTTCGCGGGCCCAGGTGGATGCGTCGGGGAAGAAGCGTGCATGACATTTTGCTCACTGCCGGAGAACCAGGAAACGTGCGCGTCGTTTTTTGGTGCGCCAACGGATGATGGTCAGGGGCAGGACGATCGAGAACAACCGCTTGAACCATACGATCAGCAGGAACCTCCAGAGCAACTCGACCAACTATGGCCTGACTCTGAAGATGAATTTGACGATGGCTCCGTCTACCTCGAACCGTTCCTTGAACTGTACCAGGGAGAGGAGGGGAGGTACGAGATGATGCCAGAAACAGGAGGCGAAGAGGGGACATTCGAGTACGAGTACGAAGGCTCGTCCGGATTTGAGGATTATCCGCAGGAGTCCTTCGACGATCCAGGTTGGGAAGAGTTCGATCCAGGCGATCAGTCGATTCCGTTGTTGCCAAGCCAGGAAGGCAGTGTGCAAGACGGGGAATCCTCAAATGACCAGGGCGGGCAGGGCGCAGAGCAAGCACCATCAGGCGAACAGAGTCTCTTGCCCCAGACAGATGCGGGTTTCGTCGAGTCGGTCAGACGATTCTTTGAAAACGTTCTCACGCGAACAAAGGGACGCCTGTCCATATGATCCAGCCCGTTGCAACCATCTTCATCGCCTTTGGTGGTTTTCTTCTCGCACTCTTCCTGTTCCACAAAAAGCGTCAGAAGGGCGAGTCGTTCGTGTGTCCGTTGCGAGGCAGATGTTCGGAGGTGATCCACAGCGACTACTCAACCTTCTTTGGGATTCCCGTTGAAGTGATTGGCTTGTATTACTATGGCGGCCTCGCCCTGGGGTATGGACTGCTACTGGCGTTCCCTGCGATCCTCGCTTGGTTTGACCTTCCGCTGTTGGTCGCGACCACGGCGGCCTTTTTGTTTTCCCTGTACCTCACGTTCATTCAGATTATTCCGCTGCGCAAGCTGTGTACCTGGTGCCTGTTGAGCGCGAGCTTCTGTACGATCATTTTCGCGCTCACGATATCGAGCACCTCGCAGATCGTCGTGCCGTTCTTGGTTGACTATCGGTCAGTCATTCTGATCGCGCATGTGCTTGCCATGGCACTGGGTCTTGGCGCAGCAACGCTATCCGATGTGTTCTTTTTCAGGTTTCTCAAAGACGCACGTATCTCCCAGCAAGAGTCTGACGTACTCTCGATCCTCTCCGAGTTCATCTGGCTGGCCTTGGGTCTGATCGTGATCTCGGGGCTCATGCTTTTTTTGCCCGAGTCTAGCGCGTACCTTGCCACCCCGAAGTTTTTGGCAAAGATGTTCATCGTTGGCGTTATCATCGTCAACGGCGCGTTCCTCAATCTCTACATCGCCCCCAAGCTCGTCAAAATTTCTTTTGGCGAGCGGCACCACCACAAAGAAGGGGAGCTGGGACGCGCCCGCCGGTTGGCGTTGGCGCTGGGTCCCATCTCGATCGTCTCGTGGTACTCGGCTTTTATCCTAGGATCGCTCAGCGCGGATTCGCCCTTGGCGTTTTGGGAGTTCCTCAAAATCTACGCGCTCTTGTTGGTCATCGGCGTCACCATCGGCCAGTTCGTCGACAACCGGATGTCAAAGCGCGCCGTGCCTTGGACAGAGTCTTAATGTCCGAGTTTTTCCAGTATGAGCGACTCTTGGATTATCTCTAGGCGACCTGTTATACTGGCGCCTACCTATGAATAAGCCTGGGTTTTTGGTACTCCTGGCTCTCGTGCTCATCGGGGGAGGATGCATGTCAAAAAACGCCGCCTCTAACTCTGCTGCGACAGAGCCGGTGATTGATCGCGCCTCTATTTTGGTCGAGGCACGCGAGAACGGACTCATCATGGACGAGGCAGAGGTTTCGCTTATGGCGCAAACATCGCCCACGATTGACTCCGCCGTCCTGCCTGTTTTCGATATTCAAACCTACCTAGAGGCAAACGTCCGCGACTGGACCTCTGCCGCGCTTGCGGACGTGACTGGCGGAGGTAGTTTCGGAATTGCGCACAGCCAGTTTGCATCAAGCACCTACACGCTGGTTTCCGAAATGGGAAACCTTCCCGAGCCAGCCGATGGGTATTTCTACGAGGGGTGGCTCGTTGAGCGAGGCGATGCTCTTTCGCTCGTGAGCACCGGACGCGCACAGAAAGCAGGAGAAGGATACGCCAACGTGTATCTCTCCACGACTGATCTCACGCAATATGACTTCTACGTCCTGACGCTCGAGTCCGACGACGGCAATCCCGCGCCCACCGAACACATCCTGGAAGGAACGCTCAAGTAAAACACGTCTGGGGTCAAGTCTCAACTCGTTAACTTTCATTATTTTGCCTTGATATTATGCTGACTCGAGTTCTGCTCAATTTCAAGTACCTTCCAATCTCCGCCACCGAGTATCCACACCCAACCCTCGCAAACACGATCGCCTTGTTGCGATCTTCCCGTGTCTGCTCTCGTGGAAACAGGTCTTCCAAGCTCGGCCTGCCAACGATCCTCTCTTCACGCGGGATCTCTTTGATCAACGTCGAGTCCTTGCACTGCTCCCACATGTGCGCCACAAACTGCGGGGAACCCAGGATGGAGCGATGTGAGGCCTCGTCAAACGGGGACTTAGTGCCGATGCCAGCCATCACAAACTCCACATACTTCTGCTGCGCCAGTACGCGATCATCCGAGAAATGCCCCAGTATCCAGTCGATTGTCAAAAACGGCGGGGGGTCGACTAACCCAGCCGTTGCTGCAAAGCTGCTCCATCGCCAAAGAGCTGGGTGGTCGACGAGCCCGGCGCGCACAGGATTGAGCACGATATAGCGCGCCACCTCCAGGAGATACGGCTCTTTTTCAATGATAAACGCCTTGAACCGACCCTGGAGCAGATGTCCAACCGTGTCATGGAGTCGGTTGAAAGCCTGGGAGTAGTCTTTGTTGAGGTCGCGCATTCCTTCCGAAAGGTTGGCCTCCAACGTCTCGATGAGCAGATGATAGTGGTTGCCCATCAGGCAATACGCATGGCAGATCCAGTTGTGGTGTTTAATGGTCGTGGCGAGTTTTTCAAGAAACACCCTGCGGTCTCGATCATCAAGAAAGATGTCGCCCTTGCGGTTGCCTCGGGAGGTGATGTGATAGAGCGCGCCTGGATATTTGATGCGAAGTGGTCGTGACATAGTGAATGAGATGAAGAGTTAACGAGTTGAGACTTGACCCCTTCTGGGCGTCTAGTGAGTGAGATGAAGAGTTAACGAGTTGAGACTTGACCCCTGCCTTGGGCTAGGGAGAGGACTTCATCGAAAACAAAATCCCCAGCCATTTCTTAATGGGAGGGGATTTCTTCTATTCATAATTGCAACACGCGCTCGAGTTTTCGTCAATGAGTCGTTGTGGATAACCCTACGAATTCGCGAAACCCGAAACCGTAGACTGAAGACCTGACCCCAGGCGCTATGGAATGTTCGTCACGTACACCATCAGGTACTGGCCGTTGTCGAGCGACACGAGCGCGGGGTCCCTCACCCAGTCCTCGGTTTCGAGGGGTTCGAGCCTCGCGTTCTCACTTGGGTACCAGTCAAAGCCTTCCTTGCTCCACGTCGAACGGACTGATGCGTTGTCCATCGAAGACAGGAACAGGTGGTATCGGTCCTCGATCCAGAGTCCGTTGCCTGGCATGCGTGGTTCGTTGTCAAAAGGGAAGCTGGTGAGAGCGTAGACTGTGAAGGTCACGCCGTCGATGCTGGTGAGATGCCAGAGTCGATCTGCCCCCTGCTTTGAAGCGGCGTACAGATGCCAGGTGTCGCCGACCTTGAAGGTGGTCGAGTCCCTCGCGATGTCATCGCTCTGGGCGAAGACGACTCCCTTGTAGGTGAACGAGATCCCGTCGGCACTTTCCGCGTAGTGGATGCCTTGCGGATTCCCGGCCGTGAAGAAGAGCCGGAACGTCCCGTCGTCGAGCAGCACCACGTCTGGACTCACCACACGGTTAATGAATCCGCCGCCCGCGAGCTCGAGGTACTTGTAGGTCCAGCTTCGTCCGTCATCCTGCGAGAGCGCGACCGCGGTTGTGTTGAGTCGATCGCCCACGATCCATCCGGTGTAGTAGAGGTAGATCGTGCCGTCCTTGACCACGGCGTCCGGCGCATCGGCTTGGTCGGCCACCCACGTGTCGTTTTGGATATACGAAAGGCCATCGTAGGAGATTGCGGTCATGAGGCGATGGTCAAAGGGACCACCGGTTTTGTCGGCTGGCGTGGTGGCCTTTCCGCGGACAGGTTCAAAGTCGTCCGCGACACGTGCGGTCCCACTCGCACAGCCAACGCCCAACAGGAGGAGTGCGGCCAGAAAAAGGAGAGATTTTTGCATAGGAGTTTGTTATGCACACCAGTGTAGCAAAGTCTGATAAACTGTCAGTGGTCATTAGTCCCCCCCTCCTTTTCAATGATCGTTCGACTCTGAGCTCACGGTCGAAGAGGGGGTTGGGGGTGGTTAGAGTCTATGTCATTGCGAGGAGGGAGTTGATCGTCGACTAACAAAGCAATCCTTCGACGAGTCGGAGGATTGCTTCGAGTGGCTCGCAATGACACAGACTGGGGGAGGATTGCTCCAAAAAGAAAAACCGCACAGTTGTGCGGTCGTTAGCTGCGTTGTCTGGACAGATGAGTCTGGATGGAGCGGGTTCGTGCCTCCTCGGGCGATTCCCCGCCGGTGGGCAGGGACTCGTGGCCGAAGCGTCGCAGCATCAGCTCGTCGATCTCACCGTCTGCCTGCACGGCGCGCAGCTCGCCGGTGGTGAGCTTGGCGACTTCCTCGTCCGAGCGAGCGATGAGCTCGCTGCGTTGACGGCGCGGGGACGCGCCGATCAACAGCTCAACATGGTCGAGCAGCGTCCTGTAGTCCGCGATGAGCTTGTCGCGCTGTTCCTCGGCGTGCGTGCGTCCGGTGGCGATGTCGCGCTCGATGACGAGCATGTCGTCATCGGTGTCGTCCAGCATCGCGGCCGCGAGCCTTAGAAGCTTCATGCCCTGCTCGCGTAGCCCCTCGAGCTGTATGCGCATGTTCGCCTTGTTGCTCTGGAAGCCGGAGCCGATCGTCTCCTTGACCTCGGGCGGGATCCGCTTGAGGTCATGGTCGATCGCTCGAATCCAGTTCCTTAGGCGGGTGATCTCCGAGCTGGGTCGGCTCTCATTGTAGGGCAACATCACGCCGACGTAGGCCAGCAGTTCCGCCCAGAAGACTCGATCGCGCTCGCCGACCTCCCGGATGCGCTTGTAGCCCTTATAGGCCAGCCGCTCGAGTCGCAACGTGTCGTTCTGGCGCTTGCGCTCCTTCTTCTTGGCTCGGGCTTCTCGGAGCTGCTGCGCTGCCTCACGCCTCTTGAGCTTGAAGTGGCGTCGCCGCACGCTGCGTTGCGGCGCGTCCAGCCTCCACTGCTTCCACGCCACTTCGAGTGGACTCGAGAGCCAGCGAGTGAGGAAGGGGAGCAAGCTTCCCAGAAGTGCGGCTACGGCGAGGGCAGCGGCTTGCGGCAGACCCAGCTCCAGCGTCTCCCCGTTGATTTCTGCAACCTTGAGGGTGACTACGGCAGAAACGAGCGTGACGAGCGTACAGTAAACCTGGTAAGGAATTGGCGGAGACTTTGCCTTTTCCGCTTCCCAGGCCCACGGATTCGTGTTCGTATTGCTATTCACCTGGAGCAACCAACGCCCCAGTGTGAAACTGGCGACTAACGCGCATATCAGCAAAATGGACGAAATCATGTTCCCTCCTGGAAAGAACGTTTCCGCAGCGACGGCCACGGAGGCTTAAAACTATACTAAAATGTTCCGATTGTCAAGGTTATCATGGGTAGGCTCAGGCTTTCCTGCCCGCCAAAGCTCAACGAGCGACGGCGGGAGCCTGGGTTCGGCTCATCGCTACTCATTCGCCCAGGCTAAAGCCTGGGGCTACCGAGATACGAGAATGGTCTCGCTTGCTGTTCTTATCCTCTTCTTTTTATTTCCAACGCTCATCCACGCCGAGTCGATGGAGTTTTTAGAGGTGACCGTCACGGGGGTTGAGCGGTCGCTCGTGTGTCCCGCGACAGAGGCGTGCCAGTCTATGTTTCTCATTTCCGGCAAAAACTTCCTCAACAGCAACGGGGAGCCGGGAGTGCGAGTAGGGGATGAGTGGGCGGAAGTTATTCGAGCCACAAACTCGCTGCTTGTCGCCGTGGCGTCGGAAGAGGTCTACAACAAGACACCGGTCGTGACGGTTGATACGACGTTCTCGCGGCCGACGCTTCTCTCGCAGGACGAAACGCTGGTGCAGATGTTCGAGCAGTCTTTGGATGTCGCCCTGGCTTCCATCGAGGTCGCCCAAGACGGGACGCGCTATGTGACCGCGGGTCCGAAATATGCCTCGACACAGCGCGTGTACTATCGGGACACCTACTGGACAAGCGGACTCATCCTCATGATCGAGCCCTATGTGATCCGCGATCAGGTTCTGCTGCTCGCTCGTGGGATTGAAGCCAGCGGCAGTACTCCCAGCGCGATCCCGGTGGATCCAAATGGGACGAAGATCCCACTGTGGGTCGATCACGTTGATTCAGGTCCGTACTTTGTGATGCTCGTGCGCGACTATGTGGCGTGGACAGGGGACACGTCGGTCTTGAGCGAACGCGTGAATGGCCGGACGATTTTTGCCGCCATGGAGGACGCGGTCACTTGGCTCTCGACGAAAGATACGAACGGAAACCTCCTCCCAGAAAAACCCGCTGGCTCGCTTCAGGACTGGCTCGACAGCATCCCGCGCGGCGGCGAGGTCTTTTCAAACGAGGTTCTCTACTACAAGGCCATGCGCGACCTGGTCGAGCTTTCGACTCTCGTGGGGAAGCCAGCGCACGCGTTGGCTTTTCATCGGCAGTCGCTGCTTGTTCGCTTCCAGCTCAATCGTCTTTTTTGGAACGAGGAGGGGGGCTACTACTATGAGCGATGCGAGAATGGGGTTTGTGAGGAGCGTGTGACCAACGAGTCCGCGATGGCGATTTTGTATGACCTGGCGAACGCCTCCCGGCGGGAGCGATTGTTCGAGACGCTCAAGATGCTGGAGAGCGCATACAATTCAGACATCGATCATGGCGACTGGGGGGTCATCAACGCCTGGCCGCTTTACGAAGGGTTCACGCCGTATGACTATCAAAACGGAACGGACTGGCCGTTCCTGGATGGGATCAACGCGGGCGCGCGACTCAAGTATGGGAACGAGGATTGGCTGTATCCGCTTACGCGCTGGTGGACATTCAACGAGGAGCAGGGGTCTGGTCGTGTGCTCCCCGAGCATGTGTCACCGGTCGACCTCGACGGCGGTGATCAACAAGCGTGGTCTGTTCACCCGATTTCGAGCTTCATTCGCTACGGCATCGGCCTCAATCCGGATATCAACGGTTACTACACGACCAAGCGCTCGCCAAACGGCGACGTGAGACTGGAGGGGATCGTTCTGCGCGGACAGAGGGTTTCAGTGGAGGCAAGGGGGGATTGAACTTTGCTGGAAAGCACTGTTGCATGAGGTTCGTGGACACATAAGGCCCAGGTGGACCTTGTGTGTCCGGTACATATAGGTAGAGCCACAAGGCATCACCCCGGTCTCCACCCAAGTAAAAACCATCCTTCGCTCGTCTATACCGAGCAGTCGGATGGTTTACCACGAGCCGAGCTCGGCGGTTATTTTGCTGACTTCTTGGCGAGGCGCTTGGCCTTGGCCTTACGGCTTCCGGCAAGCTGGATTTTGCGTTCCGCCTTCCAGGCCGTCATCACTTGTTTTCGTTTTCCAGGCATAGAGTTTTTGTGCGGCAAGCATATCCGAGTTCCGTTCTCGCGTCAATGCGAGTAGAATAGCCCCTGTATGGACAGTGCGCTTTTCCTGCAGCTCATTCATCCTGGTCAGATTCTTTTCGGTCTCACCGTTCTCTTGTTTGGTTCGGCGTTCACGTTGAGTCTGCTTATCGACGCAAAGGCGCATGTCGTGAAGCCGCTCATCGGCGTCCTGTTTGTCATCTTGTTCTTGCTGCTGGGTACGGTCGCGATCGAGTTTAGCGCCGCTGCCACGCCCTCGTACACGCTGGGGGAATTCGCCTCGCTCTCCGAGGCGCTCTCAACGCACCGATGGCTCCTCTTCCAGCTTCCAATCGTTCTCACAACAACCGCCTTGCTTATCCTCTCTGTCTACCGCGAGAAGATCGCGGACGCACACGCACGGCTGTACCGCGGTGTTGTCCTTCTTTCGATCGCCGTAGGTTTCGCGAGTCTTGTCGCCATCATTTTTGAATCGATGATCTAGCTATGCTTCGCCTCCTCCATAATCGCATTCACGAGTCGTTTGCCCTCTCCGCCATCTTCGCCGGCTCGGTGGCGCTTCATGTTGCCTGGATCGACAACCTGCTCATCACGCGCTCGCGCACAATCGCAGACTGGGTTACGCTCAACCCTGCGATCGGGCCGATCTCGGGTTTGTATGTGGATGTCGTGGGGGCGTATTTCGTCGCTCTGCTCCTCGCCGCAGCTCTCTGGCAGGGCCGCGACGTCTCGCACTGGCGCGACCGGGTGTTCTGGTTCTTTGTTGTCTCGATCGTCGTCTTCCTCCTGATGACTCTGCCATTTGTCTACGGTTTTGCCGTGAACTAGCATTTTCTGTAAACTAGGCTGCATAACAGTCTAGTTTTAAATTTATGGATATTTCTGTACGAAAGGGGGATTTGACGCAGGAGAAATGCGACGTGCTCGTTGTGAACGAGTTTTTGGGGGTGGATGAGCCGGGAGGCGCAACCGGTGCGGTGAACGCGGCTTTGGGAGACGACCTGGCTAAGTTCATGAAAGAGGACAAGTTCAAGGCCAAACTCGGTGCCACCTTTATGATGCGCAGCAACGGGAAGATTCCGGCCAAGCGCGTTCTGGTCGTCGGGCTTGGAAAAAAGGAAGAGTTCGATTTGGAGGCAGTGCGACAGGCCGTGGCAGCGAGCATGAATGTGGCCAAGGGTCTTGGGGTGAAATCCGTCGTTTCGATTCTCCATGGAGCAGGCGCGGGCGGACTGAAAGCTGCCGACTGTGCACGGGCGATGGTGGAAGGCGCTCGGTTGGCGCAGTACGCGTTTGAATCCTATCGAAGTTCAAAGAATGAGAAGCCTCGCGTCCAGCGGTTTGATATCGTCTCGCACGACGGTCAGGCGGTTCGGCAAGCACTTAAAGGAGTCGCGCTGGGCGAGCTGATGGCTCGCGGCACGATGTTCGCACGCGACCTCGTGAACACGCCGGCGCAGGATATGTACCCGCACAAGCTCGTCGAGGCCGCCAAGCAGATCGCGGTGGGGAAGGGGACGATTCGTGTGCGAGTCTTTGACCGAGATGCTCTCGCGAAGATGGGTGCTGGCGGAATTCTGGGAGTCTCCCAGGGGTCAGACCATCCGCCGTACCTCGTGCACATGGTGTACAAGCCCAAGAAGGCAACGAGGAAGTGCGTGGCGCTCGTGGGAAAAGCTGTGACGTTTGACTCGGGCGGAATCAGCCTCAAGCCGGCCGACTCTATGATGACGATGAAGTGCGATATGGCGGGAGCGGCTGCTGTACTTGGGGCATTTAGCGTGATCGCGGATGTCGCGCCTGCGTGCGAGGTGCACGGGATCTTTGGGGCGGTGGAGAATATGCCCAGCGGTAAAGCCATCCGTCCGGGCGATGTTCTCACGGCCATGAACAAGAAGACGATCGAAGTGCTCAACACGGACGCGGAAGGCCGGCTCACGCTGGCAGACACGCTCTCGTACGCCGTGAAACAAAAACCGCAGGCGATTATCGACCTGGCAACACTCACCGGCGCCTGTATGGTTGCGTTGGGCGAGGAGATCACGGGCATCATGTCCAACAACGATGCGCTCTGCACGAAATTGCTCGAAGCCGCACAGGTGGCGGGGGAAAAAATGTGGCGCCTACCGCTGGAAAAGAATTATCGAAAGCTTCTCAAGAGCGAAGTCGCGGACATGCAAAACATCGGCGCACGCTGGGGTGGAGCATTGACCGCCGGATTGTTCCTCGAAGAATTTGTCGACAAGACTCCCTGGGCACACCTGGACATCGCCGGTCCAGCCTTTGCCGAGCGAGAGATCGATCCGTACACACACAAGGGCGCAACGGGACATGGGGTGCGAACGCTGTTGAGTTATTTGCGAAACATCTAGGGAGAGTTCTGAAAAAGTCGTTTAGTGGTTGAGTGGTTTAGTCGTTTAGTTACTCAATCACTCAACCACTCAACGACTTAATGACTTTTGCAGAGGTCTCTAGGCGGTGTCCTTATCTAGGTCGAATAAGACCAATAGGCTCTATCCCCCATATGAACGTTACTGTCTATTCGACACCCACCTGTCCTTTCTGCAAACAGACGATGGCCTACCTCAAAGAGCACAACGTTGAGTTCACCGATATCGACGTGATGAACGACCAGGAAAAGGCTGCGGAGATGATCCACAAGTCTGGGCAAATGGGCGTGCCCGTCATTGATATCGATGGGCAGATCGTCATCGGGTTTGACCAGAAGAAACTCGCGGAGCTTCTCAAGATCGCGTAGCTCGCTTGTAAACACAAAAGCGCCCCGAGCTAGTCGAGAGGCGCTTTTGTGTTTAGTGACGCTTATGCTTTTCCGAGTGTCTTGTCGCCTGCGTTCCAACCCACAGGGCAGAGCTCCCCGGTTTGAAGTGCCTTGAGGACGCGCAGAGTTTCGTCGACGGAGCGACCCACGCCCAAGTCGTGGTACAGCGCGTAACGCAGGATGCCTTCTGGATCGATGATGAATGTACCGCGCAGCGCAATGCCTTGTTCAGGCAGAAGGACACCGTAGTCCCAGCTCATGCCGCGCGTGATGTCGGAGAAGAGTGGGAAGTTGAGGTCGCCGAGCTCCTTGAGCCAGGCTTTGTGCGAGTGCACGGAGTCTGTCGAGCCGCCGAGCACATCGGCGTCGAGCGCCTTGAACTCGTTGTGGCGTTTTGAAAAACCGGTGATTTCGGTGGGACAGATGAAGGTGAAGTCGAGCGGATAGAAGAAAAGAACGAGCCATCTGCCTTTGAAGTCCGCGAGCTTCGCGCGAGAGAACTCGCCGCCGTTGATGACAGTCTCAACATCGAAGTCTGGAGCAGGTTTTGAGACGCGGGCCACTTGGGATGCGTGCATATCTTCGAGGAAATCGTCCATAGGGGAAAAGGTTAGAATGAGGTGAAGGAGTAAAGGGTACGGGGATATGGTAACGTATTGTGGGTTCGAGTCAATGCAACGAGTATGTCGAGGAATTCTGTTCTCTTTCTTAGCCTGCTTGCCCTGATCGTCGGGGGGATTTTTTGGTACCAGTATCGATATTACCGAACTCCCGTTGCGATCCCGACCAGCGAGTTCCGCCAGATCGTTCTTGGCACCGCGCACAAAGATGATATTCCGTCGATCGACGAACCCGCATATGAATCTGTTGCGAGCGCGGACGTTTACCTCAACGACGTCGGCAAGGGACTGGCCGTAGAGGTCGGAAGCCGCGCGCGTTTTTATCCATTCCAGATTCTCGTGTGGCATGAAGTCGTTAACGACACGCTCAATGGTCGGGATCTCCTTGTGACGTTTGATCCGCTCACGTACGCGAGCGCTGTCTATGATCGAGGAGATATGTTTGGTGTCTCGGGAAAACTCTGGAACAGCAACACGCTCTTGTACGACCGCACAACAGAATCGCTGTGGAGCCAATTGCGTGGCGAGGCGATTGAGGGGACGCTCGCGGGAACCAGGCTCACGAGGTACTCGTCAGAGGTCATGGCTTGGGCGACGTACAAGATCGAATATCCGTACGGCCAGGTTCTTTCTCGCGAAACAGGAGCCGATCGTGATTACACGCAAGACCCGTACGATGGCTACTACGAGTCCGCGGCGATTTGGTTCCCGCTTGATCGCGAAGATCCGCGACTTGCCCCTAAGTCGTTCGTCTTTGGCGTGGAGCGACAGGGCGCGGCCGTGGCGTTTCCCGTGGACAGCCTCGAGGAATTTGATACGATTCAAGCAATCGTTCAAGAGAACGACATCCTGGTTCCTTCCTACTGGTTCGCCTGGGCCGCCATGCATCTAGAGACGCAGCTTTATTCATCTAATAATTAATCCGTGTCATCCCGACGACCGTCGTAAGTCGAGGGATGACATATGGCTCATCTATGGAGTTTCTCATTGCGATCATTATTGTGTACCTCCTCTCGACCCTTCGTGTGATCTACGAGTACCAGCGCGGCGTGATCTTCCTGCTTGGAAAATACACACACACGATGGGACCTGGACTCAAGCTTGTGTTCTGGCCGTTTCAAACAATGCGCAGAGTGGATGTGCGCGTGAAAGCGGTCGACGTTCCAGACCAAGAGGCGATCACACGCGACAACATCTCGGCGCGCATCAACGCGGTCATCTATTACAAAGTGAAGGACGCGGCCAAGTCGTTCATTGAAGTTGAAAATTTTTATTACGCGGTGAGCCAGCTCGCACAGACGACCATGCGTAACGTCGTGGGCGAGATGGATCTCGACCAGCTGTTGAGCCAGCGCGAGGAAGCGTCCAAGAAAATTAAGGACATCGTCGATGTTCTCACCGACCCCTGGGGTATCCAAGTCGACAACGTCGAGCTCAAGGACATCACGCTCCCAGAGGAAATGAAACGTACGATGGCCAAGCAGGCCGAGGCCGAGCGTGAGCGTCGAGCAGTCGTGATCAATTCGATGGGAGAGGTCGAGGCGTCCAGAAACCTCGCGGAGGCAGCGGGTATCCTCTCGGGTGCTCCTGGTGCTCTCCACTTGCGCACTCTCAACACGATCAACGATGTGTCATCCGACGCATCCAACACGATTATCTTCGCGGTTCCACTTGAAGTCCTGCGTGCGATCGATAGTTTGAAGAAGGGATAGGTATGGCCACGTTGTTTGTTGTTGCCACACCGATTGGAAACTTGAGTGATCTAAGCGAGCGCGCGAAGGCCACGCTTGCCTGCGTTCATACGATTTTGTGCGAGGACACTCGAGTCACAGGGAAGCTCCTGTCCCACTACGGGATCAAGACGCCGACGATGTCCTATCACCAGCACTCCGGCGACGACAAAACGAAAAAGATTCTCGAGATGCTTGAGCAGGAACATGACCTCGCATTAGTCACGGATGCAGGGACACCAGGCATCAGTGACCCGGGTGGTAAACTCATCGCGACTATTCTTAAACGGTCTGAAGAAAGCGGACACAACATTTCTCACTTGAGAAAAATTGTGACTCCTATTCCTGGTCCATCGGCGTTGATTACAGCGCTGTCTGTCGCGGGTGTGCCAGCCGACGAGTTTGTCTTCCTCGGGTTCCCTCCCAACAAGAAAGGACGACAGACGTACTTCGATCGACTCGCGACGATTGAATCGACAGCCATCATCTACGAGAGCACGCACCGCATCTTTAAGTCGCTCGAGGAGATTAACAAGCGCACTCCACAGCGCCATCTCGTCGTGTGCCGCGAACTCACTAAGCTCCACGAAACCATCTATCGCGGAACGGCCGCTGAAGTGACATCTGCGCTTACTTCGACTAGTATCAAGGGAGAATTTGTGATTGTACTCGCCCCGATTGTGTCATCCCGAGCGAAGTCTCATGTGGAGCCGAGGGATCTCGAATGAGTACGCTCGAGATCCCTCCTCCACTGACGACGGTCGTCGGTATGACACAGATCTACCTATGGAGAGTTCTGAAAAAGTCGTTTAGTGGTTGAGTGGTTTAGTCGTTGAGTTACTCAATCACTCAACCACTCAACGACTTAATGACTTTTGCAGAGGTCTCTATGAAGTATTACATCACCACCACGCTCCCGTATGTAAACGCCAATCCTCACATCGGGTTTGCCCTTGAGATTGTGCAGGCCGATGCCCTGGCTCGCTATCATCGTCTACGCGGCGACGAGGTCATATTCAACACCGGGACGGACGAGCATGGGCAGAAGATTTACGAGAAGGCACTCGAGGAAGGGAAGGATCCCAAGGCGTATGTTGATGAATACGCGGCGAAGTTTGACGCCCTCAAGGAGGCGCTGAACCTTTCGTACACAAACTTTATCCAGACAAGCGATCCCAAGCACGAGGCCGCGGCGCAGGAGTTCTGGCGTCGGTGCGAGGCTCGGGGAGACATCTACAAGGCGCGCTATCAAGTGAAGTATTGCGTTGGATGCGAGCTGGAAAAGACCGATTCCGAGCTTGTCGATGGTCGATGTCCCGTGCACCCCAACCTCGATCTTCAACTCCTTGACGAGGAAAATTATTTTTTTAAATTTTCAAACTATCAGCAGCCACTCCTTGATCTGTACGAGAAGCGTTCCGATTTTGTCGTGCCGGAGCATCGCCAGCATGAGATCAGGACATTCGTGGAGGGCGGGCTCAAGGACTTTAGTATTTCGCGCATCGCGTCCAAGATGCCCTGGGGCGTTCCGATACCGGGTGATGAAACACAGGTCATGTATGTCTGGTTCGACGCACTCGTGAATTATATTTCGACCTTGGGGTGGCCAGATGAGAGTAGGGAATTCACATTCTGGCCAGGCGTCCAGGTCGCAGGAAAAGATAACTTGCGCCAGCAATCAGCCATGTGGCAGGCGATGTTGATGTCCGCGGGCGTGGTTTTGAGCAAGCAGATTTTTATTCACGGGTTCATCACGTCAGGCGGACAAAAGATGAGCAAGAGTCTGGGGAACGTCGTGGATCCGTTTGATGTGGTCACCGAGTATGGAACCGATGCGTTGCGCTACTACCTCCTCCGAGAAATTCCTTCTCACGACGATGGCGACTTTTCGCGCGAGCGTATGGAAGAGCGCTATGCCGAGCTTGCCAACCGATTAGGAAATCTCGTGAGTCGTGTGGCGGCCATGAGTGTGAAGTACTTCGACGGCGACGTTGGTTCATCTCCAGAGGTAGCCGCAGGCTTTCCTGCCCGCCATAGCCTTGGCGACGGTGGGAGCCTGCGTGAGGCCGCGCTCAATGAGGCGATGGGACGCTACGACTTCAAAGCGTACCTCGACGTCGTATTCGCGGTCGTGGATGAAGCCAACGAGGAAGTCGACAAGAAAGAACCCTTCAAACTCGTGAAGCAAGACGAGGCAGCGGCCAAGCAAGTCCTCTCTGTGATCGCCTCCCAGATCCGCTGGATTGCAACAGCCCTCGCTCCGGTTCTTCCACAGACCAGCGAGGAAATCCTCCGCCGCTATGGTACGATTATTGAAACGGGAGAGAGCTTGTTCCCTCGACGAGACCAATAACCTATGGGCTTCATCGACATCGTCCTCATCGTGATCGTCGGCGCGTTCGTCTTTTTCGGGCTCTTCTTCGGGCTCGTGCACACGCTTGGCTCGTTACTCGGAACGATTGTCGGTATCATTTTTGCTTCTCGGCTTGTAGACCCGGCGTTCAACACGTTCGGGTTTTTGTTTGGCGGTGGCACGGTCGCGAGGATCATCATCTTCATCCTGATCTTCTTCATCATCACGCGGCTCATCGGGATTGTCTTTTGGTTCGTGGGGAAGATCTTCAACGTCCTGGCGTGGATCCCGTTTGCAAGGTCGTTGGATCGTTTGCTAGGAGCCCTGTTTGGCTTCATCGAAGGGGTGATCGTGGTCGGTGTGGTCTTGTTCTATGCCATGCAGGTGTTGCCGGATGATACGTTGCGCACCATGCTGTCGACATCGTCCGTGGCGAACTTCCTTATTGCGACGATGAGTATTCTTCAGGTCTTCTTTCCAGAAGTCGCTCAACAGGCGGTCGAGTCCGCTGCTGATTCCACGGCCGAGGTGATTCCAGAATCGGTGACGCCATAGATATGCATCTCATCGACTCGCACTGTCACGTTCACTTCAATGCGTACCGAGAGGATATGGAAGAGGTGATCAAGAGGACCCTGGATCACGGGGTCTTTATGATTACGGTCGGGACTCAGAAGGATACCTCCAAGCATGGACTCGAGGTGGCAGATCGTTATGAAGGAGTGTGGGCGACGGTGGGACTTCATCCTAACCATACCGTCGAGCAAGAATTTTGGGACAACGATGAACTACCGCCCGAACAACAAGTAACACCCAAGATCAAGACGCGCGCCGAGAAGTTTGACATGGACTACTACAGCGAGCTAGCCAAGCATCCCAAATGCGTGGGCATTGGCGAGTTCGGGTTGGACTTCTATCGGATCCCCGAGGGGGTCAACCGCGATGAGGTGATTCTTGGCCAAGAGGAAACCGTACGGGCGCAGTTTGACCTCGCGAGCGAGATGGACAAACCTGTCGTGATCCATTGTCGCGATGCGTATCCACGACAAGCGCAGATGATCCGTGAGGCCATCGAGGGGGGGATGCTGGCGCGGCGAGGGGTGATCCACTGTTTCACAGGGACGCTGCAGGAGGCGCAGGCGTTTCTCGACCTTGGCTTCTACATCTCGTTTAGCGGAATCCTCACGTTCGCGAAAAACTTGCAGGAGGTGGCGCGCGCGCTGCCGCTTGAGAAATTGCTGGTCGAGACAGACTCGCCGTACCTCACCCCAGCGCCGGATCGCGGAAAGCGCAATGAGCCGTGGAGGGTCGAGTACGTAGCTCAGAAGCTGGCGGAGTTGAAGGGGGTGACGGTCGAGGAAGTGGCGAGACAGACAGTCGAGAACACAAAAACGATTTTTCGACTTATAACGTAAGTGTCCCGATCGGGACAGTTGCGTGATGGAGGTTCGACCCATATCAAGGTCGATTTTTTGCAGACAAATTGCCTCATCCGCGCGTTTGCGCAGGTTAGTTGAACTCGTACACATGTGTCCCGATCGGGACACATGTGTACATGCGATTGCGTTGGTAGTTCGGCCTGACGAGGGTTTGGGGCAAGAGTTGATCCCTCTGGAAAAGAAAAAGCCGCTCGAGAGTCTGGCCGATGGATCGGTTCGACTGTCGAGCGGGCGTAGACCTCGGAGAGGTCAGCTCGTCGCGGGGGGCGTGGGCTGGCAGACGGCTGCGAGCGCGGCCACGAGCTGGGGCTTGGTCGCCCTGCTGGTGATGCCAGCGAGCGCGGCGGCCTTCGCGCGCCTGTAGAGCTCGTCGCGTCCGAGCCCCTCGTGCCACACGATGGCGGGCTCGGCGCTGCCGTTGACCGGCGGCTCGCCCTCGGTGGGGGGGGGCGCGGGCGCGGGGGGCGGCTCGCCCGGGGGGGCCCCCGGGGGGGAGGCCGCGGCC
>Ga0082335_1000761_pt1 | contig 76879 bp, 67 predicted proteins | sample Subgrocontami58m_FD_72375 | JGI IMG/M metagenome (GOLD analysis project Ga0082335, IMG submission 72375) | Subsurface groundwater microbial communities from S. Glens Falls, New York, USA - GMW37 contaminated, 5.8 m (SPADES assembly) (version 2) ... | reverse complement strand
GCCACCCACATGAAGGCCGCGCCGGCCAGGTGCAGGATGGCGAGCAGCTTCTCGGACGAGAAGAAGCGGTCGGCGATCATCCCGACGAAGAACGGCGAGATGAGGGCGGCGATGGCGGTGGCGCCGTAGGCGGCGCCGATCTGCGTCCCCGAGAACTTGAGCGTGGCACCGAGGTAGGTGCCCATCGTCACGAACCAGACCCCCCAGATGAAGTACTGGAGGAACATCATCGTCATCAGCTTGAGGCGCGTCGCGTTCATCGAGGCTCCGGTGGCGGGTGGGACGCCGGGGTCAGTCGAGCGGGCGGATGCGGATGTTGCGGAGGGCGAGCGGGCCCTGATGGTCGCCCTGGATGGCGATGGCGCCGCGTGGCGCGAGGGCAAAGTTCGGCCAGCGGGCGAACTTGCTCCCCTTCACCTTCGCGTTCCAGTCGGCGCTTCCCATGTCGCCTTCAGCCACCTTCTTGCCGTTTAGCCAGTGCTCCAGATGCCCCTTCCTGAGCAGGATGCGGCCGGTGTTCCATTCGCCGAACGGCTTCTGTGCACCGTCGGCGGCGGGATACAACCCATAGATCGAACCGGCGGCGGTGAGCCGCGTGTCACCCGGATTGTTGGCGTCGTCCAGCAGCTGATACTCCGGCGCGCTCCAGTAGACCTTGATGTACTCCTCGGTGGCCCGATAGAAAACGCCGGCATTGCCCCCCTTGCCCAGCTTCCATTCGAACTCGAGTTCAAAATCGCCAAAGGTCTCCTTGGAGATGATGTCCCCGACGGTTGAAGTCTTCGAGAGCGCGCCGTCCACGATGGTCCAACCGGCAGGCATCTCCGCCTTCTTGTACCCCCGCCACGCGGACGTCGAGGAACCATCGAACAGGGGCTTCCATCCGCCCCCCTGGGCGTGTGCGCGAAAGGCCGCGCAGGAGGCCAGCACGAGCGCGCCGATCGGGAGGGCGCGGAGGGTATGTCGCAGCAGTCGGGGCATGGACCGTTTCCGGGCTGTAGGTAACCGCGAAAACGTACCGCCGGGAGGGGGGTTCTGAAAGGTTTGGGAAGCCGTTCGTCGCGGCTCGCTCGGACGCCACGTCGTCATTACTCACGAGGCCCCCGTTGCACGGCATGATTCACTGCATACCTCGGATTGCACGGACAACGGACGGACGGCACGGATCAACCGCATTGGGGGTTACTCCGCCCGGATGCTTCGTTCGCGTGGCGAGGCCCCAAGAGCATCATCGGTGTCCACCCGCCCGTTGTCCGTGTCATCCGTGGCATGCAGTAAGACCCACCTCGCACGAATGGTCGCCGCAAGCCCGCCACATCCTTATCGTTGAGCAGCCCAAACTCGACACCGCGATGATGACCGTTACCATCGAACCCGCCCGCAGCGACGCCGACCGCGAGGCCTGCGCCCGCATGATGTCCGAGACCGACCCCTGGATCACGCTCGGCCGCAGCTACGAACGCTGCCTCACGGCCGTCTCCGACCCGGCGCGCGAACTGTATGTGGCACGCACGGCTGACGGAGTGGCGGGCTTCATCCTGCTCACGATGAAAGGACAGTTCCCCGGCTACATCACCTCGGTGTGCGTCGCCGCCTCGGCGCGCGGCGCCGGACTGGGCACGAAGCTCGTGGCCTTCGCCGAGCAACGCATCCATCGTGAGTCGCCCAACGTCTTTCTTTGTGTGTCGTCGTTCAACCCCGACGCCCGCCGTCTCTACGAACGGCTCGGTTTTGAGTACGTTGGCACGCTGCGAGACTTCCTCGTCGTGGGATACGACGAGTTGTTGTTCCGGAAGACCATCGGCCCGTGGAGCACCTTCCATCCACAGTCGTAGGAAGGCCGCCCCACCCCTCCCTCCTCGCTCCACTCGTCCGCCCGCGCCAAGCCCCCGCACCCCGCCCTCGTACCCCGCCTGTGTGCTGACCAGATCAACCCGACAGCGGTAGTATTATCGGCGCCGGCTCGAACCGCGCGGCCATCCTCACGCATCAGGTGCCAACCGTGTCCAAGACTCCTCATCTCGCCGATCCCGACAAGAACCCGTCGTTCACCAAGTCCCTCTTCTCGGGCGAGATTCGCGAAGACCTCGTCTTCCCGTTCCCCGTGCCGTCCGACGCCGACCGCGAGGCGGCCGCCGCCATCCTCGATTCGTTTCGCGGCTGGGCCAAGGAGACCGTCGATCCGCGCAAGCACGATCATGACGGCAAGTTTACCGACGCGACACGCGCCGGCATGGCCGAACTGGGGCTGATGGGACTCAATATCCCCGAGGAGTACGGCGGCTTCGGCGCCAGTGCGATGGTCGTTAACCGCGTTTTTGGTGAGATCGGTGCCGTTGATGCCGCACTGGCTGTCTATTTTGGTGCACACCAGTCCATCGGCTGCAAGGGGATTACGCTGTTCGGGACGGAGGCGCAGAAGCAGAGGTACCTGCCCAGGTGCGCGTCCGGTGAACTCATTGCCGCCTTCTGTCTGACCGAGCCGGGCTCGGGGTCCGATGCGCAGGCCATGCGCTCCACCGCCATTCCCAGCGCCGACGGCACGCACTACGTGCTCAACGGCACGAAGATCTGGATCTCCAACGCCGGCTACGCCGGGCTTCTCACGGTCTTCGCCAAAGTGCCGGTGGAGGCGGACGGCAAGCTGAAACAGCGCGTCACTGCGTTCATCGTGGACGCGCACGCCGCCGGCGTCACCATCGGCCAGCCCGAGCAGAAGATGGGCATCAAGGCCTCGGATACCCGCACCTTCACCTTCGAGGATGTGAAGGTTCCGGTGGAGGACCGCCTCGGCGATGTCGGCGCAGGCTTCAAGATCGCCCTCGAGATCCTCAACTCCGGCCGACTGGGCCTCGCGGCGGCGTCGTCACGCGGCACACGCGAGATGATGCGCTACGCCCTCGAGTACGCCAAGCAGCGCGAGCAATTCGGGCGTCCCATCGGCTCGTTCGAGATGATCCAGCGCAAGTTCGCCGCCGCCGCCGCCGATTGCTACGCCGCAGACGCGGCGTGGATGGTGACGTCTGCCATGGTCGATCGTGGCGGCGTGGACTTCTCGCTCGAGACCGCCTGCTGCAAGATCTTCGCGTCGGAACTCGCCAACCGCACGGCGCACGACACCATGCAAATCGCGGGCGGCATTGGCTACTCCAAGGAGTATCCGTACGAGCAGTTCGTGCGCGACGCCCGCATCAACATGATCTTCGAGGGGACCAACGAGATCCTGCGCGCGCTGATCGCGCTGTCGGCGCTCCAGGAGCCCGGCGAACGCCTCAAGAAGATCGGCAAGGCGTTCAAGGATCCGCTCCGCTCCATTGGCGCCATCAGCGGGTATATCGCGGGCCGCGCCAGGAAGCAGATGGTGAAGCCCGAGTTCAGCAAGGTGCACGCGGCGCTCAAGGATGAGGCCGACATGGTGGCCGAGGTGATCCAGGACCTCGCGCTCGGCGTCGAGAGCGTGCTGATGGCGGAGGGCAAGGCGATCATCGAGAAGCAGTTTCATCAGGAGCGTCTCGCCAACGCCGCGATCGACATCTACATGGCGGTCTGCGCGCTCTCCCGTGCCACCGCGGCACTCGAGGCGGCCGGCGGCGATGAAGCCAAGGCGGCCCCCGACCTCGATTGCGCGCGCATCTTCGTCGCCTCCGCGTCCCGCCGGGCTCGCCGCTCCGTGCGCGGCCTTTCGCGCAACCAGGATGAACGGCAGAAGGCGGTGGCTCAGCGGGCGATGGAGAGTGCGCAGTTGTGTCCGGAAGTGCCGATCGGATGACTTTACGGGAAGGGGAAGGGTGCAGGGTGTGGTGCAGGGGAAGACGAAGGGCGGGGTGAAGAGGAGGGGGCGAGCCGCATTAGCGGTTCGCCCCCTCTCTCTGCACCACACGCTGCACCCTTCCCCTGCACCACACCCTGTACCCTTCCCCTTCCCTAACGAGTGATGGTGACCGTCCCCGCCACCGCATCATACGTTGCCGGCAAGCTGTGCAGGTTGGTCGTCACCTGCCCCCCCTGCCACACCCCGACGTTCGAGAATCGCGCCCCATGATTGGGGCACACGAACCCCGCACCGGTGATGTTGACGGTCGATCCTTCGTGCGTGCAGACGAGCGAGAGCGCCGTGAACGTCGCGGCGCCTGTTCGCACCAGCGCCACCGGCGTGCCGTGCCCGCCGTCGACGCGGGCCACACCGCCGATGGCTGACAGGGCGGCGAACTGGGAGAGGGTCACAACCAGCGCGCCGCCGCTCGTTCCGTCCGGTCCGGTGCCGCCAATCTGTCCGTCGCCGCAAGCCGACTGCAGCAGTGTCAGTGCGGTCAACGTCGCCGCGCCGAGGAACTCACGGCGCCCTACGACGCAGGCGTGGCTGCAGGGATGCGCATCTTCCATGGGGGGCCTCGGTTCAGACGGTGATCACCGCGCCGGCCCACTGGGTGGGCTCGGAGTCAGACTCGTAGTACACATCGAGATTCACCACCACCGACGCGCCGTCGCGGCGAATGGCAAAACGGTCCATGTTGCGCGTCGCACGCCCCGAGATGAACTCGCCGCTCGGCTTGTACCGCGACTCGTGCCTGGTACAGTAGAATCCGCCCGAGCCCGCTGGGTCGAGCTTGAGCGCCGTGTTCTGGTGCGGGCACGACAGCAGCAGGGCGAAGACCTGTCCGCCAAGACGCACGAGGATCACCTCGTTCTCGTCATCAAACCGTACGCCGTCCTTGGCCGGAATCGGGTATCGCACCTCGGCCCGTTCGCGTGAAAGGGCACGGATGGGCTGCGGCAGGGCCGATGCCCCGCGCGGGGCGAGCCCTGCCGTCGCGAGAGCGGCGGCGAACAGGGAGACGTCCTTCAGGAAGGCGCGGCGGGCGAGCGGACAGCGGCCCGTGCAGTCATCGGAACTCATGGCACCCTGGAAGTCGTGAAGAAGATCAGATGTTCCCAAGCATCACACCGACGAGCACGACGACAAACCAGAGCGTGAGGCTCAGTCGTGAGGCGAGCGTGAACCTCGCCCAGGCAGCCGACGCCACTCCCGGCGCGCGCGAAGCAGCGGCGCCGAGCGACCGCAGCCACGCACCATTGGAGAGCAGCAGGGTGACCGCACACATCTTACCCCACCACACGGGCGACGTGACGTACGTTTCGAGATCGGCCGCTGTCATCAAGGCCCCGGAGAGCATCGCGAACACCAGCGCGATGATCACCCTTCGGTGCACGCCCGCGACCTCCGCGAGTACCCGCGTCCGTACGTCGTCGGAGGCGGCGCGCGCCTTCCAGATCGCGCGGTCGGCGGCAATTGCAAGACCCCCTCCGCTCAGCAGCGCGGCAAGGTGCGCAAACAGGATGGCATTTTGCGCCACCGTGGACTTGGAATAGAACTTGGCCCACGGCTTCGCGACTTCGACCAGCGTATCCAGCATCTCCATCTCAATCTCTCCGGAACGGCTTGAGCATCATCGCGTACGACACCGTGGCGACACCGATCGACGTCAGCGCGACCGTGCGATGCAACCGCCGGTCGTCGCCTGAGTCTTCGGCTTTCTCCGCAAGCAGGCCGGCAGTTGCGAAGCCGGCGTCGGCCGCCAGCATCATCGCCGCATGCACCGTGCGCCACGTCCGCCCCCTGTCTGACCGGCGCGTCTCCCACCAGTTGAGTCCACCGGTGATCGTGTTGACGGCAAAAAGACCGGCGACACCAGCCGCCAGCACGCCGTGCGAATTCTGCGCCCAGTCGGGGGCGGCGCTGCCTTTCTTGAACAACTGATCACCCGCGGCATACTGGGCCGCGAACAGCGGCAGCATGGCGAACGACGCGATCTTGTGGATGCGGAGGCGCGTGTGATACGCCTCGCTGAGCCGCACCGCGCGGCGACGGGGCTTTACCGTATCCGGGGCCGACAGGTCAATGCCGACGCGGGCGGCCTCAAGCCGCGGTCCTGGTCCCCGGCTGCCGGAGCCGTTCACCGCTGGCTCGCCAACGACACTCGCGAGCAGAAGTGCCACTGCCGCCGCTGCAACCATAGAGGAGGGCTCCAGGAAAGGGGGGCGAGCGAGCTCCAGGGGACATGATCGTACGACGAGACCGCACGCAGCGTTCCTCGCGGCCGACCTTGCCCCACAAGATAACTGTACCCGCCAACCGACGCCTCGGTCACACCTGTTTACGGATTAGATTGCGCGCGTGACCCAGATCACCCTTTCCGGTGTGCGCGTCGAGTTCGGCGCCACGACCCTCCTGCGCGATGTCGCCTTCACCATCGCGGAGGGCGAACGCTGGGGTATCATCGGCCGCAACGGCTCCGGCAAGACCACGCTCTTCCGGCTTATCACCGGCGATCAGCGCCCGACGGCAGGCGCCGTGTCGCGTGCTGGCAGCCTGCGGCTCTCGCTGCTCGACCAGCACCGCGACTTCGGCGACGCCGAGACCGTCTGGGAGGCCGCCGCCCAGCCCTTCGCCTCCCTCATCGAGCTCGAGGCGTCGCTGGCCGAACAGGCGAATCGCCTCGCCGACATGGGCTCGCACCCGGACCCCGCCGCCCTCGACCGCTACGGCCACGACATGGAGCGCTTCGCCCACGAGGGGGGCTACGACTTCCACGCCCGGGTGGACGCGGTGTTGCAGGGCCTCGGCTTCGACGCGGAGGAGGCCAAGGTCAAGCGCGTTGCCGTGCTCTCCGGCGGCGAGCGCGGTCGCGTGGGCCTGGCGGCGCAGCTCGTCGCGCCGGCCGATGTGCTCCTGCTCGACGAGCCGACCAACCATCTGGACCTCGAGACGACCGACTGGTTGCAGCAGTATCTGCTCGAGCGCCGCGGCACGGCGCTCATCATCAGCCACGACCGCGCCTTTCTCGATGACACCGTGGACCACGTGCTGCACGTCGAAGGCGGCACCGTCACGGCCTACCGCGGCGGCTACTCGGCCTTCGTGACGCAGCGCGCCGAGCGTCGGCTGGCGCTGGAGCGACAGGTCGACCAGCAGCGCAAGTTCATTGCCAAGGAAGAGGAGTTCATCCGCCGCAACATCGCGGGGCAGAACACCAAGCAGGCGCAGGGACGCCGCAAGCTGCTCGCGCGCCTGCCGCGCCTTACCCCGCCGCCCGGCGAATCCGAGGCGATGTCGTTCTCGCTCGAGATCAAGGAACGTGGCGGCGACCGCGTGGTCTACTGCGACAAAGTGGACATCGCCATCGGAGGCCGGACGCTGGTGAAGGGCTTCCACGCCACCGCGATGCGCGGCGACGTGGTGGCCATCGTCGGCCCCAACGGCGCCGGCAAGTCCACGCTGCTGCGCACCATCCTCGGCGAGCGTGAGCCCACGGCCGGTGAATGCCGGCTCGGCGGTTCCATCAGCCACGCGCATTTCCGTCAGGATCTCGCGCAGGTGCCGATGGGCACGACGGTCTACGACGTGATCAACGACCTGCGCCCGCTCTGGACGCGCGGCCAGATCCAGGGGCTGCTGGGCGCCTTCGGCTTCTCGGGGGACACGGTCCAGCGCCGTACCGACGTCTGCTCGGGCGGCGAGCGCTCGCGCCTCGCGCTGGCCATGATCACGCTCTCACGCGCCAACCTGCTGGTGCTCGACGAACCGACCAACCACCTCGATGTGGAATCCATCGAGTCCATCGAGGACGCCCTCGACGGCTACGAGGGGACGGTGCTGCTCGTCAGCCACGACCGCGCCTTCCTGCGTGAACTGTCCACGCGCGTCTGGGCCTTCGATGGGGTGCGCGTGGAGGACTTTGCCGGCACGTTCGTGGAATGGGAGGAGCGACAGAAGGCGCGTGCCGCCGAGGCGGCGAGCGAGGCCAGTCGCGCCGCCGTCGCTCGCCGCGAGGCCGAGAAAAAGCTGGCCCAGCGGAGTGCGCAGTCGCAGGACAAGGCGCACGCCACGCGTCGCGACCTGAAGAAGGCGATCGAGAAGGCGGAGCGCGGCGTGGCCGAGGCTGAGGCGCGCGTCGAAGCCGCCCGCGCCGAGCTGCAGGATCCGGCCCTCTACGATGGCAGCGCCGCAGCGGCGAGGCGCGCCGCCGAGCTCAACCGGGCACTGAAGGACGCCGAAGCGGCGCTCGATGGCGCCATGCATCGCTGGGTCGAGGCCACCACCGCACAGTAACCACCCGGACGCGACAAGCGGCCGGCACCCGTGGAGGGCCCGGCCGCCTGCTGTCCAGAACCGATCGCTACCAGTTGTACGTCAACCGCGTATAGATGAAGCGCCCGTTGTAGCCGAAGGGCGTAATACCGCTGTACGGGAAGATGCCGCTGTTGTCCGTGCCCGCGATGTTTTGCGTCGGATACTTGTCGAGCACGTTGTCTGCCCCGACGGTCCACTTCAGCCGCCACGGCGTCTGCCAGCTCAGGCTGATGTCGGTGATCCAGGTCGGCTCGTACGTGTTGTCGAGCGAGCCGTTGGACGCGGTGCCGCGCGAGATGACTTCGCCGAACCGTTGCCCGCGGAGCAGCGCGCTCCACGACTTCCGCGACCAGTCCAGCGACGTCACGATGTTGTTTTTCGGCTGGCCGACCTCGATGCGGCCTTGCTCGACGCGCCCGAACAGCGCTTCGGACTGCGTGGACAGCTCAGGCGGCGTCGGCGTGACGCGCGTCACTTCGTTGCTCGTACCGTTGTAGCCGCCCGTCACGCGCACCGTTCCCGCGGTGCCAAGGTCGAGCCCGTAGTTCGCCACGACGTCGAACCCGTGGGTTCGGGTGTCAATGGCATTCGTGAAGAAGCGCCCACCGGTGACGCCCGTCAGCCCCTTCGATGCCAGCAGGGCGCTCACCTGCGCGCCGGTGAAGTTCTCGGAGAAGACGATGCGGTCCGTGATCGTAATCCGGTAGTAGTCGACCGTGAATGACAGGTTCTTCGTCGGCTCCGCGGCGAAGCCGGCGCTGATGTTCGTGGACTTCTCCGGCGTCAGGTCCTTCGCTCCGAGCGCCCGGGCAAACGGATCGCTCACCGGGAACGTGCGCACTTCGAACGGAACGCCGTTGATGAAGTTCGTCGCCGTGGACGAGAAGAAGGACTGGTGCAGCGACGGCGCCCGGAAGCCCGTGCTCACGGCGCCGCGCAGGTTGAAGCCCTTCGCCACCTTCACGCGCGTGGCCAGCTTGCCCGTCGTCGTGGAGCCAAAGTCGCTGTACTGCTCAGCGCGCGCCGCGCCCGAGAGCAGCCATTTGTCGGAGATGTCGCTCTCGATGTCGACGTACGCTGCGACATTCGACCGGGAATGCGTGCCGGCGTCGCTGGGACGGAAACCCGGAAAGACCTGCGCCCCGATGGCCGGCTGCTTGCCGGCATTCGGGCCATCGAGGATCTTCACCCCGCCGTCCTTGTACGAGTTCGGTTCGCCTGCCGTGATCTCGTAGGCATCGTTGCGGAACTCGGCTCCCACGCCCACGCGCACCGGACGACCCGGGTTGAAGTCCCTGTTCAGGTCGAGGTTGGCCGTCATTTGGCGGAATGCCAGCGCCCCCGCGTCGAACGACGTCGGGCTCTGCGCGCCCATTGAAGTGTTCAGCGAATTCTTCACGGTGAAGCCGAAGCGGTTGGCGCCGTACACCGTGCTCAGGTCGTACTTCCACTTCTTGGCGTCACCCTTGATACCTACCGTTCCCGAGATGTCGGTGATGTCGGACGCAATGAGGGGGAGGAACCCGTCAGGGGCGATCGCGCGCACGGTGCGGTCATCGAGCGAACGCCGCCAGAATCCGGCCGCTTCGCCGCGCCGTGAACCGTAGCCGCCAAACGCGTAGATCTCGCCGTTGACCGCATCCCATGGCCGCCCGAAGTTGGCGAAGCCGGTCGCATTGTTCGTCGCCGCGTCGCCCAGGCGATGGTTGATCCGGTTGGTGAAGCGCGGATCGGTGTTCTTCGGATTGCCTGCCAGATACTGCGTGCGCGTGTCGGGGAGCGAACGGTTTGTCCATCCGTGCTGGTTCGCCTCGGCGCCAAGGGTCAGGTAGCCGGTCTGCAGCGGCGCGTTCCACGTCACGTTGCCCTTCCACAGCTTGCCGTCCCAGAGGGTCTTGCTCACGTGAACGGCGGGGCTTTGCCGCTCGGGCTCGAATTGCGTCATGTTCGTGCCGGCCGTGAACTGCGCCTCGTTCTGCGAGTTGGCCTTCAGCACGATGTTGATCACGCCGGCGATCGCGTCGGAGCCGTACTGCGCCGAGGCGCCGTCGCGCAGCACCTCGATGCGTTCGATCATGGACGCGGGAATCGCATTGAGGTCCACGGCCGCCTGGCCGCGACCGATGGACCCGTTCACGTTCACCAGCGCGCTCGTGTGCCGGCGCTTGCCGTTAATGAGCACGAGCACCTGGTCGGCACCGAGGCCGCGGAGCGTGGCCGGGCGCACGTGGTCCGTGCCATCGCCAATCGACATGCGCGGGAAATTGAATGACGGCGCGAGTGCCTGGATCATCTGCGCGGTTTCCCCGCGTCCCGTCGCCGAGATGTCGGCGGCCGGCAGCACGTCAATGGGTGCCGGGGCGTCCACCACGGTGCGCTCCTCGGAACGGGAACCGATCACGGCCACCGCCGAGAGCGCCGCCGCCGCGCGCGTGAGCGTGAAGTTCTGCGTCACCGTCTGGCCGGCGCGGATCGTCACCGAGTCCCGGACGAGGCCATAGCCAATGAGCCGGGCGCGCAGTTCATACCGGCCCGGACGCAGGTTGATGCGGTACGTGCCATCGTTCTTGGCGATGGCGCCAAACTGAGTGCCCGAGACGGCGACCGACGCGCCGGCGATGGGTTCTCCGGTCGCCGCTACGACCTTTCCTGTCACCGTGCCGAGCGTCGTCTGCGCAGCGAGCATTCCGCTGGACCCGACGGTGACGGCCAATGCCGTCGCAAACCGAGATACAGCACCCATCATGCCTAACCTCCTGCTGGGGGGAAGGGAGGAAAACACGGCGCGGCATCACGCCTTGGTCTGCCAGCACGGCGTCCGGCAGGACGACGCGCCACCATCGCTATGTCAGCTGTCTATCGCGCGTCGGGACGCAACCTGGCATACTCGTCCACCGCATACCGCAGGGCGAGCACCGCTGAGGCCTTCAGTTCGTATTCGACGGCCAGTTCACCAAGATGGGCGGCGGAGTGCCGGCTCATCTGTGCCGATTTCACGTTGCACGAGTGGTGACGGCGCGCGTACTCCCGGCTCGCATGCCACAGCGTGTTGGCCGCATGCCACGTCGCCTCGTCGAGACCGTCGCGCGACCCCGAGCCGACCGCCGAGTACCGCTCGCACGATTCGGCGAGGATGCGCACGCAAAGCACCGACACCTCGATGACGGCCTCGAGTTCCTCCTCCCCGCATTCGAGGTCGAGTACGCGTCCGATGCGCGCCTGCTGTCGGCAGCATTCCGACGCGGAGCGGAGCAGGTTGTCAGCCGCGCACTGCAGCGAGGCTTGCTCTTGCACGGCAAGGGAACCGCCCTTGGCGGAAGTTCCTTTCGAAGTCGGCATACGTGCCTGGCGCCTAGTGCGGGTGGGAGGGGCAATTGAACAATTGATCGAGTGCACCCCACGCCACAAGCGCCCTACCGCAACTCCCCGGCCCGGACGTGCAGGGGGAAATTGACCCGGCGCAGGGTGAGCGGGTGCCCCCACCGCTCCGCGACGGACCGGGCAAAGGCGTCGAGGCTGTCCCGCCCCCGGCTTGCCAGGCAGCGCTGCACGGCCGACCACGTCTCCACGTATCCGAGAAACTGGGGGAGCGTCAGGTCGGCGATCAGGTCAAAGGGGGGAACGTCGAGTTCGTCGATGGGGAGCGCCACCGAGCGATAGCCCTGGTCCACGAGGCGTCGCTCGGGCGGCCAGAACGACCCAACCGTCACCCGGGAGAAGAACTCCACCAACTCGTCGAGGGCCGGCGTGATCTTGCAGAGCGAATAGCACCAGACGGCCAGCAGGCCGCCGGGCTGCAGCACGCGCCGTGCCTCGCCCACGAACCCCTCGACATCCATCCAGTGCAGCGCCTGCGCCGCGGTCACCAGCTGCGCGCTCGCATCCTCAAGGCCGCTGTCATACGTGGCCACGCGATACGTGACACGCGGGTGCACACGGGCCAGCTTCAGCTGCGCGGCGCTCGGATCCGTTGCGACGACGCGCGCAAAGCGCTCGGCCATCGCGACGGCCGCCTGCCCATTGCCCGTCCCACAGTCCCACGCCAGCGCGGTGCCCGGCGATCGCAACGCGAGGTAGTGGAACAACGCCGCCGGATAGCGCGGCCGGAACCTCGCATACCCCTGCGCGTTCGCCGAGAAATGGTCGGCGAAGGTGCCCGGCGTCAGCGGGAGGTCATGGGGTGGCACGGTCCTCCGCCACAAAGGCGAGACGGTCGCCTGATGGACTCAGCGCCAGTCGCGAGATGGCGCGCACGCCATCCACCGCGAGGTCGGCGACCACGTCCCACCGTCCGTCCACCCACGCCAGCAGGCGTGAGCCGCTGCCGGCGAGCAGCACACCATCAGGCGTCCAGACGTGATAGTCCGACCGGTCGGGAGACTTCGCGACCGGGGATGAGCGTCCGGTGCGCAGGTCGAGCGAGGTGATCCACGCGCCGTCCTTTCCCTGCTGCAGGTAGCTGAGGGCGTCGCGGCCGGGGATCTTCTGCAGGGCGCGCCCGATGTCACGCGCGACTACGTCGCCCGTGCCGGTGCGCACATCGGCCAGCTGCAGCGTGGCCGGTGCGCCGCCGGGTGCGCCGAGCGGCGCGCCGAGCACATACAACCCAAGCGTGACGTCACTCGCCCAGACGTGATAGCCGACGGGTTGGATCTTCTCGATGAGCAGCGCCGGCGCCTCGTCACCGCGCAACGCGAACTTCCAGAGCCGCTGCGCGCTGTCGGCCTCCACGCGCACGGTCGAGAAGTGCACGCCGTCGGGCATCGGAGTGGCCGAGTACTCACTCTCGACCGCCGTCCGGGTGACGTTGGTGCGATCCCGCGTGGTGAGGTCCAGTCGCCAGATGTCCGACGGCCCGTCGCCCTCGATCACCGTGTACAGGATGGCACGGCCGTCAGGGGTGAACGACGGCTGGTTGTCGTAGCCGATGCGCTGCGTCAGGTTCTCCGCGCGCCCCACGCGCGGTACGCCGCGCCCCTCCAGCGCCACCAACCAGACGTCGGTGGAAGGACGTCCCTGAGCCGGCGTCTCGGAAAACGGCAATGCGACGCCGCAGGCGCCCAGCAGGAGTGCGCGCAGGATCATCCACCGGCCCTCGTGAAGGTGACTCGTGTCAATTGGACGGAACCGGCATCTTTAGGCAAGCGCCGGAAGGACTTCTCCGGTGCAGTCGCCGAACCCGATGCGCCGGAATCCCTCGCGCTCGCACCACCCACGCAGGGTGACCTCGTCACCATCCTGCAGGAAGGCGCGCGTCTCGCCGGTGGAGAGCGTCACCGGTGACTCGCCGCGCGACGCCAGTTCGAGCAGGCAGCCGCGGGAGGTCGCGTCGGCGCCCGAGACCGTGCCGCTGGCAATCAGGTCGCCCGACTGCAAGTTGCACCCCGCGCTGGCATGGTGCGTGAGCATCTGCGCCAGCGTCCAGTACATGCCGCCGAAATCCCCGCGGCTCAGCCGCTCCGCGGGTCGCCCGGCGGCACGCATGCCGGCGGTGCGCAGCCAGACTTCGAGCGTGATGCCGAAGCCGCCCCGTGTGCGATCCGTGGCGTCGTCGAGGTAGGGCAATGGTGCCGGATCATTCGGCGGCCGGACGAACGCGGGAATACGGAAGGGTTCGAGCGCATCCAGCGTCACCACCCACGGCGAGACCGTGGTCGCGAAGCTCTTGGACAGGAACGGTCCGAGCGGCTGGTACTCCCACTGCTGGAGGTCGCGCGCCGACCAGTCGTTCACGAGGCAGAGGCCGAAGAGGTGGTCCTCGGCACTCGACAATGGGATGACGTCGCCCTGCCGATTGCCCCGCGCGACAAAGGCGCCAACTTCGAGCTCGTAGTCCATGCGGGTGCTCGGCCCCACGGATGGCGGGCCTTCCGGGGAGGACACACGCTGCCCGAGCGGCCGACGCACCGGCGTGCCGCTCGCCACGATGCTCGAAGCGCGCCCGTGGTAGCCGATGGGCATCCACTTGTAGTTCGGCAGCAGCGGATTGTCGGGCCGGAACATGGACCCGACGTTCGTCGCGTGAAAGACGGACGCGTAGAAGTCCGTGTAGTCGCCGATCTCGGCCGGTATGCGCATGCCGATCGCGCTCATCGGCGCGAGGATGTCGGCGGCCAGTGACTGCGCACGTTTTCCCTCCACGGTGCCGGCACGGAGCAGGCGATGCGCCACGCGGCGCACGGCGCGGGCATCGGCGCGACCAAGCGCCATCAGCGGGTTCAGCGTCCACGACTGCAGGGCATCGCGCACGGCCGGATCCACATCGGCGAAGAACCCGGCGCGGGTCGCGGCCAGGCAGTCGAGCACGCGGTCGCCGATGGCGATGCCCACACGGGGACGTTCCTCGAAGTCGTGGCGGAAGATCCCGAAGGGAAGGTTGGCCAGCGGAAACTCGGTGTCGGCGGCGTTGGCGCTTTCAACCCATGAGGTGGCCGACGGGTCGTGCGTTTCGTCGAGCTGGGGCTGGATCATGGGAGGGGGAGGGCCGAAAGGTCGTCGAGGGGCTCGCGGAACGAGCAGGATCCGAAGCTGACCGCAAAGCGGTGGTGGTCGTTGGCCAGCGCATCCGCGGCCATCGTGTGTCCGCGCCACGCCACGGCGTCGTCGGTCACGTGGAACGCGTTGGCATCGCGTTCGTCAAGCAGGTCCGCCAGTGTGGCGGTGTCCATGCCTTGATGGGCGAACGCAGCGGCAAGGAAGAGATTCAGGAAGCCGAACATCGTGGCGCGCGCCGAGTGGGCATCGTAGGTCAAGGCGTACTCGCCGCGAAGTGGATGGTGCAGGCCGGCGGTGGCCTTCATCATCACGCGCTGCTGCACGCACGCCACGAGGACGCGCGCCACGTCGCGTGCGGGCGGGATCGACTCGGCGGTCACACCACCCGTCCGCACCTTGGCGCGCAGGCCGTGCGCAGCCACCGCGGTCACGAGCGGCGTGGGATCGTCGTGAATGGGAATCTCCACGTACGTCGTGGCGAGCGCGGCCAGCGGCGCCAGCGCCGCCACGTCATCCACCGTCGCGGCCCGCGACTCCACGGTGTCAATGTCGGCGCGTCCCGCCATCCGTCGGTTGAACGCACGGATCGCATCGGCGTCCGTTGCCTGCGCCAGCACCGCCAGCCGCCACGGTGCGCCGCGCAGGTGCGGGGCGGCGGCCCCCTCGAACTCCTCGAGCCGGACGACCGGCAGCACGAACCGGGCCAGCGCCCACGCGTCCGCGCTCTCCCGGTACGACGCGAAGTTCGCGACCGCATCGGCCATCGACAGCGCGGCGGGAGGAAACAGCCCCGCGTAGTCGATGCGCTCGGTGAGGAGCGCGCGCAGTGCGGCCCTCATCTACCCGCTACCATCCACCATCTACCATCACTCGCGGCGCTCACATTCTGGGTCCTTTCGCCAGATACTTCCCCAGCCATCCGTGAAACTCCCTGTACCACAACTGGCTGTTCTGCGGCTTCAGGACCCAGTGGCCTTCGTCCGGATAGACGACCAGCCGGGCATCCACGCCTTGGCGCCGGAGCGTCGTGAACATCGAGAGCCCCTCGGTATAGGGCACGCGGTAGTCGAGCTCGCCATGGATCACCAGCGTCGGCGTCTTGAAGTTCTTCGCGTAGAGGTGCGGCGAGAACTTGCGGTACTGGGTGGCCATGGCCGCCGGGTTCCAGAACGGGCCGCCGTATTCCCACTCGGGGAACCACAGCTCCTCGGTGGCGGAATACATGTGCTCGAGGTTGAATGGCCCGGCGTGCGTGACCAGCGCCCTGAAGCGGTTGGTGTGCCCCGCGATCCAGTTCACCATGTAGCCGCCGTACGAGCCGCCGGCCGCCGCCATGCGCGTGCTGTCCATCCACCGGTTCGCCTTGAGCGCGGCGTTGAGCCCGTTCATGATGTCCACGTAGACCTTGCCGCCCCAGTCCTGGCTCACGCCGTCGGTGAGCTTCTGGCCGTAGCCGGTCGAGCCTGTCGGATTCAGGACCACGAGGCCGTAGCCGCCCGTGGCGAACATCTGGTAGTTCCAGCGCGTGCTCCACGCGTCGAGCCAGGCTCCCTGCGGCCCGCCGTGGATGAGCAGCAGCACCGGGAACTTCTTCCCCGCCTCGAACTGCGGCGGCTTCATCACCCAGCCGTGGATCTTCACGCCGTTCGCGCCGGTGAACCAGTAGTCCTCGAGCGGCGGCAAGTTGAACTGCGCGAGGTGTGCGTCGTTCTCGTGCGTGAACTGGCGCTGGCTGCTCACGCCCGAGGCGTCGAGCGTGCCGAGCCAGACTTCGCCCGGTGCCGACGCCGACTCGCGGATCCACGCCACCGTGCCGTTCTTCGCGATCGAGAGCTGGGTGTTGTTGTGCTCGGTGATCACCGGCTGCGGAGCGCTCGCCTTCCCTGAAGCGTCGAGGGTGACGCGGAAGTACCTGTCGCGGCCGATGTCGCCGGCGAGCACCAGCAGCGTCTTGTTGTCCGGGGCGGCCACATATCCGTCGGCGTTGCGGTCCCACGTCGGGAGCAGCTCACGCGTCGTGTTCGTCACGATATCGCGCGCCATCAGCCGCCACTTGTCCGCTTCGAACCCAGCGCGCTTCTGCGACGCGAACAGCACCAGTCGGCCGCCAGGGGAGACCAGCGGATTCTGGTCGGCGCCCTTGTTGTCACTGGTGATCGCGCGCGCCGTGCCACCGTCAGTCTCGACCACGTAGACGTTCAGGTCTGTCGACCACGCGTCCGACATGCCCTGATCCTTCGCGGTGAACGCCATCCGCTTGCCATCGGGATTGAACGTGTACCCTTCGCTCCCCCCGAACGGCCCCGGCGGCACATCGTACTTCGCCCCCGGCACCAGGTCGCGCAGGTCGCCGCCGTCGGGCTTCACCACGAACAGGTGCGAGCGCGTCCCCTCGTCGTACGCGTTCCAATGGCGGAACATCAGGTCGTCGGCGATGCGCGCCTTCACCTTGCTCTCGCCCTTCGCTTTCTCCTTCGCCGCGTTGCACGCGTCATCGCGACAGTCGGGATAGACGGCCGACACGAAGGCGATGTAGTTCCCGGTCGGCGACCAGACGGGGCCGCTCGCGCCGCCGGTGAGGTTGGTGAGCTGCTTTCGGCCTGCCCCCTCCGACATGACCCACAACTGCCCGCCGCTGATGTACGCGACCGTCTTGCCGTCCGGCGCCCAGCGCGCCTCGCTGGCGATCGTCTTGTCGTCGGGAAACGGCATCGCCTTGTCGCCCGGCTTCATCGAGACCGGCGCGACGAAGGTTCGTGTCGTGCGTCGGTTTGCCGCGAGGTCGGTGGTCCGCACCGCATACAGCAGCCACTGACCGTCGGGAGACAGCTGCGGGTCGGAGACAATCTTCGACGCGGCAAATTCCTCGAACGTGATCGGGCGACGTGACTGCGCGCCCGCGAACGGCACGACCATCGCCAGCAGCACGGCAGCAATGAACGAACGGCGAAGCAACGTCATACAGGCTCCTGCGACCGTCGCGGCCGCCAAGGATCAGAGATGGGTCAGCAATCCAGGAAACGACGCCTTGAGACGCGCGGCGAGGTCGGGTACGTCGCGCAGCAGCCGGAAGTCCCCGAACTCGAACCCCGGCGCGACGGTGCAGCCGGCGAGCGTGTACTCGCCCGTGCACCGCACCGCCTGCCAGCAGCCGGCGGGCACCACGCGCACCGGGGCGCTCGCCGCGCCGACGGGTCCGAGCACCTCCGACCGGGCGCGCGTCAGTGGCGCATCGAGGAGGTGCAGCTCGATCGCTGCGCCCTCGTACCAGTGCCAGAGCTCGTCCGACGCGACGCGATGCCACCGGTTCACGTCGGAGCCGCGCAGCAGGTAGTAGATGGTCGTCGCGGCCCAGCGTTCCGACCGCCCATCGTCGGTGCGCACCATGCGGCGCGAACGGAACAGCTCGCGATAGAACCCGCCCTCGGGATGCGGCGCCAGCCCGAGATCGCGCACCAGCTCGTCGGCACGCGCGCTCATGGCAGGTTCTGGTGCAGTTTCACCGCCGTGGCGCGGGCCCGCACCTTGATGTTGATCATCTCCACCCCGATCGAGAACGCCATCGCGAAGTACGTGTATCCCTTCGGCACGTGATACCCGAAGCCCTCAATGATCAGGTTGCCGCCGATCATCACGAGGAAGGCGAGCGCCAGCACCTTGATGGTCGGGTGCCGGTCCACGTAGTCGGAGATCGGCGTTGCCGCCCACAGCATCACCATCAGCGCGATGACGTTGGCCGCAATCATGATCTCGACGTGCTGCACCATGCCCACGGCGGTGATCACCGAGTCCACCGAGAAGACGATGTCCACCACCATGATCTGGGCCACCACGGCCCACAGCGAGGCCTTGACCGCCGTCTCGTGATGGTGCTCCACGCCCTCGAGCTTGGAGTGGATCTCGAACGTCGCCTTGCCAATCAGGAACAGCCCGCCGACAATGAGGATCAGATCGCGCCCGGAGATCTCGCGTCCCATCGCCGTGAACAGGTTGCCCGTGAGCCCCATGATCCACGTGATGCTCAGCAGGAAGGCGATGCGGGTCACGAGCGCACCCGTGAGGCCCAGGCGCCGTGCCTTCGGCTGCTCGCCCTTGGGCAGCTTCCCGGCGAGGATCGCGATGAAGATGATGTTGTCGATGCCGAGGACGAGTTCGAGCGCCGTGAGCGTCACGAGCCCAATCCACGCATTCGGATCTGAGAGCCAGGAGAGCATGGGTCGATGGGTACGGTGAAGGAAATGGCGGCGCCTGATGACCGGCGGCCCGCCGACTCTTAAACTACGGCGCCTCGGCTGGCGGCGGAGCCGTCCCGCCCGACCAGGTCACAGTCCAGCAACGAGTCTCGCCGGACTCTATCCAGCGCGCGCCGTCCCACGCCCCAAGCGCGTCGCTGAGCGTGTCGGGCGCGCCGATGGCCGGTTCGAACGCGAGGTTCTCGTACGGCACCGGCTTCCGCCACGGCAGCCACGAGGTGCGCGGGAGCGGGTTCCACCCGCCACGGTTGATCCACAGCGCCAGCTGCGGCACGTCCGCCGTGTCGAATCGCGCCGTCAGCATGTCATCACCTTCCACCACGCGCACGGACTGCATGCCCGGAGGGAGGTCCACGAACAGCTTGCACGCGAAGGGCCGGCGCCAGGCCCGTCCCGGCGCCGAGAGGTCAAGCAACTGCCCCCCGCTGCGCAGTCGCGGCCACCGGTGCTCGGCGCCCGCGCCGCCCAGGTCAATGCCATGCTGGGCCCAGACGCGCACGCGCGCTGCTTCGGGAAGCTCCACGCGCGTCTCCCGGCCCAGCGGCAGCACGGGATGCGCCGACCAGATGAAGGGGAACTTCTGCTCGCCGTGGTTCGTCACGGCGTAGTCGCAGCGCACGTCGCCCTCTGGGGTCACCACCAGGGATCGCTCGAAGCGATACGGAAGGCGTTCACCATGCCACACGAAGTGGGCGCGGTGCCCGTCGCCGCCGGTGGTCAGTTGCATCGCCGGCTGCTGCGCCCACAGTTCGCCGTGGTCGGGGAGTTCACGCCCTCCCGCCCCGCGCACCAGTGATGGCAGCGTGCATGCTCCCACCGTCGGGAAGCACTCGTCGAAGCCGCCGCTGTCGGCCGTGAGCACGTACGACGCGCCCGCAACCGGGACGCGAAACGGGAGCTGCGAGTTCCGCCACAGCCATTGCCGGTCGCCGAACCAGAGCTCTGCGATCTTGCCGCCGAGCGCGGGGATCAGGACCACACGGGCGTTGCCGCCGCGCAGCTCGACGCTGCCAAACGATGGCTGGGGTGACAGGGTGGCCAACCGGCCTACCGGACGTCGGCTGGGTCGATCCCCCGCGTCGCGAAGACGCGGGCGACGGCGTCGCCGATCTTGTTGTTCGGCGTGCTCGCGCCGGCGGTGAGCCCGACGTTCACCGGGCCGTTCCCCAGCCAGCCGAGCGTCTCCACTTTCTCGCCCGAGATCGGATCGCGCGCATGGATCGCCCCGCGCGCCGGATCAATGCACAGCGCATCCTCCACGTGATACGTGCGCACCTTCTCGGCGCAGAGCGCCGCGAGCGACAGCGTGTTGCTCGAGTTGTAGCCGCCGATCACGAGCATCACGTCGGGCGGGTGCTCCAGCATCGCGTTCACCGCGTCCTGCCGGTCCTGCGTCGCGCTGCAGATCGTGTCGAAAGTCCGGAAGTTCGCCTGCCGGTACTCCGCGCCCTTCGCGGCGGCCATCGCCCGGCCGACCTCCTCGCCGATCGCCAGCGACTCCCGTGCCAGCATCGTCGTCTGGTTGGCTACGCCGATGCGCTGCAGGTGCACGTCGGGATCGAAATGCGCGCTCGCCGCCCGGCCGTACCGGGCCAGGAAGGCCGCGCGGTCGCCGCGCCCCGCGAGGTACTCGGTCACGTCGTGCGCTTCGTCCATGCTGCGCACCACGAGGTACGTGCCCCCCGGGAACTTCTCCACCTGCGACGCCGTGGCGCGCGTCTCCTCGTGGTAGTACTTGCCGTGAATGAGCGCCGTGAATCCATCGCGTGCGTACGCCTCGACTCGCTTCCACACGTTGAGCACCGACCCGCAGGTCGTGTCCACCACCACGCACCCCTTCTCGCGAAGCGTCTGGAAGTCGGTGATCGTGACGCCAAACGCGGGGAGGATCACCACATCCTCCGACCCGATGCCCGCGTAGTCGAACCCGCCGGGCCCCGGCATGAGAATCTCGATCCCCATCTCCTGGAGGCGCTGGTTCACATGGGGATTGTGAATGATCTCGCCCACCAGCACGACGCGCCGCCCCGGGAACTTGTGGCGGGTCTGGTAGGCGTACTCCACGGCCCGCTCCACGCCATAGCAGAACCCGAACTCACGGGCCAGCCGCACCGTCACGTCGCCGACCGTGAGCTGGTAGTCCCGCGCCCGCAGCAGGTCGACGATCTGGCCGGAGTAGTCGGCCGACAGCGTCGCCTCGACGTCCTGCTTGAGGCCAAAGCCCTTGCGGAAGTAGGTGGCGTCGGAGGCGTTCATGTCCGAAATCTAGTGGACACCAACAGGTTCTGGGGGATAGTCTCTAGGGGATGAGCGAGCACTTTGATCTCGTGGTGGTGGGCGCCGGCCCCGCAGGCGAGAAGGGGGCGGCGCAAGCGGCGTATTTCGGCAAGAAGGTCTGCCTGATCGAGCGCGCGCCAAAGCCGGGCGGCGCCGCCGTCAACACCGGCACCATTCCGTCCAACACGCTGCGCGAATCGGCCGTCCTGCTCTCCGGCCTCCGGCGCAAGGGCATGTATGGGGTGGAGTTCCTCGTGCAGGCGGACCTCTCCGTCGCCGACTTCATGCAGCGCGAAAGCCGGGTCAAGGAGAGCGCCTGGCGCGACATCGAGGAGAACATCGCCCGGCACCAGATCACGTCGATGCAGGGGACGGCGCGCTTCACGAGCCCGCAGGCGGTGGAGGTCACGCGCCACGGGCAGGCGGCGCGCAGTATCACCGGCGACATCTTCCTCATCGCCACCGGCGCGCACCCGTGGCGCCCGTCGCACGTACCATTCGACGGATCCGTCATCATAGACAGCGCCGACGTGCCCACGATGCCAACCATCCCGGCGCGCGTCATCATCATCGGCGCCGGCACCATCGGCTGCACCTACGCCTGCATCTTCGCCGCGCTCGGCGCGCAGGTCACCATCGTGACGTCGCGCGAACGCCTGCTGGCGCAGTTCGACCACGAGGTCGGTGACGCCCTGCGCCAGGAGATGACCCGCCGACTCAGCGTGCAGGTCCATCTGGACATGGAGGTCACCCGCATCGATGCGCAGGCCGGACTCGGATACGTCACCGTCGCCGACGGCACGACCATGGTCGCCGAGTGCGTGCTGTACTGCGCCGGCCGCGAAGGGGCCACCGAGCGGCTGGGCCTCGAGAACGCGGGCATCGCCACGAACGAGCGCGGATTCATCCGCGTGGACGAGCGGTACCGCACCAGCACCTCGAGCATCTACGCCGCGGGCGACGTCATCGGCTACCCCGGCCGGGCGTCCACCTCGATGGAGCAGGCGCGCGTCGCGATGTGCCACGCCTTCGGCCTGCGCTACAAGCAGGCTATCTCGTCCGTGGTGCCGTACGGCGTCTGGACGATTCCCGAGGTGGCCAGCGTCGGATTATCGGAGTCGGAGGCGCGCGCGCGCGGCATCGCCTGCGAGATTGGCCGGGCCGAGTTGCAGCACAACTCCCGCGGGCAGATCCTCGGCGAGACGACGGGCTTCGTGAAGCTGATCTTCGGTCCCGAGGACCAACAGCTCCTCGGCGCCACGGTTTTCGGCGAGGGCGCCTGTGAGATCATCCACGTGCCCAGTGCCGTGCTCGCCCACCAGGGCACGCTCGATTACTTCATCCAGGCCGTCTTCAACTATCCCTCGCTGACCGAGGCGTTCAAGTACGCCGCCTACGACGGCCTGCAGCGGTTGCAGCGGCGCATCGCCGCCGCCGGCGGACTGGCCAGCGAGCGCTAGCTGAGAGCGCAACGCGCGCGTGCGACGCGCGTGTTAGGCGCGGTCAACCCGCCTCGACGTACCGCGCGATCTTCTCCCGCACGTCGGCGGGCAGCGGGTACTTCGCCATCGTGTCCTTGTGCACGCAGACCACGGTGAGCGTGCCGGAGGCGCGGTGCGCGCGGTCGCCCTCGCGGTAGACCTCGAAACGCATCGTGAGCGACGTCTCGCCGACGCGCGAGAACCAGGCCTCGATCTCCACCGCCTCGTCCATGTGCGCCGGTGAGTGGAACTCCAGCTGCAGCGCCTTGCGCGGCAGCCAGACGCCTCCCGTCTTGCGCAGCGTCTCGTAGGGCAGGCCGCAATCGCGGAACATCTCGTGCTCCGCCACCTCGAACAGCCGCAGGTACGTGCTGTAGTGGATGATGCCGAGAGGGTCGCAGTCGGACCAGCGGACGCGATCTGAGATCGAGAAATGAGGCATGGGTGCGGGGGGCGGGGGCTTGGGGGGGGGGGGCGAGGGGGGGGGGGGGGGGAGGGGGGGGGGGGCACTCGGTACCCCCCCCCCCCGACCTTCCTCCTCCCCCCCCCCCCAACCCCCCCCCCCCCCCCCCCCCCCCCCCCCCCCACCCCCCACCCCCCACCCCCCACCCCCCCCCCCCCCCCCCCCCCCCACCCCACCCCCCCCCCCACCCCCCCCCCCCCCCCCTCCCCCCCCCCCCCCCCCCCCCCCCCCCCCCCACCCCCCCCCCCCCCGCCCCCATTACTCCTCAGAATGCCCGCCTTCAAACCATCCCGCCCCTCCGCCTGTCTGATCCTCCGAACCACCGAGGACCAGCACTCCGGATGCAGGCTACCCCACTCCCCGTGATGCCCACGCCGTCGCTCGCCGACGACGTCGCCCTCGCCGCCCGCGGCGATCGGCGCGCCTTCGAGCGCCTGTACCGGGCCCACGTGGACAAGGTCTTCACCCTTTGCGCCCGCATGGTGGGCGAACGGGCGCGGGCCGAGGAGCTCACGCAGGACGTCTTCGTCCGGGCGTGGGAGAAGCTGGGGCAGTTCCGCGGGGACTCGGCGTTCGGCACCTGGCTGCACCGCATGGCAGTGAACGTCGTGCTCAACGAACGGCAAACGGAAAAGCGCCGGCGCGAGCGGCACGACGATGGCATCGAGGACATGGACGCGCTCCCTCACGGCGAGGTGCGGCCGCTCCCCGTGCCGGGACTGAGCATTGACCTGGAGGCGGCCATCGCCGGCCTGCCCCCGGGGGCGAAGAAAGTGTTCGTGCTGCACGACGTGGAGGGCTACACCCACGAGGAGATCGCCGGGATGCTCGGCGTCACCGCGGGGGGATGCAAGGCGCAGCTGCACCGCGCCCGAATGCTGCTGAGGGAGGCCTTGAACCGATGACCCATCCAATGATCACCTGCGACGACGCCCAACTGCTGGTCAGCGACCGGCTCGACGGGACGCTCAGCGACACCCAGCGTGCGCAGCTCGACGCGCACCTCGCCGGTTGCGCCGCGTGCCGCGAGGTGTCGCGCGACCTGGAGCAGATTCACGCCGAGGCCGCGTCGCTCCCCACGCTGACCCCGTCGCACGACCTGTGGACTGGCATCGAGGCGCGCATCGAGGCCCCCGTCGCTTCATTGGAATCGCACCGGCGCGGCCCAGTCGCCCGCTGGACGTCGTGGCAGATGGCCGCGGCCGCCGCGGTGCTGATGGCGGTGACGGCTGGCGGCACCTGGTTTGTGGCCGTCCGCTCGGCGGGTGCGCCCACTGAACTCGTTGCCACCTCCCCGGGCCCGCGCACCGAGCTCGTCTCGGTCGCTTCCGAACAGGGGATGGCGGCGTATGAGGGTGAGATCGGCGCGCTGCGCAACATCATCGAGACACGCCGCGCCGACCTCGACTCCGCCACGGTCGCCGTGCTCGAAAAGAACCTGAAGCTCATTGACCAGGCCATCGCCGAGAGCAAGGCCGCGCTGGCCGCCGACCCGGCCAGCACCTTCCTCGCCGACCAGGTCAGCCGCGCCTACGACACCAAGCTCGAACTCCTGCGTGCGGCGGCGATGCTGCCGTCTCGCACCTGACAAGGACCGTACCATGCGCAAGCTCCTGTTCACCACCCTCGCCATCTCGTTCCTGTTCCCGGCCATTGCGTGCGCGCAGAGCGACGAGCGGCAGCGAATCGACACCACGTTCGCCTTCAACAAGGGTGGCGTCGTGGACGTCGGGCTCGTCTCCGGTAACGTCGTCGTCACCGGCTGGACGCGGAACGAGGTGAAGGTCTTCGCCTCCATCGAGATCGGCTACTTCGAGTATTCGCTCACGTCGAGCCGCGTCCAGATCAGGGCGAAGTCGCGGCGCAACCGCATGGGCGAGTCGCGCATCGAGGTCTCGGTGCCCATCGGCACCGAGGTGCGCGCCTCTTCCGTGTCTGGTGACGTGACCGTGCGCGGCTCGGCCGGGCGTGTCGCCGCCACCACCGTGAGCGGCGAAGTCGAGGTGCGCGACGCGAGCGACGAGGTGGAGCTGCGCGCCGTGAGCGGCGACCTGCGCGGGGAGAAGCTCCGCGGACGGATCCGCGCCAGCACAGTGAGCGGCGACCTGCGCCTGGACGACGTGGTGGGCGACCTGCGCGGCAAGAGCGTGAGCGGTTCGCTGACGACGCGAGGGGCGCTGGACGGCCTCGAGTTCGAGAGTGTGAGCGGCGACGTCGAGTTCCGCGGCGACTTCCGCGGCACGGGGACGTTCTCGGCCAACACGCACTCGGGCGATCTCCGCCTGACGCTGCCGGAGAACCTCGCCGCCAACCTCGAGCTGAAGACGTTCAGCGGCGACATGCGCACCGAGTTCCCGCTCACGCTGCAGCCGGGCGCAGAGGTCGGCCGGCGCACGCGCGAAATGCGTACGACCATCAACGGCGGCGGGGCGCGGGTCCGCCTCGGCACGTTCAGCGGCGACATCACGATCCAGAAGGGCGCGGCGCGCCCCACCAAGGAGGATTGACCATGAGGACCCTGCACCTGATTGCCGCCGGCGCCGTGCTGGCCGCGTGCGCGCCGAGCGCCAACGCCCAGGAGCGTGACGATTCATTCAAGTGGACCGGCGGCATCGAGGCCGGACGCACCGTCTACGTGCGCAACATGAACGGCTCCATCAATGTGGAGAGCGCGTCGGGCGCCACGGCCGAAGTGCGCGCAGAGAAGCAGTGGCGCCGCGGCGATCCGTTGGACGTGAAGATCACGGCCGAGAAGACGGCGCGCGGCGACATCCTGGTGTGCGCCATCTGGGAAGGACGCGAGACGCGCTGCGACGAGGACGGCTACCGCTCGCGCGGCGACAACTCGTGGTGGCGCGGTGACCGCGAGCGCAACGACGTGTCGGTGAAGTTCACGATCTTCCTGCCGAAGGGCGTCAAGCTCGACGCGAGCACCGTGAACGGCGCGCTCGGCATTGCCGGGGCGACGGCGACGGTGAAGGCCCGCACGGTGAACGGCAGCATCGAGGCCGCCTCGACGAGCGGACCGGTGAGCGCGAAGACGGTGAACGGCGGCATTCGCGTGCGGGCCGGCACCATCGGCGACGGCCCGGTGGAATACGAGACCGTCAACGGCAGCATCTCGCTCGAACTGCCCGAAGGGCTCAACGCCGACATCGACATGCGCACGGTGAACGGCAGCATCACGTCGGAGGACTTCCCGATCACGGTGCAGGGGCGGATCGACCGGCGGCGCCTTGAGGGGAAGATCGGCAAGGGCGGCCCGGAACTGAGCGTCTCGACGGTGAACGGGTCGATCCGGTTGCGAAAGAACTAGACTGCCAACACGAAGGTTGAAGGGCGCGAAGGGGCGCGAAGAAAGCAACGACATCAGTTGCCGTTCTTCGCGTCCCTTCGCGCCCTTCGCCCTTCGCCGTAGTAGTAACTGATTGCATCTCAATCACTTGCGCGACGCGAACTTTCCGCTCCGACGGGCGTTATAATTCTAGTATTCCCCCCGTTCCTTTCAGGAGCTGAACTCGATGGGCTTTTCCAGGACCATGGATCGGCCGGCGCTCGTCCTGACCGGCGAGATGCGCGCCACGCTGGTGCGCCGCACCTACCTGCTCGTCTTCGCGTCGGTGATCGTCACGATGATGGGCACGGGCCTCGCCATGACGCAGGAGGCGCTGCTCATCAGCGCCGCGAAGCACCCGATCATCACGATGCTGCTCGCCTTCGTCCCGTTGTGGATGGCCATGAAGACGCGCGACAGCGCGCCGCGCGCGATGGGCTTCGTCTTCCTGTTCAACCTGGTGATGGGCGTGGCGATCGCGCCGATCATCTACATGTACACGCGCACAGAGCCGGGCCTCGTCGGCCAGGCCGGCATGCTGACGCTCAGCACGTTCGGCATCCTCACCGCCTATGCGTGGATGAGCCGCCGCGACTTCAGCGCGTGGGGCTCGTTCCTCGTCGTCGGCCTGTGGGTGCTCATCGGCACGTCGGTGCTCAACATGTTCTTCCAGAACCAGACGGCCGGCCTCTGGATTGCCGGCGCGACGGTGCTGATCTTCGGCGGCCTGCTCGTCTTCGACACGTGGCGCCTTCGCACGCAGTACGGTCCGGATGACTATGTGCCGGCGGCGGTGCAGATCTACTTGGATCTGCTGAATATGTTCTTGGCGATATTGCAGTTGCTCGGCGGGGGTCGGAACCGAGGCTGAGTGACGGAGGATGGAAGACGGAAGACGGAGGAAGCGCCCGGAGAGCATTGCTCCCCGGGCGCTTTTGCGTGCCGTCCTCCGTCTTCCGTCCTCCGTCTTCCGTCAGTTCGCCGGGAACAACAACGGCAGCGCCACGTCCGAAGTATACATGCACCGCGCATTGTGCCCGCACAGCGGGACCACCACGACATCGTGCTTGGCGCCGAGCTTGTCGTTCACGTACTTCCCGAACGCCTGGCCGCGGGCAAGCCGAGTCGGCCCCTGCGCCATCGCTGAGCACGATCCGTCGAAGCCGGCCAGCGGAAGGATGTCGAGTTCGCCGAGCAGGTAGACCATCGGTCGCGAGATGAGCTGCTTCCTGATCTGGTCGTCGGTCTGCGGCGCGGAGTAGCCGGTGCGGTTCACGAGGCCGGCGGGCCACTGGTTGTACGTCGTGCAGCCGCGGCCGGTGCTGCCAAGCGACATGAACGGGCGGGCATTCGCGCCCACCTCCGGGATGTAGCCTGGTGGGTTTGCGGTCAGGCTCCACGCCGCCGCGGTCGGGCGTTCATCGCTCGGCCAGGCATACGATGACGGGTTCGACACGATGTAGCGCACCGGCACGCCGAGATGGTCGTGCACCTGGTTGGTCATCTGGTACCGGTTGGTGACCTGCCCGCCGGCCGAGTGTCCGGTGACCACGATGACGCGCAGGTTGGGAAAGATTTCCTTGCGTGCGGCCTTTCGGAGGATCTCGTCCACGAAGTCGAACGACGTGACGGCCGGATGCGTGAGGGAGGGACCGCCCGAGCGCCACGTGTTGCAGTGCCAGCTGATTTCATTGGGGGCCAGCGTGTCGCGGCACCCCTGACCTTCGTTGGACCCCATGCGCGGCGAGATGACGAGCGTATTCTCAAGCGCGCCGGCGAGGAAGGCCGCGGCCATCGCCGAGCTGAAGTACCCGTCGGCATTGCGCCCCGCGCCGTGGACCATCACCAGCACGCGGGTGATGGCATTGTTGCGCACGTCGATGGGGTGAGACCGGTAGACGAGCGAGCGCCCACCGCCGGTGCCAACGGCAATCCACTCGGTGCAGTCGGGTGTGGCGGTCGTGCACACCTTGGCCTGTGCGCTGCTGGGCGCGAGGGCGACCGCGGCGGCAAGCATGACGAGATGGCGAATCATGGGGAAGTCCCTATTGCGTGCGTGTGTGGTGCGTCGTGAAGCGGCTCGTGGCGTCAGCCGTCTGCCGTCTGCCGTCCGCCGTCTGCCGTCTGCCGTCCGCCGTCCGCCGTCTGCCGTCACTTACCCGAAAGCAGGACTACGCCCCGAGCCCCGGCCCCTCAGGCGCCTGTGGCAGTCCGGCGAGCTCATCCATCGTGCGGGCGAGCGTGAAGTCGAGGGCGGTCACACCGCCGCTGTCGTGCGTGCTGAGCGCGACGATGACACGCGAGAAACGGATGTCGAAGTCGGGATGATGCGCGGCGGCTTCCGCCGCGGCGGCGACCCGATTCACCCAGACCATGGCGTCGGCGAAGGTCGCGAAGTCGTATGTCTTCACGATCGCATCACCCTTGCGTGCCCATCCGTCCATCGCGTTGAGCTCGCGCTGGATTTCGATGTCGGAGAGTGGGGGGTGGCGCATTAGGGGCAGACGGAGGACGGAAGACGGCAGACGGAGGACGGAAGACGGAGGACGGAAGACGGAGGACGGAGGACGGAAGACGGAGGACGGAGGACGGAGGACGGAGGAGGGTCGAGTGGAACCCTCTGAATGCTACGGCTCGCCGACCGCTTCGCCAACACCCGACGTCGGCGCGCTCTTGGCCGTCGTCCGTCCTCCGTCCTCCGTCTTCCGTCCGTCGTCTCCCGCCCGCCTCACCGCGACCAGCTGCGCCACGACAGAAATCGCAATCTCCTCCGGCGTGTCCGCCGCGACGTCCAGCCCGACGGGGCAGACGATGCGCTCCACGTCGGCCGCGTCCACGCCCCAGCCCCGCAGCGCCTGCGCGGTGAGCGCCGCCTTGCGGCGCGAGCCAAGCATGCCGAGGAAACGCGGCCGCAGGGGCGCCACCTGCGAGGCGATAAGCGCGTCGTGCTGGTGCCCGCGCGTGCAGATGACCACGCAGTCTGTGGCGGCCACCGCGGCAGCGCGCACGTCGCCGAAGTCGCAGACCAGCACGCGCTCCGCCCGCGGCAGCCGCGCCGCATCGGCAAACTCGGCGCGGTCATCCGCGATGGTCACGCGCCAGCCGGCGAAGGCGGCCGCCTCGCAGATGCGCGCGCCCACGTGCCCGGCGCCGAAGATCACGAGGCGCGGCGCGCCGACGAGCGCCTCCACCACCAGTTCATCGCCGAGCATCGGATCTTCGCGGCGGCGGTCGAAGGCCGCGGCGGCATCCCGCAGTGCGGCATCGTCGTCGCCGACGCCCATGGTGCCCTGCGCCGTGTGCAGCACCTTGCGTGGCGTGCCGTCGGGCCAGGCGCGCGCCGTGGCCAGCACCGCCCGGTCGCCACGCGCCACCACGGCCGCTGCCTCGGCGTACAACGCCGCGAGCGCCGGGTCGGGGAGCACGGGTTCGATGAAGACGTCGGCGGTGCCGCCGCAGGTGAGGCCGTAGTCGCCGGCGAGCTCGGCGTTGAGCGTGTGCGAGGTGCACACCGGAGCGCGGCGCTCGCAGACATCCAGTGCCTGCTCCATGACATCCGCCTCGAGGCAGCCACCGCCCACCGTGCCGAAGCGCGCACCGTCGGCGGTGACCAGCAGCTTGGCGGTGGCGCTCATCGGGAGCGACCCGCGCCGACGGACGACGCTCGCGAGGGCGCCGACGCCCCCGCCGGCGGCGAGGCGGGCGCATTCAGTGAGGATGGCGGCGAGGCTCATGGTCGCACGTTATCGCCGAGAGGCGGACAGCGCCACCGCCGTCAGGCGAGTACGCGCTTGAGCGTGTCGGTCAGCTGCTCGACGGTGAACGGCTTGGCCAGATAGGCGCGCCCGGGCGCCTTCAGATCCTGCTCCGGCAGTCCGTCGGTATACCCGGACATGTAGACGATGCGCACCCCCGGCAGGATGGCCGAGAGCCGCCCGACCAGGGTCGCGCCATCCATCCCGGGCATGCGCACGTCGGTCAGGACGACGTCGATACGGGGCGCGTGTTCGCGGGCAACCTGCAGCGCTTCCGCGCCGCCGGGCGCCTCGAGCACCGTGTAGCCGTACCTGGCGAGGATCCGGCGTGAGGCGAACAGCACCGAAGCGTCATCGTCCACCACGAGGACAATGATCGGGCGGGGCGTGGTGGCGCCCAGCCGTCTTTCGGCTTCCGGCATGAACCCTTTGTCGTCGTTTGATGCCATGTCTGCTTCCCTGCTGGATGTTGCTGGCACAAAGCCCCTGTCATTTCGAAGCTATGTCGTGTGAATCAAACCGGCGAGGGGCTGCATGGCGCGAGGAGCTCCGCGGAGGGATCTTTTGGACGCCGCGCGAGCGGATCACCGTGAATTTCGATGGAGTTGCCATGTCAGTTCGTCGCTCGCCCGCGACTCGGAAAGTCAGCGGCCTCGTCCGGTTGTTTCGCTTCGAGCTTCCGCTGGCGGCCGGCCTCTGCGCGGTGCTGGGGCAGGTGCTCGCCCTCGGTGCAACGCCGTCGCTGCCCGTCGCGGCGCTCGGGTTCGTCGCGATCTTCTGCGTTTCGGCCACGGCGTTGATTCTGAACGATTATCTCGATCTCGAGACCGACCGCATCAACGCGCCGCACCGGCCGATTCCCTCGGGAGTGGTACGCCCGCGGGAGGCGCTCGCGTTGTCGATGGCCGTGGCGCTGGCCGGCCTGGTGGCGAGCGCCGCGCTTGGGCGCGTCGCGCTGGTGACTGCCACCATCATCTGGATCATCGGCGTGCTGTACAACTGGCGGTACAAGCGCACCGGCTTTGCCGGCAACCTGATGGTGGCCGCCTCGGTGGGCATGACCTTCGTCTTCGGCGGCATCACGGTGGGCCAGCCGACGAGCGTGTATGCGTGGTGGTTCGCGGCCATCGCCTTTCTGATGGACCTCGGCGAGGAGATCGCCGCCGACGCGATGGATATTGAAGGGGACAAGCTCATCGGGTCGGCCTCCCTGGCGATTCTCCACGGCCGGATGTTTGCCCTGCGGGTGAGTGCGCTCATTTTCGGGGTGTTGGTCGCGGTCAGCCTGGTGCCATTCGTGCTGGGCCTGATGTCGAGCGTCTATCTGGTGCCCATCCTGACGATGGACGCCGTAACGTTGTATGCGGCCATCCGCCTGCTCGATGCACGTCTCGCGAATCCGCGGGCGCACATCCGCGCGATCTACCTGAGCGGGCTCGCAGCCGTGGTGCTCTTTCTCGTGCTACGTTTGACGCGCTGACAGCGTGTTGCAGTTCCACATCAACACCTCGGGTCACCTCATGCGAAACGCATTCTTGCCGGCACTCGGCGCCATCGTCCTGCTCGGGTCGTCGTGTCATTCGCCCGCTCGCGTGACGACGGCGGCGGCGCCGACCGAGGCCAAGGCAGCGCCCGTCATCGTCTGGCAGCCGTCGCACCAGACCGACACCGGGACCGACTTCAATGAAGCCGAGGTGAGCAACGGCATCGCGGAAGCGGCCATGAAGACCGAGCCGCGGCTCAACGAGCACAAGGTGTGGAGCCATGGGGTGCCGGGCCTGCACCACGCCAACGTCGGCAGCAACACGATGATCGCGCACACAACGGCGGTCGTGGATGGCCAGCTCTCCGGCTACGCGTACGAACTGCAACAGTCCAACAAGCTCTCGCCCACGGTGTTCATCTCGTTCCACAACAATGGCGGCACCAGGCGGCATGCCATCTGGGGGTACATCCACGACGGCGACGCGCTGGAAGCCGAGAACCGCGCGCTGGCGGCGCGGCTGGTGGCGGCGATCGCGGCGGTGACCGACCTCGAGGATCGCGGCGTACTGCTGGACAGCTCGACCGGCCGGAACGATTACCGCTGTGCGGCGACGGGACGGCTGGGATTCTACAGCCTCGACGAGAACGTGAACAAGGCGCCGTACCGCGTACTGCTCGAAATTGGCGACAACGGCGTGAGTCGCACGCTGCTGCAGGACCCCGCCAAGCAGCAGATCATGGGGGCGGCGGTCAAGAAGGCGCTGGTGGCGTGGTTGGCGGAGCGGAAGTAGCGACGGGCATTCTGTGCTGCTATAGCCCGAGACCTGCGGCGCAGCGATCGGCCGTCTCGGTCACCGCCGCATCCAGGCGAGCCAGGACATGCGCATCGCCGCCCAGTCCGTGCACCTGGTGCAGCACCGATGAGAGAGCGCCGCGCACACGCGCGAGCACATCGGCGGCCACCGCGGTCACCTGCACGAGGGCCACATCAAACTCCCGCGCGGCCACGCGCAGGGTGTGCGGCGTCAGCGCGGCGGGATGCGTGGTGCCGCCGAACGCGAGCGCGAACGTCTGATCAAGGCCGGGAAAGACCGTGGTGACGACGACGTCGTAGGCGGGCGCAAGACGCAGCAGCCCGGAGTCGTCGTAGGTCACGCTCACGTTCTTGGCGTGTGCGTCGTAGTTCCCCATCACCACGTTCGCCAGCGCCCAGCGCAGGAGTTGCTCGCGATCCGCTGCCGGCGTCGCGCCCGCGCGGCGCAGCACGGCGACAAGATCCTGAAACGTCACGCCGCCTGGGCCGGCGTACTTGGCGCGCGACGCACGCCCGGTGAGCTGGCATCCATCCTCGGCGTGCACGCGATGCACCGTGCCGTCGGCGTCCATGGTGCGGTCGAAGCGAGCCGACTCATGGCAGGCGGGGGCGACCAGGCATGGGGCACTCGATGCGGTCGGTACCTGCGCGGCATCCATGAGGCGCATGCCGACAAGCTCGGCTTCGAGGAGTCCCGGGAACTCCGCCCCGGGTTGCTTCACGACCACGGTGGTTGGCGCCCCATCCCGAGGCAGTCGGTATTCCGGTGCCGAGTCGGTGTAAGCACCGCGCGGCGGCCGTCGCCAGAGCGCAAGCTTGCGCTGCGCTCCGGAGAGCGATGCGCGCCCCGCAGCCTGACGCAGTTGTCCGCCGGCAGTGTTGAATGCCGCAGTAAGCGTGGCCGCGGTCATCGGGTCGTAGGTGGGCGACGGCGGCGACGCGACCTCGTCGGGCCAGAGTTGCAGTGCACCGGCACACTCGCCACCAACCACACCCAGCAGGCCGACCGTATCCGAGGGATCGTGCTTGGTGGCTTGCCCGAGGGCGACGCGAAGGCCGCCCTCGGGAAGGAGGTTCTCGAAGACGGCGACGGCGTCGGGTCCGACGTACGGCGCGGCGCGCACGGGGCAGCGGAAGCCAACACGATCGGTCGGACGAGGATCGGCGACGACGGCGGAGTCATACGTGAACCGCACATCGTTGGACCCCGTGGTATCCAACCGCCCGACGCGTCGCGCGCCGCGCCACACGCCGAGCGTTGTCACGATCCACCCGGGCGCAGGGTGACTCGGGCGTCGCGAGGCACGAGGACCACATCAACGCCGAGGTCCGCGAGGACACGCAGCGCAAGTTGGAGCTGTGTGCCGCCGCGTCCCTGTTCGAGATCGGAGAGCATGCCGCGACTGACCCCGAGCCGGTCAGCGGCCTCCCGCTGAAGGCCCAAGGCGCGCGCGCGCATGACGCGCACGACGGTGCCCATTTCGTCGGGCGTGACCACGCGCACCCCACGCGCCACGGCATCGGGGGCAGGCGGTGGGTCGAGTTTGGTGAGATCAGGGGCGGGCGGACGTGGCATGGCGTGGCTCTAAAGCTCCCCAAAGGGTGCATAATGGCGACTTAGTATCTAAGAATATTATAGAGGGCATAACACAAATGCAAGACTTAAGACCCTAAAAAGGGTCAATAATTCTCATGACCATATGAGGGTCAGTGATTAGCAGTAACGTACTTGCATCTTCGGCTTTTCTTCGGTAATTGTACAACCCGTCTTCCGTTGGTGTGACCGTGTCCATTGCCGCCCTGCGTCAGCAACTCGCCGAGATCGTCGAAGGGGGGCGCCCCGCCATGCCGGGGCTGGCCACCGGAATGGCCGCGCTCGACGCGGTCCTTCCGGGCCACGGCCTCCCGCGCGGCCGACTCACTGAAATCACCGGCGCCCCCGGCAGCGGGCGCACCACCATCGCCCGCCAGCTCGTCGCCGCCACGCTGCGCGCGGGATGGTGGGTGGCGTATGTCGACGCGGCGCGCACCCTCGCTCCGCGCGACTGGGCCGCGCTCGGCGCGCACGACAGCCTCTGGGTCGTGCGCCCCGACGATCCGGCGCGCGGCGCCTGGTGCGCCGACGTGCTGCTGCGCAGCGGCGCCTTTGGCCTCGTGGTGCTCGACGGCGCGCCGGCGCTGTCGCGCCCGGTGGCGGTGCGATTGGTGCGATTGGCGCGCGCGAGCGACGCGGCGTTCGTGCTGCTCGCCCCCGACGGCCAGCACGCGGGCGTGGCCGGCGCCCTGCAACTGCGCGTGCAGCGCGTGCGAGCAAAACGAAAAACCGAACCGTTCGACCTGACGGCGCGGTTGGAGGGACCGGCGCGTGCCGGTGCCATTGGTGCTGGTGCCGGGACCGGCGCCCCGGCGCGGCCTGAGCCGCGTCGCCTGTTCATCACGATCGAAAAAGGTGGTCCCGCCCAGCGGGTGGAGGTGGAATGTGCCAGCGACGAAGTGCGTCACGCCGCGCGTCGCGTGCGTGAGGATCCCCAGGTTCCCGATCGGCGCGGTGTGGCTCGACGCGGTGGAAAACCGCGAGCCAAGCAGCACGTTGCCGACAGCCGTCGCGCCGCCACCGGGCACGCCGTCACCGGGCACGCCGTCACCGGACACGCCGTCACCGGGCACGCCGCGACCCAGCACGCCGCCACCCGGCAGGCCGAGCGCACCTCAGGACCCGAGCCCGACGCACTGGGACGAACAACTCCTCGCCCTGCGTGATGGCCAGCGGCTGCGCGCCGTCACCGCAGCGGCGGCCCGCATGCACGTGCGCGCCGGCATGACCGTCGCCGCGGCGCGTGGGCGCTGCGCCGCACTCGCGGTGCGCGACTGGGACGACGCCTGCGTCACGCGCGAACTCGCGCGCACGAGCGCCGCCTTTTTGTCGGCGAGTCCGCAGGTGGCGCCGGCCGCCGGCCTGCCGGGCACCTGGTGGATTGGCGCCACGGGCTTCGACGGACTCGGCGGCGAGCGCGCGCTTGCTGGAGTATTGCAGCGCATGGCGCGGGTGTGGAGCCCACGTGCCCGCGTGGCGATCGCTGATTCGTGCGTGGCGGCGCGCGCGGGCACGTGGGAGACGGCGGACGGCGGACGGCGGACGGCAGATGGCGGACGGCAGAGGACAGATGGTGGATGCATCGTCCCTCCGGGCGGCGACGCCGCGTATCTCGCGCCGCTGCCGCTCGCGCTCATTCCCATGGACCCCGAAGTGCGCGAGGCGCTCGTTGCGCTGGGGCTTGGCACGTGCGGCGCGCTCGCGGCGCTCTCGAGCGGCGACGTGGAACGGCGCTGGGGCGCCGCGGGCCTGTCAGCGTGGCGACTTGCGCAGGGCATTGATCCGCGTCGCCCGGTGCTCACGCCCATCGGTGCCACGCGACAAGCGCACGCCGAGCTGGCGCTGAGCACCACGAACGCCGAGCCCGTGCTCTTTCTGGTGCGCGGCGCACTCGAGCGGCTGATGGCCGACCTCGTGCGCGACGGCCGCGCCGCTGCCGCCGTGGCCATCACGCTGACGCTCGACGACGGACGCGGCGCGCTCCCGTCGGGCGGCCTGCCGCACACCATCACCCGCGAGGTGCGCGCGCCGCGTGCGCTGGCCCGCGTGTCGCCCTGGTTCGAACGGTGCCGCGCGCTGCTCGACAGCTGGACCCTCACCGCGCCGGTGAGTGCCGTCACCGTGGCCATCACCACCGTCGCGCCACTCAGCGCGGAACAAGGCGACCTGCTCGCCCCCGCGTGGCGCGATCCCGCTGCCGCCGAGGCCGCGTTCGAGCGCCTGCGGTCCACACTCGGCGCGCAGGGCGTGGTGCGGGCAGTGGCGCGAGATGCCTACTGTCCGGAGCGCGAGGGGGCGTGGGAGGGATTGGACGCGAGTGGCGGCCAGCAGCAGATGGTAGGTGGTAGAAGGTTGATGGTAGATAGGACGAACGACCGCGCGGTCATTGCCTCATCTACCATCTACCATCCACCATCTACCCTCTCTCTCCGCCTACTCGAATCTCCCGAGCCGGTTTCCATCATCGCCTCGCCACAAGGCGAACCTCGCGCACTCGACTGGCGCAGCCGCCGCATCCCGATTGCGCGCGCGCGCGGGCCGGAGCGGCTCTCAGGCGCGTGGTGGACCGACGCGCCGTTCGCGCGCGACTACTGGCGCTGCGAGAGCGATGAGCTGGAGCAGGAATTTCTGCTGTATCGCGATCAGGCGGGATGGCGATTGCAGGGGTGGTATGATTGAGGCGGACGGAAGACGGAGGACGGAAGACGGAAGACGGAAGACGGAGGATACCGCGCATCATCTTCCGTCCTCCGTCTTCCGTCCTCCGTCCGCCGTCTGCCGTCACTTAGCCGCCCGCACAAATCCCTCCCTCTGCATCACCCCCCACCCCCGGTCACCGCGCATCACCTTCCAGAACGCATGCAGCCGGTAGTACACCGTCAGCTGCCGGTAGCCGAAACCTTCGATGAGGGCGAAGAAGAGCAGGCGCCAGAGATCGCGGCGTGCGTTGTAGCGGCGGAAGGTCACTTCCTCAAGCACGATGGCCCACATCGAGAGCAGGATGCCGTAGCCGACGGCCACCGAGAGGAAGGCAATGGCGAATGGTGCGTTCACCGCGCCAAGCCAGAGTCCGAGAAGGAGCCCGATGTAGCCGAGCAGCTCGACGATCGGAGCAACCATCTCGCCAAACGCGAAGAACGGCAGCGCCACCATGCCCACGGAGCCATAGCGGGGATTGAACAACATGCGGCGCCGTTCCCAAATCGTGCCGATGAGCCCGCGGTGCCAGCGCTCGCGCTGGCGATGCAGGATCCTGGCGGAGGCCGGCACCTCGGTCCACGCCACGGGATCGGGAATGAACGGCATGTCGGCCTTGATGCCGTGCTCGCGCAGGTGGATGTGCAGGCGCACGGCGAGATCCATGTCCTCGGTGACGTTGCCGGTCTGGTAGCCGCCGATGGCCAGCAGGTACTTGCGCGCGAACAAGCCGAACGCGCCACTGATGATCAGGTTGCCGCCAATGCGATTCCATCCCAACCGCCCAAACAGGAACGCGCGCAAGTACTCCACCGTCTGGCAGCCGGGGAGCCAGCGCGAGTCCACGCGCGCGTCCACGACGCGGCCCATCTCCACCTTGCATGCGTTGACCACGCGGATGGTGCCGCCGATCGCCGCGATCTCGCGACCGAGCAGGAAGGGGCGCGCCAGCCGCAGCAGCGCGTCGGGCTCGATGAGCGTGTCGGCGTCGCAGGCGATGACATACGGAAAGCGCGCCGCGTTGATGGCCGCGTTCAGTGAGTCGGCCTTGCCGCCGTTGTCCTTGTCGATGACCAGCAGCCGGGAGTGCGTGCGCGACCGGTAGACGGCGCGAATCGTGGCGGTGGGGAGGGTGCGCTGGATCGCGGGCGGCACCTCGTACAGGTCGTAGGCGCGCACGAGCTCGTCCATCGTGCGGTCCTTCGAGCCGTCATTCACCAGCACCACTTCGTGCCGCGGATACGCGAGCGTGAGGAACGACAGCACGCTCGACGCAATGCTGACCTCCTCGTTGTACGCCGGCACGAGCACCGAGATGGGTGGCAGCGCGTCGGTGGCGAGCACGCGCGCGAAGTACTCGTCGTCGGCGAGCTGGAAATGCGTCCACAGCTCCGGGAACGAAAGCAGCAGGAGGAGCGCGTAGAACGAGTTGAGCAGGATGAAGTAGACGAGGATCGCCCAGTCGAGTGCCTGCAGTCCCTGCCGCAGCGCCTCGATCATACGTCACCCAGCTCGAGCACGGCGCCTTCGGAGAGGCCCGAGGTCATCATCGCCATCTCGCGCGCGAACTTGTCGCGCGACTGGCGCGCGCGGCGCAGCGCGGCGCGTCCCGGCTCGCCAAGCAGCGCCAGCGCGAGCGCGCAGCGGAACCGCACCCACCAGGCCCCGTCGGACAGCCCGCGCTCGAGCTGCGGCTCGGCTTCCGTGGCGCGGAGTGCGCCGAGCGCCTGCGCCGCCGCGGCACGTACGAAGTCCTGCGGATCCTCGAGCAGGGTGCGCACCGCCTCCACCGTCTCCGCGTGCGGGTAGCGCCGCAGCGCGCGCGCCGCGCCGGCGCGTGCCTCGGGATCAGGGTGCCCGACGAGCGCCGTGACGGCAGGGCGCAGCGACGGCAGGTTCAGCGACTCGGCCAGCGCGAGCCAGGCGGCGATTTGCCGCCCCGAGGCGTCACGCGACGTAAGACAGTCCCGCAGCGGTCCCTCGGCGAGCTGCCAGACGGTGCGCAGCGTGGTGGTGGTGAAGAGGCGCACGGCAAGCGCCTCCCCCGGATAGTGCAGGACGGCGAGGCGTACGAGCTCCGGATCATCCACCGCCGCGAGCGCCTGCGTGGCGGCCAGCCGCACGGCGGCGTGTGTGTCGTCGAGCAGGGGTTCCAGAAGCTCGGCGTCCTCGCGCGTGCCGACGATGCCGAGGGCGCGCGCCGCGTCGAGGCGGCGCCACCACCTGCGGCGTGTGGCGCCATCGATGGCCCAGATCGCCCATGGCTCCTCGCGCAGGGCGGCGCCAAGCTCCGCGCGCAACTCGCGGGGGACGCGCGTGTCGCAGATCTCGGAGGCGAAGACGAGCGCCGCATCATGCGGCATTGCGCGCAGCGCGTCCTTCACCGGCAGCACCGAACCCGATCCCACGAGCCACTTGGCCAAGGGCGCACTCAGCCTGCCGCGACTGCGCGTCACGGTGGCCGCGCGGCGCAACAGCTTTTCTCGGCGCGCGAACACGAAGATCCCCAGCATCACGACAAAGACGCCCTGCGCGACGGCGATCACGCCGAGCGCAACGAGCAGGCTCACGGCGCGCTCCGCGGCTGGCGCACCCAGCGCGGCAGCTTCGACAGCAGCACGCGCAGGCTGACCGGCTTGGCGAGGTAGTCCGCGGCTCCCGCGCGCAGGGCGCGCACCTGATCGGCATCGCCGGCGTGCGCGCTGAGGAAGACCACGACGAAATCGCGCGGCCGGTCCATCATCAGGCGCTCGTGCACGGCGTGGCCATCGAGTCCGGGCAGGTCGAGGTCGAGCAGGACCAGCGGCTTGAGCGCCACCACCGGCATCGCGCGCAGCGCCTCGAGCGCCTCTGGCCCCGTGCGCAGCACCGTGAACGTGTAGCCCTCCTGGCGGAGCGCGTACTCCAACAGGTCCGAGATGGCCGGATCGTCTTCCACGATGACCACGTCGGGCGCGCGCGTCGAGTCCTCGCGCGTCCACACATGATTGTCCTGGTGCGCCGTCAGCGCGACGGCAGCCGCATCGGCGGCGGCGTGCCACAGCTCCTCGACGTGGAGCGGCGCAACGGCAGCGGCCTCGGCGAGCCCCAACACCCACGGCGCCTCGTCCCCCTCAGGGCCGGCGGCGCGCAGCGAGTTCAGCGCGAGAAGCATCGGGTAGTAGCCGTCGCGGACCGTGGCGACGAGTGACAGGCTATCGTGGTGGGCGAGCGTCGCGCCGGTCCCGCGCAGGACGCGGGCGAATCGCGCGCACAGCTGCGGCCAGCGCACCTCGTCGGCGGGATCGCGCAGGCGGATCATCGCCGCGCTCAGCACGCCGCCCTCGCGGCGCAGCGCGCCGAACAGCTGCGCCGCTTCTCGGAGCCCGATCTCACGCTCCGGGAGCGCTGTGGCCGGGTTGAGTCCGTGCGCCAGGCGATGCTCGCGCACCTGTTCGAGCCGCGCCAACAGTTGCGTGCGCAGCTCGGCGGGGGCAACCGGCTTCGACAGGAAGCCGTCGGCGCCGGCAATGACGGCGTTCTCGCGAGCTTCCTTGCTCGAATCCGCCGAAAAGAGAATCACCGGAAGCTCCGCCCACTCGGGATTGGCACGGAGCTGGCGGGTAAGTTCGAAGCCGGTCGTCCCCGGCAGTTGCACGTCCATCAGCAGCACGCCCGGCCGCTCGTTCTCGAGCGTCGCGAAGAGCTGTGCCGGGTCCTCGAGGGTGATGGCCCGCAATCCTGCGCTCTCGCAGATGGCGCGCGACAGGAGGAGGATCATCGGGTCGTCGTCGAGGATCACCACGCTGCCACCCGTCACCGACGTGCGCTGCGCGAGCCGCTCGATGATGACGGCGAGGTCGTCCGCCGCGATCTCCTGATCCACCACCGTGACCGCGCCGAATGATCGGCTCGCCGGCGCTGGCGCGTTCCGATCGGAGGCAAGGAGCACGAGCGGCGTTCCGTCGGGCATCGGGAGGCTGCGCCCGAGATCGGCGGGCGCGATTACCGCGTACGGGCGATCACGCAGGCCGACGCGCCCCGAGAACTCGGACCCGGACATGACGACGAAACGCATCCCCGCCGACGTGGCGATCTTGCTCCATTCGGCGACGCGGCCCGCGGGCGGCGTCACGCACCAGATATCTCGGATGTGGATGTCAATGGAACGATCGGGAGCGGCGCCGAACGATGTGTGGAGCGCATCCACGACGCGACGCAGGTGCGCCCCGCGGTTCTTGACGTCCAGCGTCGGGTCTATTGCCCAGGTTCGCGCGCGCTGCTCCATCTCGCTGATGTGCTCGCTCGCCTCCGCAAAGCCGTACGATCCGGACGAGCCGCGCAGGCGATGCAGTTCGCGCCGCAGCGTGTCGAGCACGTTCGCATCGCGCGGATCGACGTCGAGCAGCGCCGCACACTGCTGGAGCCGCTCCAGCGTGGCACGCGCCGACCCGAGAAAGCGCTGGCGAAGGACGTCGGTAGGCGCGGCCATCAGGTCAGAAGGTGCGCCTCAGTCCCACCGTCAACACGACGCTCCGTCGCGTGCTTCCGGGCGCCAGTCGCTCGGCGTCATGGCCGAGCGTCCACGTGCCGAGCAGCCGTGAGGTCAGTCCGGTGGAGCCGCTCATGGCGACGCCAAACGTCCTGGTGAGCGCGACCGCGTCGGGCGTGATGCGCTCAGTGGGACTGCCACCGTAGGTCACCGCAGCGCCCCACCAATGGTCGCTGTCCTCGCCGTACCGGCGCGCCTGGAGCGTCGTCGTCGCCGACGTCGTTCCGTCGCGGCTGCGGACGTACGGCCGCAGCGAAAACCAGTAATTGCCGACGTACTTGCCAACGGCGCCCGTGAGCATCGTCACGGGGACGCCGTTGAAGCGAAGCTGGCGTACGCCGACCGACGCTTCCCACGCCGTCGGAAGCGCCGTGAACAGTTCGGCGCCCGAACGCCACGCCGGAAAGACCGTCGCGCCGGAGTAGCCGGCATTGAAGTAGAGGTAGACCTTGTCGCTCACGCGCGGATACGCGTCGGCCTCCACCTGCAGACCGTCGGTCGCGAATCGATGCGCGTAGTTCACGCGGACGATGAACGTGCCGGCGCTGCTCCGGCGCCACAGGGCGACGGCCGCCAGGCGCCAGGGGTCGGTGCCGCCGGAGAACGAGACGTGGCTGACTTCACCGGAAACCGACGTGACCGGCGCTGCTGTCGCCTTGACCGAGGACTCCTGCGCGAATGCGGCGGATGCCGCGCCGACGATCGACATGACGAACCAGAGGAGCGCATGACGCACGGGGCGTTTCATCCTGCCAATGTACGGGAGACGCGAGAGCGCGGGTAGAGAGACGCGTCGATGCGACGGACGCGTCCCGCCCTCGCGATGCAGGCGTCAGCCACGCATGCTCTTCGACCCGCCGAACGCGCCGCGCCGGCGCGCGATCGCGTACACGACCGTCCCGGTGACCGGCACGAAGAGCGCGACGAGGAGGGCGCGCGGATCATCAGCGATGCTGGCCGCCACCATGGCCACGATGCCGGCAACGAAGACGATGAGCGGCAGCGGATAGAGCGGCATCGAGAAGCCCAGCGGACGGCCTTCCCTGCGACGAAGCACCACCGCGCTCGCGAGCGCCAGCGCGAGGAACGGATACCAGACCAGCGCATAGGCGCCGATGATGGCCGCGTAGCCGCCGGAGAGCACATAGAACATCGCCACCGCCGACATCGCGATCACGGCGTTGGCCGGTGTCCTCGTGCGCGGCCAGACACGCGCAAGCCACGTCGGCAAGAGCCCGTCCTCCGCCGGCGCCAGATAGTACCGCGACTGCCCCACGCATTGCGCCGCGACGGTGCCGAGCGTCGAACACATCACGAGCACGGCGATGACCTGCGCCGATCGCGGGCCGATGGCGGCGCCCAGCGTCTGCGCAGCAACCGCCTCGGACGTGGCGACGCCGTTGAAGCCAAGCACATGGAAGTAGACGATGTTGGTGCCGACGTACGCCGCGGCGATGAAGGCGAGGCCGAGGAGCAGGCCGACCGGGAGCGTGCGCTGCGGCGTGCGCACCTCGCCGGCGAGCGTGGTAACGGAAGCGAAGCCGTCGTAGGCCCAGAGGATCGCCACGAAGGCAGGCCCCAGCGCAGCAAAGCCGCCAACGCTCAGCGGCATTGGGGGTGTTGGTGGATGCGCACCGGTGAAGAAGAGTCCGGCGATACCCAGCGCGAGCAGGGCCAGCAGCTTGCCGACGCCGGCGATGCTCGCCACGCGCGTGCTGACTGGCGTCGAGACCACGGCGATGCCGCCGAGCAGTGCGATCACCGAGGCCGCGAGCATGCGGCGCGGCATTTCGTCGAGCGGCCAGATGACGGCGAAATAGTCGGAGAAGGCGCGGGCAACGGCGGCCACGGCCATCGGCGCGCCGAAGAGGGTGGCCCAGGCGAGCAGGAAGCCAAGGAACGGACCGTACGCCGCGAACGTGTAGGCGTACTCCGAACCCGAGCGCGGCAGCCGCACCGAAAGTTCGGCGTAGCAGTACGCCCCGCAGAGCGCGACGACGCCGCCGCCGGCCCAGAGTACGAGACTCGCGGTGATCGAGCCGGCGCCGGTGGCCACCTGGCCCGGTACGCGGAAGACCGCGCTGCCGATGGTCCAGCCGACGGTGAACAGCGCCGCGCCGAGTGGTCCGAGGAATCGCGGAAGACGGTCCTGCGTCATGGGGGCTCCGTTGCCTCAGGGCGTCGTGCTGCTCGGGATCCGCTCGCCGGATGCAACGGGAGAATCTGGTGGTGCGGGCGCGCGGCGATAGGGACAGCCGCAGTTGGAGCCATGCCCCTCTAGCGAATGCCAGTGTCTAATGAATGCCTTGTGTCTTCGGTATTTATTCGGTATTCTGAATTGGTCACCTCCCGCGGTCCGGCGCGCGAGTCGTCGTCGTTGCAGTCGCCTGTTCCCCGCTCCCTGCACCCGGATTGCGCCCGTGTACGCCGAGCTCCACTGCCATTCCACGTTCTCCCTGCTCGACGGCGCCTCCGACCCGGAGCGTCTCGTGGAACGCGCGGTGGAGTTGGGCCTCCCCGCCCTCGCGCTCACCGACCACGACGACCTCGGCGGCGCGGTGCGCTTTGCGACGGCGGCAAAGGGGGCGGGGCTTGCGGGGATAATTGGGACCGAACTGACCATCGAGCTGATGGTAGATGGTAGAAGGCAGATGGTAGGTACCGAGCATCCACCATCTACCACCTACCATCTACCATCTGCCTGCTCTCACCTGGTCCTTCTGGCCGAGTCGCACGCCGGCTACTCCAATCTCAGCTCGCTCATCACCCGCGCACGCCTCGACAACCCGCGCGGCTCGCCGAGCGTGTCGCTCGACACACTCGCGCAGCATGCCGACGGACTGTACGCGCTGACGGGATGCGCGCGCGGCGCGGTGCCGCAGGCGCTGCTGCGCGGCGGACGCGACGCGGCCTGCGAGGCGCTCTCCACCCTGCTCGACATCTTCGGGCGGCGCGTGTCGGTGGAAGTGTGGGACCACGCAATCCCCGAAGAGCGCGCACTCGCACGCGAACTCATCGCCGTGGCGCGCGCGCTCGACGTGCCGTGGGTGGTAACCAACGACGTGCACTATGCGCGCGCCACGCAGCGGCTCGCGCACGACGTGCTCTGCGCGCTGCGCCACGGGGAGACGCTCGACGCCATGGGGACGCGCCTGCGCCCCAACGGCGAGTGGTACCTCAAGGGGCACGCGCAGATGCGCCGCCGCTGGCAGGACAACGACGCGGGCATCCGGCAGACGCTCGCCATCGCCGAGCGGTGCGCGTTTCGCCTGCAGGACCTCAAGCCGCGCCTGCCGCATTTCACCCTGCCGCCCGGCGTGAGCGAGGACGAATATCTCGCGCGGCTCGTCGAGGGCGGCGCCGAGGAGCGGTGGGGATGGCGGCGCACGGCGCGGCACGACAAGCAGCTGGAGCACGAACTCGCGCTCATCGCCAAGCTCGGGCTCGCCGGCTACTTCCTGATCGTCTGGGACATCGTGCGCTTCGCGCGCCGCGATGGGATCCTCTGCCAGGGGCGCGGCTCCGCCGCCAACAGCGCCGTCTGCTACTGCCTCGGCATCACGGCGGTGGATCCCATCAAGCTCGAACTGCTGTTCGAGCGCTTCCTGAGCGAGGAGCGCACCGAGGCGCCCGACATCGACATTGATTTTGCGCACCGCGACCGCGAGCGCGTGCTGCAGTACGTGTACGAGCGCTACGGTCGCGAGCACGCGGCGATGGTGTGCGAGCACATCACGTGGCGCGGGCGCAGCGCGGTGCGCGATGCAGCGCGCGTGCTCGGCTTTTCGCCGCAGCAGGCGGAGGAGCTCGCGCTGGTCGCGGACCGCTTCTCGGCTCGGCGGACGGCAGAAGCGCTGAGGCAATCGGCGGAAGGTCCTGTGCGCGAGGCTCTCGGACCGCTGCGCGGTCCTGCGGCCGCCTCGCGCACAGGACCTTCCGCCTCCGCCTCAGCGGCATCAGCCCCCGCCGATCCGTTCGCGCCGGAAATCGCGGACGTGATGGGGCCGGCCAACTACCACAAGCGTGCCGGCGTGCCGAGCGTCGCCGACCGGCTCGGGATGCAGTTCATGCCGGGCACGCAGGCGTACGCGCAGATGCGACGGGAGAGAGAGGCGAACAGGACAGTGATGGCAGATGGCGGACGGCAGATGGCAGTGGCGGGCGGCGAGGTCCCGTTCCGCGAGGTGGCGGGGGCTGATGTCCCGTTGCGCGAGGCGGCCGCAGGACCGCGCAGCGGTCCGAGAGCCTCGCGCGACGGGACATCAGCCCCCGCCACCCCCCACTCGCTGGCCGACATCGTCGAACAGCTAGCAGAAGCCCCGCGCCACCGCGGCATCCACGTCGGCGGGTTCGTCCTCACCGAACAGCCCCTGCGCACCATCGTCCCCATCGAACCCGCGGCGATGGCCGGGCGCACCGTCATCCAATGGGAGAAGGACGACCTCGACCCCGTGGGCCTCGTCAAGATCGACCTGCTCGGCCTCGGCATGCTCACGCTGCTGCAGGACTGCATCAAGTACGTGCGCGCCACGCGCGGCGTGACCATCGACCTCTCGCAGCTCGACATGGACGACCAGGCGGTGTACGACGACCTCTGCAACGCCGACACGGTGGGCGTCTTCCAGGTGGAGAGCCGCGCGCAGATGAACACCCTGCCGCGCCTGAAGCCGCGCTGCTTCTACGATCTCGTCGTCGAGGTGGCGCTGATTCGCCCGGGCCCCATCCAGGGTGAGATGGTGCATCCCTACCTGCGGCGCCGCGCCGGGGAAGAAGAAGTCACCTATCCACATCCATCACTCGAGCCGGTGCTCAAGCGCACGCTCGGCGTGCCGCTCTTCCAGGAGCAGGGGATGCAGGTGGCCATCGTCGCCGCGGGCTTCACGCCGGGCGAGGCCGACGTGCTGCGCAAGGCGATGGGGCACAAGCGCAGCCACGAGCGCATGGCCGCCATCTGCCAGAAGATGATCGCCGGCATGAAGGCCAACGGCATCGCCGAGGACATCGCCCAGCGCATTTACCAGCAGATCAACGCCTTCGCCGACTACGGGTTTCCGGAGAGCCACGCGGCAAGCTTTGCGCTCATCGTCTACGCCAGCGCCTACCTGCGGCACTACTACGCCGCCGAGTACCTGTGCGCGATCCTCAACGCGCAGCCGATGGGTTTCTACAGCGAGGGGACGCTGGTGGAGGACGCCAAGAGACACGGCGTTAAGGTGCTGCAGGCCGACGTGACCAAGAGTGGATGGGACCACCAGATGATGTGCGCCGACGGAACAATAGTGCGGCCCAAGGATGGGGTGGTCTTCACGTCGGCAGAGAAACAACAGAGAGACAACAGAGAGACAACAGAGAAACAACAGACGGCCCATCTTCCGTCCTCCGTCCACCGTCCTCCGTCTGCCCCAATCGTCCGCCTTGGCCTGCGCTCCATTCGGGGTCTTGGGCCTGATGCCCGCGAGCGCATCGGCCGCGCGCGTGCCGGGGGCGGGTTCCGCTCCATCGACGACTTCGTGCAGCGCACCCAGCTCGACCGCCGCGCGCTGCGCCTGCTCGCCGAGTCGGGGGCGCTGGATGCGTTCGTGCGCGACGAACCCGCGCCGCGGCGGCGGCGTGTGGCGTTGTGGAAGGTGCTCGAGGCGCAGCGCGGGAGCGGCGGGCCGCTCGCGTTGTTTCCCGAGGTGGCGGTGCCCGCCACGCTCCCCGCCTACACGGCGCCGGAGCTCACCGAGGCGGACTACCGCCTCACCGGCGTGTCGCTGCACGGGCATCCGATGCGCCATCTGCGCGCACTGCTCCGGCTCAACGATGTCGCCACCGCCAAGTCGCTGCTCACCGAGGGGCGGGACGGTGCGCCGGTGGGGATGGCAGGGCTCGTGATCTGCCGCCAGCGCCCGGGGACAGCCAAGGGGTTCGTCTTCCTCACGCTCGAGGACGAGACGGGGATGGTGAACGTCGTCGTGACGCCGCAGGCGTTCGAGCGGCAGGCGCTGCTGATCTCGCGCACGCCGCTGCTGCTCGTGCGCGGCGTCCTGCAGGTGGAGCAGCGCGTCGTCAACATTCGCGCCCGTGAGTTCCTGCCGCTCGAGGGGACCATCGAGGCACGGTCACATGATTATCGCTAGCGCGGCTCGCTTCCAAAACCGGACGCGGGACTCCACATTACGACGCATACTTCTGCCGGTCCCCAATGACGACGCCCCCCAATGAATTGGCGCAGGCCACGCTGGCCGGCGGCTGCTTCTGGTGCCTGGAAGCGACCTTCGAGCGGCTGCGCGGCGTCACGGCCGTGAAGAGCGGATACGCCGGCGGCGCGCGGCCGAACCCGACCTACGAACAGGTCTGCACAGGCGTCACGGGCCACGCCGAGGTGGTGCAGGTCACGTATGACCCGCGCGAGATCTCGTACCGCGACCTGCTCGAGGTCTTCTTCACGATCCACGATCCCACGCAGCTGAACCGCCAGGGACCGGACGTTGGCACGCAGTACCGGTCGGCCATCTTCCCGCACACCCCCGAGCAGGACGCCGAGGCGCGCGCCGTCATCGAGGCGCTCCGCCGCGACAGTGTCTACGACCTGCCCATCGTCACGACCGTCGAGCCGAACGCAACGTTTTGGCCGGCGGAATCGAACCACGACCGCTACTACCGGCGGCATCCCTTCCAGCCGTACTGCCTGGCGGTGATCGCCCCCAAGGTAGCCAAGCTGCGCGCCAAGCACGCCGACAAGCTGCGGGACTGAGCGGGCCGCGGTAGATTCGGCCACAGAACCCGAGAGGACGCTCGCCCCATGTTTCGCACGATCGACGATTTCGCTGCCGCCTGGACGCAAGAGACGGCAAGCACGCTGAAGATCCTCCGCACGCTCACGGATGCGTCGCTGGCCCAGCGCGTGACCCCCGGTGGCCGCACCCTCGGCTTCCTCGCCTGGCACATCACGTGCACCTTGGCCGAGATGGGAGGGCACGCCGGGCTGGCCCTCGAGGGCCCTACCGAGCAGACCCCGGACGCCGTACCCGCGCACGCGGCGGAGATCGCCGCGCAGTACGAGCAGACGGCGGCGCGTGTCGTCCCCGCCGTGCGCGCCGCGTGGACGGACGCGATGCTCAGCGAGTTGATCCCGATGTACGGCGAGCAGTGGCCGCGCGGCCTTACGCTCTCCATTCTCATCGGCCACCAGACGCATCATCGCGGCCAGATGACCGTGCTGATGCGACAGGCCGGGCTGCCGGTCCCGGGCGTGGTGGGACCGTCGAAGGAAGAGTGGGCCGCGATGGGCATGCCCGTGCAGCCGTAGTCTGCCCGTGTACGAGCATCACACCGCCCCGCTGTTGTCGCGCCATCTCTTCTGGCGCCGCATGCTCCGGCATGGCGGCATGGCGCTGCTCGCGGTCGTGGTCTCGCTCGCCGCCGGCACGCTCGGCTACCACGCGCTCGGCGAGCTGCCCTGGGTGAATGCGTTCGAGAATGCATCCATGATCCTTGCCGGCATGGGACCGGCCGATCCCATTGACTCCAGCGCGGGCAAGATCTTCGCGTCGCTCTACGCACTCTACTCTGGCGTCATTTTCCTGCTCGTCGCCGGCGTACTGGTGACCCCGGTCTTCCACCGGTTGCTGCACCACTTCCACCTCGAACGCAGCGAGCGCTCGCGGTGACATCGCCCGCGCGCACCGCGCCCCTGCGCGTCCTCGCCGGCGCGGCGTTCCTGATGGCCACGTCGGCGGTGGGCCCGGGCTTCCTGACGCAGACGGCCGTCTTCACGCAGCAGCTCGGGGCGAGCTTCGGCTTCGCCATCCTGCTCTCCGTGCTCTTCGACCTCGGCGCGCAGCTGAACATCTGGCGCGTGCTGGTCGTCAGCGGACGGCGCGCCCAGGATGTGGCCAACATCGTGGTGCCGGGCCTCGGTCACGTGCTCGCCTTCCTCGTCGTGCTCGGCGGGCTCGCCTTCAACGTCGGCAACGTCGCCGGTGCCGGCCTCGGCCTCAATGTCATCTTCGGGCTCGACGTGCGCGTGGGGGCGGTGCTCAGCGCGCTCCTCGCCATCACCGTTTTCGTCGTGAAGGAAGCGGGGCGTGCCATGGACCGCTTTGCCGTGGCGCTCGGCTTCGTGATGATCGCGCTTGCCTCGTATGTCGCCATCGCATCGTCGCCCCCGCTGGGCGAGGCGGTGTTGCGCACGGTCGCTCCCGATCGCGTTTCGCCCCTGAGCATCGTCACCATTGTCGGCGGCACGGTGGGCGGCTACATCACGTTCGCCGGAGCGCATCGCCTGCTCGACGCCGGGCTGTCCGGCCCCGCGGCGCTGGGCGCGGTCACACGGTCGGCAACCAGCGCCATTCTCCTCGCATCGCTGATGCGGGTGGTGCTCTTCCTCGGCGCGCTCGGCGTGGTGTCACACGGCCTGCAGCTCGATCCCGCCAATCCCCCCGCCTCTGTGTTCCGCTTCGCCGCGGGGGAGGCAGGGTACAGGGTCTTTGGTGTGGTCATGTGGTCGGCTGCCATTACCTCCGTCGTCGGTTCGGCATATACCTCGGTGTCGTTTCTGCGCGGACTGCTTCCGCGCATGGAGAATCGCTGGACGTGGCTCGTCATCGGCTTCATCGTGCTCTCCACTGCCGTCTTCGTGACGGTCGGCCGGCCGGTGAAGGTGCTGATCGCCGTGGGCGCGCTGAACGGGCTCATTCTCCCACTGTCGCTCGGCACGATGCTCGTGGCGGCGAGCCGGCGCACGGTCGTGGGCGACTACCGGCATCCCGTGGTGCTGACACTCGGCGGCGCCGCCGTGGCGTTCGCCATGGCCTGGCTGAGCGTGCAGACATTGGCGCGCGACCTGCCGGCGCTGATGCGTTGACCCCCTGACGGATTTTGACATGACGACACCCTCCATCGCCACGCATCTCCACGCCATCCTGCTGCGCGACCTGCGCGGCCTGCGCCGCGAGGTCGAGGCGTATCCCGACGACGACGCCGTGTGGGCGCTGGCGCCAGGCATCGCGAACTCGTGCGGCACGCTGGTGCTCCATCTGGCCGGCAACCTGCGGTTGTATGCCGGCCATGTGATTGGCGGGATCGCGTACGAGCGCGATCGCCCGCGCGAGTTCGCCGCCCGCGGACTGCCGCGTGCCGAATTGCTGCGCGAACTCGACGCCGCCATGGACGCCGTGGATCGTGCGCTGCCGAACGCCACGGAGGCAGTGCTCGCCAGCGAGTTTCCGCTGCCCATCGGCACCGTGCGCGTAAACACGCAGGAGTTCCTGCTTCACTGCGCCGCGCATCTCGCGTACCATCTCGGGCAGGTGGATTATCATCGCCGCATCACGGCCCGCTCCTCCATCACGGTGAACACGATGGCCCCCGCGGAACTGTCGAGCGCACGGCCACAATGATGGCGCGCAACTCACGCTTCAGGATTCCGCCGCCGAGCGACTGGATCCTGCTCGGCCGTCCGGCGGGCGAGTGGGTGTACCTGGCGGCGATGACGATGCTCGGCGTCAACGAACTGCGTGGCCTGACATTCGGCGATTCGGCAAATGCCGTCGCGCAGCTCGTCTCGGCGGGACGACTCACCATCGGCCTCACGGCGATCGGGACGGTCCTCGCGACGCTCCGGGGGTGGCGCAGCGGACTGCGCTTTCTGTGGTTATTCGCGGCGGCGGCCTGTGTCACCGCACCGCTCGCGACGCAGGAGTTTGATGGTGCGCCTCCGACCGACGCCGTCGTGGCCGCGCTCGGTGCACTTGCGGTCAGTGTCGCCGTGCTCTGGTACGGACGCCGTCGCCTGCACGCCGCGATCACGCAGCGGCTGTGGCCCGAGGTGCTCGCCGAGCACGCCGCCGCCGCGGATGAGTTCGCCGCGACCATCGGCGCGCTCACGCCCGAGCGGTGGACGACGCGCCGGGATCCCGAGGCGTGGTCGCCGGCGGAAATCACCGATCATCTCGCCCGGACGTATTCGCAGTACGCAGGCGAGGCACGCGGCAAGAACGCGCTGCGCATTCGCCTGCGGCTCCCGTGGCTGCTCCTTGCGCGTGCCTTTGTGAAACCCCGCCTGCTGCGGGGGGCGCCTTTCCCCAAGGCCAAGGCGCCGCGCTCGCTCCGTCCCGGCGTCGGCCCCGACACCCCCGCCGACGGCGTCGCGCTCTTTCGCGCCACGGGGGCCGCCTGCCTGCGCGATCTCGGCCTCCTCGCCGAGCGCCGGCCGTATCGCCAGCTCGTGCATCCGTATCTCGGTGCGCTGCCGCTGTACGACATGGTGCGGTTCGCCGCCCAGCATGTCCGTCATCATCACCGCCAGGTGCTCGCGGCCATCGCCGCGCCACCGGCGAAGGAGGCACCGCATGTCGTCGCGCCGTGATGCTCTTCGATCGCTAGCCGCGTTCGCCGCCGCCGGCCTGTTGCCGCGGACTGCGCAGGCGGTGCACGCACCCGACGCGCACGCGCGTCATGGGAGTGCACCCGATGCGATCGAGCGCATTGGCCTGCAGCTCTACACCGTGCGCAGCCTCATGACCAGGGACATGCCCGGCACGATGGCCGCGGTTGCCGCCGCCGGTTATCGCGAGGTCGAGTTCGCCGGGTACTTCGGCCGCACCCCACGCGAGGTGCGGCAGTTGCTCAATGCGCATGGGCTCACCGCGCCGTCCACGCATCTTGGGCTCGAGGCGGTGCGCGAGGGGTTCGATGCGACGGCTGAGTCGGCGCAGGCGATCGGCATCCGGTACCTCACGGTGGCCTCGCTCGACATGCGCACGCTCAAGACCGCCGACGACTGGAAGCGCATGGCGGACGTGTTCAACGACGTCGGGCGCCGCGCCAAGGCGGCCGGTCTGCGTTTTGCCTTCCACAACCACGCAGTCGAGTTCACGCCTGTGGGCGGCGCGGTGCCAATGGACCTGCTGGTGGGCGGCACTGATCCGTCGCTCGTGGCGTTCGAGCTCGATCTCTTCTGGGCGATGAAGGCCGGCCAGGACCCGCGTGCGTACTTCGAGAAACACCCCGGCCGCTTCGAGATGGTGCACGTGAAGGACGCCACCGCGGCGCCGGCCAGTGCCATGACCGACGTCGGCTCTGGCGTCATGGACTGGAAGCGGATCTTCGCTGCCCACAAGACGGCCGGCATCGGCCATTACTTCGTGGAGCACGACAGTCCCGCCGACCCGATGCAGAGCATCCGGCGGTCAGCGGACTATCTGAAGGCACTGCGCTTCTAGGCCTGATGACGCGGTGCCTCCACGCCTGACGACGCTGCGCTTCTAGTCCAGCGCCGTCTCCAGGTGCTCGCACAGCGTCTTCAGCACCTTCACACGCGCGTGGTACTTGTCATTCGCCTCGACCATCGTCCACGGCGACCTGGCGGTTGACGTGCGACCCACCATGTCGCAGACGGCGTCGCTGTACGCGTCCCACTTCTTGCGGTTCCGCCAGTCCTCCTCGGTGATCTTGAACGACTTGAAGCTCACCTGCTCGCGTTCCTTGAAACGCCGCAGCTGCTCGGCCTTGGAGATCGCCAGCCAGAACTTGGCCATCACCACGCCGTGCGTGGAGACCTCCTCCTCGAAGTCGTTGATCTCGCCGTAGGCGCGTTCCCAGTCGTACGGGGTGCAAAACCCCTCGACGCGCTCCACCAGCACGCGCCCGTACCACGACCGGTCGAAGATCGTGATGTGGCCGTTGCGCGGCAGCTGCCGCCAGAAGCGCCACAGGTACGGATGCGCCTTTTCCTCGTCGGTCGGCGCCGCAATGGGCACGACGCGCACGACGCGCGCGTCCACGGCGCCGGTGACGCGCCGGATGGTGCCACCCTTCCCCGCGGCGTCGTTGCCCTCGAAGACCACCACCACCGAGCGAGTGCGGAAGCCCTTGTGCCGCGTGAGCATCGCCAACTGGCCCTGCCACTTCTCGAGGTCCTTTTCGTACTTGGCCTTCGACAGCTTCTTGGTGAGGTCAAGCTCACTGAGCAGCGTGCGGCGCGCATCGATCTCCGGGGCATCGCTCGGGCGGGCGGGCGTGGGCCGGGCCACCTTGGGTGCGGCAAGCCGAACCTTCAGCGCCCGCAGCAGTTCTTCGGCCACGAAGAGCTCGCGATACCGGCGGTCCACCCCTTCAACCACGAGCCACGGCGCGAGGGCGGTGGAGGTGTGCCGGATCGTCCGCTCCGACACCTCGCGGAACCGGTTGTACTTCTCGAAGTAGTCCTCGTCGATGCCGGTCACGCGCCAGCGGGTATGCGAATCCTTCTTCAGTTCCTTGATCCGCTTGCGCTGCGCGCTCTTCGACAGATGGAACCAGAACTTCAGGACGAGTGTGCCCTCCTCGGCGAGCATCCGCTCGAAACGCACGATCTCGTCGATGTTCTTGTCCAGCGTGGGCCAGCGCGCCTTTCCCTTGCCGAGCGACGCATCGAGGATGGGTTGGGTGTACCAGGACCCGAAGAAGATCCCGATCTTCCCCTTGGGCGGGAGCGAGCGCCAGAAGCGCCACATGCGCGGCCGCTCGAGTTCCTCGTCGGATGGCTCGCCCATCCCATTCACCTCCACGTGCCGCGGATCGAGCCACGAGGTGAGGGCATTCACCGTTTCGCCCCGCCCGCCGCCCTCCACGCCGCCGACCAGCAGCACGACAGGGAACGCCTTCTGATCCTTCAACGCAAACTGCGCATCGAGCAGTTCGGAGCGCAGCGTCGGCACGCGCGCGTCGTACGTGGCCTTGTCTATCGCATGACCCAGCTCGGCATCCTCGAACATGGCGCCTCCCGCGTCCCCTCCAACATGGCGCGTCCTGGGGCGGGGCTCAACCAGCGCGGCGCTGGCGAACGGGCGCGCGAAGCGACATTTTCGCGGAATGCAAACGCAACCGAAGCGCCTCGAATACGATGTCGTCATCGTCGGCTCCGGCGCGGGCGGCGGCATTGCCGCCCATGTGCTCGTCGAAGCCGGCGCCAACGTGCTCATGCTGGAAGCCGGTGGCTGGTGGGACAACAGCAGGGATTCCACCATGCTCAAGATGCCGTACGATTCGCCGCGTCGCGGGGCGGGCACGCCCGAGCGACCGTTTGGCGAGTTCGACGCCTGCATCGGCGGCTGGCAGATTCCCGACGAGCCGTACACGGTCGCCGCGGGACAGAAGTTCGACTGGTGGCGCGCACGCATGCTCGGCGGCCGCACCAACCACTGGGGGCGCATCTCGCTCCGCTTCGGCCCCGACGACTTCCGGCGCAAGAGCATCGACGGCCTCGGCGACGACTGGCCGATCACCTACCAGGACGTCGCGCCCTACTACGACAAGGTCGATCAGCTCGTCGGCATCTTCGGGTCCAAGGAGAACCTCCCGAATCACCCCGACAGCATCTTCCAGCCGGCGCCGCGTCCGCGCTGCCACGAACTGCTGATCAAGCAGACGGCCGACCGGCTCGGCATCTGGTGCATCCCGTCGCGCCTTTCGATCATCACCAAGCCGCTGCACAACCGCCTGCCGTGCCACTACTGCGCGAACTGCAACCGCGGCTGCATGACGAACTCGAACTTCACGTCGGGCGACGTGCTCCTCTTCCCGGCGGCCAAGACGGGACGGCTCTCCATCATCACCGACGCGATGGCGCGCGAGGTGACGGTGGACGCCAAGGGCAACGCCACCGGCGTGAGCTACATCGACAAGCCGACCGGCAAGGACATGCACGTGAAGGCGCGCATCGTCGTCCTCGCCGCCAGTTCGTGTGAAACGTCGCGCATCATGCTCAACAGCAAGTCGCCGCGCTTTCCCAACGGCATCGGCAACCAGAGCGGCGTCGTCGGCAAGTACCTCACCGACAGCACCGGCACCGACGTGGGCGGCTTCATCCCCAAGCTCGTCGATCGCGTGCGGCATAACTGCGACGGCGTGGGCGGCGGCCACATCTACATGCCGTGGTGGCTCGACAACAAGAAGCTCGACTTCCCGCGCGGCTACCACATCGAGGTGTGGGGCGGCCTCGGCCAGCCGAGCTACGGCTTCATGGGCGGCATCGAGAAATACCCCAACTTCTCGGGCTACGGCGCCGGCCTCAAGAACGACTACCGCCGCTACTGGGGCTCGACGATCGGATTCTCCGGCCGCGGCGAGATGGTTCCCAACGCCGACAGCTACTGCGAGATCGATCCCGTGAAGAAGGACAAGTGGGGCATTCCCGTGCTCAAGTTCCACTGGAAGTGGAGCGACCACGAGCACAAGCAGGTGAAGCACATGCAGGAGACGTTCCGCAAGCTCATCGCCGAGATGGGTGGCGAGGTGTGGAGCCCGATGCCCGGGCCGGAGAAGGGCTACGGCATCTCCAACGGCGGCCAGATCATCCACGAGCTCGGCACGGTGCGCATGGGAAACAGCGCCGAGAACTCGGCGGTGGATGCGCATCAGCGGGCGTGGGGGTGCAAGAACCTCTTCGTCGCCGACGGTGGGCCGTTCGTGAGCCAGGCCGACAAGAACCCGACGTGGACCATCATGGCCCTCGCGTGGCGCACCGCGGAGTACATCACGCAGCAGCGGAAGGCGGGAGTCCTATGAAGAAGACGGCAGAGAACGGCGGAGAGCGGCGGAGGACGGCAGGGCCAACGGATTCATCGCGCGCGCTGCCGGTGGCTGAGTTGTCGGACACTGCGCCGCAAGGGATGGATCGCCGTGACGCGGTGAGGATGCTCGGCGCGGCTACGCTCGCCGCTATCGGACTCGCGGCGCCGGATGTGGCGCGCGCCGCGGACTACGCGGGCGCTGCGTTGCAGCAGGGCGCGCCGGCGTACAAGCCGATCTTCTTCACAAAGACCGAGTGGCCCGTGGTGCGCACGCTCGCTGACCTTGTCATCCCCAGGGATGCGCGGTCGGGCAGCGCCACGGACGCCGGCGTGCCGGAGTTCATGGATTTCATCATGAACGACTTCAAGTGGAACCAGAAGTGGATGCGCGACGGTCTCGTCTGGTTGAACGGCGAGTGCACCCGGCGCTTCAGGCGCGGTTTCGTGGCCTGCACGCCTGAACAGCAGAAGCTCGTGCTCAACGACATCGCCTTCCCCAGGAAGGCACCCGCGGCGCTCAAGCCGGGGGTCGAGTTCTTCACGAAGTTCCGCGACCTCACGGCCACCGGTTTCTGGAGCAGCCGCATCGGCTACAAGGACATCGGGTACATGGGCAACACCATCGTCCCGGTCTGGGAGGGGTGCCCCGAGCCGCAGCTGCAGAGGCTGGGCGTCTCGTACAAGATGTCGATGAAGGCGGTGCGCCGAGGGTAGGCACACCGCCACCTGATCGCGTATTGCCCACCGCACGCGGAGCCCCCCCATGCGAGTGCTGGCCGCGCTTACGCTCGTCCTCGTCCCGTTCGGCATCGCGCAGACCACGCCCCGTGCGATGCGGGAAGTGGTGCCCAATGACAATCGCACGGCTGCCGGCGTGTTGCGCAGTGACACATTGCACGCCGACTTCAGCGTCGAGCTCGCCACGTGGTCGCCGGAGGGGCCGCACAGCCTGCAGGTAAAGGTGGCCGCCATCGCGGAACGCGATGGACCTCCGGTCATCCCGGCGCCGCTGCTGCGGGTGCGCACGGGCACCGTGCTCCGCATTACGGTGCGGAACGCACTCGCCGATTCAACCATCCGGCTCTTCGGTCTCTGGAGCCATCCGAATCCCGGCAGCGACACCGTGCGCATTGCGCCCGGTGCGGAACGGACGTTCACGTTCCCCGCCGGGGCGCCGGGCACGTATCTCTACGGCGCGCGGTACGATTACCAGACGACGAAGGAGGGCGACAACGAGCGCGAGACGGCCATGGGCGCCTTCGTCGTTGACTCGTCGGGACCATTGCCAACGGACCGGATCTTCGTGCTCAACATCTGGGGCCAACAGATGGACTCGGCGACCTACTCCAATGCGCTCGCCATCAATGGCCGCAGCTGGCCCTTGACCGAGCGCATCGAGGCGATGACCGGCGACACCCTGCGCTGGCGCGTCGTCAACGCCACCGTGCGGCCGCATCCGATGCACCTGCACGGTTTCTACTTTACGCTGCTCAGCAAGGGTACCGCACTCGCCGACACGGTCTTCGCCGCAGCCGACCGGCTCGCGGAAGTCACCGACCGCATGCGGCCCTTCAGCACGCTTTCCCTGGAGTGGACTCCCGCCCGGCACGGCAACTGGCTGTATCACTGCCACATCGCGTATCACGTCGTGCCCGAGGCAGCCCAGCTGATTCCACCAGCAGCGGGCGAACACCAGGCCCACTCCGGCAACGCTGGCGAACACATGCGCGGCCTGGTGCTGGGCATTGTCGTGAGACCCAGGCCGGGCGAGGTTGCTGAGTCGCGCCTGAATCCTCGCGCGCTGCGATTGGCCGTGGAGGAACGCGCGCCGCACGCTGACAAGCGACGCCGTATGCAGTACGTGCTATCCGAGCGCGCCGCAGCAATCGAGTCGACGTGGCGCGCCGGCGGCCCCCTGCTGGTCCTCCGCCAGGGTGAACCCACCGACATCACCGTCGTGAATCACCTGAAGGAGGCGACCGCCGTGCACTGGCACGGCATCGAACTCGAGAGCTACTCGGACGGAGTCGTCGGGTGGAGCGGCGCCGACGCGCGACTGGCACCGCCTATCGCACCGGCGGACTCGTTTGTCGCGCGCTTGTCGCTGCCGCGCCCCGGCACGTTCATCTACCACACCCACCTGGGCGATCTGGAGCAGCTCGGCGCTGGGCTTTACGGCCCGATCGTGGTCCTGCCGCAGGGCAAGACCTTCGATGCGACGCGCGACCACGTGATCCTGAGCGGCCTTGAAGGTCCCGAGGGTCTCCCGTTCTTCCGCGTCAACGGTGACTCTGCCTCGACGGCCCCTCTCACGCTGCGGGTGGGGGAAACGCACCGGCTGCGGTTCATTGACATCAACCCGGCGACGGACATGTGGTTCATGATCCGGCGCGATTCGTCCTACGCCGACTGGACGCCACTGGCGAAGGACGGCGCGGACCTGCCCGTGTCGCAGCAGCGGCCCACCCCTGCGCGCGTACGCCTCGCCGTGGGCGAGACACGCGACGTGCTCTTCACGCCTGCGACGCCCGGCGAGTGGCAGCTCCGCGTAACGCCCGCACTCGAAGTGCCGGGGTGGACACGGCAGATCATCGTCAGGCCGTGATGCGCCCAACGCGTGTCCTCACCGCCTTCCTCGCCGCAACGCTGCTGCCCGCCTGGCTGGCAGGGCAGCGGGTCTTTCCAGGGACGACCCGCGACACGACTGCCAGCACGCGGCTCATCGTCCTCGGCAGCGGGACGCCGGTGCCCGACCCCGAGCGCGCGGGGCCGGCGTACGCGCTCACATATGGAACGCGCGTCTTCCTGTTCGATGCCGGCGCCGGCGTGATGCGCCGCGTGGCCGCGGCCGGCCTGCCGATTGACGGCATGACCGCCGTCTTCCTCACGCACCTGCACAGCGACCACACGCTCGGCCTTCCGGACGTCATCCACACCACGTGGGTGATGGGCCGCTCACGGGCAATGCCGGTCACCGGACCGCCCGGCACCAGTGCGATGGTGGGCCATCTCCAGTCGGCGTGGATCGAGGATGTGGTGCTCCGCACCGAGGGGACCGAGCGCGGCCGGCGCGGCGGACAGCGCGTGGACGCCCGCGAGACGACCGGCGGCATCGTGTACGATTCGGCGGGCGTGCGCATTCGCGCCATTCCCGTGCCGCACGGCGGCTGGCCCGTGTCGTTCGCCTTCCGCATTGACACGCCCGACCGTTCCATCGTGCTCGGCGGCGACACCGCGCCGAGCGCTGCCCTCGAGGAGGCCTCGCGCGGCGTGGACCTGCTCGTGCACGAGGTCTATGCCAGCACGCGTGCAGCTCCCGAGAATCGCCCCGGCGGCGAACTGTGGCCGCAGTACTTGCGCGAGTTCCACACCTCCGACGAGGAACTCGGCGCCATCGCCGCACGCGCCCGGCCCAAGTGTCTGATCCTCTCGCACGTGCTCCGGATGGGCGGGACGATGGATGAAGTGGTGGCCGGTGTGCGGCGCGGCGGGTTTGGCGGACGCGTGCTCGTGGCGAACGACCTGGCATGGTACTAGGCATACCATAGAGTCGGGCGCGTGCGGCAAGTTCGCACGTCGCGTGGGGGGTTGCCCCACGACGCGACGTCGATTACGATGTGTTTATGCTTCTCTCGGCCCGAATTTCCCTTGCGCTCCTTGGCGTCACGCTGCTTAGCGTGCTGCTTATTGGCGTTCGGGAGCCGGGCCTGCAGGTCGCGATGTAAACGCGAACCGCACCCCTCCCGAAACCATCGGGAGGGGCTGCCTTGAGAGACGAGAGGCCCCTTCCGGTCACGGAGGGGGCCTCTTTCGTTCTTTCAAGCCCCCGGAATGCGATCCGACATCATCAAGCGCGGTCCCCGCCGCGCCCCGCACCGAGCCCTGTTGCGCGCCACGGGGCAGATCCACGACTCGAGCGACTTCGACAAGCCGCTCATCGCGGTCTGCAATTCGTACGTCGACATCGTGCCGGGACACGTGCACCTGCAGGCCTTTGGTCGCGTGGTGAAGGAGGCGATCCGTGAGGCGGGCGGCGTGCCGTTCGAGTTCAACACCATCGGCGTCGACGACGGCATCGTCATGGGACATGCCGGCATGCATTACTCGCTGCCGTCGCGCGAGCTGATCGCCGATTGCGTCGAGACCATGGTCGCGGCGCACTGCTTCGACGGGATGATCTGCATTCCCAATTGCGACAAGATCGTCCCGGGCATGCTGATGGGCGCAGCGCGCGTGAATGTCCCGACCATCTTCGTGTCGGGCGGCCCGATGGAAGCGGGCGTCGATCGCGCCGGGAAGAAGATCGACCTCATCTCGGTCTTCGAGGGCGTCGGCCAGCATGCGTCGGGCGCCATCGACGACGCGCGCCTCACGGAGCTGGAGACCTTCGCCTGCCCGACGTGCGGGAGCTGCAGCGGGATGTTCACGGCGAACTCGATGAACTGCCTGTGCGAGGCGTTGGGCGTTGCGCTCCCGTTCAACGGCTCGCTGCTCGCCACGCGACCGGAACGCCTCGACCTGGCGCGCCGCGCGGCCCGCGAACTCGTGCGCATGGTGCGCGACAACGTGCGTTTCCTCGACCTCGTGACCGCGGAGTCCGTCGACAACGCGATTGCGCTCGACGTGGCGATGGGCGGCTCCACCAACACCGTCCTCCACGTCCTCGCGCTGGCGCGCGAAGCGCAGGTGGACTATCCGCTCGCGCGCATCAACGAAGTCGCCGAGCGCGTGCCGCACCTGGTGAAGGTGTCGCCGGCGTGGGACGGCAATCGGCAGTGGCACCTGCAGGATGTGCACGAGGCCGGTGGCGTTCCCGCCATCCTTGCCGAACTGCATGCGCGCGCCCTGCTGCACGCCGACGCGCCGACGGTGACGGGGCGGACGATGGGTGAGAACCTGGCGGAGGCAGCGAACGCAAATCCCGACTGCATCCGCCCGATCGACCGACCGCATGCGGCGCGCGGCGCACTCTGTGTGCTGTATGGCAACCTGGCGGAGGAAGGGGCGGTGGTGAAGGTGGGTGCCGTCGACGACAGTGCCCTGCGCTTTCGCGGTCCCGCACGCGTCTTCGAGTGCGAAGAGGACGCGCTCGACGCGGCCAGCGCGGGACGCATCGTGGCCGGCGACGTGGTGGTGGTGCGTTACGAGGGGCCGCGCGGTGGTGCGGGGATGCGCGAGATGCTCGCGCTCACGAGTTTCATCAAGGGCTTGCCCATCGGCGACTCGGTGGCGCTCGTCACCGATGGCCGTTTCTCCGGCGGCACGCGCGGACTGTGCATTGGGCATGTCTCGCCGGAGGCGGCGGAAGGAGGCGTCATCGCGCTCGTGCGCGATGGCGACGAGGTGGTCATCGACTGCACCAACCGCACGATGCACGTCGGCGTCAGCGACACGGAGCTCGCCTTCCGGCGTGAGGCGTTCGTGGCCCCGGCGCCGCGCTTCACGCGCGGCTGGCTCGCGCGCTACGTGCGTTTCGTGACCAACGCGTCGCACGGCGCGGTGCTCGATGTCGACGCCGGACGCGACGTGACGGCGGGGGTGGGCACATGAGTGCCGGGACGCGCACTGGCGCGCAGCTCATCTGCGAAGCGCTCATTCGCGAGCAGGTCGAGGTGCTGTTCGGCATCCCGGGTGGCGCCATCATGCCGCTCTACCACGCGCTGTGGGAATACCACGCCCAGCTTCGCCATGTGCTCTGCCGCCATGAACAGGGCGCGGGTCATGCCGCCGAGGGATACGCGCGTGCGAGCGGACGCGTCGGCGTCTGCGTCGCGACGAGCGGCCCGGGCGCGACGAACCTCGTGACGCCGATCGCCGACGCCTGGATGGACGGCACGCCGCTCGTGGCGATCACCGGCCAGGTACCGAGGACCGTCCTGGGGTCCGACGCCTTCCAGGAAGTCGACATCACGGGAATCACGGTTCCCATCACCAAGCACAGCTATCTCGTGAGCGACGCGCACGACTTGCCCCGGGTGATGGCCGAGGCATTTCACATCGCGCGGACGGGACGTCCGGGGCCGGTGCTGGTGGACATCACCAAGGACGCACAGATGGCGAGCGTCACCCCGGATTGGGACCAGCCGATCAACTTGCCGGGTTACCGACCGGCGCGTGTGCCGGCCGAAGCATCGCTGCGCGCTGCCGCCGAGGCGCTGGCGCGCGCGGCGCGCCCGCTCATCCTCGCGGGGCACGGCGTCATCCAGTCGGGCGCCACGGCGGCGCTGCTCGCCTTCGCCGAGCGCACCGGCATTCCCGTGATCACGACACTGCAGGGCTTGGGGGCGTTCCCGCAGGATCACCCGCTCTCGCTCGGCATGCCGGGCATGCACGGCTGGGTGCACGTCAACCGCGCCATTCAGGCGTGCGACGTGCTGTGCAACGTCGGCAGTCGGTTCGACGATCGCGTCACGGGCAAGGCCTCCACCTTCGCGCCGCGCGCGACCATCGTGCACGTGGATATCGATGCCGCCGAGATGGCCAAGACGGTGCGCGCCGACATTCCGGTGCTGGGCGATGCGCGGCTCGCCCTGGAAGCGCTGCGCGCACTCGTGCCGCATCTCGACACGGCGGCGTGGCGCGCGGAACTGCACGCCCTCCGCGCCGAGTATCAGCCGCGGCAATCGTACGCCCGGCGCGAACGCACGGCGCCCCTGATGCCGCACGACGTCTTCGACGCGATGCACGCGGCCTTCGCGCGTCGCGCCGACTGGCGCGTGGTGACCGATGTGGGCCAGCACCAGATGTGGGCCGCGCAGTTGATCGAGTGGCGCCGTCCCGGCACGCACATCACCAGCGGCGGCGCGGGCACGATGGGATTTGCGGTCCCCGCCGCGCTGGGTGCGGCGATCGCCTCGCCTGACGACACCATCTGGGTGGTGGTCGGCGACGGCGGCTTCCAGATGACCAACCAGGAACTGGCCACCATCCAGCAGGAAGGCCTGCGCAACGTCAAGGTCGCCGTCATCAACAATGGCCACCTCGGCATGGTGCGGCAGTGGCAGGAGCTCTTTCACGGACGCCGCTACAGCGGGACGCCGCTGTCCGGTCCCGATTTCGCGACGCTCGCGCGCGCCTACGGCCTGCTTGGCGTTGTGGTCGAGCGCGCCGAGGACGCCGCGGCCGCCATCGAGCGCGCCTGGCGCCATGACGGTCCCGCGCTCGTCGACTTCCGCGTCGACCAGGGCGCCAATGTCTTTCCCATCGTCCCCGCCGGAAAGTCGATCGGCGAAATGATCACTCACTGACCGGCCGGTCCGGTCTCGTCACACCGCAGGTCACGTCCGTTCGCGTAGCGCTCATCCCTTTCCCCGTACCAGGAATCGTCGTCCGATGAAGGAACACACGCTGATCGTTCTCCTGCAGGACCGCGCGGGCGTACTGCACCGCACCGTCTCGCTCCTCCGCCGACGCCAGTTCAACATTGCCAGCCTCTCCGTGGGTCACTCCGAGATGCCCGGCATCAGCCGCATGACGCTCGTGGTCGACACGGCGGACGTGACGCAGGTCGTGAAGCAGCTCGACCGACTCGTCGACGTGCTCCTTGTGCGCGACGTCACCGAGGCCCCGAGTGTGCAGCGGGAGACGGCGCTCGCGAAGGTCGCGGTGGAGGAGGAGGCGCTCTTCGGCCTGATCACGATGGTGCGCGACGCCGGTGCGCGGGTGCTCGACGTGGCCGGTGGTTCGATGGTTGTCGAGATCACCGACTCCCCCGCGCGCGTCGACGCCTTTGTCGAGGAACTACGCGCGATGGGACTGCGAGAACTGATGCGCACGGGCCGGCTGGCCATGATGCGCGGCCAGGCGGACCTGTCGCGGCCGCAGGCCTTCCGCGAGCAGGGTGACGGCGTGGGCGAGGAGGACGCGGCATGAGCGCGACCATCTACTACGATCGCGACGCACAGCCCGAGCGGCTCGCCGGCCGCACCGTCGCCATCATCGGCTTCGGCAGCCAGGGGCACGCGCACGCCCTCAACTTGCGCGACAGCGGTGTGGACGTCGTCGTCGGGCTGCCGCCGGCATCGGCGAGCCGTGCCAAGGTCACCGCAGCCGGACTGCGCGTCGCCACCGTCGCCGAGGCGGCGGCCCAAGCGCACATCGTCATGCTGCTCGTCCCCGACACGGCGCAGGCCGAGGTGTTCGACACCTCGCTGCGCGCGGCGCTGACGCCGGGCAAGACGCTGATGTTCGCGCACGGCTTCAACGTCCACTACGGGCTCATTACGCCGCCGGCCGGCGTCGACGTGAGCCTCGTGGCGCCGAAATCACCGGGGCATCGCGTGCGCGAGATGTTCGTCTCGGGCGGCGGCACGCCTGGACTGGTTGCCGTGGCGCAGGATGCCACGGGGCATGCGCTCGCCGACGCGCTGGCCTACGCGCGCGCCATCGGCTGCACGCGCGCCGGCGTGATCGCGACCACCTTCCTCGAAGAGACGGAGACCGACCTGTTCGGCGAGCAGGCGGTACTCTGCGGCGGCACGGCCGCGCTCGTGAAGGCGGGGTTCGAGACGCTCGTCGAGGCGGGGTACCAGCCGGAGCTCGCCTACTTCGAATGCCTGCACGAGCTCAAGCTCATCGTCGACCTCATGTACCAGGGCGGTCTCAACTACATGCGCTATTCGGTGAGCGACACCGCCGAATACGGCGATTATGTGGCAGGGCCACAGATCGTCACCGACGCCACGCGCGCCTCCATGCGCGTACTCCTGGCCCGCATTAAGGACGGCACCTTCGCCCGCGACTGGGTGGCGGAGAATCGCCGCGGACGGCCGTGGTTCGATCACGTCAGGCGCCGGGATGCGGACCATCAGCTCGAGCGCGTTGGTGCGTCGCTTCGCGAGATGATGCCGTTCGTGCAGGCCAAGGTGGTGCGTCCCGGCGCGGGAGGCGCCTGATGACCGAACACGTTCGCATCTTCGACACAACGCTCCGCGACGGCGAACAAGCCCCCGGCTGCACGATGACGCCCAGCGAGAAGCTCGCCGTGGCGCGCAAACTCGCGAGCCTGCGAGTCGATATCATCGAGGCCGGCTTCCCCGCCGCGTCGCCGGGGGACTGGCAGGCGGTGCACACCATCGCCGCCGAGGTCGGCGCCGGCGCGGGCGCCCCGGTCATCGCCGGCCTCGCGCGGTGCAATGCCGCCGACCTCGAGCAGGCAGCAAGTGCCATCGCGCCCGCCACGCATCGCCGCATCCACACCTTCATCGCCACGTCCGACCTGCACATCCAGGAAAAGCTCCGCAGCACGCGCGACGCCGTGCTGGCGCGCACCGCGGACATGGTGCGATTCGCGCGGCAGCACTGCGACGACGTCGAGTTCTCGCCCGAGGACGCCACGCGTAGCGACCAGGCATTCCTGTTCGAGGTGCTGCACGCCGCCATCGAGGCGGGGGCCACCACGCTCAACATCCCGGACACGGTGGGTTACACGACACCCGAGGAGTACTTCGCGCTGATCGCGGCCATCAAGCACAGTGTAGTGGGCACGCGCGACGTCGTCATCTCGACACACTGCCACGACGACCTCGGCCTCGCCGTCGCCAACTCGCTCGCCGGCGTCCGCGCCGGCGCACGTCAGGTCGAATGCACCATCAACGGCCTCGGCGAGCGCGCAGGCAACGCCGCGCTCGAGGAGGTCGTCATGGCGCTGGCCGTGCGCCCGCAACAGTACGGCGTGCACAGCAGCATCGTCACTCGCGAGATCGGCTCCACCTCGCGGCTCGTCGCCCGGTGCACCGGCGTCCGCGTGCCGCCCAACAAGGCCGTCGTCGGCGCCAACGCCTTCGCGCACGAGTCGGGGATCCATCAGGACGGCATCCTCAAGAACCGCCGCACCTACGAGATCCTGAACGCCGAGCTGCTCGGCCTCGAAGGGGCACGCCTCGTCCTCGGCAAGCATTCCGGGCGCAACGCCTTCCGCCGCCATCTCGCGGCGTTGGGCCACGAACTGGACGAGACGGAGTTCGAGGCGGTCTTCAACCGGTTCAAGGAAGTGGCCGACCGCAAGAAGGTGCTGACCGACCGGGAGATCGAGGCGATTATCGAGGGCGAGACGAGTCGCGCCAGTGCCTATTACGCGCTCGACCTCGTGCAGGTCTCGTGTGGCACGCACGCGATTCCCACCGCCACGGTGCGCATGCGAGGCCCCGACGGCGAGCAGCTCATCGCCGCGGCGGAGGGGGATGGACCGGTAGACGCCGTCTGTCACGCCATCAACGACTGCGTCGGCGACATCGGCGACCTGGTGGAGTTCAACGTCGACGCCGCGGCGGAGGGGATCAACGCGGTGGGTGGCGTCACGGTGCGGCTGCGCGAAAAGGTCGCCTCGCAGCACATCGCCAATGACGACGCCGAGCGCCGGCGCGTGGCCACCGGCTTTGCGGTGCATACCGACATCATTGTCGCCACCGCTGAGGCGTACGTGTCGGCGGTCAACGGCCTCGTCCGCGCTCGCCGCAACGACGCGGTGGAGGTGTCGGCGTGAGCACGCTGTTCGAGAAAGTCTGGCAAGCGCATGTGGTGCGCGACGCCACGGACGCGCCGGCAATCGTCTACGTGGACCTGCACCTCCTGCACGAGGTGACGTCACCTCAGGCCTTCACGGAGCTCGCGACGCGCGGTCTCCCCGTGCGGCGCCCCGATCGCTCCGTCGCGACGATGGATCATTCCACGCCGACGGTGCCGGTCGCGGCCGGCGCCGCGGGGCGCGCGCTGCCGGTGACCGCGGGAGCGGCGATGCAGCTCGCGCAGCTCGAGGCGAACTGCGCCCGCTTTGGCGTGCCACTCGTCGGCTGGGACGACGAGCGCCGCGGCATCGTGCATGTCCTCGGGCCGGAACTCGGCCTGACCCAGCCCGGCATGACGATCGTCTGCGGCGACAGCCACACCAGCACGCACGGCGCCTTCGGCGCGCTCGCGTTCGGCATCGGCACGTCCGAGGTGGGCCATGTGCTCGCCACGCAGTGCCTGCTGCAGCGCAAACCGCGCACGATGGAGGTGCGCATCGAGGGCTCGCTGGGAGCTGGCGTGACCGCCAAGGATGTGGTGCTCGCGATCATCGCGCGCATCGGCATTGGCGGCGGCACCGGCCATGTGATCGAATACACGGGAAGCGCCATTCGCGCGATGTCCATGGAGGCACGAATGACCGTCTGCAACATGAGCATCGAGGCGGGAGCGCGCGCCGGCATGGTCGCCCCGGACGACACGACCTTCGCCTATCTCGCCGGTCGTCCGGGCGTCCCGACGGGCGCCGAATGGGGCGACGCCGTGTCGCGATGGCGCGCTCTCGCCACTGACGACGGCGCCGCGTATGACCGCTCCGTCACCATCGACGCCGCGACGATCGCGCCGATGATCTCGTACGGCACGAATCCGGAGATGTCCATTGCGGTCGACGCCCAGGTGCCGACCCCCGCGGGATACCGCGACCGGCCAGCCCTCGAGCGCGCCCTTGCCTACATGGACGTTGCGGGCGGCGAGACCTTGCTCGGCAAGCCGGTGCAGACCGTGTTCATCGGCAGTTGCACCAACGGCCGTATCTCCGACCTCCGCGACGCCGCCGCCGTGATGCGCGGCCGACGCGTCGCGGACTCGGTGCGCATGCTGGTCGTGCCGGGCTCGCAACAGGTGAAGCGCCAGGCGGAAGCCGAGGGACTGGCTGACGTCTTTCGTGCGGCAGGCGCCGAGTGGCGCGAGAGCGGGTGCTCCATGTGCATTGCGATGAACGGCGACCAGGCGCGCGCCGGCGACTACGTGGTGAGCACGAGCAACCGCAACTTCGAAGGACGCCAGGGCCCCGGCGCGCGCACCCTGCTCGCCAGCCCACTCACCGCCGCGGCCAGCGCCGTGCGCGGTGTTGTCACCGATCCGAGGACCTTGCTGTGACCGCGACGGCATTCTCCACACTCGAGACGCGCGCCGTGCGCCTCCTGCGTGACGATATCGACACCGACCAGATCATTCCCGCCCGTTTTCTCACCACGATTTCGCGAGCCGGCCTCGGCCGGCACCTGTTCGCCGACTGGCGATACGATGCCGCGCAGGCGCCCCGCCCCGATTTCCCGCTCAACGCGCCGAGCGCCGCGGGCGCTCGCGTGCTCATCGCCGGGCGCAACTTCGGGTGCGGCTCGTCGCGCGAGCATGCGCCGTGGGCGCTCGCGGACTGGGGCTTTCGCGTGGTGATCGCGACCTCGTTCGCCGACATCTTCCGCAACAACGCCGGCAAGAACGGGCTGCTGACCATCGCCCTCCCTGCCTCTGCTCATGCGGCATTGCTTGCGACACTGGAGAGCGACCCCTCCGCACCGGTCACCGTGGACCTCGCCGCACAAACGGTGGCGGTGGGTCGCGCGTGGCGCGCATCGTTCGACATCGAACCCTTCGCCAAGAGCTGCCTGCTCGACGGCGTGGACGAACTGGGCTACCTGCTCGCGGCGGCCGACGAGATCGCCGCGTACGAGGCGCGCCGCCCGGCGGGAGGCGTGCCCTCGGTCGTTGCCCTGCAGCCGGTGGCGTCGTGAAGGCGTCGATCGCGGTGCTCGCTGGCGATGGCGTGGGTCCAGAAGTGTCCGCGCAGGCAGTGCGTGTACTCCACGCGGTGGCCGCGCGCCACGGACACGAGTTCGTGTTCCACGACGCGCTCATCGGCGGCGCGGCGATTGATGCCACCGGAGACCCGCTCCCCGAGGCGACTCGCCGCGTCGTCACCGCCGCCGACGCGGTGCTCCTCGGCGCTGTTGGCGGCCCCAAGTGGAGCGATCCAACCGCCTCGGTGCGCCCCGAGCAGGGGTTGCTCGCGCTGCGCGGAATGCTCGGCGCGTTCGCCAACCTCCGCCCCGTGCAGCCGCTGCCGGCGCTCTTCGGTGCCGCGCCGCTCCGGCCAGAGCTCCTGCGCGGCGTGGACGTCATGTTCGTTCGCGAGCTCACCGGCGGCATGTACTTCGGCGAGAAGACGCTCACGGCGGATGCCAACGGTGCGGAGGTGGCGACGGACCTCTGCACCTACTCGACGGGCGAGATCGAGCGCGTCGCCCGCATCGCCGGGCAGCTCGCCCGGACGCGGCGCGGGCGCGTGACATCGGTGGACAAGGCCAACGTGCTCGAGACGTCGCGGCTCTGGCGGCGTACCGTCACACGGGTCATGCGCGACGAGTTCCCCGATGTGGCGCTGGAGCACGCGCTCGTGGACTCGTTTGCCATGATGCTGCTTCGCGCTCCCGCCTCGTTCGATGTGGTGGTGACGGAGAATCTCTTCGGCGACATCCTCACCGACGAGGCGGCGGTGCTTGCCGGGTCGATTGGGGTGCTGCCGTCGGCATCGTTTGGCGAGGCGCGCCCCGACGGCCGCCGTCCGGGCATTTACGAACCGATTCACGGGTCGGCGCCCGACATCGCCGGCCAGGGGATCGCCAACCCGCTCGGCACCATCCTGTCGGCGGCGCTGCTGCTCCGGCATTCGCTCGATCTTCCGGAGGAAGCGCAGTGTGTCGAAGGTGCGGTGTACGGGGTGGTCGGCGACGGCTGGCGCACGGCCGACCTGTGGGGCGACGCGCCTGGGGACGGCCCGCAGCGTCGCTGCTCGACGTCGGAGATGGGAGAGGCGGTACTCGGACGGCTGGGTTAGTGTAGCGAAGGACCTGAACCGGGAGCGATAATTCGCGAGGTCGGATTCCCCGTTCCCCAGCCCGTCCCTCCGCACCAAACCCCCGCACCCCGCACTCATGTCTCCTCTCGGTGTCGGTTTCATCGGTTCCGGCTTCAACGCCCGCTTTCACATGCAAGGCTGGGTCGGCGTGCGCGACGCCGACATCCTCGGTGTCTGGAGCCCCGACGACAAGGGCGCCAAGTCGGCCGCCGCCTACTGCCGCTCGCTGAACGTCGGTGCCTGCCAGGCGTACCGCAGCATCGCGCAGATGGTGGCCGATCCCGCCATCGACGCGATCTGGCTCAGCGGCCCCAATCACGCGCGCATCGAGAACGTCGAGGAGATCGTTGACACGATCAAGCGCGGCAAGGGCGAGCTCAAGGGCATTGCCTGCGAGAAGCCGCTCGCGCGCAACGTGGCCGAGGCGAAGCGCGTGAAACAGCTCGTGGACTCGGTGGGACTCAAGACTGGCTACCTCGAGAACCAGTTGTTTGCCCCGCACGTCGAGGCGGGCAAGAAGCTCATCTGGGCCCGCGGTGCGGCAACGACGGGACGTCCGTATCTCGCGCGCGCCGCCGAGGAACACAGCGGCCCGCACAGCCCGTGGTTCTGGATGGGGCAGCTGCAGGGTGGCGGCGTGCTCAACGACATGATGTGCCACTCGGCGCTCGTCGTGCGGCACCTGCTCACCCGCCCCGGCGAGCCGCTCAGCACGGTGAAGCCCGTGCGTGTGACCGGCCATATCGCCTCGCTCAAGTGGTCGCGCCCCGCGTACGTGAAGAAGCTCAAGCAGAACATGGGCGCGCAGGTGGACTACTCCAAGGCGCCCTCCGAGGACTTTGCCTCGCTTACGATCGAATTCGAGACCGCAGAGGGACTCCGGGTGATCGGTGAGGCGTCCACGTCGTGGAGCTTCGTCGGCGCCGGCTTGCGCCTCTCGGCCGAACTGCTCGGCCCCGAGTACTCCATGAAATGGAACTCGCTCGACAGCGGCCTCCAGCTCTTCTTCAGCCGCGAGGTCACGGGGCGCGCCGGCGAGGACCTGGTGGAGAAGCAGAACGCCGAGCAGGGCGTGATGCCGGTGGTGCCGCAGGAGTATCTGGCGTACGGCTACACCGACGAGGACCGCCATTTCGTCAACGTCTTCCTCGGGCGCGAGGAGCCGCTGCTGACGTTCGACGACGGCCTGGAGGTCGTCAAGATGCTGATGACGGCATATCAGAGCGCCGAGAGCGGCAAGACGCTCGCCTTCCCGCCCAAGAACCTCAACACCTTCAAGCCGCAGGTGGCGCGGGGGACGTGGAAGCCGTGAGAATCGCCGGAGCGCCCCAAGCAGGGGAATGCGCATCATGAGCCTCGGCCGCACGATTCTCCTCAAGATGGCCGATTCGCCGTTCCTGAACCGGCAGGCGACGCAGCGTTCGTTCGTGAAGCGCGCCACCAAGCGGTTCATGCCGGGCGAGGCGCCCGAGGACGCGCTGCGCGCGGCGCAGATGCTCAAGGCCGAGGGGCGCGGCACCGTCTTCACCAAGCTCGGCGAGAACATCGTGGTGCCGGCCGACGCTGAGGAGGTGCGCGAGCATTACCTGTGGTTCTTCGACCAGCTGGCCGCGTCGGGGCTCGACGGGCATGTGAGCGTGAAGCCCACGCAGCTCGGCCTTGACCTCTCGTATGAGAAGTGCCTCGAGCACATGACGGTGCTCGCCGCGCGCAGCGAGTCCATCGGCAAGATCTTCTGGATCGACATGGAGGGGTTCGTCTATGTGGATCCGACGCTGAAGCTCTACCGTGCCCTCAAGGCGAAGCACTCCCACGTCGGATTGGCACTGCAGGCCTACCTATATCGCACGCAGGCCGACATTGACGCGCTGATGGACTTGCACCCCATCATCCGTCTCGTGAAGGGAGCGTACGCCGAGCCGTCGAGTGTGGCGTGTCCCGTGAAGGCCGACACCAACCGCAACTACTTCGATCTGTCGGATCGCATGCTGCAGGCCGCGGCGGCTGGCCGGTGCACGCCGATCTTCGGCACGCACGACATTCCCCTGCTCGATCGCCTGATCGCCCGCGCCAAGGCGCACGGCACGCCGGACAAGGGATACGAGATCCACATGCTGTACGGCATCCGCGACGCCGACCAGCGCCGCCTGCGCAGCGAGGGGCGCACGGTGAAGACGCTGATCAGCTACGGCAGCGCCTGGTACAAGTGGTACATGCGCCGGCTGGCCGAGCGGCCGGCGAATGTGTGGTTCGTAGTGAAGTCGATGGTGGGGTAAAGCGAAACGGCGCCGCGAGGCGCCGTTCTGGTTTCTGTTTCCAGCCGCGAGCTACAGCCCTTCCACCGCCCGCAGCATCCCCGCGTACTCGCGCCCGTGCACCATCTGCACGCCGGTCTCCTGCACCAGCGCCGCCACGTTCGCGGGCGTCACCTTGCCGCCTGCAATGATCATGATGCGGTCGCCGGCACGCTCCACCAGGCGCTTCAGCTTCGGCGTGCCCTTCGCCGCCGTCTTCGCCCCGCCGCTCGTCAGGATGCAATCGAACTGCAGCGACACCAGCAGCTCCAGCGCCTCGTCCTGGTCCCGCACGCTGTCGAACGCGCGATGGAATCCCACCCGTATCGGCGCGGCAATGGCGTGCAGTTCGGCGAGCCGGTCCGCGTCCACCTCGCCGTCCGGCGTGAGGATGCCGATCACGACGCCGTCCACGCCGAGCTCCTTGGCCACGGCGATGTCGCGCTTCATGATCTCGAACTCGTCGTCCGTGTACACGAAGTCGCCCACGCGCGGGCGCACCAGCACGTGCACTGAGACGAGCAGCCGCTCGAGGCACCGCGCGATCAACCCCGCGCTCGGCGTCGTGCCGCCCTCCACCAGGGGGCCGCAGAGCTCAATGCGATGCACGCCCGCCTGCTGCGCCGCCATCGCCCCGGCAAACGAGTCAACCGCCGCTTCCACGCGCACCGACATGGCTACTTGCCTCCGGGGGGCGGTAGGGTGGCCGCGAACTTCCACTGCGTGCGGAACTCGCGCGCCAGCGGCTGCTTGAGCATCAGCACCCGCACCATCTCCACGGGCATTGACCCGTGGGTGAAGATGAAGTCGTGGAACTGGCGGTTGGTCATCGTGCCGCCGTCCACCACCTCGTGATGCAGCGCGCGGAACTGCAACCCTCCCATCATGTACGCCACCTGGTACAACGGCCCGTACGACCCATTGAACGACCGACGCACCTCGGCCGTGGCGTTGGCCCGCTCGTGCCCCACGCGGTCAATCAGGAATTCAATGCACTGCTGGGGCGTCCAGTTCCCGAGATGGAAGTTGAGCGAGAAGATGATCCGCGCCGACCGGTGCATGCGCCAGAACAGCGCACCGATGCGATCCTCGGGCTTCGAGTGGAAGCCGTGGTCCCACAGGATCGTCTCCCAGTAGAACGCGCCACCCTCGCTCCAGAACGGCGTGCCGAACTCGCGCCGGTACGGGTAGTAACGCGACGTCATGAACCCCTGCATGTGGTGGCCGGGGATCATCTCGTGGAAGGCCGTGGCGTGCGAGAAGTGCGGGTTGTTGCCGCGCATCGCCATCAGCTTGTCCTCATCCGACATGCTGTCGGTGGGATACGCCACCTGGAACACCTCGCCGCCCAGGAAGAACGGCGACGTCTTCTGGCGCTCCGGCGAGATCATCTCGATGCGCCAGACGTCCTGCGCGAGCGGCGGAATCGTGACCATGTCGCGGTCGCGGAGCCATTGCACGGCCTCGAACTCGAGGTCGCGCACCATGTTCACCTGCTCGCCGGGCGGCACGTAGCTCTGCTTCACCTTCTCCATCGCCGCCTTCCAGTCGTCGCCGAAGCCCATCTCGCGCGCCGCCTTCTTCATCTCGCTCTCGCCCCAGTCGAGCTCCTTCTGGGCGATGGCGATCAGCTCCTCGGGCGAGTACGGCAGCATCTCGTGCGTGATGCTCGTCTCGATCGCCGCGCGTCCGATGGGGAGGCCCACGATCGGCTCGTCGTCGCCGCGCTTCCAGCCGACGATCTTCTCGCGCAGCACCCGCTGGTAATTGGTCAGCGCCGAATCGGCGCTGCGGTACGGCGCGCCGGTCCACCACGAGAAGAGCGGGTCGTACCCGTTGTAGAACTGGTGCCAGCTGCGCAGCAGCGTGCGCAGCATCGCCGTTATCTCGGCGGCGCGATACGCCGCCACCTTGGTGATCTTGGCCACCGACGAGTCGCCCTTGGGCGGGGTCTCGATCTTCGTGCGCAGCGCGTTCACCGTCTTGCCGATGTACGCGAGCGTCCGTGCCGAGCGTGGGCCGTCGACGGCTTCCATACGGCGGCGCGCGTCCTCGAGGGCGAAGATCGAGTCGCCGAACGGCAGCAGCGTGCCGAGGTCGGCATACACCTTGGTGTCGCGCTTCAGCAGGTCCTGCCCCTCCTCGATGGTGTTGCGGAGGAGGACATGATCGGCCTTGGCGTCGTGGCTCAGCGCGTCGAAGTCAATCGCCTTGAGCTGGCCGAGCCACGCGTCGTAGAACTTGCCGAGCACCTCGCGCTGGGCCGGCGAGTACTGCTGCGGGTAGCGCCGCTGGAGCACGCCGCGGTCGGCGGAGTAGCGTTCCACCACGCCGCGCAACTCGCTGCCACGCTCGGCGATGAGCAGGTTCGCGTCGGGAGCGTACACCGACGGCCGGCCCTGGACGTGCCTGTTCGTCGGGCCCGTCGTCGCCGTCTGTGAACGCGCGCCGACCCGAGGTTCCTGTGCCCGGGTCGGCGACGCCTGTGCCTGCGGGGCTTGCGCCCGTGTCCCTGATGCACCGGCACACAGGCCAATAAGCGCCACCGCGAGAATGCCGCTGTGCCGGTGCATCAGTAGCTGTACCCCGCGCGGTACGTCGGCGTGATCCACTCCTCGTTGATCCCCTTGGTGAGCAATTCGCCCGTCGTCGGATTGAGGTCTATGGTCCGACCGGCGCGCACCGCCAGGTTGCCGAGCACGATCATCTCGGTAAGCGGACCAGCGTGGCCGGCGATGTTCGAACCGGGTTGCGTCCCCGCCTTGATGGCCTCGATGAACTCGCCGTACACCCCCTTCGTGCGCGCGAACTTCTGCGGCACCGGCGTGGCCTTCACAGCCTTGTCCGCTTCCGCATTCACGAGGCGCGGGTTCTCGCCGTAGGTGCCGGCCATGATCATCCCCTTCTCGCCGACCCAGAGCTGGAACCCGTCATCGCTGTACGGCCAGTTCTCGGTGAGTCCCCAGCCCTCGGGGCGTGCCGGGAGAATCCCGCCGTCACGCCAGTTGAGCGTCACGATGCCGTCCTTGCCGACGGCATTCATCGTGCCGGTCACCGGGAACTCGTACGTGATGCGCGACATCTTGGGCGCCGTTTCCGGGAAGAGCGGTGACGTCTCGGGGATCACCTTGCCCGGGAACTTGAGGCCGAGGATCCAGACCGCGCAGTCCATGATGTGGCAGGCCATGTCGCCCATCGCCCCCGTGCCGAAATCCCACCAGCCGCGCCAGTTGAACGGCGCGTACGCCGGGTGATAGGGACGGAACGGCGCGGGGCCGAGCCAGAGCTCCCAATCGAGCGTCGGCGGCACGTTGTGCGCTTCGCTCGGCCGTCGGATGCCCTGCGGCCAGATGGGACGGTTGGTGTAGAAGTCGATGCTGACCACCCTGCCGATCAGCCCCGCCTCCACCCACTCGCGCATCACGCGGATCCCCTCGGCGGCGTGCCCCTGGTTGCCCATCTGCGTTGCCTGCTTCGGGCGACGCGCCGCCTCGGCCTTGAGCGAGCGGACCTCGGCGACGGTGCGGGCGAGCGGCTTCTGGCAGTAGAGGTGCTTGCCGGCCTTCAGCGCCAGCATCGACGCCGACGCATGGAGATGGTCGGGCGTGGAGACCGTGACGATGTCGATGTTCTTTGCCTCGCGGTCAATCAGCTCGCGGTAGTCCTTGTACTTCTTCGCCTGCGGCTGCAGCCGGTAGCTGCGCTCGGCCGCCACGTCATCGACGTCGCAGAGCGCATAGATGTTGCAGTCGGCGTTGGCGGCGAAGCCGCGCACGTCGCTGGCCCCCATGCCACCGACGCCAATGCACGCGACGCTGAACTTGTCGCTCGGCGCAACATGCCGGCCGCCGCGACTGCCGAGGACGTGCGGCGGGACGATGGTAAACGCCATCCCGGCCATCGAAGTCGTCTCCACGAACTCGCGGCGCGAGACGCTTGGGCTCTCTGCGGCCGTACCGGGGGTGGAAGCGGGGTCCTTGCTCGTCATCGTCAATCTCCTCAGTTGGCGGCGCCCGGCATGGCCGGGGTTTCCTTGGGGCGGAACAGGATTGCGAACAGGAGCATCACGACCGCGGCCGCAACGGCCGGGTGCATCCAGATGGCGGGCCAGTTGTGTGCCGCCGCGGCCGTCGGGTCAGCGGCCGTCGTCGTGTAGCGCTGCACGACCGCGCCGCTGACGTTGGCGCCGAGGTAGTAGCCGACGCCGTTGGTCACGAAGTTGATGAGGCCCTGTGCGGCGCCGCGGATCTTCTCGCCGGCGCGCTCATCGGTGTAGATCTGGCCGGCGACGAAGAAGAAGTCGTAGCAAATGCCGTGCAGCAGGATGCCGGCGTAGATCATCCACATGCCGCCGGCCGCATCGCCGTGCGCGAAGGCGAAGTAGCGCAGCGCCCACGCCGCCATGCCGCCGACCATGATCCACTTGATTCCCAGCTTCCGCAGGAAGAACGGAAGCAGGAGCATGAAGAAGATCTCGCTCATCTGGCCAAACGTCTGGATGAACGCCGGCTCCGGCGCGCCGATCTCGTTGAGGAAGAGGTTGGCGAACGAGTAGTAGAACTGCAGCGGCACGCACAGCAGGAAGGACCCGATTACGAACAGCAGGAAGTCCCACTGCTTGAGCAGTTGCAACGCATCGAAGCCCACCGCGTCGTGCCAGTTGAAGGGCGTCCCCGCCGCCTTGGGCGGTGTGTGCGGCAGCAGCAGCGAGAAGAGCGCCATCGCGACCGAGGCGTAGGCGGCAAGTTGCAGCGGGAGCGCCTGCGCGTCGGCCTTGAGCACGCGTCCCACGAGGATGCCGGCGACGATCCAGCCGATGGTCCCGAGCACGCGGATGGCGGGGAACTCGCGTCCCGGATCCTTCACGTGGTGGAAGCTGATGCTGTTGGTCAGCGACAGGGTCGGCATGTAGCAGAGCGCGTAGCCGATGAGCACCGGGTAGAAAGTCGCGAACGTCGTCTGCGTCGAAGCCACCCACATGAAGGCCGCGCCGGCCAGGTGCAGGATGGCGAGCAGCTTCTCGGACGAGAAGAAGCGGTCGGCGATCATCCCGACGAAGAACGGCGAGATGAGGGCGGCGATGGCGGTGG
>Ga0082335_1000758_pt1 | contig 77026 bp, 70 predicted proteins | sample Subgrocontami58m_FD_72375 | JGI IMG/M metagenome (GOLD analysis project Ga0082335, IMG submission 72375) | Subsurface groundwater microbial communities from S. Glens Falls, New York, USA - GMW37 contaminated, 5.8 m (SPADES assembly) (version 2) ... | reverse complement strand
GCGGGTCAGCACCTGGGGAATACCGGTCGTCTCGTCGAGTTCGATTTCGATCTCGACCAGATTGACGTTGCCTTCGCCCATGTCGGCCTGGCTGCGCTTCAGGCGCCTCACGACGGGCACGATGCGCGATATCTTGCCGGTGTAGATCCTGGCGTTGCCGCGGAACGTGACCTCGACCTTGCCGCCCAGCGCCACGCGGCTGAAATGCAGATCGTCGATGTCGGTGATGACACGCATCTGGCTCAGGTCGACGATCTTGGCGATCCCGTTGCCGGAAACCCGCTCCCCCTGGCGGGTGAAGATCTGCACGACGATGCCGTTCAGCGGCGAGCGCACCAGCGCTTCCTCCCGGGCCGCCAGCGCGTCGTCGAGCTTGGTCTGCCTGATGGCGATTTCGCTCTCGATCTGCGCCAGGTCGGTCGCCAGGGTCTCCTTCATGACCCGGAGCTTGGCCTTCTGCTGCTCGAGCTTCTGTTGCGAGATGTTGACCTCGAGCTGCTTCTGGTCGGGCGGTCCGTCCGTCCGATGCAGCTGGATCGTCTTGAGTTTGGTTTCTTCTTCTGCCGTCCGGACTTCGATTTCCTGCATCGCTACTTGGGAAGCGCGATAGCCCGAGACCATCGCGTCGCGCTGCTGCCCGGTCTTCACCAGGCCGGCTTCCGCCTCGTGTACCGAAACGTCGGCCGTCGGATAGTTGGACAGCACGGCGATGATGTCGCCCTTCTTGACCTTCTGACCGTCGGCGATGCGCAGTTCCAGCAGCACGCTGCCGCCCGCTTCGGGGTTGCCCGCGACCACCACGGTTCCGGCAGGCGCCTCCGTATAGCCGCGAGAGATCAGGGGGCCGGTTGCAACGATGCCGTCGCGGCCTTTGTTGGATTGGCGATGGGAGGCCAGATTCGACAGGGTCAGGATCAAGACGGCCAGCGCCGCCGCGCTCACGGCAACTAGGATGAGTTTTCTGGATCCGGCCATCTGCGATTGCTCTGAGTTTACGGCCATGGGGCCTTCCCAAGACTATGCCAAGGACCTCAAAGCCACGACAGCCCTGCGGTTGACGTCAGTTCAGTCCAGAAAATCGAAGGGCCCAACCATTGCCGGCTGGGCCCTTGATTTAGTTGGTGGAGCCAAACGGGATCGAACCGTTGACCTCTACAATGCCATCGTAGCGCTCTCCCAGCTGAGCTATGGCCCCGAAATCCTGGGTCGCGGCGCGAGGTATAATTCCTGCCCCCTCAACTGGCAACAGGGGACTGGCAATAGCCCTAGCGGTCGCCTTCGCCCTTGTCGTCCTCGACTTCCACTTCGACCTCGATGTCATCCGTCTCGTCGGCGAGATCGTCCGCCTCGAGCGCGTCGTCGCCCTCGACATCGGGCAATTCGTCGCCGCTGAGCGCCGCATCATCGGCCTTCTTCTTGGCCGCTGCCTTGATCAGTGCCGCCGCGGCTGTCGCCGCCGCTGCCGTGGCCGCCGCCGCCGCCGCCGCGCCGCGGCCCCGGCGCACCTTCACGAAGTCCTCGCGATCGTGCTCCCGCCCGCACTTGGGACATTTGATCGGGCTCTTGTTCAGATCGTAGAAGCGCGCTGCACAGCTCTGGCAGGTGCGCTTGGTACCCCAGGTCGCCTTGACCACGCTGAATCTCCCGGAATTCCGCTGAATTCGGCCGAATCGGCCGCGAGGGAGCGCGTATGTCATGCGTCTTTCACCCTGTCAAAACCAAATTCCGGCATGCTAGGAGGGCGCCGCGCCGCATTTGCGTCATCCTTCATGGAGAGTGCCCTGTCCGGGACAGCCAAAACGGCCAAACTGATCGCCCGCCCCGTCGCCCGATTGAGCGGCCGGGTCCGCGCACCCGGCGACAAGTCGGTTTCGCATCGCGCCCTGATGTTCGGGGCCCTGGCGTTGGGCGAAACCAACGTCAGTGGTCTCCTGGAGGGCGAGGACGTCCTGGCGACGGCTGCCGCCCTGCGGGCGCTCGGCGCACAGGTCGAGCATCTGGGTACGGGACTCTGGCGGATCCGGGGCTTTGGCGTGGGCGGCGGCCGCGAGCCGGGCGATGTGCTCGACCTCGGAAATTCCGGCACCGCGGCGCGGCTGCTGTCGGGTATTCTTGCAAGCCACCCCTTCACCAGCTTCATGACCGGTGACGCGTCGCTCCGATCCCGGCCGATGCAGCGCGTCATCGAGCCGCTGTCGCGCATGGGCGCGCGCTTCGAGGGTCGCGAGGGTGGGCGCATGCCGCTTGCCGTGATCGGCACCGACGGGATGGTGCCGATCGAATACCGCCTGCCCGTGGCCTCGGCCCAGGTGAAGAGCGCCATCCTGTTGGCCGGCCTCAACACTGGCGGCGAGACCACGGTGATCGAACCCGAGGCGACGCGCGACCACACCGAACGCATGCTGCGCCATTTCGGTGCCGAGGTGCGGGTGAGCCCGGCCGAACGCGGCGGCAAGCGCATCACCGTCGTTGGCTGGCCCGAACTCCGGGGCCGCGACATCGTGGTGCCGGGCGATCCGTCGTCGGCGGCCTTTGCCGTGGTCGCGGCGGCGATCCGGCCGGGCAGTGACGTGACGGTCGAGAATGTCGGGATAAATCCCCTGCGAGCAGGGCTCTACGAAACCCTGCGCGAAATGGGCGCCGATATCGCCTTCGAAAATCCCCGGGAAATCGGGGGTGAACCGGTGGCCGATCTGCACGTCAAAGGCGTCGGCCTGAAAGGAACCGAGGTGCCAGCAGCTCGCGCACCGACGATGATCGACGAATATCCCATCCTTGCCGTGGCTGCTTCCTGTGCCGTGGGGGCGACGCACATGCTGGGCCTGGCCGAATTGCGCGCGAAGGAAAGCGACCGCCTGTCGAGCGTTGCGGCGGGTCTGGCGGCGAATGGAATACGGCACGAGATGGGCGCCGACAGCCTCGTCGTGCATGGCACGGGGGCGGCGCCCGATGGCGGTGGCCTGGTCAAGACGCACCTCGACCATCGCATCGCCATGTCCTTCCTCGTGCTGGGGCTCGCCGCACGTGAGCCCGTGGCAGTCGATGACGGCTCGCCGATCGACACCAGCTTCCCCGGCTTTGCCGACCTCATGAACGGGCTCGGCGCCAAGATCGAGTCGGCGTGAGGCGGCGGGCGTGACCGGCCGGCTGATCATCGCCATCGATGGGCCATCGGCCGCGGGCAAGGGCACTCTCGCCCGGCGGTTGGCGGCCCATTTCGACCTCCCCCATCTCGATACCGGCCTGCTTTACAGGGTGGTCGGCCTCAAATCTCTCCGAACCGGCCGGGCACCGGCCGAAATTGCGGCGGGCCTGCAAGCCTCCGACTTGGCCGATCAGGAGTTGCGGACGGACAGTGCCGGCCAACAGGCCTCCAAAGTCGCCGCGATCCCTGAGGTGCGGGATAACTTATTGAATTTCCAAAGGAACTTCGCATATCAGCCATCGGGTGCGGTTCTCGACGGGCGCGATGTCGGCACGGTCATCTGCCCCGACGCGCCGGTGAAGCTGTTCGTGACGGCCAGTCCGGAAGCGCGCGCCGAGCGCCGGTACCAGGAGTTGCGCGAACGGGGGGCCGACACTATAAAACCGCGCGTTCTTGCCGAGATGGCGGAGCGGGACCGTCGCGACAGCGAACGGGCGGCTGCACCTCTTAAAGCCGCACCCGATGCTTTCCTTCTCGATACCAGCGACATGGATGCCGACGCAGCGTTTGCTGCCGCGTTGGCGTTCATCGAGCGCAAGGGCTTTCGATCCTCCGCGCCGTAAGTCGCCGCCGGCGGATCGAAGACAACAAGCGGCGATTGCGAACGGGCGTGTCGCCCGGGCGTCGGTGTTTCAAAGGCAGTGGATCCGCCGGACTTAACCGGTTGGCCGACGGGCGCAGTGCCGCCCGGGATCGATGAAGGAGAGTACTACATGGCCAAGGGCAGCGCCCTGCGTAAGCCTGCGAACGACACTTCGAGTTCGGAGTTCGCAGCACTCCTCGACGAATCGCTGGGCGGTTCGACGAGCTTTGAAGGATCGGTCGTCAAGGGCCGCGTCATTCGCATTGCCAACGATTTCGTCACCATCGACGTCGGCCTCAAGTCCGAAGGCCGCGTTGCTCTGCGCGAGTTCGCCAACGGGACGGGCGCGCCGGAGATCAAGGAAGGCGATCTGATCGACATCTTCGTCGATCGCATGGAAAACAAGGAAGGCGAGGCCGTCCTGTCGCGCGACAAGGCGCGCCGCGAGGAAGCCTGGACCGTTCTCGAGAAGGCTTTCACCGACCAGGAACGTGTCATGGGCACGATCTTTGGCCGCGTCAAAGGTGGCTTCACCGTCGATCTGAGCGGCGCCGTGGCGTTCCTGCCGGGCAGCCAGGTCGACGTCCGTCCGGTCCGCGATGTCGGTCCGCTGATGGGCCAGGCCCAGCAGTTCCAGATCCTCAAGATGGACCGCCGCCGCGGCAACATCGTGGTGTCGCGCCGTGCCGTCATGGAAGAGACCCGCGCCGAGGACCGCACGCGCCTGATGGGCGCGCTGTCGGAGGGCCAGGTGCTCGACGGCGTCGTGAAGAACATCACCGACTACGGCGCGTTCGTCGACCTGGGCGGCGTCGACGGTCTGCTGCATGTCACCGACATCGCCTGGAAGCGGATCAACCATCCGTCCGAGGCGCTCACGATCGGCCAGCAGGTCAAGGTGCAGGTCATCCGCTTCAATGCCGAGACCCAGCGCATCTCGCTCGGCATGAAGCAGCTGATGAGCGATCCCTGGGACGGCGCCGGCGCCAAGTATCCGGTGGGCTTCAAGCTCAAGGGCCGCGTCACCAACATCACCGACTACGGTGCGTTCGTCGAACTCGAGCCCGGTGTCGAGGGGCTGGTCCACGTCAGCGAAATGAGCTGGACCAAGAAGAACGTGCATCCGGGCAAGATCGTTGCGACTTCTCAGGAAGTCGAAGTGATGGTGCTGGATGTCGACATGTCCAAGCGCCGAATCTCGCTCGGCCTCAAGCAGTGCATGGCCAACCCGTGGGAGAGCTTCGCCGAGAAGTATCCGGCGGGTACCGAGCTGGAAGGCGAGGTCCGCAACATCACCGAGTTCGGCCTGTTCGTCGGCCTGCCCGGCGATATCGACGGCATGGTCCATCTCAGCGACCTGTCGTGGGACAAGGCCGGCGACGAGGCGATTCGCGACTACAAGAAGGGCGACCAGGTCAAGGTCAAGGTCCTCGACGTCGACATCGACAAGGAGCGCATTTCACTCGGCATCAAGCAGCTCGCCAACGATCCGTTCGAGAAGGTGGGCGTCGTCGCCAAGAAGGGCGACGTGGTCACCGTCATCGTGGCCGGCATCCAGGACAACGGCATCGACGTCACGGTGCAGGACGGCATCCCGGGCTTCATCCGCAAGTCCGAGCTCAGCCGCGACCGCTCCGAGCAGCGCCCCGACCGCTATGCGATCGGCGACAAGCTCGACGCCAAGATCACCAACATCGACAAGGCGTCGCGCCGGGTCGTGCTGTCGGTCAAGGCGCGCGAGATGGACGAAGAGAAGAAGGCGATGGCCGATTTCGGCTCCTCGGACTCGGGCGCCAGCCTCGGCGACATCCTGGGTGCGGCGCTCAGCCGGGCCCAGAAGAAGAGCGAGGACGACGAGAAATAGGTCGTTCCAGGCGATCGATGGAAAGGCCGGCCCGCAAGGGTCGGCCTTTTCTTTTGCTTTCAAGGACTTAGGCTTGACGAGGCTGTTATTTAATTTAATATCAAAGACTTAAATCCTTGATCTCGGGGCCGGTCGGGCCCTGCCATGGAACCGCGATGACCAAATCCGAGCTGATTGCCCGCCTGGCGGCCCGGAATCCGCATCTCTATCAAAGGGATGTCGAGAGGATCGTCGCGACGGTTTTCGACGAAATCTCCAAAGCATTGGCCTCGGGCCATCGGGTCGAACTGAGGGGCTTCGGCGCCTTCTCGGTAAAGAAGCGCGACCCGCGCACCGGCCGCAACCCGCGGACCGGCGAGCAGGTGGCGGTGGCTTCCAAGCGCGTGCCCTATTTCAAGACCGGTAAGGACCTGCGCGACCGGCTGAACAAGGAAGCGGCCCGCGCGGCCGGCCTGCTGCCGGCCGACGAAAAGGCGAGCGACAAGAAGTAGCGCTGGCTCGCCTCCTGCCGTCGCGGTGTGTCATGCTGCCCGCCGCATGAAGATCCTCTCCCGCGCCCTGTTCCTGCTTTTCGTCCTGTTCGGCGTGCTGATCGCCGTCAGCAATTCGCAGTCGGTGCAACTCGCCCTCTGGCCGTTGCCGCATATCATCGTGATGCCGGTCTACCTGCTGGTCGTCGGGCTGCTGCTGCTCGGTATCCTGGCCGGGCTCGGCCTCGGTTGGTGGGCCGCCCGGCATCATCGTCGGCGCGCACGCGAGGCAGGCAGCGAGGCCGCCCGGCTGGAGCGCGAGGCCGTCCGCCTGCGCAGCAGTCTCGCCGCGCAGCAGTCCGCGACGATGGCCGCCGGCCCGGCGGCGCCGGGGCAGAAGGCGATCGAACGCCAAAGCGCCCTGGTCGCGCCGGATCTCGCGGCACCTACTGCACGCGGCCCGTTTTCGTGAAGGTTCTATCGGCCGCCGAGGTCGATGCTGCCCTCGACGACCTTGCGCTGATCGCCCGCCTCGAGTCGTTCTTCCGGGCCGGCTGCGAGATGCCGCCGCGGCATCATCACCCGATCAAGGCGCCGCTCGGTCCCGGGTCGGCCGATGCCATGCTCCTGCTGATGCCGGCCTGGACCGGCGCGTCGTCCACCCCGGGCGTGGCGCCGCGTATTGGCGTCAAGGTCGTGACGGTGTTTCCGGACAACGGCCGGCGCGCGCTGCCGTCGATCTACGGCCAGTATCTGCTGCTCGACGGCGCCACCGGCCAGACCCTGGCACTGCTGGACGGCACGATGCTGACCAAACGCCGCACGGCCTGCGCGTCGGGGCTTGCCTCGCGCTATCTGTCGCGGCCCGATTCATCGAGGCTCCTGATGATCGGCACGGGTGCCCTGGCGCCCCAGCTCATCCGTGTCCACGCCAAGGTCCGGCCGATCCGCGAGGTCGCCATCTGGGGCCGGACCGCGGCGCATGCGGAGGCGCTGGCGGCGGAACTTGCGGCCTCGCTGCCGAAGGTCCTCGACCGGCCGGTTGCGGTACGCGCAGTGGCCGACCGAGAGGCCGCGATCGGCGAGGCCGACATCGTTTCGTGCGCCACATTGTCGAAAACGCCGCTGGTCGAGGGTGCGTGGTTGCACGAGGGGCAACATCTCGACCTGGTCGGCGCCTACACGCCCGAGATGCGCGAAAGCGACGACAGGGCCGCCTGGCGGGCGCGGCTTTACGTCGATACCCGTGCCGGCGCCCTCAAGGAAGCGGGCGACATCGTCCAGCCACTGGCCAACGGCACCATCGACGAGGACGACGTCATCGCCGATCTGTTCGAGCTGACGCGTGGCCGGCAGAGCGGGCGGCTGCCGGGCGATGCCACGACCATCACGCTCTTCAAATCGGTGGGCGCGGCCCTGGAGGATCTGGCGGCGGCGGAGCTTGCCGTCGGCGTCTGAACGTCAGGCGGGTTCGATCAGAGCGCCTGATGCCTTCAGGGCCTCGATGTCCGCCGCGTCGACCCCGGCTTCGGCAAGGATGGCGCGCGAATCGGCGCCCTGGAGCGGCGCCATCGACCGGATGGCCGGCGGCGTCCGGCTCATGCGCATCGGCGGTTCGACCATCATGATCTCGCCCTCGCTGGGGTGCGGATACTTCCGGAAGAGCTGCCGCCAGACCAGATGCGGATCCTCGAACAGGTCGGCCGGGCGCGAGACCGGCGCGTTGGGGATCTGGCCTTCGTCGAGCAGCCTCACCCATTCGGCCGTGGTCCGGGTGGGGGCGAGCGCCTCGACCATCGCATACATGTCCGAGATATGCATGGAGCGGGCATTTAGGGTCGAATAGCGCGGGTCCTCTAGTACCTCGGGCCGGCCGACGATCTCGAAGAAGTTCCGCCAGTGCTTGTCGTTGTAGGGCAGGATCGCCATCCAGCCATCCAGGGTGCGGTAGGGCTTGCGGCTGCGGGACAGCAGCCGCGAATAGCCGACCTCGCCCTCGTCGCTGAAGGTGCGCTCCCACAGATGCTCGACCATCAGCCAGGCGGCCATGGTCTCGAACATCGGGACCTCGACGAACTGGCCCTCGCCGGTGCGCTGGCGGTGCATCAGGGCCGACAAGGTCGAGAAGGCGAAGGTGAGCCCCACCGTCTTGTCGGCGAGGATGGTGGGTGGATAGCGCGGCACGTCGTCGCCGGCGGCGCGGCCCATCAGGTCGGCGATACCGAACCGGGCCTGGATGGCGTCGTCGTAGGCCGGCAGTTTTCCGTAAGGACCGTCGGCCGAATAGCCGTAGGCGCCGACATAGACGATGTCGGGCTTCACCTTGCGGATCTCCTCGTAGCCCAGCCCGAGAGCCTCGATCGCCTGGGGTCGCAGTGCGTGGACGAAGGCGTCCGCCGTCGCCACCACCCTGAGAAGCGCCGCTCGTGCCGCCTTGTTCTTGAGATCGAGGCAGAGCGAACGCTTGTTGCGGTTCACGTAGAGGTAGGTCGGGCCCATGCCGGGGCTCTTGCCGGGCTTGCCGATGTGGCGCACCGCGTCGCCCTCCGGCGCCTCGACCTTGATGACTTCGGCCCCCTGATCGGCGAGCAACATGGTTCCATAAGGCCCGAGGATGATGTTGGTGAGGTCGACGATCTTGATGCCTTCGAGGGCGCCGGGCATTGAGCTGTCCTGTCGTGATGGCGGCGGGCGAGACTGCCACCGCCGTGGCGTCGCGTCACCGTCCGGGGAGCGGCGACCGACCGAACTGCGGTCCGGAAGGGCATCGCGCCGGGCGGTCGCGACATGGGGGTTGCAGTCGATCGCAAGTCTCGCGCTGCCGTGCCCCCGCGAACGAGTCAAGAGGGCGCGCTCATTCACCGCCGTGCGCGAGTGTTATGTGACCGTTGTGCGACGCGCGCGGTCGGTGTAGCGAAGGAGCAACAGAGGCGGGGGCGATGCGAAGCAACGTCGCAAGAAAACAGCAAGAGCCAAAGTCGGCATCAAGTCCGGCATCGCGGCCGTACCGCATCGAAGAGCAAGTGGGCTATCTGCTGCGTCGCGCGCATCAACGCGCCAGCGCCATCTTCCAGGTCAGCATCGGCGATCCCAACATCACGCCGACCCAGTACTCGAGCATGGTGAAGCTGAACGAGTACACCGAGCTGTCGCAGAATTTGCTCGGTCGTCTGGTCGGCATGGACAAGGCCACGATGCAGGGTGTGGTGCGACGGCTGAAGGAGCGCGGGCTCGTCGATTCCCGGCCCGACCCCGGCGATGCGCGGCGCACGCTGCTCAGCCTGACGACGGAAGGCCAGCGACTGGTGAACAAGCTCCTGATCAACGGCCCCGCGGTGTCGCGCGAGACCTTGAAGCCGCTCACCGCCCAGGAGCAGCGGCACCTTCTCGAACTCCTGTCGAAGATCGGCTGAACCGGACTCAATTGTTTGACTCGCACGGCCTCTCTGGCCATCGTGCGTACACGAACGATATGGGTAGTTATGTCCGCCCTCGGCGCCTTGAAGAGGCATTGTCGGCCCTTGCGCGGCCGCACACGGTGTTGGCCGGCGGGACCGACTTCCATCCGGCGCGGGTCGGCCGGGCGATCGATGAGGACGTCCTCGATATCGGCGCCATTGCGGTTCTGCGCGGAATTTCCCCGACTGCCGAGGGCTGGCGGCTGGGTGCCACCACCACCTGGAGCGAACTGATCGAGGCCGACCTGCCGCCGTTGTTCGATGGCCTCAAGCAGGCGGCGCGCGAGGTCGGTGGCCGCCAGATCCAGAACGCCGGCACGCTCGCCGGCAATCTCTGCAACGCCTCGCCGGCGGCCGATGGCGTGCCCTGCCTGCTGACGCTGGGTGCCGAGGTCGAGATCGCGAGCCAGACCGCGACGCGCCGCGTGCCGCTCGACCAGTTCATCACCGGCGTTCGCCGCACGGACCTGCGGCCCGGCGAACTCGTGGTCGCGCTCCACGTTGCCAGGCCTGCCCATCCGACGCGAAGTGCCTTTCTCAAGCTCGGCGCCCGGCGCTATCTCGTGATCTCGATCGCCATGGCCGCCGCCGCGCTCGAGATTGTCGACGGCCACGTCGCCGCCGCCCGCATCGCCGTCGGCGCCTGCTCGGCCGTCGCCCAGCGTCTGCCGGCACTCGAAGCAGCGCTCGCTGGCGCATCGTTTGACGGACATTTGGCCGACCGGGTCGATCCGACCCATCTCGCGCCGCTCGCCCCCATCGACGACATGCGCGGCAGCGCGGCTTATCGCAGCGAGTCCGTGCTCGTGCTGCTGCGCCGCCTGCTGGCGGGGCTCGCGCCGTGAAGGTCGCGTTCACCCTGAATGGCGCCGCGGCGGAGTGGAGCGGTCGGCCGGTCACCCGGCTCGCGGCGGCGTTGCGCGACGATCTCGGCCTCACCGGTACCAAGGTCGGTTGCGACGCCGGCGACTGCGGCGCCTGCACCGTGCTGCTCGATGGCCGGCAGGTCTGCTCTTGCCTGGTGGCGATCGGCCAGGTCGAGGGTCGTTCCGTCGAAACAGTGGAGAGCCTCGCCGGAGGCGACGGTACCCTCGGCCGGCTGCAGAAATCCTTCCTGGCCCACGGCGCCGCCCAGTGCGGCATCTGCACGCCCGGCATGCTGATGGCTGCCGAGGAACTACTGCGGCAAGTTGCCCACCCTGCCCGCCGCGACGTCGAGGACGCCCTGGGTGGCGTGCTCTGCCGTTGCACCGGCTACACCAAGATCGTCGATGCCGTCCTGGCCGTGGCAGAGGCGGCCCCGGTGGTGGCGCCGCCCGCTGGCGCCGCCGTAGGTGCCCGTGTGCCTCGTGTCGACGGTTACGCCAAGGTCACGGGCCGCGACTCGTTCGGTGCCGACGGCATCCCGGCCGATGCGCTCTGGATCCGGGTGGTGCGTTCGCCGCATCCCCGCGCGCGATTTGTGCTGGGCGACCTGGAGCCGTTGCGCCGGCGGCTGGCCGCCGTGCTGACGGCAGCGGACGTTCCGTTCAACGGCTTCGGCATCTATCCCGACATCAAGGACCAGCCGGTGCTGGCCGACGGGCTCGTGTGCTATCGCGGCGAGGCGGTGCTGGCGCTGGTCGGCGAGCGGGAGAGTGTCCTCTCCATCCGCGACGACGAAGTGCCGATCGTCTGGACGCCGGAGCCGCCGGTGATGGGCATCGATGCCGCGACCGCCGCCGATGCACCGCTGGTCCAGGCCGACAGGCCGGGAAACCTGCTGCTGGAGGGCGGTGTCCGGCATGGCGATGCGGCAGCGGCCTTCGCCGACTGTGCCGCCGTGGCCGAGGGCACGTTCGAGACGGCCTTTGTCGAGCACGCCTATATCGAGCCCGAGGCCGGCTGGGCCCGGCGGGTGGGGGACCGCATCGAGATCCACGCCACGACGCAGACGCCCTACATGGACCGCGACGAGATCGCCAACGTGATGCGGCTCCGGCCCGAAAGCGTGCGCATCGTGCCGACCGCCTGCGGCGGCGGCTTCGGCGGCAAGCTCGATCTCTCGGTCCAGCCGCTGGTTGCGACCGCGGCGTGGCTGCTGAAGCGTCCGGTGGCCTGCGTCTATACTCGGCCCGAGAGCATGGCGGCCTCCACCAAGCGCCATCCGGCCCGGGTTTCGGCGAAGTTCGGCTGCGACGCCGAAGGCAAGCTGCTGGCCTGCGATGTATCGGCGACTTTCGACACCGGCGCCTATGCTTCCTGGGGACCGACCGTCGCCAATCGCGTGCCGGTCCATGCCATGGGCCCCTACGCCGTGCCGCATGTGCGGACCTGGGGCGAGGCCTTTTTCACCAATGGCCCACCGGCCGGCGCCTTCCGCGGCTTCGGCGTGCCGCAGGCCGCCATCGCCCACGAGGCGATGATGGACGAACTGGCCGACAAGCTCGGCATCGACCGGCTGGAGTTTCGTCATCGCAATGCGCTCAGGGCCGGCGACACGACGGCGACAGGACAGGTGCTGGCCCATTCCGCCGGCCTCGCGCAGTGTCTGGACGCGTTGCGGCCGCGTTGGCGCGAGGCCCGCGACGAGGTTGCGGCATTCAACGAAAAAGGCAGTATCCGGCGCCGCGGCGTCGGCATCGGCTGCATGTGGTACGGCATCGGCAATACCTCGATGTCGAATCCCTCGCGCATCCGGATCGGCCTGTCGCCGGGCGGCACGCTCACTCTCTTCAACGGCGCAGTCGATATAGGGCAGGGCAGCAACACCATCCTGACCCAGATCGCGGCCGATGCATTGGGCTTGCCGGCGGCACGGTTCACGCTGGTCGCGGGCGACACCGATCTCACCGCCGACGCCGGCAAGACCTCGGCGTCGCGCCAGACCTTCGTGTCGGGCAGGGCGGCCGAAGCGGCGGGCCGGGACCTCCGCCAGCAGATACTGCGACTGGCCAATGCCGGTCCCGAAGCCGTGCTCTCGCTCGAGGGCGCCCGGCTCACGGTGCGCGACGGCGCCGAGGTGCGCATCATCGACCTCGCGACCGCTGGCGCGCTGATGGGCGAGGGTACCTTCGATCCGCCGACCACGCCGCTCGATGCGAACGGCCAAGGCATCCCCTATGCCACCTACGCCTTCGCGGCGCAGATGGCCCTGGTCGAGGTCGACACGGAACTCGGCACCGTGAAGGTGTTGCGCGTCGTGGCGGCCCACGATGTCGGCAAGGCGATCAACCCGACGCTGGTCGAAGGCCAGATCGAGGGCGGCATCGCCCAGGGTCTGGGCCTTGCCCTGATGGAAGAATTCCTGCCCGGCCGTACCGAGAACCTGCACGACTATCTGATCCCGACGGTGGGCGACGTGCCGGAGATCGAGTGCATCCTGATCGAAGACCGCGAACCGCTCGGGCCTTCCGGCGCCAAGGGCGTGGGCGAGCCCGGGCTGGTGCCGACGGCGCCGGCCATCCTGGGCGCCATCCATCACGCGACCGGCGTGCGCGCCACGCGTGTCCCCTTGTTGCCGCATCGCCTGCGCGAGGCCATCGTCTCATTGAAGGGGACAGGGGCGTGAGCGACGATATCTCCCTCACGGAAGCCGAACGCACCGCAGGGATCGTGCGCTGCGATGCTTGTCCCGTGCTGTGTCGCATCCGCCCCGGCCGCGCCGGCGCCTGCGACCGCTACGCCAACGAAGAGGGCAGGCTGGTCCGTGTCGATCCGCTGGTGCTGCTGGCCAAGCCCGACGTGGCGCGCGTCGCCTTCGTCGAGGGCAGCAGCGCCTGGCGCGGCGACCTCGGGCCCGAGACTCCTGGAAGGGGCGAGGGCGCGTTCGTCACCGGCATCGGCGCCACCACGACCTATCCCGACTACAAGCCGGCGCCATTCATCGTCTCCTCGAAGATCGACGGCGTCGACATGGTCACCGTCGTGACCGAAGGCATCTTCAGCTACTGCGGCGTGAAGGTGAAAATCGATACCGACCGCTATCTCGGGCCCGAGCAGGCGGCGGTGCGGGTGAAGGGCGAGGCCGTGGGCCACGTCACCACGGCGGAATATGGTTCGCAGATGCTGTCGCTGGGTGGCGTGCATCACCTGACGGGCGGCAGCAAGAAGGAGGGCGTCGTCACCTGCGATGCGCTCCTGGCGCTCTGTAACCGAGAGGCCGTCGAACTCTCGATCGATGGCGGCTCGACGGTCGTGGTGCAGGCCGAAAGGCCGCCGATCGTGAACGGCGTGCGCGAGGAACGCATGCGGGTGGGGTGCGGTTCGGCTGCCATCGGCATGTTCGCGCCGCAATGGCACGGCCATGTCGACGAGGTGATCGTGGTCGACGACCACATCACCGGCGTGCTGAGCGAGCACCAGGGCGGCGCCTTTCTCGACATGAAGCCCGCCGGAATCCGGATCCGGGGCCGCCGGTCGACGCCTGGCCGCTATTTCCAGGTGGCCGAGCCCGGACTGGGCTGGGGTGGCACCGATGTCAGCGATCCGCTCGAGATCATCGACCGGATCGATCCCAAGCAGGCCTGGCCCGGTCTCCGGCTGCTGATGGTCTCGACCACGGGTGAACATTCGGCGTGGTTCGAACTCGACAAGGACCTGAAGCCGCAGCCCGGGCCCATGCCGCAGCCGGTGCGCCTCGTGGTCGAGCGCATCGCCGAGAACTGCGAGCCCGCGCTCTGCACCGTGCTGTTCATGGCGGGTGCCGGCGGCTCGCTGCGCGCCGGTGTCACGGAAAATCCCGTGCGGCTCACGCGCTCGGTGCGCAGTGCCCTGACCAAGGTGACCCTGGGCGGTGCGCCGGCCTTCGTCTGGCCGGGTGGCGGCATCACCCTCATGGTCGATGTGGCGCGCATGCCGGAGAAATCCTTCGGCTACGTGCCGACTCCGGCGCTGGTGGCGCCGATCGAATTCACCCTACGCGCCGACGATTATGCCGCTCTGGGTGGCTACATCTCGCGGGCTGTCACGCTGGAGGACGCCATCGCGCGAGCCGGCCATGTGCGTCTCGACAGGAACGAGCGGTGAGCGGGTATGAGCGATGAGCGGCGCGGTCGCGGCGCGCTTGCCCGATGGCCGGCTGCATCTGCAGCAGGGGCCGATCGATCTCATCATCGAGGCCTTCGGCGCGACGGCCGAGGTCGATCGCGCCTATGCCCAGGCCACCGAGCGCTTCGGCGACGTCCTCCCCGGTCTGGTGGGTGAATTGCCGGCGCTGAGACAGCCGGTCGGCGAGGCCTATCCGGCGCTTCACGGGCCGGTGGCGCGCCGCATGGCCGTGGCCGTGTGGCCGCATCGCGCGGTCTACATCACGCCGATGGCGGCGGTCGCCGGCGCCGTGGCGGACGAGGTGCTGGAGGCCCTGGTGCACGGGCGCACGCTCGACAAGGCCTATGTCAACGATGGCGGCGATATCGCGATCCATCTGGCGCCGGGGCACCTGCTGCGGGCCGGCATCGTTGCCGATCTGCAGGCGCCGCAGCTTTCGGGCTTCGCGATCTTGCATCATGAGCGTCCGGTGCGCGGCATCGCCACGTCGGGCCGGGGCGGCCGGTCCTTTTCGCTGGGCATCGCCGATTCGGCCACGGTGCTGGCGGCGACGGCGGCGGCCGCAGACGCTGCGGCGACCCTGATTGCCAACGCCGTCAATGTCGACGCGGAGGGCATTCGTCGCCAACCGGCCTGCGAGATCGATCCCGACAGCGACCTCGGCGAACTGCCCGTGACGGTGGCGGTCGAGGAGTTGTCGCCGGCGCTTGTCGCCGAGGCCCTGAACCGCGGCCTGGTCGAAGCCCGACGGCTCAGGCTCGGCGGCCTGATCGACAGCGCCGCCCTGTCGCTGCAGGGCGAATGGCGCATCGACGCCGGCGGCATGACGCTTGCTGAGACGAGGACGGGATGAGCGATCTGGTGAGGCTGCGGAAGTATGTCGCGACGGTCGAGGAGACACATCACGACGGCGGCCGGGTGCTGGTTTGCCCGGTGGCCAAGGCCGTGGTCGGTGGTGTCATCGCCAATCCCTATGCCGGCCGGCACGTCGAGGACATCCAGCCGATGATGAAGGCGCTCGAGCCGCTGGCGGTCGACCTCACGGAGCGCGTCATGAAGCTTCTGGGCGTCCAGGGGGCCGACCTCGAGGCCTACGGCAAGGGCGCCATCGTGGGCCTGGCGGGCGAACTGGAGCATGCGGCGCTGTGGCACCAGCCGTCGGGTTTCGGTATTCGCCACGCCATGGGTGGCGCCAAGTCGATCGTGCCCTCGACGGTGAAGGTGGCAGCGGCGGGAACGCGCATCGATATTCCCCTGCATCACGTGACGGCGGCTTACGTGCGCAGCCATTTCGACGCCATCGAATTCTGCGTGCCTGACGGGCCCAGGCCCGACGAGATCGTGTTCATCGTCGCGGCTTCGATCGGCGGCCGCCCTCATGCGCGCGTCGGCGGGTTGACGCCGGCGGAAATCAAGCTGGGTGACGGCCAGCGATGAGCGATGCCTTGACCGCGGCGATGGGCGTCCTCGACGACTACATGGCGGCGCTCAATCGCGGCGACGAACCGGGCGTCAACGCAGCCTGCAATTTTCCGCATGTGCGGCTGGCCGGCGGCAAGGTCGTCGTCTGGCCCAGGCACGGCGACTACAAGCTCGGGGATTTCCTCGCCCGGGCGGGCGACGGCTGGGCCGAAAGCAAATGGGATGAGCGAACCGCCATCCATGTCGGCAGGAGCAAGGTGCACCTGAAGGTGAAGTTCAGCCGCTGGCGCAGGGATGGGTCGCTGATCGGGCGCTTCGAGACGATCTACATCGTGACCGATCAGGACGGCCACTGGGGCATACAGGCGCGGTCGAGTTTTGCCGACTGAGTGCTTGTGGGGTATGGGCCGGGCTGGCTACGTTCGGTTCAGGGAGCGTTTCACTGTTTCACGGAGGGGGATGTCATGCTGACCCGCAATAGACTGCTCGCTGGCACCGCAGCGCTCGTCGCGCTGTCGCTGTTTGGCCCGGCCGGCGCGCAGACGCCGATCAAGATCGGCGAACTCAACAGCTACAAGGTCTTCCCGGCTTTTCTCGAGCCCTACAAGAAGGGCATCGAACTGGCTGTCGAGGAAGTGAACGCGGCGGGCGGCGTGCTCGGCCGCAAGATCGAGATCGTGAGCCGCGACGACAACGGCAATCCCGGCGACGCGGTGCGCGTTGCCGAGGAACTCTTGAGCCGCGAGCAGGTGTCGTTCCTGATCGGCACCTTCCCGTCCCATGTGGGCCTCGCCGTCTCCGACTTCGCCAAGCAGCGCAAGGTGCTGTTCATCGCCGCCGAGCCGCTCACCGACAAGATCGTGTGGGACGCCGGCAACCCCTACACCTTCCGCCTGCGCACCTCGACCTACATGCAGACGGCGATGCTCATTCCCGACGCCGCCAAGCTCAAGAAAAAGCGCTGGGCGATCGTCTATCCGAACTATGAGTATGGCCAGTCGGCAACCGCGGCGTTCAAGAAGCTTCTCAAGGAGAAGCAGCCCGACGTCGAGTTCGTCACCGAGCAGGCAACGCCGCTCGGCAAGATCGATGCCGGCGCCGTGGCGCAGGCCTTGGCCGACGCCAAGCCCGATGCGATCTTCTCCTCGCTGTTCGGCGCCGACCTCGCCAAATTCGTGCGCGAAGGACAGACACGCGGCCTCTTCAAGGGCGTCGAGGTGTTCAATCTGCTCGCCGGTGAGCCGGAGTATCTCGATCCACTGAAGGAGGAAGCGCCTGAAGGCTGGTACGTTACAGGTTATCCCTGGAGCGAGCTGAAGACTCCGGAGCACACCAAGTTCCTCACCGCCTACCAGGCCAAGTTCAAGGACTATCCGCGCCTGGGCTCGGTGGTCGGCTATTCGACCGTGATGTCGGCGGTCGAGACGATCAAGAAGGCAGGTTCCCTCGACCAGGCCAAGCTGATCGCAGCGGCGAGCGGGCTGAAGCTCATGACCCCGTTCGGCATGATCGAATACCGCCCGATCGACCATCAGTCGACGATGGGCGCCTATGTCGGCCGCATCGGCGTCAAGGACGGCAAGGGCTACATGAAGGACTGGCGTTTCGTCGACGGCAAGGATGCGCTGCCGACCGATGCCGAGGTCCTGAAGATGAGGCCGAAGAACTGACGGCAACGGCTTTGATGCCTTCTCCCTCCTCAACCCTCCGCCGTCCGACGGGGGAGGTGGCCCGAAGGGCCGGAGGGGGACCGCGGTCCGCATGACCTTCGCTTCCATCATCATCCAGCTCCTCAACGGGCTGGCCGCTGCCGCGTCGCTGTTTCTGGTGTCGGCCGGCCTGTCGCTGATCTTCGGCGTGACGCGGATCGTGAATTTCGCCCACGGTTCGCTCTACATGCTGGGGCTCTACGGCGCCTACACGCTGATCCAGGTGCTGGGACGCACGCCGCTTGGCTTCTGGAGCGCGGTGGTCCTGGCGGCACTCCTGGTCGGGCTCGCCGGCGTGCTGATCGAGGTGCTGGTGCTGCGCCGCATCTACCGCGCGCCGGAGCTGTTCCAGCTGCTGGCGACCTTTGCCGTCGTGCTGGTGATCAAGGACATCGCGCTGTTCGCCTGGGGTGCTGAGGATCTGGTCGGGCCGCGGGCGCCTGGCCTTGGCATGGCGGTCGAGATTCTGGGCAAGCGCATCCCGGCCTACGACCTGGTGCTGATCGCCATCGGCCCCGTGGTGTTGGGGGCCATGTGGTTGCTGCTCACGCGCACACGCTGGGGTGCGCTGGTGCGGGCCGCCACCCAGGACCGCGAGATGGTGGGGGCGCTGGGCGTCGACCAGGCCAAGCTCTTCACCTCGGTGTTCTTCGTGGGCTCGGTGCTGGCCGGGCTGGGCGGGGCGCTGCAGATCCCGCGCGAGCCCGCCAACCTCGACCTCGACCTCGCCGTCATCGCTGATGCCTTCGTCATCACCGTGGTGGGCGGTCTGGGCAGCATCGGCGGCGCCTTCCTGGCGGCCATCATCATCGGCGTCGCCAAGGCCTTCTGCATCGGCATCGGCACCGTGACCTGGTTCGGCTTCGAGATCTCCTTCTCGAAGCTCACGCTCGTCGTCGAGTTCCTGATCATGGCGGTGGTGCTGGTGGCGCGGCCCTACGGGCTCCTCGGCAAGCCGCAGGCGGTGCAGCGCCTCGCGGTCGACCCGGCGCCGCCGCTTGCCGCGCCGTCGTGGAAGATCGCGCTGGTCTGGGTGGCGCTGCTGCTGGGGGTGCCGCTGGTTGTCGACCGCTATGTCGCCATCATGCTGACCGACATCGTCTGTTTCGCGCTGTTCGCGGTCAGCCTGCATTTCATCATGGGCCCGGCTGGCATGGTGTCGTTCGGCCACGCCGCCTATTTCGGCCTTGGCGCCTATGCCGCCGGCCTGCTGTTCAAGCGCGCCGGCCTGCCCATGGAGGCGGCGCTCTTGCTGGCACCGCTGTGCGCCGGCGCCTTCGCCGTCGTATACGGCTGGTTCTGCGTGCGGCTCTCGGGCGTCTATCTCGCCATGCTGACGCTCGCCTTCGCGCAGATCAGCTGGTCGATCGTCTTCCAGTGGGATTCCGTCACCGGCGGCAGCAACGGCGTCTTCGGCATCTGGCCGGCGGCCTGGCTCGCCGACAAGACCACTTACTACTACCTGGCGCTCGCCTGCTGCGGGACGGGCATCGCGCTGTTGTGGCGGGTGCTGTTCTCGCCCTTTGGCGCAGCACTCCGCGCCGGCCGCGATTCGCCGTTGCGGGCCGAGGCAATCGGTATCGACCTGCGCAGCTTCCAGTGGGCGGCGTTCGTGCTGGTGGGCGCGCTGGCGGGCCTGGCCGGCGCCGTCTACGCCTTCTCCAAGGGCAGCATCTCGCCCTCGACCATCTCCATCGGCCAGTCCACCGATGGCCTGATCATGGTGCTGCTGGGCGGCGTGGAGACTCTGACCGGTCCGGTGGTGGGGGCGGCGATCTACACCTGGCTACGCGACGCCGTCGCCCGCCACACCGAGTTCTGGCGTGCCGTCATGGGCGGCGTGATCCTGTTGATCGTGCTCCTGTTCCCGCAGGGACTGGTCGGTGGCCTGAAGGCGCTGTTCCTGCGCTGGCGGGAGCAGGGGGCATGAGCGGTGGTGGCATGAGCGACGCCGTTCTCCAGGTCGAAGGGCTGCACAAGGCCTTCGGCGGCGTCCAGGCGGTGGCCGATGTCTCATTCGCCATCACGGCGGGCGAGATGCTGGCGCTGATCGGGCCCAACGGCGCGGGCAAGAGCACCTGCTTCAACATGCTGAACGGCCAGCTCGTGCCCGATGCCGGCATCGTGCGGCTGGCCGGCCGCGACATCGTAGGCCTGCGTCCGCGCGCCGTCTGGCGTCTGGGCGTGGGCCGCACCTTCCAGATCACCGCCACCTTCGTCTCGCTCTCCGTACGCGAAAACGTCCAGATGGCACTTTACTCCCATGCCGGCCGGCTGCGTTCGCTGCTCCAGCGCTTCGGGGCCGCGTTCCGGTCCGAAGCCGATGCGCTGCTGGCCCAGGTCGGCATGCTCGACCAGGCTGATCGGCCCTGCGGCGTGCTGGCCTACGGTGACCTCAAGCGTGTCGAACTCGCCATGGCGCTCGCCAACGAGCCGCGGCTGCTGCTGATGGACGAGCCGACCGCCGGAATGGCACCCAAGGAACGCGTGGCGCTGATGGAGCTCACGGCAGGGTTGGCGCGCGCGCGCAACATCGCCGTCCTGTTCACCGAGCACGACATGGACGTCGTGTTTTCCCAGGCCGACCGGATCATCGTGCTCGACCGCGGCGAACTCATCGCCGGCGGTACGCCCTCGGAGGTTCGCGCCAACTCCAAGGTGCGTGCCGTCTACCTCGGGAGCACGCACTGATGCCCGCCGGGGTGCTCGAGGTGAAGAACCTTCACGCTTTCTACGGCCGCGCCCACATCCTGCACGGCGTGTCGCTCGACGCCCATGCGGGTGAGGTCGTGGCGCTGCTCGGCCGCAACGGGGCGGGCAAGTCGACGGCCCTGAAGGCGATCATGGGGCTGGTGCCGCCCGCCCAGGGCGAGGTGACCTTCGCCGGCCAGCGCATCGAGCGCCTGCCGCCCTACCGCATTGCGCGCCTCGGCCTGGGCTATGTGCCCGAGGAGCGCCGCATCTTCACCGAGCTTACGGTGATGGAGAACCTCGAGGTCGGGCGCCAAGCCGGCCGCGGCGGCGCGCCCGCCTGGACGGAGGAAAGACTCTTTGCCCTGTTCCCCAACCTCGCCGGCATGCGCGACAGGCCAGGCGGCCGCATGTCGGGCGGCGAGCAGCAGATGCTCACCATCGCCCGCACCCTGATGGGCAATCCGCGCTGCGTGCTGCTCGACGAGCCGTCGGAGGGCCTGGCTCCCATCATCGTCGAGCAGATGGCGCATTCGATCCGGACGCTGAAGGGCGAGGGGCTCTGCGTGCTGTTGTGCGAGCAGAACCTGCATTTCTCGCAGGCCGTCGCCGACCGCGCCTATATCATCGAAAAGGGCCAGATCCGCTTCGGCGGCACGATGTCCGAACTTGCCGCCGATGCCGGTCTTCGCGAACAGTACCTTTCCGTCTAGCAGGCTGTTGAAAAAGTCGGAGTTCGTACGATGACAAGAAACAAACGAATCGGCGAAGGCGCAATCTTGACTCGATCATGCGTCATGGCTGTCGTTGACGAATCGACGTTGCTCAGCGGCACCCTTCAAAAACCTATTTCAACAGCTTGCTAGGGTGCTTGGCGTCTCCATGGGATGGTCACTTGTCGCCCACGACGGCGTAGCCCTGAATTTCGATCTTGGCTTCGGGGTGGGCCAGCGCAGTGATGGTGATCAGGGCGCTGCCTGGGAAGTTGTCGCCGAAGACTTCGCGTCGGATCTCGGTCAGACGGTCACCGTAGCGGACGTCGGTGATGAACACCGTCATTTGCACCATGTCCGAGAGCTTACCGCCGGCAAGATTGAGCGTGCGGCCGAGCAGGCGGAACACCTGCTTTGCCTGGCCTTCGAAATCACCGGCCAGCGACTGCCCGGTATCGTCCGCCACAGCAATCTGCCCTGCCAGCCAAACGCTCTTGCCGCCTTGGGTCACGACCGCCAGGGAATATCCCCGCTGCTGCGGTCGCTCTCCCTTGATGTAGTCACGCGCAAAGGCATGGCCCGCCGGCATCGCCATCGCCGTCGCGAACGCCACGGCCGCCATCATCCTGTTCCTCACGGTCATCCTCCAGTGCTCGCTGCTCCGAATCGGGCAGCCATGAAAGCCAGCCTACCGCAGCGCGTTGGCGAGGGCGCTCACAAAGGCCTTGCGGAAAGGAGCGCGAACAGCTTTTTCTCTATCCACATGCAGCGGATCATTGCTCGGGGCGCGCCACTCTGTGGCGCTTCTTCTGCCTCCCCAACGAAGTTGGCGAGGTGGCGCCGTCATGCGGCCGATGGGCCAGAAGTTTGCCGCGCTCCCAGCAAAGACTCCAGCAACCATAAAGTCACCTGACCATGCCGCTGCGTTCCCTCACCGTCGGCATCGATGTCGGCGGCACTTTCACCGATCTGCTGGCGATCGATTCCGGCTCGGGCGCGGTCAAGCTCGCCAAGGTGCCGACGACGGTCGATAACCAGGCCATCGGCTTCATGGCGGCCCTGGCTTCGGCGGGCGCCGATCCGGCCACGCTGCAGGCTGTGGTCCATGGCACGACGACCACGACCAATGCGCTGCTGGAGCGCAAGATCGCCCGGGTCGGGCTGATCACCACGAAGGGCTTTCGCGACGTTCTGGAACTCGGCCGGCGTACCCGGCCGCAGCCCTATGGCCTGCGCGGCACGTTCCGGCCGATGATCGAGCGCGAACTGCGGCTCGAAGTGCTGGAACGCATGGACGCCGACGGCAAAGTGCTGGTGCCGCTCGACGAGGCTGCCGTGGCGGAAGCCACGAACAAGCTGCTGGCGCTGGGCTGCGAGGCGGTCGTGATCCATTTCCTGCACAGCTACATCAATGCGACTCACGAGCGCCGGGCAGCGGAGATCGTGCGCGGGCTTTGGCCCAACGCCTACGTGACGGCAGGCCACGCCATTCTTTCCGAGTACCGCGAATACGAGCGCGGCGTGACGGCGGCGGTGAATGCCTCGGTCCAGCCGGTGCTCGACCGCTATCTCACGCGGCTGCGCACCGAACTCTCGGCCAAGGGCTTCGACCGCGACCTGCTGGTGATGCAAGGCAACGGCGGTACGATCTCCTCCCAGCTCATCGCCCATGCCGCGGTCAACACCGTGATGTCGGGCCCGGCCTCGGGCGTGATGGCGGCGGCCTACACCGGCCGCGCTTCGGGTCATCCCAATCTCATCACCTACGACATGGGCGGTACCTCGACCGATGTCGGGCTGATCGAGAACGCCGTTCCGCAGGTCTCGGGCGAACTCGAACTCGAATACGCCCTGCCCATCCACGTGCCCATGGTCGACGTGCACACGATCGGCGCCGGCGGCGGCTCGATCGCCTCGGTCGATCCGGCCGGCATGCTGCGCGTCGGCCCGGAGAGCGCCGGCGCCCGGCCCGGCCCGATCTGCTACGGCCGCGGCGGGATCGAGCCCACCATCACCGACGCCAACCTGGTCCTGGGCCGGCTCAATCCCGACCGCCTGCTGGGTGTCGATCATCCGGTCACGCTCGACCATGTGCGCGGCCTGATGCGGGAGAAGGTCGGCGACCGACTCGGCCTTGATGCCGAAGCCGCCGCCGCCGCCGTCCTGCGCATCGCCAATGACCGCATGGCTGGCGCCATCCGTCTGGTATCGCTTTCGCGCGGCCACGACCCGCGCGACTTCGCGCTGTTCGCCTTCGGTGGCGCCGGCCCGTTGCACGCAACGGCGCTTGCCCGCGAACTCGCGATTCCGACCGTGCTGGTGCCGGCGCGGCCCGGCATCACCAACGCGCTGGGTTGCGTCGTAGCCGACCTGCGCCACGACTATGTGCGCACCGTGAACAAGCCGTTGTCGGCCATCGACGACGCCACGGTGGCGCGCATCTACGCCGAGCAGTCGGCCGAGGGCGAGGCCACGATCGGCCGCGAGTGCGTGCCGGTGCGCGAGCTGCGCCGCGTCCACACCGCCGACATGCAGTTCCAGGGCCAGAGCCACATCCTTTCGGTCGGCGTCGATCGCCCGGACATAGGCGTCGCGGGGCTACACAAGGCTTTTGCCGCGGCCTACTTCCGCCGCTTCGGCATTGAGCTGGCGGAAATCCCGCCGGTCCTCGTCAATCTCCATACCGCGGTGATCGGCGTGCGGCCCGAGATTTCGCTCGGCGCGCTCGCGGCCACGGAACGCGCACCGACGCTGAAGGCGGCCCAGCTGGGCGAGCGTCGCGTCTGGTTCACCGACGGTTGGCGCCAGACGCCGGTCTATGCGCGCGAGAGGCTGCCGCGCGATTCGGTGTTCGAGGGGCCGGCCGTTCTCGAACAGCTCGACTGCACCACCGTCGTCGAACCGGGCGACAAGGTCCGGCAGGACAAGCTCGGCAATTTGCTGATTTCCGTGTCATCCTGAGCGAAGCGAAGGATCCTTCGCCTTCTGTTCAGGATGACAAGACTGTGGGGGGGAACGACCATGAAGGTGACAGACGTCGTCTGCCACATCCTGCAATGCAAGGTCGACAAGCCGTTCGTGTCGGCGCGCGGCTGGGTCTACGGCACGCGCTCGACCTGCCTGGTCGAGATTTCCACGGACGAGGGCATCACCGGCTGGGGCGAATGCTACGGCCCCGCCGCTGTCGCCAAAACCTTCGTCGAGACGCAGTACAAGGCGCGCGTGGTCGGCCGCGATCCGTTCGACGTCGAGGCGATCTGGGAGGATCTCTACAACAGGATCAAGGACTACGGCACGACCGGCATGGCGATTTCGGCCATCTCCGGCATCGACATCGCGCTCTGGGACATCATGGGCCGCGCCGTAAACAAGCCCGTGCACAAGCTGATGGGCGGCGCCTACCGCAGCGAGGTCATTCCCTACGCCACCGGTCTCTACTTCATCGACATGAACCGGCTGGTGGAAGAGGCGGTGGAAGAGGCGCTGGAATTCAAGAATGACGGTTTTAGCGCCATCAAGATGAAGATCGGCCTCGGCGATCTCAAGCTCGATGCAAAACGCGTCGGTGCGGTGAGGAAAGCGATCGGCCCCGACGTGAAGCTGGCCGTGGACGCCAACCACTGCTTCTCCGTGCCCAACGCCATAAAGCTCGGTCGCATGCTGGAGGAGCACGACATTCTCTGGTTCGAGGAGCCGATCAGCCCCGAGGACCACGATGGCTACATCGAGGTGACGCGCGCGCTCGACATGGCGGTGGCCGGCGGCGAGAACGACTTTACCCGCTGGGGCTTTCGCGACGTGATTGCGAAGAAAGCGATGGACATCGTGCAGCCCGACCTCTGCGCCGCCGGCGGTTTCTCCGAATGCCGCAAGATCGCCACGCTCGCGAGCGCCTTCGGCGTCGAATGCGTGCCGCACGCCTGGGGCTCGGTCATCGGCCTCGCCGCCACGGTGCAGTTCCTCGCAGCCCTGCCGGACCAGCCGCCGGCCTTCCGGCCGATGCCGCCGATGCTGGAGTTCGAGCAGACGCCCAACCCGCTGCGCGACACGCTGGCCAAGGAGCCGATCGAACAGAAGCAGGGCATCGTCAGGGTCCCGAGCGGCCCCGGCCTCGGCATCGAGATCGATCGCGAGATCCTGAATAAGTACAAGGTGGCCTGATACCATGAAGATCGTCGACGTAAAGGCCTACCCGACAAGCTACCGCGTGCCGAAGGAGCTGCAGGTCTCGCTCGGCATCGGCACCATGACCAAGCGCGACTGCGTTGTGGTGAAGGTCACGACCGAAGACGGCATCGTCGGTTGGGGCGAGAGCCATCATGCCCGCTCGCCGGGCAGCATCGGCCATCTGATCAACACCACGCTGAAGGGCTTCGTCGTCGGCATGGACGCCACCGACACGGTGGGCATCTGGTCCAGGATCTACAAGTTCCAGCTCGGCAGCCACGGCATGGGCGCCGCCACGGCGATGGCCATGAGCGGCCTCGACCAGGCGCTGTGGGACATCAAGGGCAAGGCCGTGGGTTGGCCGCTCTACAAGCTGCTGGGCGGCAGCAACAGGCCGGTCCCGGCCTACGCCGGCGGCATTTCGCTCGGATACCAGGAGCCGAAGTCGCTCGTTGCCGAGGCCGAGCCCATGATCGAGGCGGGCTACAAGGCGCTGAAGCTGCGCATCGGCGACACGGCCGCGAACGACATCGCGCGCATGACCGCGATCCGCAAGCGCTTCCCGGATGTCGCCATCCTGACCGACGCCAATACCGGCTACACCGTCGCCGACGCGCGCCGCGTCATGCCGGCGATGGACGCGCTCGATATCGGCTGGCTGGAGGAGCCGTTCCCGGCACACGACCACCGCTCATACGCCCTGGCAAGAAGCTTAGGGCGAACGCCGCTGGCGGCCGGCGAGAACCACTACACCCGCTTCGAATTTCACAGGCTGATCGAGGACGGCAACATCACCATCCTGCAACCTGACCTCTCCAAGAGCGGCGGCATCACCGAGGTACAGCGCATCGCCGCCGCCGCCTCGATGTGGAAACTGCCGATCCATCCGCACAGTTCCATGACCGGCCTCAACCATGCCGTTTCGATCCACTTCCTGGCTTCGATCGACAACGGCGGCTACTTCGAGGCCGATCTTTCCGTGGCCAACAAGTTCCGCGACGAGCTGGGCAGCGCGCCGTGGCAGATTGGCAAGGACGGCTGCGTCCGCCCGCTCGACAAGCCGGGCATCGGCGTCGAGATCGACGAGAAGTTTTTGATCGCCCACCCGGTGATCGAGGGGCCGGGGTACGTGTAGGGGCCCCACGATCGCTCTTTCACGATCTTCCAGACTGCGGGCTACCCCGACGCGATCAGATCCGACGCCTTCTCCGCGATCACATTGGTCGCGGCGTAGGTGTTGCCCGACACCATGGTCGGCATGCAGGAAGCGTCGGCGACGCGCAGGCCCTGCAGTCCGAGGACGCGCATGCTCAGCGGGTCGACCACGGCCATGGGATCGGTGCCGAGCTTGCACGTGCCGACCGGATGGTAGGTCGTCGAGCCGGTGGCGCGGGCATGCGCCATCCACTGCGCGTCTGTCTGCACGTCTGGGCCGGGGAAATTCTCGCGGATGACGTAGCCGGCGAGCGGTGGCGTCGCGAGCAGCTTGCGCAGGTATTTCATTGCCGCCAGCAACGCGTCGCGGTCGATCTGGTCGGCGAGATAATTGGGCTGGATCTCGGGCTTGGCCGCGGGATCGGCGCTCAGCGCCTTCACGTGGCCGGTGCTCTCCGGCCGGAGCTGCGCGGCGCCCAGTGTCATGCCGGGCACGGTGTCGAGTTCGGTGGTGCCGTAGCGGCCGCCGCCATAGCTCGCCGGCGCGAAGTAGAGCTGCATGTCCGGCGTCTCCAGCCCGGGCCGCGTCTTGAAGTAGGCGCCGGCATGGCTCGGCGCGGCGGTCAGCAGGCCCTTGCGGGTGATGGCGTAGCGCAGGACCTCGCCCACCAGCCGGAGGCCGCGGCTCTTCTCGTTGAGCGAGCCGGCGCCCTTCACCAGCGCCGAGACGCGCACGGCGTAGTGGTCGCGCAGGTTGCGGCCGACGCCGGGCAGCGCATGCTTCACCGCCACGCCGATCGCGGCAAGGTCGTCGGGGTTGCCGATGCCCGAGATCTGCAGGAGCTGCGGCGTGTTGATGGCGCCGCCCGCGAGGATGACGTCGCGTCGGGCGTGGACCTGCCGCGTCTGTCCATCCTGGCGGTAGGTGATGCCGGTGGCGCGCCTGGCTTCGAGGTCGATCCGTTCGACCAGCGCCCGCGTGATCACCCGCATATTTCCGCGCGCCGTCGCTGGCTTCAGGTAGGCATCGACCGGACTCCAGCGCCGGCCGCCCCGCATCATGTTCTGGTAGAGGAACGTGCCTTCCTGGTCGCCGCTGTTGTAGTCGGGCGTGCGCTTGAGGCCGAGCGTCTCGTTGGCCGACATGAAGCCGTCGGAGAGGACATGCGGATCGCGCTGGTCCTCGATGACCAGCGGCCCCGAGCGGCCGCGCACCTCGTCGCTGCCGCCGACGCGTGTCTCGGCGCGCTTGAAGTAAGGCAGCACGTCGCTCCACGACCAGCCGCGGCAGCCGAGCTGCGCCCACATGTCGTAGTCGGCCGCCTGGCCGCGCACATAGAGATGACCGTTGATCGAACCCGATCCGCCGAGAACCTTGCCCCTCGGGAACTTGATCTTGCGCCCGTCGATATGCGGCCCCGGCGCCGTCTCGTAACCCCAGTTGAGGCGTTCGTTGTAGACCGTCTTGTTGAAGCCGGCTGGTACCTTGATCCAGATGTGGTTGTCGTTGCCGCCGGCCTCGATCACCGCGACGCTGTTCTTGCCGGACTCCGAGAGGCGATTGGCCAGCACGCACCCCGCTGCGCCCGCACCGACGATGACGTAATCGAACTCTTCCATTTCATTCCTCCCGTACGACATCCTACGCTACAGCTCTTACCTATGCATTTAGGCCCTCTCCGCCCGCGTCATACGCGGGGGGGAGGGGACCCGCGCATAGCGCGGGAAGGGAGAGGTGGGTCGGATGGCCGAGCACCAGACGGAGAGTCAGTCCGTAAAGTCGATACTTCTGAGGGCCATCGTTGCTAGGAGACTATCGTCGCTTTGAAAGAGCGAGAAAGCGTTGAGATTGTAGGCGTCTAGCTTCTGCAGCACTGGGATGCGCTCACTCGCGGGTAACGTGAACTTCCAAAGTAGATCCTGTTGTCGATGGCCGCGAGCGAACACTTCTTCATGGTCCGCGATGACCCTTCCCTTGTCTTCGAATCGATAGCAAGCGCTGTATTGGCACTGTTGCAAAACATGCCGTGCATGCGTCGTCACGGTTTCTCCAAAGGTGTCAATCTCGGCTTTGCTTCGCATGCCTTCCCTGCCGCTACCGGTCTCCGATAGAAATGCATAGATGGCGCGTCGTTGTCTGCCTGTCGGGGCAAACGCGAAGTATGCTGCCACGTAGGGCGATAGCGACCAATCGAGCAGCGGTGAGGGGAAGCCATGGTGGCGCAAGTAGATTAAGTATGGATATGCAGGTGGCGGGGAAAATGGATTTTTGCCTTGGCAGAAACCCTCGAAGTCATCATCAAAAGGGGATTGCCAGTGCTTGCCTGTCAAAGACTCAACTGGGTGACGGGCGAGGGCCGCTAAGCGCAAATAATCTCGCCAAGTGTTCACCTTCGAAGTATGCCGCTCAAGTGTCGTGTGTAGTTTCCAGCGCGCATTCGAATGGCCACGGAACAGAAGTCTCGGGACGTAGCTGTCACTAAAGTCGTGCTTCATTGCGGTGCGTTCGGCTGTCAATTTTGCCAACTGACGCTCAAACGCGGCCCAGCTTCTAAGTGCTATGGTTTGCGCCATCCAGCGACCTCTCCCCGTGCCAATGTAGGTCGCTAACAGTCAGGAGTCGAACAAGCCGAATTGAGTGCGTCCTGAACGGCCCATGACCCACCTCTCCCTCCCCGCGCGATGACGCGGGCGGAGAGGGCGTCTGACGCATGACGTGATGCGCTTAGGCGGCGACCACCAGGGTCGACGCCAATTGGCGCACTGACTTCACCATCGCCATGGCGACCAGCTTGCCGGTCTTTCTGTTTTCTTCGCTGACGGCCACGTCCTCCATGAAGGTGAAGCGGCCGAAGGCGCCCTTGGCCTCCAGCTCGACGATGTGTGTGGTGATGGTTGGATCGGCCACGATCACGACGCGGGTCTTGTCGAGGCCGAGGCCCGCGATCGCGGCGGCGGCGGAAATGTTGACGTTCTGCGGATAGAGTTTCGCGCCCTCGCGCACCGGGCCGTCGAATACGACCTTGGGTTCCTTGAGGGCGTCGAGATCGACCAGCGTCTCGGCCACCGTGCCCTTCCAGGCCGAGGGGTCCTTCCGCACCGTGATCGTGACGCTCTCCAGCCCACCGACCACGGCGCTGCTCAGGATGTCGAGGGCGCCGATGCCTGCCGAAGGCAGGATCAGCCGCACGCCGCTTGCCTTCGCCGCCGCCAGCAGGCGCTCGAACAGGGCGGTGTCGGTGAAGGCGCCGACGGACGTCACCAGAAGATCCGCGCCGCTCTCCAGCACGCGGTGGCCATGGCTGCGCACGGCCTCGTGGCCGGCACACTCGGCGACGGCGTCGAATTCATGGGCGAAGAAGCGTTCCGGGTCGTGCGTCAGCTTGCCGTCGTGGCGCGGCCGCTTCACCAGGACGGAGACCAGCTCGATGTCTTCCAGGCCCGCCGCCTCGACATGTTTTCCGATGGCGCCGTAGCCGATCATGCCCAATCGAACGGTCACTGGAGCCGGCTCTCCACCCAGCGTGCCCAGGCGATGAGCTGGTCGTCTCTGCCATGCTTGCCGATGAGCTGCACCGAGAGCGGCAGCCCGAAAGGACCGGTGTTGAAGGGGAGCGCAATGCAGGGCGTGCCCAGCAGCGTCCAGAAGCGATTGAACAGCGGATCGCCGGTGTTGCCGAGGCCGGCTGGCGCCTCGCCCTTGGCCGAAGGCGCCAGCAGCAGGTCGAATTTCTCCCAGGCATCGTCGAGCTGGCCGACCGCCACCCGCTTGCGCTTCCTGGCATCGGCATATTGGCGGCGGTTCACGGCATCGCCGTCGACCATCACGGCTTTCATGATCGGCGAGAAGAGGTGGGAGAAGCGCTCGCGCTCCTTCGCATAGGACTGCGTCGCCTCCTTGGTCATGATGCGGTTCTGCGCCTGCACCAGTCCGCTCCACGACTCGGGCGCCATCCACTCGCGCACGCGCGCGCCCGCTGCGCGCAGGGTGCGCGCCGCTTCCAGCATGTTCTTCCTGTTGTAGGGCTCGGCCATGTCCCACCACGGCGTGCGGACGAAGCCGATGCGTGGCGCGGCCTTCGGTGGATCTGCCGGCGCGTGGCCGTAGGCGGCGCGGATGAGCGCGAGGTCGTTCGCCTCGCGGGTGAAAAAGCCCAAGGTGTCGAGGCTCTTCGCGTAGGCCTTCACGCCCGACATGTCGGCCCAGCCGTAGGTGCCCTTGTAGGCCACCACGCCGTTGAAAGCGCCAGGCCGGATCACCGATCCCGCGGTTTGCGTGCCGTAGCCCACCGGCGCCATGAAGTCGGCAACGGCGGCGGCGGAGCCCGACGAGGAGCCGGCGGGCGTGTGGCGGACGTTGTGGGGATTGTGCGTCTTGCCGGCATGGCCGCCGGCGAATTCGGTCGTCACCGACTTGCCGAGCACGATGGCGCCCGCCTTCACGAGCTGGCTCACGCAGGCCGCGTCCTTGCCCACGACATGGTCGCGGTAGATCGGCGAGCCGCAGGTGGTCGGCATCACCTTCGTCGAGATGATGTCCTTCACCGCGAGCGGGATGCCGTGCAATGGCCCGACGGGGCGTGCTCGCCTGTCGAGCATGTCGGCCCGCTTGCGCGCGCCCTCCGGGTCGAGAGCCTCCCAGGCGTGGACCTGGCCCTCGCGATGTTCGATGCGGTCGAGGCAAGCCTCGACGAGGTCGCGTGCCTTCAGCCGCTTGTCGGCCATGCGTCGCACGGCTTCGCTGGCCGGCAGCCTGTTCGGCGATTTCGCCATGCGTTTCCCCCTCTTGCGTGACTGGTGCGCTCGGTTCGGCGCATGATGGCCGAGCACAGCATAGAAAGGTAGCCCATGCTCGACGATCCGCCCCTGCTGACGATCAAGGCCGGCTTCCAGCGGCCCGATCCCGCCAAGGTGGCGGCGCTCGAGGGCGCGCAGACCTCGCATCTCGTCGATGCCATGGATGGTCGCGGCGCGCTCGACTGGACCGTCAAGCCCTGTGATCCGGACAACGCGGCGTTCGTCGGCGTCGCCGTTACCTGCCACGCCTATCCGGCCGACAACCTCGCCCTGTTCGGCGCCATGGAGATCGCCCAGCCGGGCGACGTCATCATGTGTGCCAACGATTCGTACCGCTTGACGGCGCTGGTCGGCGACCTGGTGGCCGGCATGATGAAGAACGCCGGGTTGAGCGCGCTGGTCACCGACGGGCTGGCGCGCGACCGCGCCGGGATCGTGGCGGCCGGCCTGCCGCTGTTCTGCGCCGGCATCGTGCCCAACTCGCCGGCCAAGAACGGGCCGGGCAGCGTCGGCCTGCCGGTCACGGTCGGCGGCGTGCCGGTCCGTTCCGGCGACGTCATTGTGGGTGATGCCGATGGCGTCGTCGTCGTGCCGCAGGCGATCCTCGACGCCACGATCGAGCGGTTGGGCGAGGTACGCGCCGCCGAGGCGAAGGCCGAGGCGGCCGTCAAGGGCGGTGCTAGGATGACGTCGGGCGCGACGGCCCTGCTCAAATCGCCGCGCGTGCTCAGGCTATAGGAGGCCGCCATGCCGCAGGGTCAGCCGTTCAAGGTCCAGAAGCTCGGTCACGCGGTCGTCTATGTCGCCGACCTCGAACAGTCGAAGCGCTTCTACACCGAGGTGCTCGGCTTCAAGGTATCGGATGTCTATCCGCCGAACATGATGCCGGGCGGCATGGTGTTCCTGCGCTGCAACGGCGATCATCATTGCCTCGCCTTGGTCGGTGGACGCGGCACGGGCGGCGAAGGACCGAAGAGCCTGCATCATCTTGCCTTCGAGCTGGCGACGCTCGAGGACGTGTTCCGTGCCCGCGATCACCTGAAAGCGCACGGCGCAAAAATCGTCTACGAGGGCCGCCGTCGTGCCGGCTGCCAGGTCTCGGTCGAGTTCCTCGACCCCGACGGCCATCACCTCGAACTCTATTGGGGCGTCGACCAGATCGGCTCCGATGATCGTGCGCGGCCCTGGGAGGAGTGGCGCCAGACGGCGAGCCTGGAAGACGCCGTGCGCGTGGCGCCGCCGGGCCAGGATACGACACTGCATGACACGGCGCTCAGGGCGCGGCTCGAGGCGGGCACCGACCGGCCATGAGGCGCCCGGCTGGCGGTGAAGGCGGTGGACATTCGTCTCGAATTGATGCCTTTCCTCATGCGGCATCAAAAGACCGGTTGAGGATGCGAATAGCATCCTCGGCGGCGAATAGTCGGTTGCGCTTGTAGCCAATACCTTCGGCGAGAACGCGAATCTCAACGAGTTGGGAATGGCGCTCGAAGCGACAGGAAAAGAAGCGCCGAGGAATTGCTGTAACCTTCCGGCGGTCACGATCGGATATCGTTAGTCAGGTTTACCGATCTGCCTCGCGTTCAGTGAGGAAGGCCAGCTGTCCAACGCCTGCCACATCAAAAATTCATCGAATTGTTGCGGGCGTTGTCACATTTCTCTCATCGCCAAGTGGTACGTACCACTGAGTTCGGCAGGCAGATTTCGACAGAATCGTCGAACCATCTCCCGACCGAGCCGGTGGAGGAGCGCTCGATGGCCACTTTCCTTACGCGTCGCGCCGTATCGGCCGGCCTCGCTGTCGCGGTCGCCATGCCCGCTCCGCTGCGCGCTGCCGATCGTGGCAGGTTACGCATCGGTATGCCCAGTTACCCGGCGACCCTCGATCCCATCACCATCTACCTCACGCCCGGCCTGCGCACGTTGTCCAATGTCTTCGAGCCGCTGATCGATTTCGACTTCCGCCAGAACTATGCGCTGCGGCCGGCACTTGCCGAAAGCTGGCAGCGCCTGGATCCGCATCGGGTTCGGTTCCGTCTGCGCCCCGATGTCCGCTTCCACGATGGCGGAACGATGACCGCGGCTGATGTCGTCTTCAGTCTGGCGCCGGCCCGCCGCGAGGGTGTACCGGCCGCGTACGGTTCAATAGCAGCACCGTTCCAAGGCTCGATCTCCGAAGTCATTGCGGCCAGCGATCGCGACGTCGACGTCGTTACAGCCTATCCGGATCCGGTGCTCGAGCAGAAGCTTGCCGCCTGGTCGTGCCAGATAGTGTCCCGCTCGGCGTTCGAGGCCGCAGGCGGCTGGCCAAACTGGCTGCGCCGCCCGATCGGCACAGGGCCCTATCGGATCACCGACACTCAGTTGGACACGCGCCTGCTCCTGACCGCTTACGATGCTTATTGGGGCGGTCGGCCAGGCTGGTCCGAGATCGAGTTCCGCTCGATTAACCAGCTGTCGTCGCGCATCGCGTCGCTTCAGGCCGGTGGCCTCGATCTGATCACCGACGTGACGCCCGACCATTTTCAGGCTCTCGCTACGGGTGACCTGGAAGTCGTTGGAGGCGAACTGCCGCAGTACCGAATCGTTGGCTTCGACAGCGGATGGGGGCCGTTGCGCGATGCGCGTCTGCGTCGCGCGCTGTCGCTTGCAGTGGATCGTGACGCCATAACAGGCGGTCTTTGGGGTGGCCGGGTGGGTGTGCCCCGAGGGCCGCAGGTTCCGGCCTATGGCGACACCTACCTAGAGGACATCCCCCGTCCCGGCTTCGATCTGGCCGAGGCGCGGCGCCTTGTGCGCGACAGCGGCTATGCGGGAGAGGTCATTCCATATCGAATCCAGCCGGCGTACTACCCAAATCAGCTACTCACTGCGCAGGTCTTGGTGGAGCAATGGCGTGCCGCGGGCATCCGGGTGGAGCTGGCGGTGATGGAGAATTTTTCCCAGATCTTGGCCCGTCCGATCCATGCGATCTTTGACTATTCTATCTCCATGGCCTGGCCGGACATTACCGGAATGCTGTGGAGACTGTGGGGCAAGAAGGCGATATTCCAGAGCAAATTCCAGGTGTGGTCGAACGCCGAGTTCAACCGGCTGGGCGAGCAGATGGAACGAAGCTTCGACGTAGCGGAGCGCCGACAGCTGCACCGCCGGATCCTGGAAATCGCCACCCACGACGATCCGCCTTTTCTCATCTTGCATAGCAACGGTGCTTTCTTTGGGCGTCGACGCGGCGTCGCCTGGACGCCGCCCAACACGTTGCTGATGGAGTTCGGGCCGCGGTCGAAGAGCTGAGGCGTTGCACAGGGACAGGAGACATCGATGACGAAAATGCTTATGGAACCGGTGCGCGACGGCAGTGCGTGGACAGTGGAAGACCTGCGCCGCGATGCAAGTTGGATGTACACGCTGACACCGGCGGAAGTCGACGAACTCGATCAAGCGCTGAATTGCGTACGTCGGCTCGGTATCACGATGACGGATATGACGCGCCGGAACTTTCCCCTGCCGCAATTCGGCCAGTTCCTGGCGGCGGTGCCTGATACGATCGAGAATGGTAGAGGCTTTGTCGTACTCCGTGGCATTCCGGTCGAGCGCTACAATGAAGAAGAGGTCGCTCTGCTGTTCTACGGGATCGGGACTCACCTCGGCCCGGCAATCTCGCAAAACGCGCGCGGTGACGTGCTCACCAAGGTGACGGATCGCAGGGTCGGCAAATGGGGCGAGCCGACCGTGCGCGGCTACCAAACTCGCGACTGGCTCAGCTTTCACACGGACAATGCCGATGCGGTGGCCCTGCTGGTTGTACGGCAGGCAAAACAAGGCGGCACGAGTCTCCTGACAAGCGCCACAAGTGTCTACAACCAAATCCTTGCACATCACCCGGAGCATCTCGAGCGCCTGTATCGCGGCTATGTCTACCATCTCCGCGGCGAGGGACGTCCGGAACTGAACAATCAGACGGACCATCCAATCCCGATCTTCAGTTACCATGCGGGGAAGTTGAGCTGCCGATACGTTCGTGCGTCGATCGAACTCGGTGCCGAAGTCTCCGGCCGGCCATTGACGTCGGACGACGTGACGCTCTTGGACTTGATCGATCGTCTGGCGGTTTGCGAAGACCTTTGCCTGCGCGAAGACTTTGCCCCGGGCGACATCCAGATCGTAAGCAACCATTCGCTCCTTCATGCTCGAACGCACTTCGAGGATTTCGAGGAAGCCGCACGGAAGCGCCTCCTGCTGCGGCTCTGGGTAAATCTGGAAAATGGACGGCCGCTTGCCGACGACTTTGCCGATCGGTTTGGCCCAGGCACGGGAAGGCTCGGAATTCCCGCGTTCGCCGACGCGTCGAACCTAGTGCCGCCGGGTTGAAGGGCATCCCGGAATTGGACAGACTGCCAGAAATGATTCACCGCCATCGCGCTTTCGCGACGTCCGTCATCCGTCTGTATGTCGGGGCACGACTGCTCCATTTCGGAGAAGATCGTGCCTCCACCGGTGAGTGGTACTGATGGCAGCATCGGAAGGCGTGCGCCCATCGCCTCGACTGTGGCAGGACGTCAAGCGTGCCTTGGAGGCAATGATCGGCGCCAGCTTGCGCGATAAGGCGGCACGGTTGCCCAACGAACGGGCGCTGGCCGAGCAATTGGGGGTGCATCGCCATACTGTGCGCCGTGCCATGGCCGAATTGGAGACCGAAGGGCTGGTCTGCGTCGAGCAGGGGCGCGGCACCTTCATCCAAAGCGAGATGGTGCAGTACCGGCTAGGACGACGCACGCGCTTTGCAGAGAACTTGGCCAGTATCGGCCTCGAACCGCAGGCGAAGTTGCTCGATCACCGCCGTATTGCCGCAGACGCCAACACAGCCGCCGCGCTGAGGCTGCGGCGCGGGACAGAGGTAAACCGGCTCGTGACCCTGCGCGGGGCGAAGGGAGCGCCGTTGAGTTATTCCGATCACTACCTGCCGGCAGGCCGCTTCGACGGGGCGGTTGCGGTCTTCACGCGGACCCGGTCCATCAGTGCCGTCCTTCTGGCCGGCGGGGTGGCGGACTATAGGCGCGTCCAGACCCGCATCGCGTCGCGATTGCCCATAGACGAGGAGGCGCAGCTGCTCAAGCAGCCCGCGGGCCAACCAGTACTCATCATCGCCAGCATCAGCCACGACGCTCAAGATCGCGCCGTGCTCTACTCCGTCAGCCGCCTATCGGCAATGCGGATGGAGCTACTTGTCGACCATATCTGAGAATGAGGGCGAGCCGGTGCTCAGAATGCTGACGATACGAAGCAGATGATTGTCGAGACAGTCTTCAGCGACGCGCGCATCGTTACACCGGATGCCGTCATTGCCGGTGCGGTGGTCGTACGCGACGGGCGGATTGTGGAGATCGCCGACGCTTCGGTGCAGGGCGGCGAACGGATGGATGGCGATTATCTTCTCCCCGGGCTCATCGAGCTGCATGCCGGCAACCTTGAGCGTTATCTGTGCCCCCGCCCGGGTGTGAGTTGGGGAAGCCTGTCGGCTCTGCTGGCGCACGATGCGCAGGTCGCTACGTCCGGCATCACAACGGCGTTTGACGCGGTGGGTATAGCCACGCTGTGCCTTGAGGACGATACTCGCCTCGCCGCTCTCGACGAGATGTTCGTGATTGCGAGAAAGGCACGGGACAGCGGCATCTTACGCGCCGATCATCTATTTCATTTGCGCTGCGAGATCGGCCACCCGGCAGTGCTCGCTCGTGTAGAGCGCGTCATAGACGATCCACACATACGGTTAGTATCAGTGATGGACCACACGCCTGGACAGCGTCAATTCATTCGCGAGGACAAGTTTCGCGAGTACTACAGGGGCATGCTTGGGTTCAATGACTTTGAGTTCGATGCCTGTATTGCCACATTAAGGGAACGTCACGAAGTTCTGGCGCCGGCGAACCGCGGTGGCGTGGTCACAATGTGCAGGTCTCGTGGTATCGCAATGGCCAGCCACGATGACGGTACTGCGGAGCAGGTCGCGGAGGCGATCAAGGACGGCATGGTGGTGGCCGAGTTCCCGACGACTGTCGAAGCGGCACTGCTATCACGCCAGGGTGGAATGAAAGTGGAAATGGGTGCGCCGAACCTGGTCCGCGGCGGCTCGCACTCAGGCAATGTGTCGGCGCGCGCGGTGGCCGCGGCCGGTCTACTCGACATCGTGTCATCAGACTATGTGCCATTTAGTCTTATCGAGTCGTTGTTCAAGATTGCGGCTGATTTCGATGAGGTAAATCTCGCGGCTGCGGTACGGATGGCGTCGTGGACGCCGGCGGAGACGATTGGTCTGGACGACCGCGGTGCAATCCTGGTTGGGCGGCGCGCTGACCTAGTACGCGTTGCGGTCGTCGGTGGCCAGCCGATCGTGCGTAGCGTCTGGCGTGAGGGGCGAAGAGTGGCCTGAGATGTATTGCCGATGAACTAGGTCGGACAAACGCGGGATCGTCGTGTCGCGTGGTCACGAAGGCCTGTCTGTATATGCCCGAGACCGGAAGGTGGGTGCCGAGATGGCGCGGATAGTCGTTGTGGGGACCGTCGGTCTCGATCGCGTCTGGAAGCTCGACCGTCCGCTTCGGGCGGGCGGGAGACACGCCTGTGAAGGTGTAATGACCCGGCTTGGCGGTGGCGGTTTCAATACCGGTGACGTGCTAGTTGGCCTCGGACATGAAGTTACTCTTGTCACGAATCTTGCAGACGACGAGGCAGGGAGGTGGTGCCGCGCCACCCTCGACGAGCGCGGCTTCGACACCCGCTTTGTCGGCATGGCGCCGGGATCGACGGTGGTGACGGAAATCCTTGTCGAACCAGCCGGGGAGCGCACAATTCTGCGGCGCGCCGGCCCACGTCCACTAGATGGCTTGATGCTGCCATCGATCGATGCTGATGGCGCCTATTTTAATGTCCGTCGCCTGAATCCCGCCGCCGCCGTTCCATTGACGCGGTTCCCCAGGATTGTCTCCCAGATTCCCATGGAACTCGGGGAAGTGCGGCCTGCGGATGTTCTCATAGCATCGCGCTCGGACGTACCTGAGAGCGCGGCCGCCGTGCTTTGGCGTGATGGCGTTGCGATCTCCGGGAGTCGTCTCGAAACGATTGTACTTACAAATGGGCCCTACCCCGTGACCGTCATAGAGCGAGACCGCGCTGTCCATGTGGCGGCTATGCCAGTCATTTCGGCCGGCGACACGACAGGCGCCGGCGATTTCTTCGCTGCTGGCTACATGGATGCCGCGCTGGCAGGCTGGGAATCGTCCGAGGCGGCGCGCATCGGCTGCGTTGTCGCGGCGCGCCGCCTAGGCGCTAGGCAGGACTCAATAACGGCACGGGGCCTAGGTGTTTAGCAGAGGTCGCTCTGTCGCCACTAGATCCCCCAATTGTTTGGCGTGCTCATGAAAATGAAGGGTTACTAGCGAAGTAGCTCGACGACTTGGCACACAGCCAATTTAGAGGTTCCATGGTCGCTGACCGGAGAATCATCTGGTGGGAGACGAGGCATCGCGTCGCACATACCGCCAAGATATGAGCCGGAGCGCCTCCAGAGGACGAGACGGTCCAGCGCAGAAAACTAATCATCTACGAACCAGAAGATCTTGAGATAACTGGTCGGGACATCAAATAATTTTGCCATACGCTGGGCTATTTGTCGGGGTACTTGTCAGCCAACGACGCTGCTTGGCGCGTAACACGATGCCCCTAACTATGCGCTCAACTTCGAATTGCGAGAGTGTGATCCCGGATGCGGAGTGGCCAGATAGGAACTCCTCTAACTCCGAAGAAGCAATCTCCACGAGAACGGAGACGGGCGGCACGCCGGGCTTCGTGAAGGTGGTCGGGCTTTCGGTGCTTGCCTTTCCCGACTATTTCGACAGCGGCATGTTCAAGAGCCTGGGCAACATCCTGTCCAATCCGTCGGTCGGGTCGCTGTTCATCGACATGGGCGAGAAGCCGCGCCGGGTCAGGGTCAACGGCGAGGCTGCGGTGAGCAGCGACGCTCCGCTGATGAAGACTTTGCCCAGTGCGCAACTCTTGGTGCGCGTGAAGGCCCGGGCCATCTTCCCGAATTGTCGGCGCTACATCGTGACGCCCGAAGCGGCCGAGCCGTCGGAATGCGCGCCGCGCGCCGGCTACGAGCCGCCGGAGCCCGCCTGGAAAGGCTTTGACGATTTCAGGGGCTACATCCATCCGCGGCAGAAAACGTCCGATGGAGAATGACGGCAGGAGCAGGCGTTCCGCAATCAGCGGCGGCGGCTGAAGAACTCGATCAGCGGCGTATTGTAGGCATCCTGCCAAAGATGGTTCGCCAGGCCGCGCGCGCCTCCACTGAGCCGCACCGCCGGCTCCTCCGCGAAACCGTGGCGGAGTAGTTGCGTTTGTAGTTTCTCGGTGCAGGAAACGTCGAGAATGCCGTCGTCCGCGTGATGGAACAGCCGGAACGTCGTCTTGGCTCGTCCGCTGCCGCGGTCCCACGGCCTTTCCCCGGGATAGGCGGCGGCGCGGCAGGCGCCGGGCTGCGAGACGATCTGCCGGGTTTCGTTGTCGTAGCCCACGCCATGTACGTCGGTGCGGCGGGTCATGCCCTTCTCGCAGACGCGATGCCAACCGTAGGGATCGCCGGCGGACACCGCCGCGAAAGCGGTGAAGCGATCGTCGAAATGCGTGGCGGCGCGTACCGTCATGAAGCCGCCGGACGAGATGCCGGCAATGAACAGTGCGGGGTTTGCACCGGCCGGCCGAACTGACGGGATCAGTTGCGCGGCCACGCGGTCGATGAAAGGAAGGTCGAGATTGGGCCTGGTGCGCACTTCGTCGTCCCAGACTTTGCCGCACGGCCGATTTTCATTGTCGCGCGGCCGGTCCGACGAATCGAGCAGGAACACCGCAAACCCGCTGTTCAGCGCCAGGCGCGTGAAGGCGACCTGAGGTTCGAGGAAGCCGACGTTCGCGACACAGAACTGGAAATGCCGGCCGCCGCCGCCATGCAGCACCGCAATAGCGCCGCGAGTCCACGACCCGCTCGGCTCCCGCCACAGCACGCGGCGGTTCAGATCAGCCGCGACGACGGTGGCGGCCCGCCAGCCGCGCTCGACGCATTGGCGTTCCTGCGGCGAGAGTTCCTGCGCCACGACCGGTCCGGCCATGGCGAAATGCAGTGCCATGACCACCCGAACCAACACTCGCGCCGGCCGTTTCGCCATCATGGATGCCGGTATGTCCGGCATTGTGCCGGCAATCAAGCTCCGTTCAGACCTGGCGGGAAATGGTCAATTTCTAGGGCGTCGGTTCCGCCGGTTTGGCCACCGGCGCCGGCGTCTGGCCCAGCATGCCCTTGATCTTCTCGCGCGCCCGCTGCAGGGCGACGTAGAGGCCGGGGATGACGAAGATGCCGAGGCAGGAGGCCGCGATCATGCCGCCGAACACCGCGGTGCCGACGGCGCGCTGGGTGGCGGCCCCCGCGCCCGAGGCGATCACCAGCGGCACGAGACCGAGGATGAAGGCGAACGACGTCATCATGACGGCGCGGAAGCGCAGGCCCGCGGCGGTGGTCGCCGCCGTCACGACATCGCTGCCCTTGGCCCGCTCGGCCATGGCGAACTCGATGATCAGGATGGCGTTCTTCGCGGCGAGCGCGATCAGCACCACGATGCCGATCTGGGCGTAGATGTTGTTGTCGAGGCCGGCCAGGAACAACGCCGTCACCGCCCCGAACAGGCCGACAGTCACCGACAGGAGGGCGGCGACCGGGATGGCGGTGCTCTCGTAGAGGCCGACCAGGAAGAGGTAGGCGAAGACCACGGCGAGACCCAGGATGAAACCGGTCTGGCCCGAGGCGGCCTTCTCCTGCAGCGCCGTGCCTGTCCATTCGTAGCCGTAGCCGGCGGGCAGGGTCGTCTTGGCGAGCTTCTCCATGGCGGCGATCGCGTCGCCCGAGGAGTAGCCCGCTGCCGGGGCGCCGTTCACCACGACGGAGCGCAGGTTGTTGTAGCGCACGATCGAACTCGGTGCGGTCACCAGCTCGATGTTGGCGACGGCCTGCAGCGGCACCAGCTCGCCGCTCGACGAGCGGACGCGTACGCGGAAGACGTCGTTGATCTTGCTGCGGTCGGCGGCATCGGCCTGCACTTTCACCTGCCATGTCCGCCCGAACAGGTTGAAATCGTTGGAGTAGCTGCCGCCGAGCGCCGTCTGCATCGCCGAGAAAATGTCGGAGATCGACACACCCAGCGCCTGGGCGCGCTCGCGGTCGAGCTTCAGGTTGATCTGCGGCGTCGACGCGCCGTAGGTCGTGTAGACGCCTGCAAGCGTGGGCACTTCCTGCGCCGAGATCATCAGGCCGCGGGAAACGGCCGCGAGGTCGGTCGGCGAGGCGCCGGACAGCGACTGGACCACGAATTCGAAGCCCGACGAATTGCCCAACCCCATGATCGGCGGCAGGTTGAAGGCGAAGACGTTGGCCGAGGCGATCTGGCTGAACGCGGCGTTGAGTTCCTCCAGGGCGTGGAACACCGACAGCCTGCTGTCCTTGCGCTCGACGAAGGGTTTCAGGCCAACCACGACCAGCGCGCGGTTGGGAAGGGCGAGACCGTCGATCAGGCTGTAGCCGCTGACCGTGAACATGCTCTGCAGCCACGGCCGGCCGGCGATGGTCTTCTCGACCTCCTCGAGGGAGGCGAGCGTGCGGTTGGTCGAGGCCGCGTCGGGCAGCTGCAGTTCGGCCATGAAGGCGCCCTGGTCCTCGTCGGGCAGGAAGCCGCTCGGAACCAGGCTGCCGATGCCGCCGGTCGCCACGACGAAGCCGCTGACCAGGAGCAGGGCGATGATGCCGCGCCGGGCGAGCGGCGTGACCAGCCGGACATAGCCGTCGCGGCTTCTGTCGATGCCGTTCTGCAGCCAGGCCATGACGCCGCGCGGTTTCTTGCGGTGGCGCAGGATCAGCGAGCACAGCGCCGGCGACAGCGACAGCGCGTTGACCGCAGAGATAACCATCGAGACCGACACCGCGACGGCGAACTGGGAGTAGAGCTGGCCGGCGATGCCCGGGATGAAGGCGGTGGGAATGAAGACCGACAGCAGCACCAGCGTGATGGCGATGATCGGCCCGGTGACCTGGGTCATCGCCTTTTCGGTCGCCTCCGCCACCGTGAGGTTGGGTTCGTGCTCGAGGATGTGCTCGACCGCCTCGACCACGACGATGGCGTCGTCGACGACGATGCCGATCGCCAGCACGAGCGCCAGCAGGGAGATGGTGTTGGCCGAGAAACCGAGCGCCAGCATGACGGCGAAGGTGCCGACCAGAGCCACCGGCACGGCGATGATGGGAATGAGGGTGGCGCGCAGGTTGCCGAGGAAGATGAAGACGACGATGGCCACCAGCACGAAGGCCTCGATCAGCGTATGGATGACGCTCTCGATCGTGGCTTCCACGAACACGGTCGTGTCGTACATGACGTCGTAGGCGATATCGTCGGGAAAGCGCGGCTCCAGCGCCTTGATCGCCTCGCGCACGCCCTTTGCGGTGGCCAGCGCATTGGCGCCGGGCAGCTGATATATCTGGATGCCGGCCGCCGGCTTGCCGTTGTAGCGGCCGAGCTGGTCGCTGGTCTTGGCGCCGAGCTCGACCCGGGCCACGTCCTTGACCCGGACGATGGCGCCATCGGACGTGGCGCGCACGACGATGTTCTCGAACTCCTCGACCGTCGTCAGCCGGCCCTGCGTGGTGATGTTGAGCTGGAAGCCGACGTCGTCGAGCAGCGGCGCCGCGCCGACCAGGCCGACGGCGGCCTGGACGTTCTGCGCCTGGACCGCCTTGACCACGTCGTTGGGCGTGATGTCGAGGCTCGACATGCGGTCGAGGTTCAGCCAGACGCGCATCGAGTAGTCGAGCGCGCCGAACAGCGTGGCGTCGCCGACGCCGGGCACGCGGCGCAGCGTGTCGAGCAGCGTGATGGTGGCGAAGTTCGACAGGAACAAGCCGTCTCGGGTGCCCTTGGGTGAATAGACTGCGACCACCTGCAGCAGCGCCGAGGACTGCTTCTTGGTGGTGACGCCCAGCCGCTGTACCTCCGGCGGCAGCAGCGCCACCGCCTGGTTGACGCGGTTGTTGACGTTCACGGTATTGAGGTCGGGGTTGGACCCGACCTCGAAGCTGACGGTGAGCGAGTAGCTGCCGTCGCCGCCGGACGTCGATTTCATGTAGAGCATGCGCTCGACGCCGTTCACCTGCGCCTCGATGACCTGCGCCACGCTTTCCTCGACCGCCTGCGCCGAGGCGCCGGGATAGGTCGCGGTCACGCGGACCTGCGGCGGTACGATGTCGGGGAACTGCGCCACCGGCATCGCCGTCATGGCGATGATGCCGGCGATGGTGATGACGGTGGAGACGACGAAAGCCAGCCGCGGGCGGCGAATGAACAGCGACGAGATCGTCATGACTTACTGCTTCTGCGTCGAGGCCGAGGGCGGCGCCGGACTGGGATTGACCGTCATGCCCGGCCGGACGCGCTGCTGGCCCTGGACGATCACCTTCTCGCCGGCCTTCAGTCCCTCGGTGATAGCGACAAGCCCGTCGCGCGCGACGCCTGTCTTCACGCGCTTCTGCTCGGCCACGTTCTTGTCATTGACGACGAACAGGTAGGCACCGCTCTGGTCCTGGGCGATCGCGGCCTGCGGCACCGCGACCACGGTCGGGATCTTCTCGCCCTCGACGATCACGCGCACCGTCTGGCCGTCGGTCAGCAGGCCATCCTTGTTGTCGAACACCGCCCGCACCACCTGGCCGTCGGTCTTGGCGTCGGCGGTGACGTCGATGAAGTCGAGCTTGCCCTTCTCCTTGTAGAGGCTGCCATCGGCCAGCCGCAGGCGTACGACGAGGGCGTCGCCCGCGGTCGTGTCGCGCCGCGCGTCGAGCAGTTCGCGCTGGGTGATGGAAAACAGCACGCGGATGGGGTTTTCGCTGACCACGGTGGCGAGCACGCCCGAGTCGGGGCCGACGATGTTGCCCGGTGATACCGAGGCGCGGCCGATTCGACCGTCGATCGGCGATTTGATCTGGGTGTAGGAGAGCTGGATCTCGGCGTCGCGCAGCTGGGCCGAGGCATCCTCGAGCTGCGCCCTGGCCTGGAGCTGTTCCGACAGCCGCTGGTCGTAGGTCACCTGCGTCCCGGTCTTGCTGCGCAGCAGTTCCTCGGCCCGATGGAGCTGCAGTTCGGCGTTGGTCAGGGCGGCCTTCGCGGCATCGCGCTGGGCCGTCTTCTGGTCGACCGCGGCCTGGTAGGGTTCGGGCTCGATCAGGAACAGGACCTGGCCTTCCTTGACCATGTCGCCGTCCTTGAACTTGCGCGGCCCCAGGAAGCCCTTGACCCGGGCACGCAGCTCGACCTTGTCGACGGCAGCGGCGCGGCCGATGAATTCGGCCTGGTCGGCGATCGGCTTCAGTTCGGCGGGCTGCACCAGCACGGCGGGCGGCGGCGCGCCCTGCTGGGCGCCGGCCGGCGCGGCGAAAAGAGTGGCTGCCAGACCCGCCCCGAGAAGCGCCAATATCCTCGAACGCCGCTCTTGCATTGTCATTGTCCCTGCTCGTCCCTAACGTCCGGACACTGCCTCAATTCTGCAAAACGGTCACTGTATTTCCCGGAGGGAAAGGAGGTTGCGATGGCAGTGAGGCATTGGCTTGGTCTCGTTCTGTCGCTGGCGCTCGCCTTCGCGGCCTCCGGCATTTCCGCCCAGACGCGGAACACTTTCCAGAATCCCGCCGAGTACGACTCCTACCGGGCAGCGCTCAATACGCGTGACGCCGCCAGGCGCGCGGCGGCGATGGAAGTCTTCATCGCGTGGTACCCCAACAGCGTGCTCAGGACCGAAGCCTTCGAGCAGGCGATCGCCGCCTGGCATGCCGCCAACCAGCCGGCCAAGGCGGACGTCGTCGCGACTCGGCTGCTGCAGGTCGACCCCGGCAACGTGCGCGCGCTGGCCGACCGCGCCTATGGCGGACGCACGCGCGCCGCGGCCGGCGATGCGGCGGCGCTTCCACCGGCTGTCGCCGCGGCCGAGCGCGGACTGGTGGTGCTGCCCGGGTGGCAGAAGCCCGTGTCGCTCACCGATGACGCCTTCGCGCGGGTCAAGGAACAGATGGCGGGCGTGTTCCACGGCACGCTGGGCTTCGCGGCGCTCCAGTCCAGGGACTATGACAAGGCGCGGCTCCACTACCGCCAATCGGTCGCCGCTGCGCCCGACAATCTCCAGAACGTCTATCAACTCGCCGTGGCGCAGCTCGAAGGCACGCCGCTCGATGCCCTGGGATTCTGGTACGCGGCGCGGTCGATCGCGATCGCGCGCGCGACCAGAAACGAGACGGCGGCCACCGACATCGACCGCTATGTCCGCTCGCGGTACCGCCTCTATCGCGGCAGCGAGGAGGGCTGGAGGGAGCTGCTCGCCCGCGTCGCGGCCGGCGAGCGCACCCCGCCGGACAATTTTGCCAGGTCGATCCCGCGCGCGCTGACGCCGCCCGAGATGGCGGTGCAGATCGTGGACGACAACGATCCCGCGACGCTCTCCTTCGCCAACTGGGCGCTCGTGCTGCGCCATCGCGACACGACGCCTGCCAACAAGGCGGCGGCCGAGAAGGTCTGGCAGGCGATCGTCGACAGGCAGAAGGGCGGCGGGGCGCGTCTCAAGATTCCGGTGAAGGTGATCTCGGCCACGCCCGATCGCATCGAGGCGGCGATCACCGATGAAAGCCAGGCCGGCAACATCGTCGATCTCGTCGTGATGATGGCCCGGCCGCTCAGCCCGCTGCCCGCCGTCGGCGCCGGCATCTCCGTCGTCGGCATGTTGAGCGATTATCGTGCCCAGCCTTTCACGTTCCTCATGACGCGGGGCGAGCTCGCGCCCGAATCGCTGCCAGTCGCGGGCGGTCCCTGCGCCGATCCCAGGCCGCAGATGTGCACCCGGGACTACCGGCCGGCCTGTGGGATCCGTCGCGACGGCAGCCGCAAGACCTATGGCAATGCCTGCAGCGCCTGCGCCGATCCCGAGGTGGTGACCCAGGGCGCGGGGGCGTGTCCCTGACTTTTTCCGGACCGCGCGCGTCTCGCGCGCTTCATGAGCGAGCCGGAGGCTCGCGGTCCAAAAGATCGAGAGCGGGAACGCCGTCCCTCGATACCTGGCTGGAATCCGGCTCAGTGCGCCATCAACAGGGGCACGCGGCAGGACGAGATCACCTTGCCGGTGGCGCCGCCCAGGCCGAGGAAGCTCATCACCTGGCCGCGGCCGTAGGCGCCCATGACCAGAAGGTCGGCGCCCTTGCCGTGGGTGTAGTCGAGCAGCGCGCGACCGCGGGCGCGGCCCGACACGATGCCGGGATCGATCGCGTCGACGGTGGTGGTGATGCCGTGCCGGCCGAGATTGCGCGCGAGGTACGACGCGCCGACATCGTCGGGCTTGCTGCCGGCCACCAGGATCGTGATCTTGGCCGCCGATTTCAGGAACGGCAGGGCGTACTCGACGGCGCGCGCCGCCTGGAAGCTGCCGTTCCATGCCACGATCACCGAGCCGAACGCGCCCGTCCCGGCGGTGGGCGGCGCGATCATGACGGGGCGGGCGCACTCGTAGAGGGCGGCCTCGACCGTGGCGGGGGCCACGTTCTCGGGATCGGCGCCCGGCCGGCCCAGCACCAGCATGTCGGAGCAGCGGCCCATCGCGACCAGGGTATCGAGCGTGGCGGTCTTGGCCGCGGTGTAGGTGGCGCCCTTGGTCGGCGCCACGATCTCCTGGTAAGCGCGCTCGGATTCCTTGGCGCGCGCTTCCAGCCGCTCGTCGTCGATGTCGATGAGCAGCGGCATCGCCTCGCCGCTCATGGCAAGACCGCCGACGATGCCGCCCGCGGGGCCGACCGGCAGATGAAGCGCGTCCACGGTTCCGTCGAAGTTGGCGGCCACCCGGGCGGCCAGACGGAACGACATGGCGGCATCGGGGCCGCCTTCGGACACGGCCAGAACGGATTTGATCATCGCGGACTCTCCCCCAAGGCAACTGGACGCGCGATTAAGAAGCGATGGCGCGTGAGGTGCAAGCCGAGACTTTCGTCAGGCGCGCGCGGCCATCAGGCATGCGCAGATCGGGCCAGCGTCATCATGGTCTCGCCGACGGCGTCGAGATTCTGTCCGGCACGCATGGCCGCGGCCAGTACATCCTCGCGTGACCGGCCGGCGGCGATCGAGGCTGCGCCCCACAACAGGGCCGAGCGCATGCCGCTCTTGCAGAAGGCCACGACCCGCCCGGGCCGCCGGGCCAGCAGATCGGCGAAGGCGCGGACCTGCTCGGGCGTGGCGCGCGGGCCGGAGAAGGGCAGGTCGAGGAAGTCGAGCCCGGCCGCCTCGGCGGCCTTGCGGAGGTCGGCGGTGCGCGGCTGGCCGAACATCGCTTCGCCGTCGGGCCGGTTGTTCACCACCGCGACGTAGCCCGCGGCGGCGATCTCCGCCATGTCGCCGGGCTGGAGCTGGCCGGCGACGGCGACGCGATCGTCGAGGGGGAGGAGCGGAGGCGCCACGACGGAACTACTCCACGATCGTGTGCTGGGCGATCTCGCGCTTCCGGATCCAGTGCACGACCGGCAGCGCCAGCAACACCATCCACAATTTGCCGACGATCTGGCCGGCGAGGAAGTCGAGGCTGCCGAAGGCCAGCCAAAGGAAGAGCACGCTGTCGACGACGAGACCCACGACGCTGCTGGCCAGCACGGCCAGCACCAGTCCACGCGACTGCAGGGGCGTGTAGACCGCGAAGTCAGCCAGCTCCGAGAGCAGGAAGGCCGCGGCCGAGGCCACGATCAGCGGCGGCGGGGCGACGGCGCCCGAGAGCGCCGCCCCGGCCACGATCGCGGTGATCGCCACCGAGCGGCCGAGCCGTCGCTGCACCAGGTCGCGCAGCACCAGGGCGAGGCCGATCATCAGCACGCCGGACGGCGCCATCAGCGGGTGGCCGCCCGGGCCCCACGGCGTCACCGGCACCAGGCAGGGGCCGTGCGGGATGCAGACGGTGCCGACATGGCCGATCATCCAGTTGGCGGCGGGAATGCAGGCGATGAACGCCAGGAAATAGGCGAGGGCCTCGCCCTTTTGTCGGAATGTCATCATGTGCGGGGCTCCCTAGCAGGTCTTTTGCGGATCGGGAACCCGGCCCGGGCTGGGGCGTTATCTGCATGCACCATTAGGAGGTCCCAACATGCTCGTCGCCCGCCGTGCCGCCCTGAAGTTCGCCCTGGCGGCCGTTCCGGCCGCCTACGTCTCGACCGTCTTCGTGTCGAGCGCTCATGCCGTCGACGCTCTGCCGGATGCCCGGTTTGTCGGCTGGGCCCAGGCGCTCAACGATTTCGAAATCGCCTCGGGCAATCTCGCCCTGTCAAAGTCGGGAAACGAGATCGTTCGCGGCTATGCGGCCCGCATGATCGCCGAGCATACGGAGGCAGCCCAGATTCTCGTGAAGTCGCGGGCTGAGGCGGGCGTTTCCTACGCCCCGGACCCGGCAGCCCCGCCGAACACCGATGCCATCCTGCAGCGATTGAGCGGGCTGCAGGGTCCGGAGTTCGACACAGCCTATGCCAATGCCCAGCTCAGCATCCAGACGGATGCCGTCGGTCAGTACGGTGCCTACTCGCAGAACGGCAACAGTGGCCCGCTGCGCAAGTACGCCCAGGCGATGTTTCCAAAGGCGCAGGAGCAGCTCGAATACGCCAAGCGCATGGCCGGCGGCCGCTAGACGACCTTCCGGCCCTCGCGCCATGCGATGTAGCCCCGCTTGCGCAAGGCGCAGGCGGGGCATTCGCCACAACCGTGGCCCCATGCCTCGCGCGGTCCGCGCGCGCTCTGGTAGCAGGTGTGCGTATGCTCGAGGATGATGTCGACCAGCGCATCGCCGCCCAGCTCGCGCGCCAGGCCCCAGGTCTCGGCCTTGTCGAGCCACATCAGGGGCGTGTGCAGCACGAAGCTCCGGTCCATGCCGAGGTTCAGCGTCACCTGCAGGGCCTTGATGGTGTTGTCGCGGCAGTCGGGATAGCCGGAGAAATCCGTCTCGCACATGCCGCCCACGAGATTGCGGATATCGCGCCGCCAGGCGATGGCCGCGGCGAAGGTGAAGAAGAGGAGATTGCGTCCCGGCACGAAGGTGTTGGGCAGTCCGTCCTTCTCCATCTCGAAGGCGACATTGCGCGTGAGCGACGTCTCGCTGATCTGGCCCAGCACGCCCATGTCGATGAAATGATCGTCGCCCAGCCGGGTTGCCCACCGCGGGAAGCGCCGCCGGACCTCGTCCAGCACCACAAGCCGTTGAACCAGTTCGATTCTGTGCCGCTGACGGTAGTCAAAAGCGACCGTCTCGACATGCGCAAATCGCTCTAGCGCCCAGGCCAGACAAGTGGTGGAATCCTGACCGCCGGAGAACAGGACGAGGGCCGCCGCCGAGTTGTTTGGGGCATCGTTCATGAGGGCTTTATGGCCCGCAACCTCTCTCCGCGCTACAGCGTTGCGTTGCTAGCCTGACCACTTGCCAAGAGAAGGAGGGAACCATGTTCGTCTCCGATATTCTTTCGCAGAAGGGCGGCTCTGTCTTCACGGTGACGCCCGGCACCTCGGTCGCCCAGGTGTCGCAGCAGTTGAGCGTCCGGCGCATCGGCTCGGTCCTGGTGCTGGACAAGGACGGCGGGGTCGCCGGCATCGTGTCCGAACGCGATCTCGTACGCGCCCTGGCCAGCCATGGCGCCAAGGCGCTCGAGCTCGAGGCCAGGCAGGTCATGACCCGCGACGTCGTGACCTGCGATCCCGACGATTCGATCGATCACGTCATGGAGAGCATGACCCGCGGCCGCTTCCGCCACCTGCCGGTGGTGCGTCATGGCGAGCTGCTCGGGCTCGTGTCGATCGGCGACGTCGTCAAGTGGCGGCTCGAGGAAACTCAGCACGAGGCCGAGGCCCTGAAGGCCTACATCGTCGCCGGCTGAGCCGCGGCTCCGGACGACTGGGCCGCGAGCCATTTTCGCGCGGCTTCGGCCGTCTTGAAAATCTTCAGCGGCCGGTCGACCGGGGCCAGCACTGCGAACAGGCGCGCCTGCTGACGCAGGGTGGTCGACGGCGCGACGATGGCCAGAGGGCCGATCGGTCCCAGCTCGGTATAGGCGTTCATGCGGGCGCCCAGCATCATCATGTCGTCGTCACCGAGAGCGGACGAAGCCTGCGACGTGTCGAAAAGCTTGCGATAGGGTAAGGCGCCCGAGACCATGACGTCGTCGAGATAGCTTTCGATGTCCTGCAAGCAGACGTGCCCGCTGGCAGCGGCTTCCACCATCCGTTCCGGGTGGGAAATCTTCCATTCAAGCGGCATCGTCGACTGACCTTTGCGGCGAGGCGATTTGGCGGCGGAACTTGCCTGCCGACGTCCCTCAAGTCAGCAGTTTTTTTTGCTTGTCATTTGCTGTAGCGGAGACGCGGCGCGGCTCCCTCAGCCGCCGCGAAAGAGACGTCATGCCGAATGTGAAGCACTCCGCGAACCTCGTTCTGTTCGCGATTCTGATGATTTGCCCCCTGGCCGCCGGCGCGCAGGATGTTCCGACGGTCAAGGTCGGGCAGGCGACCAAGAAGACGGTCGGGACGGTCACCGCCATGGTCAGCGGCGATGTCGCCTGTTACCTCACCCTGAGGGACGACCGCGGCGTCGCGTTCGAGGAGATGGCGGCGTTCGACATCTGCGGGCAGAAGCCGCCGCTCGAGGGCAAGCGCGTGGCGCTCGCCTACGCGCTGCGGAAGGTGATGTCTGAGGAATGCCAGGGCGATCCGGCCTGCAGGAAGACCCGCACCGTCGCGCTGGTGACTTCGGCCCGGATCATCGCCGCCTCGCCCGATGCCGGGAAGCCGGCGGCGCCGGCCGCAACGGGCGGACGGAAGGCGTCGTTTTGCACCCCGGCGGAAACCGTGGTGTTCGCCTGCCGCACCGGGGCGAAGATGGCGTCGGTCTGCGCCTCCAGGGACGCCGGGCCCAACGGCGGCACCCTGCAGTATCGATTCGGCAAGCTCGATGGGAGCGAGCCACTCGAGCAGATCTTGCCTGAAGGGCAGGTCGCGCCGGCCAGGGCGGCGACCGGCGAGAGCGTGTCGTTCTCCGGCGGCGGCGGGGCCTGGCTCCGGTTCCGCAAGGGGCAATTCACCTACACGGTCTATACCGGCATCGGGAACTGGGGACCGAAGGGGGAAAAGCGCACCAAGGCGGGGCTGCATGTCGAGCATGCCGGCAAGCCGCTGGCCACGCTCAAGTGCCAGGAAGAGCCCGTCAGCCTGCTCGGCCCGGACTGGTTCGGGAAAGTCGGCGTGAAGAGCGGCAACGAAGACTTCGACTTCCCGGACTGAGTGTCGTCGTTTGGCGGGAAATGGAATGCGGCCCTCGATCGTCCTGCTCGTGCTTCTGCTATTCGTGTCGTCGGCGTCCGCGCAATCGTCGAGCGGATGGCTTCGTAACGACCTGACCGGGTGCTATGTTTGGAACTCAAATCCTGAAGTCGGCAAGACGTTCAACTGGTCGGGAAACTGTTCCAACAACGTCGCGGATGGGCCCGGGGTGATGCAGTGGTACGTGAACGGCTCTCCGATCGGCCGCTATGTTGGCGAGTATGACGATGGCCGCATGAGCGGCCGGGGCGTCTTCGAATATCGCAATGGCGACCGCTATGATGGCGAATTCCGCAACGACAAGCCAAATGGCTACGGCACGCTCAGTCGCGCCGGCGGCACCCGCTACAGCGGCTTGTTCCGTGACGGCCAACCGGTCCAGAACGAGACGGTGTCTGCCGACAGGAACGCCCCTGAGGCCGAGCCGCGAGAAGCACGCGCGACTCGTGGTGAGAAGATCTTTGCCGACGGCAGCCGCTACCAAGGCGACTTCCACCACGGCAAGATGAGCGGCTGGGGCGTGTTCACGACCAAGGCAGGCGACCGTTACGAGGGCGAGTTCGCCGACGACAAGCCCAACGGTTTCGGCACCTACAAGGAGGCCGACGGCAGTACCTACGCCGGACTATGGACGAACGGCTGTTTCCGGCAGAGCAACCGCGCGGCCGCGGTCATGGCGACCGAGAAGGAATGCAGCTTTGGTGCTAGAGGTAGGAATTAGGGATTGTTCGAGGTGGACGCACAAGTGGGGACTCAAGATTCTCTGCACGGCAAGGTCGCGCTGGTCACCGGCGCGGGCAAGAATATCGGCCGCGGCATCGCGCTCGCCCTGGCCCGCGACGGCGCCGCCATCGTGGTGAACGGCCGCGCCGACAGGGCGGCGGTCGAGCAGGTCGTGCGCGAGATCGAGGCGGCGGGCGGCAAGGCCATGGCGGCCATGGGCGACGTCTCCGATCCGGCGGTCTCGCCGCGCCTGGCGGCTGAGGCGGCGGCGACATTCGGCGGCATCGATATCCTGGTGAGCAACGCCGGACTCAGGCGCCAGACGTCGTTCCTCGACATGTCGTTCGACGAATGGCGCGAGATCATGTCGGTGGCGCTCGACGGCGCGTTCCTGCTCGCCAAGGCCGTCGTGCCGCAGATGGTGGCGCGGGGCGGCGGCGCCTTCGTGGCCCTGTCGGGTGTCTCGACCCATGTCGGCACCCCCAATCGCTGTCATGTCTCGGCGTCCAAGTCGGGCCTCGAAGGCCTCGTGCGGGCGCTGGCGGTCGAACTGGCGCCACACCGGATCACCTGCAATGCCATCGCGCCCGGCGCCATCGACACCGCTCGCGGCGCGGCGGCGGGGCCCCGTCCCGTGGGGAACCGGCCTATTCCGCTGAAGCGCTTTGGTACCATCGACGAGATCGCGGCCATGGTGCGGTTGCTGGTTGGACCGGAGGGCACCTTCATCACCGGCCAGACGATCCACGTGAACGGGGGCGAGTTCCTGACGTGAGAAACCTGATCACCGACGTGCCGGGCGTGCTGGTGGGCAATGCCCAGGACATGCGCGCCGCCACCGGGGCGACGGTCGCGATCTTCGAACGGGGCGCGGTGGTCAGTGTCGCGACGCTGGGTGGCGCGCCGGGCGATCGCATGGTGACGTCGCTCGAACCCGAGATGGTGGGCCAGGAGATCGACGCCGTCGTGCTGTCGGGCGGCTCCGTCTACGGCCTCGACGCGGCGGGCGGAGCGTCGGCCGTCCTGTGCCAGCGTGGCCAGGGCCGAACGTTCGGCGGCCTTGCCGTTCCCGTGGCGGTGCAGGCGATCCTGTTCGACCTGATGAACGGTGGCGAGAAGGACTGGATGCGCGAGCCGGTCACGAAGAAGCCGCCTTACTGGGATCTCGGTCGCGATGCCGCGCTCGTGGCGGCGCACGACTTCGCGCTGGGCACGGCGGGCGCCGGTGTCGGCGCGACCACGGCGGGCCTCAAGGGCGGGCTCGGTTCGACGAGCGCGAAGACGAGCCAGGGTTTCACGGTCGGCGCGCTGGTCGCGGTGAATGCCGTGGGCTCGGCCACGATCGGGACCAGCCCGCATTTCTGGGCGGGCGCCTGGGAGCGCGGGGCCGAGTTCGGCGGCCTGGGCTGGCCGGCGAAGCTGCCGGACGACGCCCTCGCGATCCGCTTCAAGGGGCAGCCGTTGCCGGTGACGGCCACCACCATCGCGCTGGTGGCGACCGATGCAACGCTCACCAAGGCGGAATGCAAGCGGCTCGCCATCATGGCCAACGACGGCCTGTCCCGGGCGCTGCGGCCGGTGCATGCGCCGAACGACGGCGACACGGTGTTTGCGGCAGCGACGGGAAGGGCGGGCCCCTCTCTGGGAAACGGCGGCGAGCCGCCGGTGCTGACGGAGCTCGGCACGGTGGCCGCGGACTGTCTCGCGCGGGCGGTGGCGCGTGGCATCTACGAAGCAACGGCACTGCCGTTCGCCAACGCCGTACCCGACTGGAAGACGCGTTTCGGAGGCGGTCGATGATGTCCTACCTCGTCGTGTTCGTGGGGGCCGGCATCGGCGGCGCGACGCGGCACGGCATGAACATCTGGGTCGCGCGCTTCCTGGGAGCGCATTTCCCGTACCACACGTTCGTCATCAACATCGTGGGCTCGCTGGCGATGGGCCTGGTCGCCGGCTGGTTCGCCGAGCGCGGCGGCGCCACCGGCCACCTGCGGCTGTTCCTCACCACGGGCATTCTGGGCGGCTTCACGACCTTCTCGGCCTTCTCGCTCGATGCCGTGCTGCTGTGGGAACGCCAGGAGCATCTGATGGCGGCACTCTATGTCGGCGGCTCGGTGGTCGGGGCGCTGGCGGGCCTGATGCTGGGATTCTGGATCATGCGGGCGACGCTGGGGTGAACCGCCAGGCCTTCGATGTCCCGGTCTTTTGACGTAATCGTCGTCGGGGCGGGTGCTGCCGGCCTGATGTGCTCCCTTCGCGCCGGCCAGCGCGGACGCCGCGTGCTGCTGCTCGATCATGCCGAGAAGGTCGGCAAGAAGATCCTGATCTCGGGCGGCGGGCGCTGCAATTTCACCAATCTCGACAGCCGGCCAGAGGCATTCCTCTCGGCCAATCCGCATTTCTGCAAGTCGGCGCTGGCGCGCTACACCCAGCACGATTTCATCGCCCTGGTGGAGAAGCACGGCATCGCCTGGCACGAGAAGACGCTGGGCCAGCTCTTCTGTGACGGCTCGGCGCGGCAGATCGTGGCCATGCTGCTGGCCGAATGTGCGGCCGCGGGCGTGGATGTCCGCGTGGCGCACCGGATCACGGCCATCGAGAAGCCGGACCGCTTCATCGTCGGCACCGATCACGGCGACTTCGACGCGGCGTCGGTCGTGCTGGCGACCGGCGGCCCGTCGATTCCCAAGATGGGCGCGACGGGCTTCGCGCACGACATCGCGCGTCGCTTCGGCCTCGCCGTCACCGAGACGCGGCCGGGCCTGGTCCCGCTCACGGCGCGCGTGCCGGACATCGCCGGCGTGTCGCTCGACGTCGTGGCCAGTCTCGGCCGCACGCGTTTCCGCGAGGCCATGCTGTTCACCCATCGCGGCCTCTCGGGGCCGGCGATCCTGCAGATCTCGTCCTACTGGCGTCCGGGCCAGGAGATCACGATCGACCTGCTGCCGGAGCGCGATGCGGCGACGTTCCTGAAGGGCCGCAAGCGGCTCCGGCCCAAGGCCGAGCTGCGCAACATCGTGGCCGACCTGATGCCTGATCGCCTCGCCCATGCGCTGGCGCCGGAAGGCCTGATCGGCGAGCGGCGTGACAAGGATCTCGAGGCGCTGGCGGCGGAGCTGAAATGCTGGCACGTGACGCCCACCGGCACCGAAGGCTACGCCAAGGCCGAGGTCACCGTGGGCGGCATCGACACCGCCGGGCTTTCGTCGAAGACGATGGAGGCGAAAAAGGTGCCCGGCCTCTACGCGATCGGCGAGGCAGTCGACGTCACCGGCTGGCTGGGCGGCTACAATTTCCAGTGGGCCTGGTCGAGCGGCTGGGTGGCGGGCGAGGCGGTGTAGGCAGAAGCGTCGGCTGCGATCGGCTCGGCAACTCTTTCTTTGTCGCCTGCCGGGTACCGCCGCAGTTGATCAAGCGAAACTCGACCTCTCCATGTCGGGGAAGCCGGAGGTAGATCATAGACCGCGAACTCATAAGCGGCGACTTTGCCGAACCAACGTGTTGACCGCGGCGAGTTCCCGAGAACCCGGTATGACACTCGCACATATGCTATTTGAGAGGCCGACTGGGGAAATGACAGTTGGCTGGGACCTACTTGAGGGAGTGAATTAGTGGCAAATGCAGGTTACGCTGACTTATACGCGGCCAAGCTCACGACCGCCGACAAGGCGGTTGCAGGCGTTCCCGATGGTGCAACGGTTTCCCTCGGCATGGCGATCGGCCAACCGCCGGCCTTGTTGGCGGCGCTTGCCGACCGGCTGCGGTCCAACGATCTCAAGCAGATTCGGCTCTATTACAAGATCGCCATGGAGCCGTTGGCCAAGTCGCTGCTGGCCGAGGATGTCATCGAGAAGGTCGACGCCCACAGCTTCTTCATCGGCGGCCCCGACCACGAGATCATCAAGCGGCAGGTCAAGACCGGCAAGAAGCTGTTGAGCTTCGTTCCCGTCAACTTCAGCCAGATTCCCCGCCTGTTCGAGGAAATCATCGCACTCGACACCTTCATCGTGACCGTCTCGCCAATGGACGGCGGCGGTTTTTTCTCGTTGGGCACGGACAACGATTTCGCCTCGACCGCCGCACGGCGGTGCAAGCGCCTGATCGTCGAGGTCAATCGCAACATGCCGCGGGTGTTCGGACAGTCTCAGATTCACGTGAGCGAAGTGGCTGCGATCGTTGAAAACCACGTACCGCTGATCGAGGCTGGTGTCGCCGAGCCATCGCCCGAGGGACGTGCCATCGGCGCCTTGGTAGCGCCCATGGTGCCGGATGGCGCCACGATCCAGCTCGGCATCGGCAAGATACCCTCCGGTGTTGCCATGGCCCTGGAGAAGCATTCGGACCTCGGCATCCATACCGAGCTGTTCTCGCCTGCCATGGCCGACCTCGTCCGGAAGGGCGTCATCACGGGCGCGCGCAAGACGCTCCACCCCGGCAAGCACGTCTTCACCGTGGCCTTCGGTACGACCGACTCCTACGCCTTCATGAACGACAACAGCGCCTTCGAGAGCTACGCGTCGTCCTACGTCAACGACATCCGGGTCATCGCGCAGCACGACGACTTCATCTCGGTCAATACGGCGATCGAGATCGACCTCTATGGCCAGGTCAACGCCGAGTTCATCGGCGAGCATGAGTACAGCGGGTCGGGTGGCCAGTTCGACTTCGTGAAGGGCGCTTCGCTGGCGAAGCGCGGCAAGTCGATCATCGCGATTCAGTCGACGGCGCGGAAGGGAACGGTCTCCAGCATCGTGCCGAAGGTTGCGATGGTGACCGACCTCCGCATGGACGTCGAATGGGTGGTCACCGAACACGGTGCGGTGAACTTGCGGGGCAAGTCGACCAAGGAACGCGCCCTCGCGCTGATCGGAATCGCCCATCCGGCCTTTCGCGACGAGCTGACGTCGACGGCCCGCAAAGTCACGTTGATCTGAGGATTGATCGCATGCCGCTGATCCGGACTTCGCTCGCCGACAAGATCGGCTCCATCGCCTTCGACCATGACGACAAGCGCAATGCTCTCGGTGCCGACCTGATCGCCGAGGTGATTGCGGCGCTCGACTCCTTCAAGGCCGATGGCGCCCGAGTGGTCGTGCTGCGCAGCGCCTCCGGTGGCAAGGTCTGGTCGGCCGGTCACGACGTCGGCGAGCTGCCGAGGGCGGACGTCGATCCGCTGCCCTACAGCGATCCGCTGGAACAGTTGCTGCGGGCGGTCAAGGCGTTCCCGGCACCGGTGATCGCCATGGTCCACGGTTCGGCGTGGGGTGGCGCGTGCGATCTGGTCATGGCCTGCGACCTCGTGATGGGCGACGAGACCTGCGCCTTCGCCATCACGCCCGCGAAGCTCGGGTTACCGTACAACGTCGCTGGAATCCTCAACTTCATGAGCCGCCTGCCGCTCACCGTGGTGAAGGAGATGTTCTTCTCGGCGAATCTCATTCCGGCCGACCGGGCCGAGCGCGTCGGCATCGTCAATCGGGTCGTGCCGGCGGCTGCGCTCGAGGCGGAAACCTACGCGATGGCCAGGACGATCGCGTCGCGTTCCTCCAGGGCGATCGCCGCCTCCAAGGAGGCGATCCGCGTGCTGAGCGAATCGGTGCCGATCAACCCGGCCACCTACGAGTATCTCCATGGCCTGCGCCGGGACGTTTATTTCGGTCCCGATTACCATGAGGGCACGGCGGCGTTCCTGGAGAAACGTGCGCCCAAATTCTGAGGCGGTGCTGGGCGCAAATGAGGACGCATCGACCATTCTGCCATGTCCGCTTGGGGTCATTCGCGTCACTCTTGTCAGGTCCGGGAATGTCCGCTTCCGGGGCAACTTCGGACATAGCGGTCCGCAGTCGATGGCTGCGTGTCGCTCGATGTCGTGGCCAGCCTCGGCCGCACAGGTTTCCGCGAAGCCATGCTGTTCACCCATCGCGGCCTCTCCGGTCCTGCAATCCTGCAGATCTCGTCCTACTGGCGTCCGGGCCAGGAGATCGCGATCGACCTGCTGCCGGACCGCGACGCGGCGACGTTCCTGAAGGGCCGCAAGCAGCTCCGGCCCAAGGCCGAGCTGCGCAACATCGTGGGTGACCTGATGCCCGACCGCCTCGCCCAGGCGCTGGCGCCGGAGGGCGTGATCGGCGAGCTGCGTGACAAGGAGCTCGAGACGCTGGCGGCGGAACTCAAGCGCTGGCACGTGACGCCTACCGGCACCGAAGGCTACGCCAAGGCCGAGGTGACCGTGGGCGGCATCGACACTAACGAGCTTTCATCGAAGACGATGGAAGCAAAAAAGGTGCCGGGCCTCTACGCCATCGGCGAGGCGGTCGACGTCACCGGCTGGCTGGGCGGCTACAATTTCCAGTGGGCCTGGTCGAGCGGCTGGGTGGCGGGCGAGGCGGTGTAGGGAGCGCAAGCCGCATGCAGTGCAAGCACTTGCTCACGCGAGTGTGAACCGCAGGTTCAGCAGGTTCTGCTATGGTTTCTCTATAAGCTGACGCGAGGACCGCGCCGGCTCTTTCCATTCCGGCACGACCGCCCGCGGCACGCCCGCGGGTCCGGCCTTGAGCCTCTGGTGCAGCCGCCGCGGGTCCTGACCCGTGGACAGTCCCAAGAACGACCCCGTCTCCACTCGGCGCCAAATGACGACGCCAGAACAGACACTTAACGACGCCTGGAAACAGGGCGCGCCGGGGCTTGTGCAAGAGAAGAAGTCCGGGAGTCGCGTAAAAGCCCATGGAATAAGGCTTATCCAGGAGTCCGGCCCAACTCGGGGCACAACAGTTGGCCCATTCAGGTGGGCCCCGTGAGCGGGCGAAAAGCCCGCCGTTATTGGCTTCCCGGCGTGCGGGGAGCTGAAATTCGTTCCAACTTCAGCCCATCATCGTGTCGGCATAGTGCCGGGCGATCTCGCCCGGCGTCGCCTGCCAGACGTTGCCGAAGCGTTCGATCCGGCGCAGCGCCTCGTCGAGATATTTGATCCGGTGCGCCATGCCCATCAGCCAGGGATGGAGCGACAGGTTGAAGACCTGGCCGCCTTCCTGATGGAGGAGTTCGAAGGCTTCGCCGACCAGGTCGGGATAGCGCGTGGTGCTGATGCGTCGGAGCCAGAGCTGCTGGACGTCGTCCCATTCCGGCTGATTGGGCATGGACACGAACTTCCGGCCGACCTTCATCGGATAGGGCTGGTCGTCGTTCGGCCAGTCGAGCACGTAGTCGAGGCCGGCATCGGCCAGCAGTTGCGGCGTGCGCTGGCTCTCGCCGTAATCCTGCCCGAGCCAGCCGGTCGGCCGCACGCCCGCCGCCTTCTCGAGGACGGCGATCGAGTTGGCGATCTCGGCCTTCTCCTCGGCCTCGGTCATCTTCGAGGTGATCATGCGGTTGGCCGAGTGGCCGTGGGCGATGAACTCGTAGTTGCGCTTCTTGAACTGCTCGATCAGGTAGGGATAGCGCTCGGCCGCCAGCGCGTTGACCGCCACGCCGGCCCGCACCTGATAGCGGTCGAGCACGTCCAGCACGCGGAAGATGCCGACCCGGTTGCCGTAGTCGCGCTGCGTCCAGGTGCGGTAGTCGGGCGTGAAGCTGCCCAGTTCGCCGACGAAGCGCGGGTCCCGGTAACTCGCCTCGGCCGGCATCAGCTCCCAGTATTCGAGGTGCAGCAGCACGAACGAGGCGACGCGCGCATTCTTCGGCCAGGTAATCCGGGGCCGCGCGGGAAACGGCACATAATCGTACCAGGGATTGTCCATCCCGGCGGGCAGCGGCGGCGGGTTCTTGGGAACGGGAGCGCTCATCTCACGCCTCCTTCCCGAGATGCTGCTGGTACGGCTTCAGGCCGTTGGCCACGTACCAGTCGAGGATCTCTTCGGCGGTGCAGATCCAGGCGTCCTTGTGCTGGCGGATGTAGCCGAGCGCGCGGTCGAGATGCTTCAGGCGATGCGGTGCGCCCATCATGTAGGGATGGAGCGCGATGCACATGACGCGGCCGTTCTCGTTGCCCTCGCGATAGACTGTGTCGAAATGGTCGATGATCATCTGCGCGAATTCCTCGGCCTCGACCGGCTGGCGGTAGATGAGGGCGTCGTTGAGATCCATCGTGTAGGGCACGTGGATCAGCGTGCCGGCCCGGGTGGCGAGCGGCGTCGGCTGGTCGTCGTGGTAGAAGTCGCAGATGTACTCGAGGCCCGCTTCCTTCACGAGGTCGGGCGTGTTCAGGGTGTTGGAGATGGCGGGGGAGAACCAGCCGCGCAGCTTGCGGCCGGTGAGGCGCAGGTGGGTGGCCTTGCTGTGCTCGATGACCGCGCGCTCTTCTTCTTCGCTGTATCCCCAGTGATAGCGCGTGTTGAGATAGCCGTGGCTCATGTATTCCCAGTTCCGGGCTTCCATGGCTTCCAGGATCTCGGGATACATTTCGATCACGGACATCGACAGCGACACGGTGCAGCGCACGCTGTGCTTGTCCAGGACCTCGAACATCCGCCACAGGCCGACCCGGTTGCCGTAGTCGCGGCCGCCGTAGCCCAGCACGTCGGGGTGCGGCATGCGCGGCCACGGATTGCGCACGCGGACCTCGGCGGGAACGTATTCATAGTGCTCGATGTTGGGGCAGAGCCAGACCGCGACGCGCGCACCGTTGGGCCAGGCGAGCCTCGGTCGCTCGATGACGGGTGAGTAGCCGTAGCGGTAGGGGTCCATCGTTGAAATCTTCCCTTGTTTGGCATGTCGAGTGCATCACGGGTTGCGCCGCACTTCAACGCCCCGCATCCTGTTCGCATGGCGGATAACATTCGCTTCACGCTCAACGACGGCCCGGTCGAGCTTTCCGACGTCTCGCCGATGACGACCCTGCTCGATTGGCTGCGCGGGCAGCGCGGGCTCAAGGGCACCAAGGAAGGCTGCGCCGAGGGCGATTGCGGCGCCTGCACCGTGGTGCTGGAACACGACGATGGCCGCCGCGAGGCGATGAATGCCTGCATCGCCCTGCTGGGCCAGATCGACGGCCGGTCGGTGCGCACGGTCGAAGGCCTCGGCGGGCCGGAAGGCGCCCCGCACGCCGTGCAGGCGGCGATGGCCGAGTCGGACGCCACCCAGTGCGGCTTCTGCACGCCCGGATTTGTCATGTCGGCCTATGCCTTCGCCGCCGGCGGGGAAAAGGCAGATCCCGATACCATCCACGACGCGCTGGCCGGCAACCTCTGCCGCTGCACCGGCTATCGGCCGATCGTCGAGGCCATGACCAAGGTGGCGGGGCTGCCCGTCGCGCCGGTGTGCGCCGCACCGATGCGGACGACGTCGGCCATCTTCGACGGCCGCTTCTTCGCACCGCGCACGCTCGACGAGCTGCTGAAGCTGCGCGCGGCGCATCCTGGCGCGCTTTTGCTGGCGGGCGCCACCGATCTCGGCCTGCTGGCCAGCCGGTCGCGCCAGCCGCCGGCGGCGGTCATTCACGTGGTGCATGTGCCGGAGCTCACGGCGATCACGGAAGACAAGGAGCAGATCACGATCGGCGCCGCCGCGACCTATGCCGCGGCGATGCCGGCCCTGATCGCGGCCTATCCGGCGCTGAAAACCTATCTTGCGCGGCTGGGCTCGCGGCAGATCCGCTCGCTCGGGACCATCGGCGGCAATATCGGCACCGCCTCGCCGATCGGCGACATGCCGCCGGTCCTGCTGGCGCTCGAGGCGAGCCTGAGACTGGTTTCTGTACGCGGCGCGCGCGACCTGCCGCTGGAGGAATTCTTCCTGGGGTACCGCAGGACCGCGCTGGCACCCGACGAGGTGATCCAGGGTATTTCGATGCCGAAGCTCTGGCCGGGCGAAGTCTTCTTCTGCGACAAGGTGAGCAAGCGGCGCGACCAGGACATTTCCACGGTCGCCGCGGGCTATCGGCTGCGGATCGAGAACGGAAAGATCGCGGACGTTCGCATCGGCTTCGGTGGCATGGCGGCCACGCCAAAACGCGCCCGCCACGTCGAGGCCGCGCTGCTGAAGGAGGGCTTTGCCGCTGCCGCGGCGGCAGTGCCGGAGGATTTCCAGCCGATCGACGACTGGCGCGGATCGGCCGCCTATCGCCTGCAGGTCGCCGCCAACCTGCTGCGCCGCCTCGAGCTGCGCATCGCCCGGCCCGGAGATCCCGTCGAGGTCGAGGCGCTATGAAGGGCGCGGTCCATGGCGCCCGTCGCCACGACAGCGCGCTGAAGCACGTCACCGGCCAGGCACTCTATATCGACGACATGCCCGAGCCGCCGGGCACGCTGCATGGTGCGCTGGTGCTGAGCCCGGTGGCCAGCGGGCGCCTGCGAAGGCTCGATCTTTCGGCGGCCATCGCGGCGCCCGGCGTCGTGGCGGCGTTTGCCGCCGCGGATATTCCCGGCCGCAACAGCATCGCCGGCGCCGGCAAGGACGAGCCGCTGTTTGCCGTGGACCGCGTCGAGTTCGCGGGCCAGCCGCTGGCGATGGTGGTGGCGGCGAGCCTCGATGCCGCGCGCGCCGCCGCCGGGCGCGCGGCGATCGAGATCGAGGAGACCGAGGCGATCCTCGACATCGCGACGGCGCTCGCCCGGCAGGCCTTCGTGCAGGCGCCCTCGACGCTCCTGCGCGGCGATCCCGAGACGGTCCTGAAGGTGGCGCCGCATCGCTTGAGCGCGGCATTCAGCGTCGGCGGGCAGGAGCATTTCTATCTCGAGGGCCAGGTTGCCTTCGCCCTGCCAGGCGAGGACGGCGACCTCGTCGTGCATTCCTCGACCCAGCATCCGACCGAGGTCCAGCACGTCTGCGCCCAGATCCTGGGCTGCGACTTCAACCGCGTGACTACCGTGGTGCGCCGGCTGGGCGGCGGCTTCGGCGGCAAGGAGAGCAACGCCTCGTGGGTGGCGGGTGCCGCGGCGCTCGCCGCGCACAAGACCGGCCGGCCCGTGAAACTCCGCCTGCCGCGCGAGATCGACATGATCGCCACCGGCAAGCGGCACGGCTTCGACTACCGCTACACCGTGGGCTTCGACGACGACGGCCGGGTGCTGGCGCTCGACGCGGTGCTGGCGGCCGACGCCGGCTGGAGCCTCGACATGACGCCCGGCGTGATGGCCCGCGCGCTCACCCATGTCGACAACGCCTACTGGATTCCGCATTTTCGCGCCGCCAGCTACGCCTGCCGCACCAACAGGCAATCGAACACGGCGTTCCGCGGCTTCGGCGGGCCGCAGGGCGTCGTGGTCATGGAAGATGCGCTCGATCGTATCGCGCGCCATCTCGGCCGCGACGCCAACGAGATACGCGCCGTCAATTTCTACGCCGAGGGCCGGGACGAGACGCCCTACGGCCAGACGGTCGAGGAGAACCATCTGGCGCGCTGTTGGGCCGAGGTGAAGCAGGGTGGCGACTACGAGCGCCGGCGGGCCGAGGTCGACGCCTTCAACCGGGCCAACCCGATCCTCAAGCGCGGGCTGGGGCTGTTCCCGCTGAAGTTCGGCATCTCCTTCAACCTGCCGCACATGAACCAGGCGGGCGCGCTGGTGCATGTCTACACCGACGGCTCGATCCGCCTGAACCATGGCGGCACCGAGATGGGGCAGGGGCTGTTCGTCAAAGTGGCTCAGGTCGTGGCCGAGGTTTTCGGTGTCGACGTCGACCGCATCAGGCCGTCCGCGACCTCGACCGCCGAGGTGCCCAACACCTCACCGACCGCGGCGTCCACCGGCTCGGATCTGAACGGCTGGGCGGCCTACGAGGCGGCCAACACCATCAAGCAACGCATGATCGCCTTCGCCTCGGAACACTTTGGCGCGGCCGAAAGCGAGATCGCCTTCGCCGACGGGAACGTGCGGATCGCGAAGCCCGGCAGCAACCAGGTCGTGAGCTTCGGCGAGCTGGCCAAGCTCTGCTGGCTGGGTCGCGTCTCGCTCTCGGCCACCGGCTTCTACAAGACACCCAAGATCCACTGGGACGGGGCGGCGATGCGCGGCCGGCCGTTCTTCTATTTCTCCTTCGGCGCGGCCATGGCGGAAGTGGCGATCGACACGCTGACCGGCGAGAGCCGCGTGCTGCGCGCCGATCTGGTGCAGGACTGCGGTGCCTCGCTCAATCCCGCGATCGATCGCGGCCAGATCGAGGGCGCCTTCGTGCAGGGCCAGGGCTGGTTCACTTGCGAGGAGTTGTGGTGGGACAGCCGAGGCCGGCTGCGCACCGTCGGTCCCTCGACCTACAAGATTCCCGGCAGCCGCGACGCGCCTCCGGTGTTCAACGTGAGGATGCTCGAGAACGCGCCGTCGCGCGAAGCGACGGTCTTCCGCTCCAAGGCGGTGGGCGAACCGCCGCTCCTGCTGGCAACGGCGGTCTGGACCGCGCTCAAGGACGCCATCGCGGCGGCGGGCGATCATGGGACCGCAGTGCGGCTCGATGCGCCGGCGACGCCCGAGCGCGTTCTGGCGGCAATCGCTACACTGAAAGCCTGAACGGAGGAGACTCTCATGGACGTACGCATGGACGGCCGCGTGGCCGTGATCACCGGTGGCAGCACCGGACTCGGCCTGGCCATGGCCAAGGAATTCGCCGCTTCTGGCGGCTCGGTGGCGATGCTGGCGCGCAAGGCCGACGTACTGGCCTCGGCCAAGGCCGAGGTGCAGAAGGCGGCCGGCAAGACCAACGCCAAGGTCGAGGGCTATTCCTGCGACGTCTCCAAGGCGGCGCCGATCGCCGACACCATCAAGAAGGTCGTGGCCGACTTCGGCAAGATCGACATCCTGGTGAACAACGCCGGCATCAGCCACGCCAAGCCCTTTGACACCGTGACCGACGAGGACTGGCAGGGCGATCTCGACCTCAAGCTGTTCGCTGCCATTCGCCTGGCGCGGCATGTCCTGCCCGGGATGCGCGAGCGCAAGTGGGGCCGCATCGTCAACGTCCTCAACATCGGCGCCAAGGCGCCGGGCGCCGACAGCACGCCGACCAGCGTCAGCCGCGCGGCGGGCCTGGCGCTGACCAAGGCGCTCTCCAAGGAGAATGCCCCGCACAACGTGCTGGTGAATGCCATGCTGGTCGGCCTGATCGACAGCGACCAGTGGCAGCGCCGCCACAAGACGGCGGCGGGTGCGGGCAAAACCTACGAGCAGTTCCTCGAAGGCATGGCCAAGGGCCGCATTCCGCTCGGCCGCATGGGCAAGGCCGAGGAATTCGCCCGCATGGCCTGCTTCCTGTGCTCGGACGCAGGCTCGTTCGTCACCGGTGTCGCCATCAACGTCGACGGCGGCGCCAGCCCGGTGGTCTGAGTTCTTGGCTGGGAGCGCGCCACTCCAGTGGCGCTCTTCTCAGACTTCTTGAAGGTATGAGCGCCACTGGAGTGGCGCGCTCCCAGCTATGAGAGCGCCCGACCCGGCGGCGTGACGTTCCAGTCGCGCCGCAGTTCTTCGAGGTCGCGCTCGACCCAGTCCCAGACATTCCAGTCGGGCGCAAAGACGTCGACGGTCATGTCACGGCCGCGCGCCCAGGCGTGCCAGAACTCGTCGGGATCGAAGCCGCCATGCGCCGGCGTGGCGACGTCGTTGAATTTCACGCCGAGATGGCCATTGAAAATGACGGGCAGGATGTGGCCCGCCATCGGATTGATCGGGTGCATGGCGGCGGTGAATGTCGAGACCAGGATCTCGCCGCGAAAGCTGGTGTCATAGCCCGAGATCACGTGCGCGGAATCGTGCGGCGTGGCGAAGATCGCGTTGAGCGCGGCGGGATCGCCGGGGAACGGATAGCCGTTCTTCTTGTCGAAGTCCCAAAGTGCCTTGCCGAAGGTGTTCTGCGGCAGCTTGCCCAGCGCCTCGTAGCGCGCCACCAGCGCGGGATCCGCCTCGTCGCCGGCATAGGGCAGGATCCAGACGGCCGGATCGGGCCGGTCGCCCCAGGCCTCGCTGACGACGCTTTCGGCATTGCGCATCGTCATGTCGGCCACCACCCACTCCAGGTGGCCTGAAGCCGCCTCGACCATTTCGGTGAGGTAGGCCGCTTCGATATCCAGCGCGCGGGCGTACTGCAGCACGCGCGCCAGCTTGTCCCTGTCGAGAACACCGTCGACCATCACCATGATGGCGAGATACTTCACTGCCTCGGCGGCAAGCTCGCGGTCTTTCAGGATCGCGACCAAGTCGCCGGGCTCCGCTGCCGGCAGCGTGCCGAGGTCGGAGAGATCGGGTCGCCGCAGGAGATAGCGGCCCGCGGCCAGGATGCTGGTCGTGTCGGCGTGCCCGATCGTATGGCTGCCCGCCAGCGCCACCTGGCGCATGGCGCCCAGGATGGCGTCGCTTTCGCGATGGCTGACAGCCCGCATCGCCTCAGCGCAGCGGTTCGAGGATGCTCACGTAGTTGGCGACGGCGGCGCCGCCCATGTTGAACACGCCGCCGATCTTGGCCTTGGGCAGTTGCAGGCCTTCCGGCGCCGTGCCCGAGAGCTGCATGGCCGACATCACGTGCATGGAAACGCCCGTGGCGCCGACGGGGTGGCCCTTGGCCTTCAGCCCGCCCGAGACGTTGACCGGCAGCTTGCCATCGCGCTCGACCCAGCCTTCGAGGATCGCGCGTTCGCCTTCGCCCGGGGCGGTGAGGCCCATGGCCTCGTACTCGATCAGTTCGGCCGAGGTGAAGCAGTCGTGGCTTTCCACGAACGAGAGATCGAGCAGGTCGAGCCTGGCCGAGGCGAGCGCCCGCTGCCACGCGAGCTGCGGGCCCTCGAACTTGATGATGTCGCGCCGGCTCATCGGCAGGAAGTCGTTGACGTGCTCGGTCGCCCGGAAGGCGACGGCGTGTTTCATGCCGAGTGCGGTACCGACATCGGCCAGGATCACGGCGGCAGCGCCGTCGGTGACGGGAGAGCAGTCGGTGCGCTTGAGCGGTCCGGCCACGAACGGATTCTTGTCCGAGGGCGTACGGCAGAAGTCGTAGGCGAACTCCTTCTGGAAGTGCGCGTAGGGATTCCTGGTGCCGTTCTTGTGGGCCTTCACCGCGATCCGGGCCAGAGCGTCGGACTTGTCGCCGTAGCGCTGGAAGTAGGCCGAGGTGATCTTGCCGAAGATGCCGGCGAAGCCCGCCTCGATGGTGGCCTCCTCGGCCACGTAGGAGGCCTTGATCAGGACCTCGCCCGCCTGGGCCGAATTGAGCTCGGTCATCTTCTCGACGCCGACCACCAGCACGAAGCGCGCCTTGCCGGCGGCCAGCGTGTTGAGGCCCATGTGGATGGCGGCCGAGCCGGTGGCGCAGGCGTTCTCGACGCGGGTCGAGGGCTTGAAGCGCAGATCGGGGTGGGCCTGCAGCGCCAGCGAGGAATGGAACTCCTGGCGCACGAAGCCGCCGTTCATGTTGCCGACGTAGATCACGTCGACATCCTTGGGTTCGATGCCGGCGTGGGCGATGGCTTCGGTGGCGGCCTTCACCACCAGTGATTCGCTGGTCTCGCCGTCGAGCTTGCCGAACTTGCCGTGGGACCATCCGACGATGCAGGCCGTCATTGCCAATCTCCTCAGTTTGCAGTGAATTTAGGGCGTCGCGGGAACGGCGCAAGTCCGCCTCAATTCGGCCGCCCGCGCGGCGTCTGCTAGGATGGCATCGATCCCCGAGGAACCATGTCCGATCCCGCTTCGCAAGACCGCACCCCGCAGGAGAGGCCGCAGCCGCGCTGGCCCCTGATCCTGGGCAGCCTCGTCGGCGGCTTCCTGCTGGTCGCCGTGGGCCTGGGGCTGGGCTGGTACCTCTTCTACCGCCCGATCGTGAACGTGGCGGTGCAGCTGCCGGCGCCACCGGCGCCGCCCGCGCCGCCGGGCCCTGACGCGGCGCAGATCAAGGCGCTCGAAGACCAGATCGACAAGCAGAAGGCGGCCAACAAGCAGATCGAGGATCAGATCGCGGCGCTGAAGGACCGGCTGCGCGCCGACGTCTGCACGATCAAGGATCCCCTGGGCAAGGATCCGCAGGGCAAGGCGCCTGCCGGCGGCGGCCAGAAGCTCTAGGAAGCGCCGGGATCGCGCGGCAAAAGAACCGTTGCTCAATTCATGACGTAGCTTCAAGCTCTGCCGACGACTCAAGCAAGAGTCGGGGGCGGGGGAGCGTGAAGCAGGCTGTCGATAAGTTGCTTCGGGCGGCGATGGCCGTCGCTGCCGCGCTTTCCGCCGGCGCCTGCGACCTCCGGCATTCCGCCGTCCTCGACCCCAAGGGGCCAATCGCGCTGGCCGAGCGCGACCTTCTGCGCGACGCCATCTACGTGATGCTGGTGGTGATCGTCCCGATCATCGTGCTGACCCTGGTGTTCGCCTGGCGCTATCGCGCCTCCAACACCAGCGCCGCCTACACGCCGAAATGGTCCGAGTCGGTGCGGCTCGACGCCTTCGTCTGGCTGGTGCCGGCGCTGATCGTCGTCGCCGTCGCCGTCCTGGTGTGGCGCAGCACCCACAAGCTCGATCCCTACCGGCAGATCGACTCCTCCGTGCCGCCGCTCGAGGTCCAGGTGGTGGCGCAGGACTGGAAGTGGCTGTTCATCTATCCCGGACAGGGCGTTGCCGTCGTCAATCAGCTCGCGTTCCCGAGCGGGCGGCCGGTCAGCCTCCGGATCACCTCCGACACGGTGATGAACTCGTTCTACGTGCCGCAGCTCGCCGGCCAGATCTACGCCATGGCCGGCATGCAGACGCGCCTGCAGCTGCTGGCCGATCAGCCGGGCAAGTTCGTCGGCCGCAACAGCATGTACAGCGGCGGCGGCTTTTCCGACCAGCATTTCGAGGTGGTCGCCATGACCCCGGCGGAGTTCGACGCCTGGGCGGCGAAGGCCGGGCAGGCGCCGGCCAGGCTCGACGCCGCCGCCTATTCCGCGCTTGCGGCCAAGAGCCGGCTCAATCCGGTCACCTACTATTCGGCGGTCGAGCCCGGCCTGTTCGACTCGATCATCGCCAAATACACCCACGCCCACCACGCGCCCGCCGCCGGCACGCCCGCCGGCGCGGCGCCGCGGAGATAGACCGATGTTCGGCAGACTGACGATCGAGGCATTGCCGCTCTACAGCGCGGTCGCGGCGGGCGGGGCGGCGGTCACGGTGGGCGGCGCTCTGCTGGTCGCCATCGTCATCACCTGGCTGGGCGCCTGGCGCTATCTGTGGACCGAGTGGCTGACCAGCGTCGACCACAAGCGGATCGGCATCATGTACATCGTGCTGGCGCTGGTCATGCTGCTGCGCGGCTTCGTCGACGCCATCATGATGCGGGCGCAGCAGGCCATGGCGCTCAATTCAGGCGGCTATCTGCCGCCCGAGCATTTCGACCAGATCTTCAGCTCGCACGGCACCATCATGATCTTCTTCATGGCGATGCCCTTCATGACCGGGCTGATCAACATCATCATGCCGCTGCAGATCGGCACGCGCGACGTCGCCTTCCCGTTCCTGAACTCGCTCAGCCTGTGGCTGACCGCGTCCGGCGCCGGCCTGGTGATGGTGTCGCTGGTGATCGGCAAGTTCTCGACCGCGGGCTGGACCGGCTATCCGCCCTATTCCGGCGCCGAGTACAATCCCGGCGTCGGCGTCGACTACTGGATCTGGGCGATCCTGATCAGCGGCGTCGGCTCGACGCTATCGGGCATCAACTTCATCGTCACCATCCTCAAGCGCCGGGCGCCGGGCATGACCCTGATGCGCATGACGCCGTTCGTCTGGACGGCGCTGTGCTCGTCGGTGCTGATGGCCTTCGCCTTCCCGGCGCTCACCGTGGCGTGCGCCCTCTTGGCGCTCGACCGCCTGTTCGGCATGCACTTCTTCACCAATGCCCACGGCGGCAACATGATGAACTACCCCAACCTGTTCTGGATCTGGGGCCATCCGGAGGTCTACATCCTGATCCTGCCGGCCTTCGGCATCTTCTCGGAGGTCGTGGCGACCTTCGCGCGCAAGCGCCTGTTCGGCTACAAGTCGCTGGTCTACGCCACGGCGGCGATCGCGATCCTGTCGTTCACGGTGTGGCTGCACCATTTCTTCACCATGGGCTCCAGCCCCAACGTCAACGCCTTCTTCGGCATCACCACCATGATCATCGCCGTGCCGACCGGCGTGAAGGTGTTCAACTGGCTGCTCACCATGTACCGCGGCCGCATCGACTTCCATCCGTCGATGCTGTGGACGGTCGGCTTCATGGTGACCTTCGTGATCGGCGGCATGACGGGCGTGCTGCTGGCCATCCCGTCGGCCGACTTCCTGATGCACAACACGACCTTCCTGGTCGCGCACTTCCACAACATGATCATCCCCGGCGTGCTGTTCGGCTACGTCGCCGGCTACATGTACTGGTTCCCCAAGGCCTTCGGCTTCACGCTCGACCGCAAGTGGGGCGCGGCCTCGTTCTGGTGCTGGATGATCGGCTTCTATCTCGCCTTCATGCCGCTCTATGTCCTGGGCTTCATGGGCATGCCGCGCCGCATGGAGCACTACAACGACCCCTCCTGGCAGCCCTACCTGATGGTTGCCGCGGCGGGCGCCGGCCTCATCCTGGTCGGCATCGCCTGCATGGCGATCCAGCTTGTCGTGAGCGTCCGCGACCGCCGCAGGACGGCCGACGTGTCGGGCGATCCGTGGGACGGCCGCACCCTCGAATGGGCGACCGCCTCGCCGCCGCCGGCCTACAATTTCGCCGTGCTGCCCGAGGTCCGCGATCGCGAGCCGCTGCTCGACATGAAGGAGCGCGGCACGGCCTGGCAAAGGCCGCCGGCCTACCAGGACATCCATCTGCCGAAGAACTCGATGGTGGGCGTGGTCATGGGCGGGCTCGCCTTCGTGCTGGGCTTCGCCATCATCTGGCACATCTGGTGGCTGGCGGCCGCCTGCGGACTCGCCATGTGGGTCGCCATGATCGCGCGCTCCTCCGATGACGACGCCGAATTCAAGGTCTCCGCCGCCGAGGTGAAGCAGATCGAGGACGCGCGCTACCGCGCCCTCGCCAGCCAGACGGCGAGCCGGACATGAGCGCCGCCGTCATGCACGCGACACCGGCCGCCCCCGAAGGCGGGGCCGCCGCCACCCACGAGCAGCGGGCGCTCGGCTTCTGGCTCTACCTGATGGGCGACGCCGTCATCTTCGCGCTCCTGTTCGCGACCTATGTCATCATGGTCGACAACACCGCCGGCGGCCCCGGCGGCAAGGCGCTGTTCAACCTCCGGAACGCCGGGCTCGAGACCCTGCTGCTGCTGGTCAGCAGCACCACCTTCGGCTTCGCCAGCCTCACCGCCAGGACCGGCAACCGCACCGCGGTGCTGTTCTGGCTGCTCGTCACCTTCGTGCTGGGCGCGGGCTTCGTGTTCCTGGAGCTGCGCGAGTTCGCCGGCATGATCGGGGCCGGCGCCGGCCCCGACCGCAGCGGCTTCCTCTCCGCCTTCTTCACCCTGGTCGGCACCCACGGCCTGCATGTCAGCGTCGGCCTCGCCTGGATCCTGATCATGTCCGGCCAGGTGATGATGAAGGGCCTTTCCGTGCCCGTGACCTCGCGCCTGTTCCGGCTGGGCCTGTTCTGGCACTTCCTCGACATCGCCTGGGTCGGCATCTTCTCGATCGTCTATCTGCCGGGGCTGCTGTGATGGAAAATCCCAACAACGACCATGGGCTGCGCTCGTACCTGACCGGCTTCGTGCTCGCCGTCGTGCTCACCGCCATTCCCTTCTACGTGGTCGTCACCCACGCACTGTCGCCGCGGCGCGCGCTGCTCGTCATCGGCGTCGCCGCGGTCCTGCAGATCCTGGTCCACCTCAGGTATTTCCTGCACCTCAATTTCACCTCGACGCCGAAGGAGAACCTGCTCGCCATCGTGTTCACCGCCGTGCTGATCTTCATCATGGTGGGCGGCAGCTTCTGGATCATGTTCGACCTGCACACGCGCATGGCGGTGTAGCGCCGCCGGATGCCGGCACCGACCCCCGGGAGCCTCCTCGCGGATCGCCGGACGGACCGTTGTCGACCCGCATGGGCCCCATGAATTCCTTCCTGTCCGCGGCCCGGCTAGGGGCGTTGCTGCGTCGCCCGAAGGCGGGCCTCGAGCGGGTGGGCCTCGAGCGGGTGGGCTTCGTGTCGACGGTCGTCCTCGCCGGGGCGACCTTCTGGTTCGCGCCGCGCCTGCCGATGATCGACCTGCCGCAGCATGCCGGGCAGGTGGCGGTGTGGCACGACCTGCTGCTCGGCACGTCGCCCTGGCAGTCGCTGCTCTACGTCAACTATTTCACGCCCTATCTCGCGGGCTACGGGCTGGCCCTGCTGCTGTCGTTCGTCCTGCCGGTGTCGGCGGCGCTGAAGCTGCTGCTGACGCTGGCCTATTTCGGCTTCGTCGGCGCCTGCGTGGCGCTCCGCGGACGGCTCGGCGGCGACCGGCGGCTCGACTGGTTGTTCATCCCCGGCTTCTTCGGCTACGCCTACGTCTGGGGCTTCTACACCTTCCTGGTCGCGGCCCCGCTCGGCGTCCTGTTCGTCCTTCTCGCGCATCGCTACGCCGATCGCCCGACGCCGGCCCGGGGCATCGTCCTGCTGGTCGCGGACATCGTTCTCTTCTTCTCGCACGGGCTGGTGTTCCTGTTCGCCAACGCCATCGGCGGGGTGTTTCTCCTGCTCAAGGCCCGGCCCTTCGTGCGCCTGCTGCCGGCGGCGCTGCCCTACGCCGCCGTCGGCCTGCTGTGCCTCGCCTACGCGCTGGTCCGCCTGCGCCTCGAGACCGATCCGGCCGGCGAGGCGCTCCGCTTCCTGTGGGGATGGGACCTCGGCCGCCTGGGTTTCCTGGTCTACTCGGTCGGCGCCTTCGACGCGGACTGGAGCTTCCTGCCCCTGCTGCTGCTCATGCTCGCCGCCCCCCTGGCGATGGGCGCGCGGTTCAACCGGCGCGATCCCGGGGCCCTGGTCCCGTTCCTGGTCACGCTGCTGATCGCCGCCGTCGTGCCGGTCAATGCCATGAACACGGGCGCCATCTATCCCAGGTTCGCCCTCTTCCTGCTGCCCTTCTATGCCCTCCTGTTCGGCGCCGCCGGACCGCAGGTGCCCGGCGCGCTCCGCCGGCTCTGGCTGCCCATCCTCTGCTGGGCCTTCCTCGCCGTCCACGCCGAGCGGCTGCTGGCCTTCGCCCGGGAAGAGGCGGACTTCGAGGACGTGCTCGCCGCGACCGAGCCCGGGCATCGCGCGCTCGGCCTGGTCCTCGACCCGGCCAGCGCGGCGACCTCCAGCCGCTACGCCTACCAGCATTTCCCGTTGTGGTATCAGGCCGAGAAGGGCGGCTTCGTCGACTTCAACTTCGCCGGCTTCCTGCCCCAGGTCGTGCGCTACCGCGTCGATCGCGTGCCGGCCGTCGCCCGGGGCTCGCCCTACAAGCTCGCGCGGGACTTCGACGGCACGCGGGACGACGTCGCGATCTACCGCTATTTCTTCGTCCGCCACACCGCGCCCCTGCCGCCGGGTTACTTCCCGGCGGGGCCGTGCGCGCCCGTCCCGGTGAAGTCGGCCGGCGCCTGGTCGGTGTTCGAAAACGCGAACTGCCGGGCCGGGCCGGCGCCCGGCGGCGCCCCGGGCCGGGAGCGCTGAGCCGCTACTTCGCCACCTTCGCGCCGGTGGCGACGTCGAGGACGGAGCCGTCCTCCAGGCTGATGCGGTAGATCTCGCGCAGCACGTTGCCGGCGAAGCCCAGCTCGACGATCGACACCGTCCTGAACGACGCCGGGATCCCGTCCGGCAGGATCTGGTTGAATTCCGCGGCGGCCTGGTTGAACGCCGCCTGGATCTCCGGCGTGAACCTCGCCATCGAATAGACCAGCGTGTTGTGCGGATTGTGCGCGCGCAGCTCCTTGCCGTCCTTCACGGTGTTGAGGCCGCTCACGCCGACGGTCTGGACGAGGCTCTTGGCGGCATCGCCCATGACCGCGTAGACCGGCCCGGTGACGCGCGGCAGCGGCCCGTCGCGGAGCGGCGTGAGGGCCGCCGTGGCGGTGGTGTTGAACGCCATCATGGCCTCGAAGCTCGCCCCTTCCTTCACGATTCCGAGGTCGAGCCACCACGGGTGGCCGGCGCCCTTGGCCGCCTCGGTCGTGGAGAAGGTCTTGAGCTTCACGTTCAGCACCCCCGGCAGCTTCGGCAGCGCCTTCAGCATCCTGACGGGCGTCGTCGGGTCGGCGTTGTGGATGTGCAGCACGGTGACGTGCGGGATATTGAAGCGCAGCGCCTCGTCGACGAGCCTGGCGTTCAGCAGCTTCTCCCGCAGCAGCCCGCCGATCGTGCGGCCGAGGAGATCGTTCACGTCCGCCGGCAGGGCGTAGACCAGGCCGAAGGTGCGCTTGTGCTCGCGGAACGCGGGCGCGGCGAGCGCGCTGTTGTCGATCGCGTCCTGCGCCGCGGCGGGGTGGATATCGAGCATCGCCAGGCCGGAAGCGACGATCGCCGCGATGCGGCCGGCCATATTGATCTTCATGATGGAGTTCCCCTCGGGCAGCAGGTCGACGATAGCCCGTGCGACCTACAGGCCCCGTGTGACGGACCTGTTATGGCCCCCGGCGGGGATATCCACAGGATCGGGTTGCAGGTGCGCCAGGGGCCGACGGGGCATTCCCGGCGGACGCCTCGGCGAGCGTCGCCGGAACCCTGGCCCGCGGGCGTCCCGTCAGGGGATGAGGGTCCTGTGCGGGTTCCTGCCCCGGATCATGTCCAGATGGATCGCGCGCGGCGCCTTGAAGAAGCGCGCGACGATGTAGCGGGCGGCGAGGTAGGCGGCGAGGAACGCCGCCGCGGCGCCCAGCACGCCGTATTTGCCCGACTCCCGCGCCATCAGGTTGGAGGTCACGAACCGGGCCAGCGCCAGCAGCAGCAGCAGCGCCGCCGCCCCGGCGCCGTCCCAGGTGCGGGGCACGCGCAGCAGCCCGAGCCCGACGTCCTGGTTGATCTTCAGCAGCGCGCCCGCGGCCGCGCCGGTCATCAGGCCGAAGGCGATGGCGGCGACCCACAGTTCATAGCGCTTGCCCGGCGACACGATCAGCAACACCGCCGCCACGACGATCGCCAGCGCCGGCGTTACCACCCACGCGAGGCGCGTGGTGGCCCTTTCGTTGACCTCGTGGCGGATCGACCACAGGGCGAGGGCTGCCAGCAGCAGCGCGACGAGTTGCGAGAGGAGAACGACGCTCTTCATGGGGGCCTTCCGTACCGCGCAGCATGGCCGCTGCGTTCTTCGATCGTTGGATGTAATTATAGGGACGGGCGCTGGGCACGGCCAGTCGCGGCCGCACTCCCCCCTCACCTAACCTCTCCCCCAAGGGGGAGAGGGATATGAGAAGAGAGTATGAGAAGAGACGGCATCCACTCATGTTCCTCTCCCCCGCAGGGGGAGAGGTTAGGTGAGGGGGATCAAACCCTGACCACCTCGACCGGCCCCGGCATATCCGCCGGATCCAGCAGCGCCCCCTGGCTCACAAGAATCTTCCGAACCTCCGCAACATCAAGACTCCCGCCGCGCGCGTGACACGCCGCCGCCACGCCCGCCGCCTGGCCCGTCGCAAACGCCGTCCCCATCACCCGGAGCGACGCGCCCGCCTGGCGGTCGCCATCGGCCGTCCGTCCCGCCGCAAACAGGTTTTGCGTATCGACGCTCCGGAGGCAGCCGAGCGGAATGTCGTAGGTGCCGCCATCCGGCGGATAGACGAAGCTGCTCTCGAAGCTCGCGCGGTCGTGCCATTCCACGCCCCACGCCCCCAGCGCCACGCAGTCCGCGGCGCGGCGGCCCTCCGTCACGTGCTGCCACGTGAGCGGCGCGACGCTGTCGATATGCCGGCTCTCGCGCGTGCCGAAGTCCGGCCCTGATGTCGCCAGATAGGCATGCTCCCACCCCGGCAGCTCGCGCAAAATCTCCAGATACGTCCAGGCCTGCGCCCGCCCCGCGCTCTCGGCGCGGCTGAGGCTGCGAACGTCGCGCGGATCGTAATCCTCGCTCGCGAGATAGGTCACGACATCCCCCGACAGCGGCATGCGCACCATGACGCTGCGGTCCTTGCTGATCGGGGCGACGCCGCGCGCCTTGGCCTTCCGGATCGCCTCCGTGACCGTGGCCGCCGACACGTCCGCCCCGGGCGCCACGCCGCCGAACCGTGTGCCCAGCGTGCCGAGATTGACCGCGCCGTCGTTGCCATAGCGCGTCGAGGCACCCGCGAAGAAGGCGAGGTCGCCGTCGCCGCTCGCATCGACGAAGGCCTTGGCCTCGACCTGGTGAACGCCGGCATGGTCGGCGAAGCGCACCCGCGCGACTTCGTTGTCCTCGCGATCCGCGCCCATGACGAACGCGTGCAGCAGCACGTCGACGCCCGCCTCGGCGCAGACCTCGTCCAGCGCGCGCTTGGCCGCCTCCGGATCGAACACCACGAAGACGCCGCGGTGGCGATGGGGCGGCGTCACGGCGCCCCAGCGGTGGAGCCTGGCCAGCACGTCGTCGGCCACGCCCGAGACGGCCTGACGCGGCGCGTCGCCCAGGGTGTAGAGGCCGCAATAGGTCAGCACGTTGCGCATCGTGCCGGCGCCGCCCAGGCAACCGGCGGCTTCGATCAGCCCGACGCGGGCGCCGGTCCTCGCCGCGCCGACGGCG
>Ga0082335_1000756_pt1 | contig 77067 bp, 76 predicted proteins | sample Subgrocontami58m_FD_72375 | JGI IMG/M metagenome (GOLD analysis project Ga0082335, IMG submission 72375) | Subsurface groundwater microbial communities from S. Glens Falls, New York, USA - GMW37 contaminated, 5.8 m (SPADES assembly) (version 2) ... | reverse complement strand
TGTGTTGATGTTTTGCTTGTGATGCCAGCCTGCCCGGCCCAAAGCCGGGCGAGCGGACGGCAAAGCGGGCTAGACATTTGGAGTTTCAGCAAAATTATTTACGGACCCCGGTGAAAGAAACGTGAGGCAATTACTCCCGCCCAAACACAACTTTACGTATAGCTTCCGCCATTTTCATCGGGTCGTCGTGCTGCCAGATATTCCGCCCGACTGCAAATCCTGCCGCCCCTGATGCCATGACGTCTTTTGCCTTGGAAATGAATTCCTCGTAGGTTTCCTTGCTGCCCCCGGATGAGATGACCTTGCATTTTTGGGCTGCGGAAACAACTTGCTTGAATGAGTCGGATGAGCCGGTGTAATTGACCTTGACGATATCGGCACCAAGTTCCATTGCACACCTAGCTGCATATGCAACGGTTGCCGCATCCTTCTCGTCTTTCACGTATTTGCCTCTTGGATATGCCCAGACAATAGTCGGCATGCCATACTCTTCGCATTCCGCACGAATCATGCCGAATTCGTGGAACATCTGCGCCTCGGTGGAAGAGCCTACGTATAGTGTGTAGCCAATGGCATCGGCGCCAAGCTTCACGGCTTCTTTCACTGTCGCAACAGGGGAGGAGTAAATGTCGTCTTTTGGAACAATGTTGGTGCGGCCATTCAGCTTCAGAATCAGCGGCACTTTTCCGGCGTAATCCTCGAAATACTTGTAGGCGACGCCCTTGTGGATTGCCAAGCCCGTGAAATCGCCCTTTGCCGCAATGTCAAGCACAAAATCCGGGTCGATGTTCCTTTCGTTGAAATCCTTGGGCCCGTGCTCTATTCCCTGGTCCATGGCAAGAAGCAATACCTTGCCACGCCGAATTATCCTTGACAAACGCACTTTGGAGCCAATTGACATTTATGCACCTCTTTTCAGCTTTTTAGAAGGTAATATGCCGCCGCAAGGGCAAGAATTGCGAGCACCAGGTTGCCCACGTTGAAGTCGAATATGAATATTTTCAAGGCTATGGTGAACGGCACGTTGAAAACCATTATTATGTTGGCAAGGGCGTAGGACACAAGCACGCCTGCAAGGAAGCTCTTTATTTCCATTTGTACACCTTATTATCTGAACGGGGGCAGGGTTTTTAACCTCTTCGGGGTAAAAGGAGAATGCTTTTTGCGACCGTAGTCTAGCCTGGTTAGGATACGAGATTGCCATAGACGGTTTTTGCAGGATTGTCTGCAAGAATCTCGCGAGCCGGGTTCAAATCCCGGCGGTCGCAAATTAATTTTTCACCACCGAATATATTAATAAGGCAACCGAATGTATTGCCTCTATGCCATGGATTGAATCGGCGCCATCTCCGGATGGAATGCCGGCACATAGATTTAGACTGACAAAACCGATAATAAAAGATCCATATTCGGTAGATGGAAGGGCAAAAATTGCGGTTATTTGGGGCATATGCGGGTTCATTTTTTGCGTAGTGGTATTTCTCGTTGCCGCATCGAAAATGAAAAAGCCTCTTTTTTCTACGGATATGGCGCTCATATTGTCACTGGTCGTAGGCGCATTTTTCGGGATTGCACAATTCGTTTATACCGGAATGTCGGCAAATGAAATTGCCGGAAGAAAGGCATTTTGGAAAAAAATTGCTGATAAGTATAGCTTGGAATTGAACCAGTCGGCATACGGCGGATGGCAGCCGCAATGGATGTCGGTTGCCAATGAACCTGATAAAAATTGTGTTGTTTGCGAAGGAAAAAATTCAAATGGCATCCACATCAAAATTAGCATCAACAGGTTTATGATCCACGGCGCAAAAGGAAGTAGGAGATTAGATGAATATCTGGAAATTGAGGCAACAGCGGATGGGAAACGGTTTTCCCTGGAGAAAAATGATATTAGCACACCGGAGGAAACAATAACTACCAGCACATCTGGTAACAAGGTTTTGATTAATTTCCAAAAGCCGCTTTCGGATTTTAAGAGAACAGAACGCCTTGTGGATAGCGGGATGACAATTTGCGCGAAAATTTGAGAAGCTTTGGATCAGGGATTGATTTTAGGATGCGTTTTTCCCTCATTTAATTAAAGCATCAGCCGCATCGGCTTTATCGCCTTGGAAGGAACAGCCGCTATTTTGACAGGCTTGATGCTCCGCGCCAAAAGGGTGGCAATGCTAGATTATCACTTTAAAGTGATATACGAGCATCTGAAGAGATAGCTTTATATATTTTATATAGCAATAGTATCGTTAGGAGTAATTATGCGCATACAAAATAGTATCCGCTTCGGCGAGCAGGAAATGAAGCTGCTCTTTGCCCTTGAGCAATCTGAACAGGGCACGTTTACGATAAAAGATGCAAAGAGAATCCTTGGCACAAGCAGCGCTTCGGTAAAGAATGTCCTCAAGCGCCTGAAAAGGAAGAAAAGGCTGATTCCGCTGCAAAAAGGGGCTTACTTGTATGCGCCCCTGAAAAGCGGGCGGAATGGGAAATGGAGCGAGGATGCTTTCAAAATTGTTCGATTGCTCGCCAATACGGATAGGCATTATATCGGATTTGTTACTGCCATGAGCCATTGGGGCATGACTGAACAGATACCTTACGTGATGTTTGTGGCGCTTGAGAGGCAAAAAAGGGAAGTGAAGGCCGTCCAAACTAGATTCCAATTTGTAAAGGTGAAAAAGCTCGGCGAATTTGAGAAAGTGCAAATAGGCGGAGTAGATGTTAATATTTCAACAATAGAGCAGACAATCATTGACGGCCTGGCGCACCCTAAATATTGCGCCGGAATTGACAGCGTAACAAAGGCGATTGCATATTCGGAAAAAAGAATGAACTGGGAAAAGCTCATTTCGATGGCAATGGAGGGGAAATCCGTCATCCGAAGAAGGCTCGGCTATTTGCTGGAATTGCTTGGGCTGAAAAAATATGCAAAAAAGCTAGAGGGAAAATTCACAGGTTATTCATTCCTTGAGGCATCCGCGCAAAAAGGGAATTTTTCCTATTCGAAAAAATGGGGATTGAAAGTCAATGTGGAAAAAGATGACTTGCTTGAGTTTCAGAGGGGATTCTGATGGATTTGGCTGCTGCAACGCGCAGGGAGGAATAGTTGTCACGCTCTAATCCCTCCAGGATGGGCAAAATTTCTTAAAAGATACGGAGCGAAAGTATTATATATCACTTAATATAGATATTATCACTTTAAAGTGATATATATGCAAGTAACAAGCAAAGAGACTTACAAAGTTGTCAGGGCGATTCTCCGGGACAGGAAATTCAAGCAGTATCAGATTAGCAAAAAGGAGAAGATTACGTTCAGCTTGGTCAATCGAGTGGTTAATTGGATGGTATCACGCGGCTACGTGGCAAAAAGGCAGGGATATTACGAGCTCGTGTCAACCGGGGCAATTTTCAGCCTTTTTCCGATTTACAGGCAGATGAAACCATATGAAACATTTGATGTTGCACTTAAGGAAAAAGAAGCCCTGGGGTTGATTAATAGAAAGGCTGCATTGTGCCTGAGCAGCGCACTTTCCACCTACGACGATTATTATAGGGATTCCGCAATACACGCATATGTGCTGGATGAAGACATTGTTGATGAGCTGAAACACTTGCCAAAGGGCTTCACGCATGTTGAATTGTACAATGAGGATTTGAACGATGAGGATTTTGAAAAAAAAGGCGGGCGAATGGTTACAAGCAAAATTCGTACAATTATTGACTTGTTCTGCGCCAACAAGGCATATGCGGCAGAAAGGCTGATTAAGAAAGAGTGGATTGGATGAAGGAAATATACGGCAAGGAAATAACCGACCCGAGTTTGCTGGAGCTTGAGGAGCTTGCCTTGTGGTATAACGAGAAAATCGGCAACTATCCGGCGATTGTGGGCGGCTGGGCGGTTTATTTCTACACAACTGGGCTTGGAAGCAAGGACATTGACGTGGTGTTTGCCGGAGACAAGGCAAAGCACCAGACTTTATTCGCATATTTCCAGTCGCATGGATTCAAGGAGAGGCAGCGAAGCCTTTTTGACAGGGAATTTTACAAGGAAATTGTTTCGGGCAAACGAAAAGTTGAAATAATAGTTGACGCGGTTTCGCAGAACAGGATTATTTTGTTTGAAGGCAGGAAGGCGCGGATTCCGTGGGCGTGGGCAATGAAGCATAGCAAGGAGCACAAGATAGGAAAAGCAACAATACTGATTCCTGAAATAGATATACTTCTGATTTACAAGTTGGGCGCAGCACTTGGCAGAAGCGACATATTGAAAACGGGCTTGGATTTCGATTATTACCGCTCGAAAGTGTGGAAGGATGTTTATGATGTTTTGAGCTTGGCGGAAATAGAATTGGATGCAAATGTTGTCAGAAAATTTCTCAAAGAATCAGGATTGGATGATTACAAAGAAGAAATCCTGCAAATCATCGAGGATAATTTCGATGATGAAATGAAAGGCCTGCTCAAGAATGCCACATTGGGCAAAATCAGGATGGTTTTGACAGGCGATGGATAATTTGGCATCGACATGCCGAATGTTTCATGGGCGTGCCAAATTTGCCGGAAAAACTTGCTGGGAATGGAAATTTTACCTCGAAAACTGATCGCTTTATATTTTTTAGGAGTATTCCACTTGCAGACAAGAGGGCAATGGCTCACGATTTGAGCATCATAGACCAAGCACGGCGGTCGCACTTTCCATTTTTTACCATAATATCAATTTTTACCTCGAAAAAAAACTAATAATTACTATCAGAAATCTATCAATCACTATTAGGTAGTAGGCAACAGTTCGGCAGCCTGCAGCCAGAAAATGACTATTATGAACAATACGTATGCGGCAAGCATCGACGCCCCTTCTTTTTTGGTGATTTTCCCATCCTGCGCGAAATGGTAGAGTAGGATGTTCGCAATTATTGCGAATATGAATGTGGCGATATAGACGTGCGTTTTCAGGGCGATTGGATAAATCACCGCGCCGGCGCCAAGGACTAGGGTGAGGTTCGTTATGGTGCTGCCGATTGCATCTCCGATTGCAAGCCCATAGCGTCTCTTTTTGAGGGCAGCCAAGCCGACAGATAGCTCGGGAAGGGATGTGCCGATCGCCACGATTGTCGCGCCGATGAAGCTTTTTGCAATGCCGAGATCATTTGCTATAAGTACGGCGGAATCGACCGCCATCCCCGCGCTAAAAATCACGCCGATCACCGCGGCAAAAAACCACATGAAGGCGAACAGCGCCTCGCGCTTGTGGGGCATGGCAATCCCGTCCATGTCCTCTATCTTGCGTTTTGTCATGACATAAAAGGAATATGCCAGGAAAACGCCTAGAAGAACGGCTCCTTCAACCCTTCCGAGATGGGGATCTGAAACCACTGCGGTGAAAAGGATATATGCGGAAATCGCAGTGGTGAGCATGATGATAAAGCCCACTTCCTTCCGTTGTGTAGCGCTTATTCTGATTCCGAAAAGGAACGCGCCCAAGCCCAGGACAAGCAGGATGTCCGCGATGTTCGAGCCGAACACATTGCCAAGCATTATCCCTCCCTCGTGAGCAACCGATGAGCTTATGCCCACGGCAAGCTCGGGCAGGGATGTTGACACGGAGATGAGAAGGAAGCCTATCGCCAGCTGGCTTATGCCGAAAAAGCGGGCAAGTATTACGGATTTGTCAACAACTATGTTGGAGCTTTTATACAGGACAAAAATCGAAACTGCAAGGAAAGCCCAGGTTTCAATCATGAGTATCATCGAAAAATCCGATCGGCTGGTGACTGGCATTTACGGAAGAAGGGTTAATAATTTAGCCCCAAGAATGGGATTATGGAAAAACACCTCAGGAAAATAGCAGAGCACACCAAGGTTTGGTCTGGCTATCTTTTCGTTCTTCTTGGGCTGCTGCTCATGCTTGTGGTCGTGAGGATGGCCTTTTTCGGGCACCTTGATTCGGAAAAAAGGATTTGGATTGAGATTTCGCTCCTGCTCCTGGTTGCCCTTGTTGCGGAAAGGCTAATCCAGCAGTGGAAACAGCCCCTTGTCATGGTGCTGATGCTCCTTGGAATCCTGATTTCCCCTTACACTCTTGAGGCGTTATGGCCCTCATTCGTGCAGCTTTCAAGCCCAGTGCTTGCGAATTTTGGAATAATGGCGGCAAACTGGGGAACGCCGGAATTCGTTTCGGAGGGCGAAACCATCAAGACGTTTGCCAGCATAGGCGTGATAATCCTCCTTTTCAGGATAGGGCTCCACTCTGAAATCGAGAAGGTTTTCAACCTCAAAAACCTGCTCGTGGCAATAGGGGGGGTGGTGCTGCCGTTTGCGGCCGGGTTTGCATACGCCTCCATGGCCGGGGGCGGCTTTGGCTTTTCGCTTTTTGTCGGCGCGGCGCTCACTGCGACATCGGTTGGAATAACCGTTGCGGTGCTCGAGGAAATGAAGGTGCTTGGCAGGCCGTTTGCACAGATGATTCTTGGGGCTGCCGTGATAGACGACGTGCTTGCCCTTGTTGTGCTCGGGATGGTCGGCAGCGCGCCTTCCGGCATTTCGGCGGATGCTATTTTCCCCATTCTGAAAATAGTGGGCATTGCCCTTGTGTTCATAATATCCGGGCTTGCGGTGGGAAAGCTGTTCATGAAAAGATTTTTCGATTACGAAGAGGAGGAGCTTTCAAAAAGGACGCTGGCAGGCATGCTTGCAGTGCTATTCTTCTATTCTTTCGCATCCGAGGCGCTGGGCATTTCATCGGTTGTCGGGGCGTTCATTGCCGGCCTTGCCATAAGCTTCTCCCCGCTTGCGCATAAGCTGAACAAGGCGCTTGTTCCACTTGACGTGCTATTCACGCCGATTTTTTTCATCACCCTTGGCATGCTCGTCAATGTGTTTGAAATTCCCGGCGCTATTGTTCCGGTAGCCATATTGACCGTAATTGCGGCCCTTACCAAGGTCATAGGGTGCGGAATCCCGGCTGTGATTGTGGGGGTTAAGCCGAAGGAGGCGCTGCTTGTGGGCTGGGGCATGGTGCCAAGGGGGGAAATCGCCCTCATAATTGCGCTTATCGGAATAACTGCGGTGGATTCGTCTGGAAAAACTGCGCTTGATGCGGCAGAGTATACAATAATCGCTTCGATGGCTTTCATATCAACCATAATAGTGCCTGCCGGATTGAAGCGCCTCATACCCTGGGCGGAAAACAGTGGAACGAAGATCAGGGCATGAATGCAATATCGCACAAACATTCGGATATGCCTTTTATCTTCCCAAACCTTGGACAAGTTGGCATGGCGATGAATAATGCTCCCTAATTGCTGGTTTGCACCGCAGTCGCCGCACTTCCCATTTTTTCCAATGCCGATTTTAGGAGAGAGAGGGATTTGTGGACGGCTTTTTCAAACAGGTATGCCGCCCCCTCTCGAAGCTCAAGCAGGGGCTGCCTGCCGAAAACCTTGAGCAGGTAAGCCGAAGATATGCTTGCAATGGCATAGGCGATGCCCTCCACAAGGTGCACGCCCCCTAGCGCAAATCCGCCATATGCTGCTATTCCGGATGATATTGAAATTGCCGCCATGATTCCGGTGCTAAGCCCGACGCCGGCAAGATGGGAGCTTAGGATGCCCCCGTGGCTTTTTTGCACTGCCTTCACCGCGCATTTTGCAAGGTTGCAAACTTGGCGCTCTTGCGCGCCAAGGGCGGTTTTGTCTTTTGCAAGCACGGCGCCAAGAAGCTGCACTTGCTCCGGGGTAAAATCGATTTTGGCAAAACAACTGCATTGCTGGCTTTCAATAGCCTGGGAAAGAAGAGGGAAAAGCTGCTGCGGCGCCCTGCGCAAAACCATTGACGGGTGCGGAAGGATTGTGGCAGCCCCAATTCTAAGCGAAGCTATGGCTTTTGTCATGATGATAAAGCGGGCAAAGCGGTATTTAATGGTTATTCTGGCCGCCCAAAGCGTCTTTTTGGAAAGCCATCATTTATAATTCAGGGGAGGCAAATACAACATCAAGCCCCCGTAGTCTAACCTGGATAGGACGCGACCCTGCGAAGGTCAGGATTTGGGTTCAAATCCCAACGAGGGCGAATTTATTCTTCTTAAAAAAATAATGTAAAAGAAGTACGAGTAAAACTCGGCAAATGAAAAAAAATAAAATGGAAAAAAAGTAAAAAACTAGTATGTCGGTATTCCCGATGCCGTGGCGTTGAGCCACACATTCTTGATGGCAGTAAGCGTGTCAAGCGCATTCACCCTGAGCAGCTTTTCGGATTTGGTGTAGAGCATGTCGTTGATGTAGAGGGAGCGCTCCACCGCAGGCTGGTAATAGTTGTCCCCCGATGCCATGGAGTGGTCAATCAGGCCGCGCAATGTGATTTGCGTTTTGTCGATGCGGAAGGCGAACGCCCCGTTGTACTTGTTCTGGTCGTACACATAGTGCGTGCCCTCCCAGCGCCCGCTGTCGGCGTTGTATGCCGGAATCACAAGCAGATTCTTCTCCTTGGAGAATAGGAAGGCGCGGTGCTCATAGAGGGCGGATGAGGAGGCGTATTGCTCGTTTGTGACGTATTTGGCAAGCTCCTTCGGAGATGACACGTCGCTTACGTCAAAGAGGGAAATTTTCAAGCCCGAAGTGCGCCCCTGCGCATTGGTATCCTGCCCTATTCCGATGATGGTGTTTTCATCGTATGGGTGGAGGTAGCGGGAGAAGCCCGGAATCTTGAGCTTTCCAAGCTCTTTGGGAGAGGACGGGTTGGACAAATCGAACACAAAGAACGGGTCCACCTGGCGGAATGTCACCATGTAAAGCCGGTTGCCCATGAAGCGGGTGGAGTAAATCTGCTCATCCGGCGCGATGCCCGTGAGCGAGCCCATTTCATTGAGGTTGGCATCGAGCGTGTGGATGTTGTTAGATGGCTTGGTGGTTTCCTTGCCGTAGTTTGACCAGCGCGCAGGCAGGTTGGTTGCCACGCGCAGCACTCCCCCGCTCTCGTCCATGGAGAACTGGTTTAGGATGTGGCCCGGCACTTTCCCGTTTGCAACAGGGGAGATTTCCGCGCCCTGAAGCTGCACCTTGTTTATGGCGGTGAATTCGAAGTATTTGTAGTCGTCAAGCTTTTTCTGCACGGCATTTTCCACGTCATCCTGGAACTTTTGCGCCGCGGACGGGGACATTGCAGACAGGTATGGCGAGTAGATGCTGAGGATTTTCGAGTCTTTCTCGTAAATGGAGAGCACGAGCGGGTTGGCGGCTTTTATTGCCTCGACAAGGATGGAGTCGGTTGCGGTCAATTTGATTTGGCTCTGCATCATCTCCATTGTGATTTGCTGGCGGATTTCCCACTCGTTCACGTATTGCGTATAGGCAAGATAGGCGTTGGATTCGGACATGTAGAGGTTTTCGCTGCCATCAGTTACGATGGATTTGGAAGTAAGCTGGTGTGCGCTGCCTTCCATGTCAAGTGCGTGTATGTTCACGAATACCGGATTGGAGTAGGGGACGTTGAAGTAGAAAACGTCGGTTGGGGGGAGGTAGCGCTTGGTTGTGCCCTCCATTATAATCGGAGTCGGGTAGTCGCGGTATTCAGGCTGGCTGGTTGTGAAAATGTACGCATAATTGCCGGCCATCCTGCCGCGGAAGTATGAGCCTTCCACCTTGTATTCTTTTTCCAATTTTGGATTGGATGCATCGGATACGTCGTATATCCTGATGAATGACATGCCGGAGCGGGGGGTGAAGTCGATTTTCTGGAAGTATTTGTAGTTGGAATAATCTCCAAACACGGCAAGTTTTTTGCCGGATAGGAAGAGTTCTTTTGGCTGGTAGCCGTAGCTTGAATAGTAGCCTCCGCAGTCATAGCAGCGGATTGGCATGCCGATGGACGGCTCTGCGCCCGGGGCGATTTTTCCTGAGCCTGAGGAACCGCTTGAGCCCGAGGCTGCGCCGCCGGAGCCGGATGCGCCATTTTCGGAATCCACGCGCAATGAAGCGTCGGTTTCCTCGAACTTGATTGTGGAAACGACGTTTGCTTCAGAGCCGGGGTATGCCTTGACAATGTAGAGCAGGTTATTTGAAATGGTGTAAATGTAAGTGCCGTCGGTTTTGAGAAGGTCGGCCTCGTCAACCCCTGCAACCTGCACGTTGGTGCCGGAATAGTCAGGGGAAGGCGCGGCTGTGCCGGAAGCTGGGGGCGAGGCTCCGGCCATTGGCGGGATGGCGCCGTTGGATGAGTCTTTTGCAGCTTCTGCAATACCTATTCCGCCCCTTAACCCGCCATACCCATAATAGTTGTTTTGCTGGGAGTAGGCTTGCGCGAATTGCTGTATTTGCTCATTTGATGAGAATTTGTAGGTCTTAATCTGGGCAGCCGGATCGTATGCGAACGGCTTGAAAGTGCCGCCGCTTGATGCCGGAGGCTGGGGCGTGAGCGTGCCGCCCTGATTCCCCGGAATCACCGGGAGGTTTCCGCCTGGGGGATTTTGCGGCGGCTGGCTCTGCGTGCAGCCTGCCGAAAATAGCAGCAGTGAAATCGCGATGAGTGCGAATGCGAATTTGTACGACATAAATTCCACCTCCTTGTGGATGAAGTGGTTACCGTCTTGGCACTTATATAGGTTGTGCATTTTGTTCGGGTGAAATAATGGTTTGGGGTTGGTTCGGGAAAACCGGGTTAAAAGCTTTTGCGGAAAAATAACTGCATATGGTCCTTGAGCAGATTGTACTTGCTTCGTTGGCCGTAAGCCTCGTGTCTTTTGCCGGAGTGCTCACGCTTTCCATAAAGGACAAGCTGCTCCATTCGCTATTGTTTGTTCTTGTGAGCTTTTCCGCGGGCGCGATGATTGGGGCGGCATTTTTCGACCTGCTGCCCGAAAGCATAGAAGCTGCCGGGATTGAGAATGCGATGGCGCTTGCCGTTGTGGGCATTGTGGCATTTTTCATAATCGAGAAATTCCTTTTCTGGCACCACCACCACAAGCACCACCATGAGGGGGACAAAAGTGAGCAGCCTTTCACCTACCTGAATTTGATTGGGGACGCTTTGCACAATTTCATTGACGGCACTATTATTGCGGCTTCGTTCATGGCAAGCCCGGCAACAGGCATGGTAACGACATTTGCAATAATCATGCATGAAATTCCGCAGGAGATAGGGGATTTTTCACTTCTGATTTATGGCGGGTTTTCAAAAACAAAGGCGCTGGCTTTCAATTTCCTCACGGCACTGGCGGCGCTTGCGGGCGCGGTGCTCACCTTTTTTGCATTGCCATATGTGCCTGGGCTGAATGCGGTGCTGCTTCCGATAGCCGCGGGGAATTTCATCTACATCGCCTGCGTGGATTTGGTGCCGGAACTGCACAAGGAGAGGGATGAGCGCAAATCGCTTGCCCAGCTTTTTGCCCTTCTTGGGGGCATCGGGCTCATATTTGCCCTGGTAAGGCTGATGGCGGAATAAAAAACTCGCATAAGGGGCATTTGCTTATTTTCGCATTGGTTAGGCTGATAACGGAATGAAGGTGGAGCAACACCATCAAATGTTACTGAGTAGGCGGTAAGTTGTGATATGGTTCATCCAATTCCCGTATAAATTTCTCCAATTTCTCCGGATTATGAGAGATTTCCTTGTAAAAATCCTCGGTAAACGTTCCCTGTTGCATGCCTTGTTTTATGGCAGAGATTGCCTGTTCGCGCCTGTTCTTTGTAGCATTGTCAAATAAATCAACTAACTTATTTGCCAACCGTTCAAGACTGTTCTTTGCCGCGTTGTCAATCAAATTAACAATTTTATTTACTATTAGCTCAAATAATTTGACAACGCCGGTAAAAGTTTCCAATGAAGACGCAGTCCCCTTAATTACACCATTAAGTTCCTCCTTTGGAGGTTCTGAAACTATCATATTTGGTTTGCCATTCCAATAAATATACTTGGCAGCCTGCCATGCTCTGATGGCCTTTGGAAAGCCAAAAAGTGAGCCTAATTTATTTTTGAAATGCAGTTCGTATGCGCGGAATAACTTCACATCGTTGCAATAACCGAACCCCGCCATATCGAAAACTAAGTCATGGGCAACTTTATCCCGTAGCTGGAAGAAAGCATTGTGGTCTGGAAGATATAGAAGAACTTCTTTATGGTCGTCCAGCAGCTTTATTTTGCTATAATCAAGAAGTGAACGGTAGAAAGCAAAGAAACTGGTTCCCGCGTGGGTGCGCCTGCGCAATATTTTGGCAGCTGCATTATAAGCACAAGCTAGATTATTGTCGTGTATCTTGGCATCAATTGGCCAGTTTAACTTACCCTGCGGCATCTTGATTTTCATATGACCACACACATGTATTCCCGCGGCCCGATTGAAATAGATATGTAGTCATGCCACATGACAACAATTAAATACACCTTTATGCCCTAGAATTGCATGGATGACATTCACCTCGAAGAAGCAGGGCTTACCAAGGTGGAGGCGAAGGTTTATGTCGCACTTGTCCAGCTTGGAAGCACCAAGGCCGGGCCGCTGATAAAGAGGGCGGAATTGCACAGAGCGACGGTGTATGACGTTTTGAAGCGGCTTATGGAAAAGGGGCTGGCAACTTATGTGACAAAGCAGAAAACGAGGCATTTTAGCGCAACGCATCCGTCTTGCCTTTTGGACATTGTGGAAAGGCAGAAGCAGGAAATCAAGAGGAAAGAGCAGGCAATAAATATTGCCATTGGCAGGCTCGGAAAGCTGGCAGAGGAGCCTGCAAAGGAAAATGCCAGCATTTTTCAAGGGAGGCGGGGGCTGATAACAGTCCTTGAGGAAGTCCTTCGTTGCAAGGAATATTGCTCATTCGCTTCGAAGGGAAAGTTTGAGGAGGTCCTTGGAAATTATTTTCATCAATTCCAGATGAAAAAGAGGGCGCGGAAAATAAGGGCAAGAATACTGATGGATGACAGTTTGAAAGGAAGCGCATACGCGCGTTCTATTTACGGAAATTTTAGGTTTTTGCCTGGAGAATACAACTACCCGGCAGCTACTTTCATCTTTGCGGGCAAGGTGGCGTTTTTCGTTTTTGCGAATTATCCCACCGCATTCACGGTTGAAAGCAAGGAAGTTGCCGAATCGTTCAGGAGCTATTTTGAGATGCTATGGAAGAGAGCAAAACCCGGATAGGATTGCGGGCGGTAAAAACCCTTATATATGTTGGGGGGGATAGATTAGCGTTCTTTTTCATTATGGAAAAGGTGAGGATTGATGCTGAAAAATTGCAATACCTGCGGAAAGCAGACAAGGCAGTATTCGGAATTCCCGTGCACGGGCTGCGCGGAGACGATAGTGCGCTGCAGCCACTGCAGGCAGATTTCAAACCCGTACAAATGCAAGAAGTGCGGGCAGGACGGGCCTTAAGGGAAAGCGGGTGGATGGAATGGGGGAAGTCGCTGTCACACTCAAGGTCATGCCGGACGACATGGAGAATTTCGCCGGATTAAAGCAGAAAATACTTGAAACCCTGCAAAATGATACTGGCGGGGCAGTAAAGCGCGCCAAGGTGATGGAGCAGGACATCGCATTCGGCATGAAAGCAGTTGTTGTCATGTTTGTAATGGATGATTCGGGCGGAGTGGACAAGATAGAGGAGAAAATCGCCGCTCTGCCGCATGTTTCTTCTTCAGATACTGAAGGCGTGGACAGGCTTTAACTTATTTTTTTATTTGAAGGGGATGGGAGAGCTAGCGCAGGGGCGGAATGGTAGTTTCCTTTCTTTGGGTTGGGGGCGCATTTTGGATCCTGTCAGGCGCCGTTTTGCGGCTTGTGAAAGCCCGCGCATTTTTCTTCATTGATTCTGTCGGCGTTAGGCGGCCGGCGGATGCGCTAACTTCGGGGTAGGCGGGGCGCTGCGCAACAGTTTCAACTTGCGGAATTGGATTTTTGACGTATGTTTCCGCAGGGCTGGTTTTCGGGGAGAAGAGTTCGATGATGGCAAGCGCGCTCAAACTCGCAACCATAATGGCGGCAGTTGAGATGAAGGAGCCAAGCAATGATTCGTCTTTGGGTCGGAAAAATGCGGATGGCTTGTGGGGAGAGTGGAAAGGAGGGATGTATTGGAGGTCGCCCATCATTGCCGCATCAGCCTATGGGAAGACATATACATGGCACAATATAAAAACATATTGCCATGGCGCGTATGATGTGAATGCTTATTTTAGTTGGCAGGCAAATATATGCATGCTTCTTTGCCTCACCTTGACAAACTGGCGCTCGCATGCCACTTCGCATATTGAATTTGCAAAAGGCGCGAACATACTCCTTGGGCCCATGGGGGCGGGAAAAAGCAGCGTGGTGGATGCGCTTTGCTTTGCACTCTATGGCACTTATCCCAAACTTCAGAGGAGGGATGCCGCCATAGAGGATGTGTGCAATTTCAGGCACATCGGGCAGCAGGTGTCGGTGGAGCTGCAATGGGAGGGGAAAGAGGGAAGGAAATACAAAGTGCGACGGGAATTGGTGGGGAAAGGGGCGGGAAAAGAGGATGGGGCGCCCGGGAAGGGCGGGAAGGGAAGTGCAACGGGCGGGGGCGCAGGCTGGAAGGGCGGGGGCGCGAACGGAAAGTCGGACGCGTGGCTTTATTGCGACGGGAAGATTTTGCAGAAAGGCCCGAAAGCCGTGACATTGGCTTGCGAAGAGGCGCTTGGCATAGATTATGATTTGTTTTCCCGTGCGGCTTATTCAGAGCAAAACAGGCTGGATTTCTGGCTTTCGCTCTCCCCCTCTTCAAGGAAGGCGGAGCTTGACAGGCTGCTGGGGCTTGACGCCTTCGAGCGTGCAAGGGCAAACTGCACCACTGAAATGGGGAAAAAAAAGGAGAGGGCGCAGGAGCTTGAGGGAAGGGCAAGCCCCGGGGCATTGCTTGAGGCGAACAAAAGGGCGCTTGAGGCAAAAGATGAATTCGAAAGGTGGGCACGGGAGGAAAAGGATGCCGCAACGCTTCTTTTGGAGGCAAGGAAAAAGGCGCAGGAAGCCATAGAGGCGCATTCCAAAGAGGAGAAAAAAAGGCTGGAGGATGAGAGGCTGAGGAAAATCCTCGCAAGCCTGGGGGGGAAGGTGGACACGCTGCAAAAGCAGCAGGATGCGCTTGCGAATCTGCCGGCTGCAAATGAGGCAGGCGCCAAGGCTGCGGATGCCGAGGAAAAATATCTGGCTGCAAAAAAGGCCTCTGCTGAGGCGTCGGGGAAACTTCAGGCTGCAAAGCAGGAAGAGGGAAAGCTGCTTGCCTCATATGCGGCGGGAGTGGAAAATGCAAAGAAAAGGGCCCAGTTGAAGGAATTGCAAGAAAAAAAATCAGGCGGAAAGGCGCTGGAGGCATGGAAGGTCGACGAGGAGAGGCTAAAGGGGGAAGTGCTTGCCTCATCAAAAAGAAATGCGGCGCTTGAGGAGGAATTGAAATCGGTTTTGGCGGCAATTGCAGCACTTGGCGAGGCAGGCATGGGGGAATGCCCGGTGTGCGGCTCGCCGCTTGATGAGAAGCACAGGGGAAAATTAGAAGCTAAGAAAAATGCCAAAGTTGCCGCCCTCGGGGCGCAAATGGCAGGGGAAAAAGAAAGGGCGCAAAAGGCGTCAAAAGATTACGCGGACGCTTCGAAGGCTTGCCAGGAGCTTGCTGCGATAGAGGCGAAAATTTCCGCCACTCCGTTGGAGGATCTCCCTTCAATTGAAAAAAAGCTCTCGGATGCATCGGCTGAATCCTCAAGGCTTTTTGCCGGGGCTAAAGCTGCCGTTGAAATTGAAAACAAGCTGCTGGAATTGCGCCGCGACCTGAGGGCCCAAGAGGAAAAAATAGCCCAGGCTGCAAAAGTGAAAATTGAATTGGAGGGGGCAATGCTTGAAAAAGCCAAAACATCGGCGCAAATAGAAAGCAACGGATATGATGCGAAAAGCTATTCGGAAAAATCCGCATGCAAGAGCGAGGCGGAAAAAAACCTTGCCGCCCTTGAGGTAAAAGTGCAGACGGCCGGAAAAATAGCGGCGCAATCTGCAAAGCTGCATGAAGCATGCGCAAGGGAAGCGTCGGCGTTGGCCAAGCAAAAAGAGGAGGCGGAAGCGCAAAGGCGCCATTTGGACGAGCTTGGGGCGTTTAGGGAGGCGCTGCTTGCCACGCAGTCGGAAGTTCGGTCGCTGCTTTTAGGGGAGTTGAATGGCGCCCTTGGCAGGCTCTGGCCAATCCTCTACCCTTATTCGGACTGGAGGGGGCTTCGCCTGCTTGCAGATGAAAAGGATTATTCCCTGCAGGTGTGGCAGGGGCAATGGCGCGCCCTTGAATCGTTCGCATCCGGCGGGGAGCGGGCTGCAGGCGCCCTTGCGCTGCGGGTTGCGCTTTCGGTTATCCTCACGCCGCAGCTTGGCTTTATTGTGCTTGACGAACCTACGCACAACCTTGACTCGAAGGCGGTGGCAACGCTCGGGCACACCCTCTCGGACCAGCTTCCGAAAATCCTGCCGCAGGTCATAGTGATAACCCACGAGGCGGCGCTGCTTGAGAGCACGCCTGGAAAAGTGTTCAGGTTTGAAAGGGACAAGGGAAATGGGGAAGACACGCAGGTTGCGGTCGATTAACGACAAACTGGAAGAGACGGTTGGTTTAGTTAATTTTATAAGCCCGGCAAGAGTGTTCATGCCGAGAGTGATTCTGATATGCGTTATGCTGCGTTCCTGTTCATTTTGGCTGCCGCTTTGGCCGCACTCTGCGCCCTTGCGCATGCCGATTACCGGTTTTTGGCAGAATACAACGGCTCCAACAGCACGGCTTCATCGCTTAGGAACCTGACAAACCCGGTAGGGATTGCGGTAATAGGGGGGGTAATTTACTCAAGCGAGGATGCCACTCCGGTAATTTATGTAATTGACGAGAATAACACCATTATCGACAGAATTGGAGCTGCAGGGGTGCTCAAGGGGCAGTTTGACCGCCCAAGGAAACTAAGCCTCGATAATGGCACCATTTACATTTCAGATCCGAACGCGAATACCGTTTTCAGGTATGACCCCGCACTGAAGACCATTTCCTCTTTCCTGCCAAGGAATTGGGAGGCAAAAAGGCCGATGGCAGTAGCGCGCGATGGGGATAAGTATTATGTGATAGACGGGGACGTCGACCAGGTCGCCGAATACGGATATTACGACATGCAGCTTAAGAAGACCCGGTTCATGGCAGGGGGGTTCTCAGACCAAATGTCCGGGGCAACAGACATTGAGATTGGCGGCGGCAAAATATTCATATGCGACAAGGGCAACAACAGGATTAAAGTCTATGATTTGAACTGGACATACCTGGGCGCGTGGGGCACAGGCAGGGGGGGAGTGACTTTGAACTATCCGGAAGGGATAGCATATGGCAATGGCAAGCTCTATGTGGCAGACACCCTCAACAACAGGGTGGTGGTGTACGGAAACGACGGCTTCCCCATCGACATAATCGGGGGCGAGAAAGGCAGGGGTGAAAAATCATTCAATAAGACCACGGATGTCGCATATGCCGCGGGCGTGCTCTATGTAGCAGACTTTTACAATGCCAGGATTGTGGCATTTGCCGAGAACGAAAGTTCGGCGTCTTCACTCATATCAGCTCGCCTGCAAATCGCGAAAGAGCGGCTGGAATACATAGGCTACATGAATGGGCTTATTGCAAAGTCTGGCGGGCAGGAAAGGGAGAACAATCTTGGGGATAAGATTGCTTCGGTTCAGGAGAAACTCTCGGGAGAGCAATATGGGGCTGCCTCGGAACTTTTGCAAACCCTGGACCTGGCCATCACCAATGAGAATGTGTCCGTTTCCCAAGCTTTGCGCCTTGCACTTCAGGCCACGCTTGACACTTACAAGGAAAGGAGTTCGGCCCTTGAGAAAGCAAAAGCCGCTACAGGCGAGGCCAATTCGGCCAAGAATAAAATAATAGATGCGCAGGCAAAAATTGATTCCAAGGAATGGGAGGCGGCAGTTGAGCTTGTGCAGTGGCTGGGGCCGGCATTGGACAGGATAGAGAGCGGCGCAACAGGGCAAGAAACTCAGATGAAAAATGCCACGGCCATTGCAGGGCAGTCGGAAGCCGCTTATTTTGCCAATCTTTCCAAAAGCCTAAAGAGCAGGCTGGCAATATTGGAAGATGCACAAGCCAAGAGGAATTTCAGCCGCGACTTCAGCGCGCTTGAAGCGTCCCTTGATGCCGGAACGGCCCTTGCCATGGGCGGAAATTTCAAGAATGCGAATTCCACGCTCATGAACGCAGAGGCGGAAATAGCGAAGGCTGAGAAGGAATGGAAGGCCGCCTTGGCATCTTCGGAAGCCGCATCCTCATCCTACCGGGCAGCCCAAAGCGCCGTGGAAGAGGCGAATAAATGGAAGGCTTTTGGCGCGAATTCCACAATTGCACAGGAGCAGCTTTCCCAAGGGGAAAAGCTGATTTACACCGATCCGGCAAGAGCAAAGGCGATTCTTGACGCCGCTGCCAGAAGCGCCCAGGAGGAAAGCTCAAAGGGAAGCTCGCGCGCGCTTGCGGCGGCATGGCTTGCATCCGCCATTATCGGGATAATGGTTGTGGGCGCGGCGGTCATCTGGGCATCCACCAAAAGGCGGAAGTGAAAAACCGATGCAAAAAAAAATCAAGATAGTCGAGACAACGCCCCAGGCAGCGCTGAATGAAGATGCGCAAGGCACGGAATTCCCCTTGCCGGACTTCCTCCGCAATATTTCGCCTGCGCTTGCCGCAAGGCAGATTTTGTGGGCAGGGGCGATATTGGGCTGCCTTGCAGGGATGTTTTTTGCAATTGCCGCAACCGCATCGGCATGGATTGCGCTTGGGTCGATGCATGAGGCTGCCGTGGTGCCCCTGGGGCACATTTCACAGTCAGTGTATGACCTTTCTGCCACAGTGGGGAATGCGCAAGGGGGGCTTTCGCACTTTCAGGCAGCCTCGGCCAATATTTCATCCTCGCTGCGGGGGTTTGCATCCTCGACTGGCGGAATTTCATCCTCCCTGTCCGGGCTGTCATCCATTCCGGGCATAGGGGGCGGATTTGGCGAAAGCTTGGGGCAGCTTGCCCAGTCGTCGAAAAAAATGGAGGAAGCTGCGGATGAAATAGATGCCATGTCATCCGACTTGAACGGAAGCATTGGCTCCACCTTGGCACTTCGGGCTGACCTGAATGAGGCCGCAAAAAGCATTGCAGATGCCAGGGGATCACTTGCGTCGGCATTTGGCTGGCTGCAAATTGGCGTGGCGCTGTTTGGCATTGCATTGTGCGCGCTGTTTTCTTCCACACTGTCGCTTGCGCTAAGCTTTGGGTTCCCGAAAAAATAAATTTCAGAAAATTCTCACCAGCCGTATTTGTCGGCGGTGGAATAAGAGAACGTGTTTAGCGCCCCAAGGGCGTCTTTTTGCATGAGGTTGGGGCGCATGAGAAGATTGAGGCCGGTTTTTGCCTTGTCAAGCAGCGACATGTTTGTAAGGTCCCGGGGGATGGAGGAGGCGAGGGCGATTAGCTCTGCATCGTTGAACGCATACATTTTTTTCTTGCCATCCAGCAATTTGGCATAGGGGGGGAATTCCGCCCGCCACATTGTTTCGTATTTTGACAGGAATTGCGCAGACAGGTCGTTTGCTGCAAAAGCCCCTTTCAGGACATTTGAGGCGATCTTTCCGCTCATAAGCCCAAGCTGCGTGCCGCCCTCGAACATTGGCGAGGTGAATCCTGCCGCATCGCCAATCAGCAGCAATCCGTCGCCATAGGTTTTTGGAAGAGGGCCGGATGCGGGAATCAGCCCCCCGAATGTGCGGGAGGATTTCTTGCCCTCAAGCCCCCACTCTTTTACGAACTGGTCAAGATAGGTTTTTGCCTTCGGGGCATCCGAGGTGACAAGCCCCACGTTGGCTGTGCCGTTTGCCTTTTGTATTATCCACAAATAGCCTTCGGGCGCAAGGCGGGGGATTAGGAAGAATTCTATGAAGCCGTCGTTGGGCACGTTTTCCATGGTGTACTGGATGCCGCTCACTGTCTTGAAGCGCGCAGGATTTAGGCCGGTGAGGCGGGAGGAAACAGACATCACGCCGGATGCGTCAATTACCGCGCGGGCAAAAAACTGCCCCGAAGAAGTGCCTATCTTCCACACTCCGTTTTCCCTAACCATGGCGGTTGCCCTGCACGACGTTTTGAGCAGCGCGCCTGCCCCCTGCGCGCGCACTGCCAAGAACTGCTCAAAGGTGTGCTTTTCCAAAACATAGCCTTCCTCGCGCAAAATCGAGGTTGACTTGTCAGGCCACACCACCCTGATGCCCTTTGCAGGCGCTGCTATTGTTTCTGGAGGAAGAGACAGCCCCATGCGTTTTGTGGCAAGCAATGAGAGGCATTCGCCGCAGTGCACAGGCTCGCCCACTTTTTGGTGCTCCTCTAAAATTGCGGTTTTCAGACCGGCAGTTGCGCACTCGTAGCCTGCCGAAGCGCCTGCCGGGCCTGCGCCGATGACAATGACATCAAAAAGATCGCTGACTGGCTGATTAGAAGCCAAGACAGTGGTTGATGATGGGCCGGATTCGGCCTGCATTGTTGATTCTGCCGGTGTTGCGGCCTGGAAAAGTTGCATGGGGATTGCCTTAGCACAGTTTTGCTATTTCACTTAGCGCAAGCGCGAATTTAACGATTTCGTCCTGCGTGTTGTATATGTAGAGGGATGCGCGCACCGCGCCGTCCTTGGCGCCCATGTGCTCCATGGCGGGCTGGGCGCAGAAAAGGCCGGAGCGCACGGCGATGGAGGAAAGCTTGTCAAGGGTGATGGAAACCTGGTGCGCACTTAAGCCGTTGAGGTTGAAGGCAAGGAGGGCGGATGAGCGCGAAGATGCTGATGCTGGGCCATATATTGTTAATTTGCTTTCCAGCGCTTTTTCATTTTGCAATGTGCTTTGCAAGGATGCGATTAGTTTTTTCTCATGGGCTGCGGCATTTTCCATCCCGATTGAGGAAAGGTATTTGCAGGCTGCGGCAAATCCGATTGCGCCGGCATAGTGCTGGATGCCGGCCTCAAAGCGCTTGGGCGCGGGCAGGGGTGAATAGGAGGAAAGGGTGGCGGAAGATATTGTTTCCCCGCCGATGTTGTGCGTGCGCAATGAGGACAGGGCGTCTGCTTTGCCAACCAGCGCGCCTATGCCTGTCGGGCCGCACATCTTGTGCGCCGAGAATGCCAGGAAGTCGGCGCCAAGCCTGTTGAAGTCGGTTGGGGAGTGGGGCACCCCTTGGGCGCCGTCTATCAGAACCTGCGCGCCCGCATCGTGGGCGGACTTGATTATTGTTTCAAGCGGGGCTTTTGCGCCTGTGGTGTTGGTGGTGTGGTGCACGGCGACAAGGGCGGTGTTCGAATCTATTTGCGATGAAAATGCGTCCTCTGAAAATTCCCCGGATTGGTTTGCAAGCGCGTATTCCAATTTTATTTTTCCCTCGTTGTGGAGACGCAGGAAGGGAAGGAGGAGGGAGTGGTGCTCCAGATTTGAGAGGACAACTTTCTTGCGCTTGGAATAGTCCAGGCCTTCCGCAACGGTGTTTATGCCCTCGGAGGTGTTGCGCATCCACACAACGCTTTCCGTTGGCGCCTTGATGAATTTTGCAACATTTTCGCGCGCTAATGTGAATGCCTCGTCGGTTTGGCGGGAGAGGGAATGGTTGGAGCGCCCTGCGCATGCCGAATAGCCGGAATAATAGCCGGCTATGGCGTCGATGACCGGCTTTGGCTTTAATGTTGTGCAGGCATTGTCGAAATAGATCAGCTTGGGGTGCTTCTGCAGCACCGGGAAATCATTGCGTATTTTGCCTATGTCCATGGGGGCTACCCTGCTTGTGAATATGCCTTGTCAACCGCGGTTTTTAGCTGTTCGTATTGCACCGGCCCGATGAGGGGCTTGCCATTGATGAAGAATGTCGGCGTCTGGTAAATGCGGCTTGCATTGCCCTCTGCGATGAATGAGTTGATGAGCGCCGCATTGGCGGGATTGGAAAGGCATGAAGAGAATTTGGCGCGCTCAAGCCCCACAGATGCCGCCCCATCGGCCAGTGCATCCACTCCCCCGTCAGAAAACTTTTGCTGGTTTGCGAAAAGCCATGCGCGGTATTCCCAGTATTTGCCGGATGCGTTTGCGCACAACGATGCGATGGCGGCTTCCTTGGAATACGGATGCGATGGGATTGGAAGGGGCTTGAAAATGTAGTTGATGCGCGCGCCGTCCCTTTGGAGAAGCCCCTGCACGCCAGGCTCGGCGCGGGCGGTGAATTGGCAGCTATAGCAGCCGAATTCGATTACCGTGACTTTTGCGGATGCGTTGCCTGCCTGGAAACCGTGAAGGGAGGCCGGTGCCACAAGCGAATTCGGGTCTTGGCCAAGCAGCTTGTTGTAGATGCAGCCCTCAGGATTCAGCGGGTCGCAGGAGCCGAACTGCACGAAATTGTAAAAGCCATATAATGAGTATGCCAAAGATGCGAACATGAGGATTGTGAAAGCCCATGAAATGGCTTCCCAGTGCCCGTTGGTGAATTTTGCCAATGCCGGGGAGCGGGGCAGGATTGCCGCCACTGTTTCGGATTTCACCTGCTCCTCCAATGTGGTGTTGCACTTGCGCAGCGTGAGCCTGCGGAACACGCAGTCGATGGATGCGCGCGCATAAGGGCGGTATTTGGCGGAAAATAGGGAGAGCACTCCGAAAACAAACAGGGCTATGAAGCAAATCATATGTAGACCTTGAAGCTGCAGTTATTTATTATCCATCCGCTTTTTGGAAGGGAAGAGTTACATTCCTTTTTTATCCATCGCTTCCTTCACGCGCGCCTTTGCAATTGCAAGGGCGGCATCGCGGATGTTTTTGCCGTTGCTTTTTTCCATTACAACCTGCGTGTTTTTGGTGATTTTGTCCTTCACCATGGAAAACATGCCTTCCTGCGAAGTGCCGATTAGTTCGGCATGGGATGAAATCACCCCTCCTGCATTCACAAGGAAGTCCGGAAGAACAGCCACGCCACGGGAGGATAGGAGACCCTCCATTGCAGGCGACATGGGGATATTTGCAGCTTCCACCACCATTTTCGCCTTTACTGAATTCACGTTTGCTTCGGTGATGACGTTCGGCCTTGCCCCTGGTATGAGTATGTCGGCTTGAATGGCGAACAAATCCGCAGCCGGCTTTATTTGCGCGCCGGGGTATGCGGTGATGGTGCCTTTTTCTGATTTTATTTTCATGGCAGTGGAGTAATCAAGGCCGGATGGAAGAAAGGCGGTGCCTTTTGAATCGGAGATGGCGATTACTTTAGCGCCCAATTCGGATATGAATTTATGCGTGAAGGTGCCGACGTTGCCATAGCCCTCCAATGCCACGGTGGCCCCGGACAGGGGGAATTTCAGGTATTCTGCCGCCACCTTTGTTGCCTGCACAATCCCATAGCCGGTGGAGCCAAGCTCGTGAGGCAGGCCGCCTGCTGCAATTGATTTGCCAGTGCAGGCATCCTTCCTTCCAAGCTGGTTGGCAAAAGCGTCCATTTCCTTCTCCGTCGTATTCATGTCGGGGCCTGCTATGTAATATTTTGGGATAAGGGGCGCAAGCTTGTCTGCCACTACACGCATTATTTTTTCCTTGTCCGCTTTTTTCGGGTCTGCCTTGATGCCGCATTTCGCCCCGCCGTACGGGATGTCGGCAAGGGAGTTTTTCCAGGTCATTGCCCTTGCAAGGCTGAACACCTCGTGGGCGCTTACATCCGGCACCATCCTGATGCCTCCCTTGCCTGGGCCCCTTGCGGTGTTGTCGATAACCAGCACGGCGTGCGTTTTTGTTTTTGTGTCGTAAACCTCGAAGACGCTCTCTGGCCCCCATTCATCTGCGAATTGATACATGTTTCCAACTCCCTTTCGCTAGGAAAAGATGGATAGAATTGGGGAGAAAAATATAAAAGCAAATCAGAATCGCCGAAGAGCGCCCCGCGCTGATGCGCGGGACCGTGCGCGAAGCGCACGGTATGTGCGCTCATTCGGCGATTGTCTCGCCAACTCGGCGAAAAAGAGCGGCATTCACCCGCGCTCGAAGAGCGCGGTACTCTGCCGCCGAGTTGACGATGAGGTTTTTGGGGGGAAGGAAAAACCGCTTACTTGTTCGTAATGCCTGGCTGCATCCTGCAGCGCTGCGCTGTGGGGTCGCAGCCCAAACCGCCGGGGCAGTCATCGTTCTTTGAGCACAGTATTCCGACGCAGCGGTATGCGGTTATGGATTGGGGGTTATTGTCGCAGCGCTGGTCGTACGGGCAGTCCGCGGATGACTGGCAGAAGCCTGCGCGGGTGGCGCATGTGTGGTCGGCGGATTTGCACTGCTGCCACGGGCCGCAGTCCGAATCGTCGGAGCACATGCCCGGGCGGGTGAGGCATCGGTAGTCGTTTCCCTCCACCCCGCACACCTGCCATGCCTTGCAGTCGGCATTGGAGCCGCACTGCCCGCGTTTTGATATGCATTTTCGCGAGGTGAAGTTGCAGATTTGCCACAGCGTGCAGTCCTCGTCGGTGTCGCAGAAGCCGGGAGCGGTCAGGCAGCGCTTGATCTGGCTGTCGCAGATTTCCGACTGTTTGCAGTTGAGGTCGTTAATGCAGAAGCCCTTTTTCACAAGGCACTGGTGCGAAGATGCGTTGCAGGTCTGCCAGGGGTTGCAGTCTACTTCCACGCTGCATTTTCCCTGCAGGGGCACGCATCTGCCGGATGTGGTGTTGCAGTCCTCCCAGGATTGGCAGTCGAACGAGTCGCGGCAGAGGCCGGGCTTTGGCGCGCAGACGTGGCGCAGCGGGTCGCAGCGCTCCGACACCTGGTTGCAGAACGCGTCGGTGTCGCAGAAGCCCGCCTTTGGCTTGCACTCGTTGGTGGTTATGGAGCACAGCTGCCAGCCTTCGCAGTCGTTGTCGGCGCGGCAGGTGCCTTTTATGAATGAGCACTGGTGCGAGGTTTGGCTGCAGATTTTCATTGTGTCATTGCATTCCTTGTCAGTGGCGCAGAAGCCTTGCTTTGGAAGGCAGGTTCGCTTTGCGCTGTCGCAGAACTGGTAGTCCTTGCAGTTCTTGTCTGTGCTGCAGCTTCCGCTTGATGTGCAGCCTGAAAGCAGGATAATGGCAGCTATTGCGCCGAAAGCAAGCAGGATGCCATATTTCATAACAACACTAAGCTACATTGCCAGAGAAATAAATATAAACAAACTGCATGGATTCGGCAGGGGCTTTGCTTGGAACTGGTTTTCCCCCTCAGTCGCAGGCCCTAATTTTATCGATTCTTTGTTCATGGAAAATACCAGCTCCCGGTAGTATTTCAATCTGCTTAATTCAGGAACTTTCTGCCCTTCCTCTTTCTTGCACGGATACCAAACTTTTACTACCAGCTCGTCTTTTGTTTCTTCCAATGACTTTAGCCCTTCCAAAACATTGTTGTGCCAATCGTGGTTTATGCTCTGGAAGAACATGCGCCTGTCTTCGCTTTCAATATGTCCTGTGGAATTAGGGTATTCCCCCTTTATGAATGGCCCAAATCCTTGATGTTCCTCGTATTTGTTAATATCATAATACCCTATCGATTCAGGTTTCTTCCAAGCTAAGAAAACCAGATATTCCCACTTGAAAAGCCAATTCGACCAAAAGCTTTCATGCCATCTATCCTTCCACTTGAACGTACGGGTCAGCTTGAATCCGACAACACAGATATCCGACCTGTTTTCTGGAAATGCGAACCCGTAAACTTTTGTTTTGTATCGCGACAAAGAATTTTTTTCAACTTTGTTTCTTAGCTGGTAATTCCTCAGTGCAGCCATAACCATTTCTCGCCTTTCCTTGCTTTCAATCGTTTTCAATTTCATTTTTCAACCTCTCACAACCATCAGATGTATTTCTCCCACATGATATTAGCTCGAATGAAATAGAAGATGCCGACCAACTTGAATATGTTTGCCCATATTGCAATTTCGGGCATATGATGACTTCAGCTTTTGCGGTTCCCATGATTGCGATTTGCGGGTGCCATTTTCGTTTTTCCTGCTTTGGAGCCATCGATTCTTGACATAGCTGGCCTCAAATCTGGTGTATAATGCTCGCTCATTTGAACTCAAGTTTTTGTATATTGCCAAACCGTCCAATTTGCCATCATGGAAAGTCTGAACAAGATTATACACTGTTCCAACTTCCGCTTGGGATGCACTATCCAGGCTTTTCCCTCCAAGTGCGAATTGTATGGCAAAATTGACGCTTTCTTTAGGATAATCCTTGAGTGAAACAAGTTGCGATTTGTAAGACTCAAAGTTGTGTGTCTCAAGCCAGGTCTTTTGGAATTCGACATAGTTATTGAATTCGCAGATATCTCGTCCATTAAATTCGTGCATTGCAACAGGGGGCGCTGCGATCATGTTTGCAATTTTGGCAAATTTTTCCATCTGGGCAGGAGTAAGCGGATATGTATATCTGCCAGCTACATATAATGTTAATGACTTCGATTGTTCCCATCCGATTTTTGCCTCAGCAAGGCTATACGCACGTTCTGTTTCCTGCATGTGTTTTTCTCGTTGCCCGGCAATGTAAATTTGCTCTCTGATTGAGAATAGAGCAAGAGCGCCAATGGCCGCAGCAGTCGCCATAACTGCGGCAATTTTCCTAATCCACGGATGCCTTTCCTTAAGAGGCGCGATGGAAGTGGTATCATCCGCTTTCATCTCATCAAATGCTTCAAGAGAATACAGCCCACTCTTGCCTTTTGCCAAGTATTTGTAAAAAGCCTTGTCAACAACTATTGTCGTCTGCTCCCCGGTCTGGATGGTTTTCCGGTTAACTTCGTCAATGAGCATTCTAAGTATGCCATAGCAGTATTCCGGAGTCATGTGGGGAGGTATCGGGTAATCTTTACCTGCTGCCTCGAAAGCATGGTAGACGGGATGCCTGCGGTGTCCATAATCTGGGATGCGTTCGCGCTTCTTCCATTCGGGCAGAAAATGCCCGGCATGTATTTTTTCTTCGCTGCCGCGCAATGCCCCGAAAATCCCCTGGCTTGACATCGGGGCATCTGGTATGAACCTTAGGATGTTGATGGAGATGTATTTTGGATTTAGGCTCCAGACTGTTTCCTTGATTGTGTGCGTAGCTTCCTCGAAAGTTTCCGGATCATAGCCTCTCCCCTTGGAAGGCCCGCCGAAAATCAGGAAGGCGGACGGGCTGATGAGCCCAATGGAATGCATTTGAGAATATGCCTGTTTTGCCCTCCTTGCATACTGCTCTCCGGTTTTAACAGGAGATACGTCCTCGCCCTGCATTTCCAGCATATTGCGGATTTGCTCGCTTCCCCTCCAGTATTCTTCCCAAATAACCTGCCCATTGTGGCGGTTTACCTTGTTGAACCCCTCGATGACAGATGGGGCGAGCGATTCCACCCCGGAAAACATGTACACGCATCCGGATGCTGCGATATCTTTTAGCAAAAGCGAATCCAGCGTGTCCACGCGAGTGTTGAAGCCCCACACAATCCCATGCTTTTTGTGGAGTTCGGAAAGAACTGCGATTATTTCCTTCGCGTATTTGTGGTTGGACGTGAATGTGGAGTCATCGAAATAGAATGCCCCATAGCCTTGTGCAACAAGCTGCCCAAGCTCAGCTTTGATGCCTGCAATTGAGCGGCGGTGCACTGAGGCATTGAACCTGCCCTCGAAACAGAAAACGCATGAGGCAGGGCAGCCTATCTGGGTAATCAGCTGCGCGGTTTTCTTGTCGCCGAATATATCCTTGAAATTGTATTCTTGGAAATAATGCTTGCGAAAGGGCGGGAAATATGCGTCTATGTCGGACTGGAGTGGCTTTGCCTGGTTTGTCACCACAATGCCGTTTTCCTTGTTGTAATAGACAATTCCGGAAATGTTCCTTCTTGCATCAAGGAAATGCGCACTTCCAGTTTTAGATGCAATTACAGCATTTGCTATGTCGATGATTGTTTCGAATGCGTGGTCCTGCGCCCACGCATCGACATAATTGTAGTTGGACGCGATTTCTTCTATCTCCTTTGCCCCGTGGTTGCCGATTATTATTGGAACGTATTTTTCAGGAGATATCCCATCCCTCATCCCTATTGAGGAAAGGTATTCATGCGCCTGTTTCGCTATTTCAAGGGCTTGAGGAAGCTGGAAAGAAAGAGTGCTTATGCCGATAAAATCAGGCTTGATTCTCAAGGCATCTGAAAAAGCGTCATTGGAAAGTACGTCCAAATCTACAATATTGATTTTTTCAGGGCAAGACAGACCGTTTCGAATTAGCTGCGCTGCCAGATAATCCGGCCCCATGGTTTTGCCTGGGTAAGTCCTTGCAGGAAACCGGGGCACAACAAAAAGCGGATTTAACTGCATTTTCACATCACATCTTGTTTCAGCGTCAGATGTATTTCTCCCACTGCGCGGCATCAACCGTGCGCAATTTCATCGGAAGCATGTATTTCGCCCCATCGAACAGGCGCACGATGCATTCCTGCGTGTGCAATTTGACGAACATTTCCTTCTTGCTTTCCTCCAATTCGGAGGGGGAAACATGCTTCTTGAAGAATTCCTCCACCTTTATCTCCATCATGGACGACAGCAGTTTGGCATCCTCCTTGGTCACTCGGAAGGCTATGATGTTGCGCACGTTGCTCATAAGCCCGTCAAGCACGGGCTTGGAAAGCTGCCCCAAATACTGGGCGGAAACATAGAGGTTGAGATTAAATTTGCGCGTTTCTGCCAATAAGTCCTTGGCAACTTTTGTTTCCACAGTTGGGAATTCATCCACTATCAATATTGTCTTGTCTGTAAGCTTCTCGGATATTGCCATCAGGTAGAGCTGGTTGATGATGGAGCCTGCAAAGAATTTGATGATGTTGCGGCTGAAGAAATTCGGGTTGAAAGACACTACCGTGATGCGGTTGTTCTTTATTGTCTGCGCCAAATCCTCCAATTTTCGCTTCTGCCCCAAATAAAGCGAGTATTCTCCGATGAAATTTGTTACCGGAAGTATGGCGTCGTTGAAGTGGTGCATGTAGATGTCCTGGAATTCACGGTCGAAAAAGCGCTTCACCTCGTCGTTGTCGCACATTGATGTGAATTCTGCCCGTTTGGAAGAGTCGGTTAGCAGAAGGTTGATGTTTTCCATTGTCAGCATCTCCATGGATGCGAGCATATGCACTGAATAGAAAACCACCCGCTCGGCATAGCGGCTTTCCTGCCCTATTGTGGAGGTGATAAGCTGCGCCACAAGCTGCGCGATGAGGGGCGACTTGTTCTTGCCGACATCAAACGGCTCAATATAGTTTTCCTGAAAATTGATGATTTTCTCCTTTTTCAGCAGCTTGGAAAATTCGCCGTGCGGGTCGATTAGCACGATGCGCACGCCCGGCTTGCTCATCCTTATTGCCTGCACAAGGATGGAGATGAATTTCGATTTGCCGCAGCCGGAGGTGCCCACAATCAGGCCGTGCTGCAGGACGTCGAAATTGTCCACGCCCATGTTTGCGCCCTCGGATGTGAAAATCGGGGCATTTGAATTGAAATATATGGTTTTCGGTATCGGGTCAAGAAGCTCGATGTAAAAGAGGGGGTTGTTTTCCAGGTCAATTTCAAGGAATTTTGTGGGGTCGGAAAGGTAGAGGGGGGCGCTCTGGCCGCGCTCGTTGATGTAGCTGCCAAAGCCGACGTAGGCGCCAAACAGCTTCATCACCTTTACCCGGATTTGCACCACGTTTTCCTTGATGAGAAAGTTGAAGAAATTCTCCGCGCCCACGAATTTTGCCCCGAACGAGCGGCCGGAGGCGCGTATGAAGTCTATGTTGTCAGGCTTGCCCAATCTGAAGGGGAAAAGCAGGGAGGACTGCGCATACATGCCGTCCCGGTCTTCCACGAATATTTTTATTGTGTTGTTGTGGCGCTGGATGACAAGCATGAAGCCCTGGAAGGAGAATGCGCGGGATAGGTCGATGGATTCAAAGAGGGGGATTTTCTTCCGTGTTAGCTCGTCAAAGATGCGCCTGTAGTCCTCTGGGGAAATCTTTGGCGAGTAAATCGCCATTTCAGAGAATTTTCTTGTTGATTTGCCCATATTATTCCCCTTTGATAAACATTTTTTGCAGGTGCGCATATATATTTATTCTACCAATATTTTTTAGTTTTATTACAAAATACTAGCTTAAATTGAAAATATCATAAGGAATTGACTTGGTTTTTTCCAATTTATCCACCAATCCATGCAACACCAGTTTCTTTATCCGGAGATAGTCCTCCTTTGGATACTCGACATTTCCAATGGCATAACGCTTGCTTTTCATATTGAAGCAGAACATGCACTCTTGGCAATTCTCTACATTGTGGCAGAAGTAGCAGTCGGAAGAGGAAAATGAATCGCTCACTTCAAAACAGCGCGTTAGGCTGTTTGAATGGTAGCACTTAAGGCAGAATTTCGAGTAAAACACCAAATCCGTGCCAAAGCATGATTCGTCATCACGGGTCCAGTTGTTGTAGGCGCAGTTTTTCGACCAGTAGCAGGTGGAGGAGCGGAAGCAGTTTTGCGAATAGCCGTAATTCACGCATTCCTCCATTCCGGCGGATTCGCCCCAGAAGACTTCCGGGCTGCTGAAGGCTATTTTTGATAGCGCCTTGGCGGCATTTTGCAGCGATAATTCGGCAAGCTCTTTTTCGCTTATCGATTCCTTTCCTTTTTCCATGGCCTCGGAAAGCAGAAGCAGTGAATTTTGAAGCGACTTGTAAAATAATGTCGGAGAGGCGAACACCGGCTTTCCGCTTAGGGCGCTTTTTGCCAATATGTTCGGGCGGACGTTCTGCAAAAGCCAATTTTCATAATCGGCAAGAGAGGAAAGCGCCTTGCCGAACAGCAAGCCGGTTGTTGAGGAAAACGATTCTTCCAATTCTTTTCCGGGCTTCGCGGCGGAGGGGTAGTATTTTTGCTTGCCTTCATGATAGAGAGCTGATGGGGCAGGGGCGGGCAGGTATTCGCCTTTGCCAAGAAGCTCTATGATTCCGGCAATGTTCTTTTTTGCCGTAAGTTCATCGCGTATTTGCGCAAGAAGCTCCTCTTTTTTCTTTTGGTAAGCCTCTTTGCCAAGCTGCACATTGCCGATTAGATGAAGCTTGTTGCGCTGGTTGAATGAAAAGATGCAGTGCTGGCAGCCTTCAAGGTTTGCGCAAAAATAGGAATCAGATGAGTCGAAAATCCGGGTGCATTCAAAACTGCGCTTTGCCCTGAAGGCATGCATCACCTTGATGAGGTGGCTATCTTCCCCGAGGAAATAAGAGCCAAAGCAGTAGTCTGCAAACCTGCCTGTTGAAGAATATGCAGCAAATTTGCTGTCGGACAGGCCGTTTGCATCCTGGGCGAAAAACACGTTTATGCAGCGGTGCGAGCGCGCTATGTTGCCGGAATTGCCAAGGATAATATTGCCGGAATAGGCAAATTGCTCCTTGAATGCGCCAATTATCGAATCGATGTCGCTTATTTTGTCCAGGCCAAGTTTTGTATTTTGCGATTTTGCAAGATAGCTTGAAGCCTCATCAGAAGAGATGAATTTAGAATTTTTTGCATATCTGTCGCTCGAAGTGAAAACTTCCTTGCCGGAAAGGCAGGATTTCCGGCTTTCGGGGGCCTCGACATGCTTGAGGAGGTAATTTTTGTATTGGTCAAGCTCGCCTATTTCGCCCCCCAGGACTATTTTGCACGTTGAGTTCCAGGCTTCGTTTATGTTCATTTTGAAAACCCGTTAATTATGGTTATCATACGTTTACATTTATGGTTTTTGAGGGATAAATAATGATGTGGTGGATTATCCACCACACTTATAAACTTCAGGCAAGTAAAAATTGCATGGATGAGCGCACCGTGCTCCGCGAAATCGGGCTTTCCGCAAATGAAGCCGAAGTTTACCTCGCATTGCTCAAAAACGGAGTGATGGGCGCGGGAAAGCTTTCGGTCAGGACCGGAGTGCATCGGCGAACGGTGTATGATGCGCTTGAGGCGCTGCAGAAAAAGGGGCTTGCCGGGGCGGTGGAAATAAACGGAAGGCAGATGTTCCAGGCATCGGAGCCAAAACAGCTTGAGAGTTTCCTTGATGAGAAGAAGGAGGCGCTTTCGCAGGTTATGCCAAGCCTTCAGAAATTTGCCAAAATCGAAGTTGAGACGCAAATTACGGTTTTGAGGGGGAAAGCGGGCCTTAAGGCAATACTGAAGGATGTGCTTGAGGTGCGCCAGACGCTTTACGTATTTGGCGGGCAGATGAAAATGGCGGAGCTTGGAAGCTCTTATGAGTTTTTCACAAGGAAGAGGCAGGAGCTTGGAATCGGGCAGAAAATGATTCTTCTTGACAAGGAAGAAGTCAGGAAACGCGCTGCGGCTCTGCCCCTTATTGAGGCCAGGTTCATTGACCCCTCCGATCCCTCTACTGTGGCTTATTGGATGTACGGCAACAGGCTTGCAATCGTTGTATGGAAAGAGGAGCCGGAAGTTGTCAGGATTGTAAGCGGGGAATATGTAAAGGCTTTCAGGAAATCGTTTGATTTGGCATGGAATGAGGAGGCAAAAACGTATTACGGGCTGGAGGGAATTAAGGCATTGCTTGACGATACGCTGAATTACCCCGAAACCGTGTTTATTGGAGGAAGCGGGCAGGCGCCTCTTCGCCTTCAGCAGTATTTCAGGGAGAAATACGTTCCTGAAGCATTGAAGAATGGGCACATCTGGAGAAATATCGCGTATAAAAAAATCCTCACGACACCTGCGACAAAGCTGCCCTTCCATAAAATCAGGTTTTTCGCCGGCAGCGCCCCAAGCCCAACTGTGGTTTGGATTTGGGGCGACAATGTGGCGAATGTGGTTTGGCTGAAAAATCCTGTTGCTTTCCTTGTCAAGAACAAGGAAGCCGCCAAATCCTACAGGGAATATTTCGAGACGCTCTGGAAGGGCGCAAAGCCCGCCAAATGACATTTAATGCGCCTTTTCGCAGATGTTGAAGATATTCAGTCCCAAGCCCTTGTTTTTTTCTATTTTCGATGAAATCTCGGAAAGGAGAAGTTTTTTGATTATCAAATAGTATTCCTTTGGATACTCGACATTTCCGATTGCATATCTTTTGCTTTTCACATTGAAGCAGAAAAGGCACTCTTGGCAATTCTCTACATTGTGGCAGAAGTAGCAGTCGGAGCAGGAAAGCGAATCGGATACTTCGAAGCAGCGGACGAGGTTGTAGGAATGGTGGCATTTGAGGCAAAATTTGGAATATAGGATTTTGTCGCATCCGAATACATTCTCGACTTCCCTTGCAAAAAATGAAAATCCCGAGTTTTTTGCGGCATAGTACGTACCATGGTAGCAGTTAACTGCAGAGTAATAATTGGCACATGCAACCACGTTTGAATTGTCTAGCATCCTTAGCTCGGAAGTCGAGTAAGCGATGATTTCAAGCGATTTTTGTGCATTGGATAGGGACAACGTTCCGGCTTGGGCGGGGGTGATTGCATTTTTCCCGAGCGCCCAGGCTTCATCGAACGAAACCATGCTTGAAAACCAGGAAGAGTATGCAAAAAGGGGCACAATGAATATCCGGGCGCCGCTTTTTGAGGATTTGGCAGGGATGGGAAGGGGGACATGTTCTGAAAGCCATTTTGAGTAGGCAAAAATGCCGGTAAGCCTTTTTCCGAATAATACGGCAGTTGTGGATTGGAAGGATGCTTCAACTTCTTTTTGCGGGGCGGGCAGGGAGGGAGAACTGGGCGTTTGAAGCGTTGATTTGCCATTCTCCTGGCCCCACGGCATGGCGCCTAGAAGCTCTTGGATGGAAAGAACATTTTTCTTGCTCTCAAGCTCATTTCGGATTTGTTCCATAAGAGAAGACTTGAATTGCAAGTATTTTTCTTTCGGAAGGGGAAGGTTCCCTATCAGGTAATTTCTGTTTTTCTGGTTGAAAGAAAAGATGCACTGCTGGCAGGCTTGCATGTTTGCAGTATAGTAGCAGTCCGAGCAATTCATGGTGAGTATCACTTCCATGCATCGGGCGGACTGGGAAAATTGCGTGCTTTTGATGCCGAACTTTGCCTCCCCGGCAAAACTGCACCCAAATGCAGATTCGCAAAACCGGAGGCCATATGAATATGCGACATATTTGCTATCCGACACATCTTGCGAGTTTTTTACGGAAAATGAGTTTGAGCACCGGTGGGAGCACTCGATGTTCCTGCAATTTCCAAGGAGCAGGTTGCCAGAATAAACAAATCTTTCCCGGAGGGCGGCTGCGATGGAATCGATGTCCTTGATTTCATTCAATGACAGCGGCTTCGGATCAGATTGCCCTGATATGAAATCCGCTTCATCGCTGCTAATGAATTTTGCATCCTTGCAAAATCTGTCATCCCCCAGTGCAACCGCATTGCCCGAGATTTCTGAATTTCGCAAAACTACCGGCTCAACATACTTTTTCAGGTAATTTTCATACTTTCCAAGCTCGCCTATTTCATCTCCAAGCAAAATTCTGCATGTGCTTGCCCATGCATGCCCCATTTCTGATTCAAGGTCTGGGTTCATTTTTTGCACCCTATGCTGAAAATGTCATAATCCAGTGATTTGTTTTTCTCAAGCTTGCCTGCGATTTCAGCCAAAACCATCTGTTTGATGCGCAGGTATTCATTTTTCGGGTATTCCACATTTCCAATAGCGTAGCGCTTGCCTTTTACATTGAAACATAGAATGCAGTCCTGGCAGTTCTCGACGTTGTGGGAAAAGTAGCAGTCAGCACAATTTTCAGATGCGTCAACCTCGAAGCAGCGCGTGAGCTTGATGGACTGGTAGCAGTTTATGCAGAATTTTGATTCAAGGCATTTTGCGCAGCCAAAAACGTTTTCCGAGCTTCGCGGCCAGTAGCTGTAGGCGCAGTTTTTGGCATAAACCGCCGCAGTGCAGCGGTAGCAGTTGGAGCAGTCCTGCGTGTTGGGGGTTTCAAAGACATTTGAATTCATGCCCTCGAAATACTCCGGGGAGAAAAACGCGATGCTGCATATTTTTTCATGGGCATTGGCAAAGGTGAAGCCATCTAGGGCATCTTCGCCTATGGATAGCTTTTGCCCAAGCTCTATTCCCTCCTGCATTGTGATGAGCCTATTTTCCGGGATTTTGAAGTAGTTGCAGTAGTCGCCCCAGCTCACCATTTTCCCGCTTGCAGCCGATGGCTTTTGGACTACGCGCGCAGTGTGCATCTCAAGCCATGGGGCAAAATCCGAAATTTTAAGATTGAGCTTGGCTGAAAAAAGAAGGCTGGCGGTGCTTGAGAATTCCCTGTCGATGATTGAAATGTCGCCTTTCAGCTTGTATTCGGGCTTGGAAAGCAGTTGCAACTTTGACGTGTCAAGCTGGCTTTTGGAGACTATTTCCATCAGGGAGGGCAGTTTTTTATCAGCCTTTAGCTTGGATGCCATTTCCGTTAGCAGGGCGGATTTTAGTTTATTGTATTTTTCCTGCGAAAGCTGCACATTGCCGATGCAGAAGCGCCTGTTTTTGAGGTGGAAGCTGAACATGCAGTCCGAGCAGTTGGAAAGCCCGTATGAATAGTAGCAGTCCGATGAATTGGAGCACATCCATGCCTCAAAGCAGCGCTTTAGCCTGTATGTTTCGCAGCATTTTACGCTGTCCGAAGTCTCCCCAATGCCGTAGATGCCAAAATCCCTCTCCCCGAACCTGCCAAGATAGCAGTAGGCAAGGTGCTTCGAATCCGTGATGTGGCCTGCAGAATCGGATACGAAAAAGCAGTCCGTGACGTTGGTGCTTTTTTCCACGTTTTTGGAATTGCCAAGGATTATGTTGCCGGCGTAGAAAATCCGGCCCTGCACCGCGGAAACCAATGGGTGCAGACTGGTGATTTTCTCCAAATTAATGGCAGGGTGCTGCTTTGAATAGTCTATTTCGTCAAGGCTTGCCCACTTTGAATTTTCTGCATAATCCCCAAGCGAATAGGTGACTTCCTTGCCGGAAAGTGTGGAGCGCTTGCGCACAAGAATGGGGTTGAGGGAGGAGAGCCAATCCGCACAGTCCGAAAGCGGGCCTGCTTCCTCCTTGAGCAGAAGCTTGGAAACGGCTTTCCACTTTTCCTCCAATGCATCTTGCGTAGAGGTCATTTTTGGCACCCCACGTTGAATATGCTAAGGGAAAGGCGCTTTTCTTTTTCTATTTTGCGCGCAATTTCATCAAGCAGCAGCTTCTTTATGCGCAAATACTGCTCGCGCGGGTATTCGACATTCCCTATCGCATGCCTCTTGCTCTTTGTGTTGAAGCAGAACATGCAGTTGTCAAGCGCGTCGCAGTTGTAGCAGAAGTAGCTGTCCGAGCAGTTGGTGGAATTTGCCACTTCGAAGCAGCGGGTGAGGTTGGAGGAGGAATAGCACTTGAGGCAGAAGCGGGAGGAGAAAACCGTGTCCACGCCGAATAAATATTCCGAATCGCGGGGCCAGAAGGAATAGGCGCAGTATTTGCAGCTTACAAAAGAATTGACTTTGTAGCAGTAGCTTGAATCTATGTAATGGGAGCATTCCTCAACTGCGATGTTTTGCCCGAGAACAGACTCCGGGGTATAATAGCGGATTGGCTCGATTATTTTTTTGGCGGATGAAAGAGCAATGCCCTTCGTTTCTTCTGCTGGAATTGAATGCTTCCCGATTTCCGGCCATTCGTCAAATTTCACTGCGCGCAGAGAAATGAGGCGGTAAAAAAGCATGGGCGGGTTGGATATCGGCTTGCCGCTGATGGCGGATTTTGTGGTTGTCAATTTGCGGTGGTTTTCGTAGAGCCATTCGCCATGCAGCTGGATGCCTTGCAATGATACGCCAAGCAGCACTTTGGTGGCAAGCTGGAATGCTTCCTCGATTTCAGGCATCATTTTTTCCACCCAGCAAATCAATTATTGAAAGCGTTGTTTTTTTCGATTTCAAGTCGTCCCTCGCCTGCCCAAGCAAATCCTGCTTTTTCTTCAAGTAGTCTTCCTTGGGAAGCTCCAGGTTGCCAATGAGGTTGCGGCGGCTTTTTGTGCAGAAGGAAAACATGCAGTCGGAGCAGCTCTCCAGTGTGGCGGAGAAATAGCAGTCGTTGGACATGTAGGCGGAGATTGTTTCGAAACATCGGGTGGTGCGGAAATTCTCGAACGTGCGGATGCAGAACTTTGACTGGCCGGACCAGTTTGTGCCGAAAATGTATTCGTCAAGGCGCGCCATGGAGGAATAGGCGACGTATTTCGAGCCATACACCTCGACGGAATGGTAAACGTAGTGGGAATCCTGCACCATGTCGGATTCGGTGATGTTGGAGCAGTTGCCGGCTATCTGGTTGCCGGCATACTGGAATTTGCCTTGATATGCATCGAGAATTGAGTCGATGTCTTTGATGGTGTTGAGGTCGAGCTTGAATTCCGAGAGCATTTTGTCGTATTGGGGCATTTCCTCGTGCGAGATGAATTTTGCTCCTTGGCAGTAGTTTTGCAATGTGACGGTGAGGTTTTGGCCGGAAAGCGCGGATTTGGCGCCAAATGATGGCTCGGCGTATTTTGCAAGGTAGTTTTTGTATGCGTCAAGCTCGCCTATCTCGTCGCCAAGCAGCACCTTGCACGTGCTTTTCCATGCGTCGTTTATGTCCATGCCTCCCACTTGGCATAATGTGGGCGGAATTGGATTTATTTAACGGCTAAGGTTTTTTTTAGGAAAATGACAAAAAGCTTATAAAAAGTGGTGTGAAAATAAGGACATGCTTGAAAAAATCACTGAAAAAGACAGAATAATCTTGGAGAATGTGGAGCGGGATGCGCGGGTGCCGCTCAAGAAAATAGCAAGGCAGGCAAGGATGTCCCCGGAAGCCGTTGGATACAGGCTGAAGAAGCTCGAGGAGTCCGGGCATATTTTGCGCTACCATGCCATTTCGAATTATTTCAAGCTTGGATTGTACAAATTCAAGATATATGTCAGGCTGAAGTCGCCAAATCCGGCGATTGTACGCAAAATCTGCCAGTATTTCTATGCGCACCAAAAAACAGAGTGGGTTTCGCACATGGGCGGCAGGTGGGACATAATAGTCGGCTTTCTTGTGACAAAGCCGCAGGAGTTTGCGGATGAAATAGAGGCGTTTATGGCGCAGTTCTCGGATTTTGTGCTTGAGAGGGCGGTGACGCAGACATTATACCTTGCGCACCAGCCGCGCGCAAGCATTGTCGGAGGAGAGAATGCGCATATTGTTTACCATACCACACTGGACAATCCGCGCGCAATTGATGCGCTAGATAGGAAAATACTTCAGGCATTGGCAAACAATGCCCGCATGGGCGTGAATGCCCTTTCAAGGCTTGTGAAAAGCACGCCTAGGAAAATTGCATATAGGATAAAGCAGCTTGAAAAGGACGAGGTGATACTGGCATACAAGGCTCACCTTGACCCTAAAAAATTCGGTAGGGCGTTTTACAAGGTAATAATATACATGAAGTCGATGGACAGGAAAAAGAGGGAGGAATTCATCGCATTCTGCGGCAGGCTTCCCAATGTGGTGTGGCCCCAGCAGGTGCTAGGCTCCTGGGATTTTGAAATCGATTTGGATGTGCCAAGCGAGGATGGGGTGTACGGGGTGCTGTCGAAAATATTCGAAAAATTCCCGGACATGGTGCTCAACCATGAGCAGTGCGTGCAGATAGAGGAGTATAAATTGGATTTGTTCCCGGGTGCACTGCCGCCGATGAGGGATTAGGCAAGCGACTTCTGCTTCAGGCAGACCTGCGGCGGCAGGCGCGCGTTCCTTGAGGCTTTGATGATGTCGGAGGCTCCTTTGAAATTGCTTAACGCGTGCGTCTGGCGATTTTTCTTCCAAGAACCAGTAAAGTCTGTGGAATAGCCGTTGGAAACCAGCCATTTGTTCCTATACGGAGCGATTTTTTCTACGAATTCCTTGCCAAGAGGCGTAGTTATGTCAATACGCATGAGGCCATCTGATGCCAGATTGAATTTATTGTTAATGTCGCTTAGTGCATAGAAAGGCAGGTTCGCTATAATTTTTTTTGCCTCATCTTTGGTCAACCCGTGTGTTTCCTTTAATCCGGCAGAATAGGCGATAATCGGCAAAGTCCTGATTTCGGACTTCTCGATGTCATTGATTAGCTTGCTCGCAAGTTCGCTCGTAATGTTTGACGCGTATAGCCGGTTTTCCCCGGACAGGGCAGATGCATTTGATTTGTGCGGATGATTGGAGCGGACATCGCCATCTTTTGATGCGCCTTCTTTGGTTTCAATCCAGTGGCCATTGGAGGTGAATGTGCAGTTTGCCTTCTGCCATTTTGCAACATATGGCAAGACTTTCTCCCGGTATTCCACGTATTTGGGGTGGGTGCTTGTTGCAATTAAGTCACCCTCCCACATGTCGGCACCGCACCAGATGACATCATATGCCCTCCATAATTTGTCGATTGGCATGCTAGCAATAAGCTCTTCTGGAAAGAATTTCTTATTTTCCTTCAGCCCAGCAACATAGGCAAGCTTGGCTTTGGCAGACCCGAAGCCCGAGTTTATCTGCCCCAGTATGTCATTTTTGATGATTATTCTGTGTTCCCCTGCCATTTTTTCAAGGTAAGCCGCCTTGTGCGGCTGCATTTTTTGATAATCATCAAGAAGCTCATCGGAAACTTCGTACACCGCCCCTGCTTTCCCGTCAAATTCTAGTGAAACAAGGCTGGCAAATCTTTCCGCATCTTTTAAGCTAAATTCATCGCGGCGCCTGCCCTTGGAAACGTATTCATATATGGCTAAATGTTCGAATGAATGTTGCTCGGAATACATGTCTGCAACCTTGAAATACGCCTCTTTTTTCTGCTCGTTTTGGTATTGGATTTCATTGTAGCCAAAATTGCCTGCAAGGGCGACGGCGGCAAATGATGCGGCAATTGCAAGCGGCTTTACGAAATTTCGCGCACGCGCAAAAAGAGGCTGCGGCGCATCGTCAAATTCAGCCTGCACGTGCGGAAGCAGCTTTCCCGCCTCAATCATTTTGGAAAAGGCATAATCGATTTTTTCTTCTGGCTGCATGGAGGCAAAGCCGCCTGGAAGAAGGCTTTCCGCCGCTTTGGTTATTTGCATGCGAAGGGGGGTGTTTTGCACGAGCGTTTTCATCAAATTTTCAAGCGAGCCGTTGCCCCCGGTTGCCTTGCCCGCTGCATAAAGAATGGATGCAAGCTGAATTCTTTCCTTTGAATTTGCGCTGCCAAGCTCTGGAGTGGTGGAAGCGGAGCATACTTCTTCCAAAGTGGAGGAAACTGCCTTGCGAAGAGAATCTGAAAGTGAAAGTAGGGCTTTGGCGTGAAGTTTTTCTGGATTGTAGTAGGCGGATGTGGCCGAGTCAAGCAGATGGTATTTTTTGTTTTTGGAAAGCTTTTTTGACCATTTTATTATTTTGCCCGTGCCAACCGCAAGCCTCTGGGAAAGCCCAAGCTCGCGCGTTACTGTGTTGTAGGGGTGGAAAAGCGAAATGTATGCGTCAAACACTTCGCGCCAGGCTTCCGCTGTTTTTGGGCTTATCCTGCCGGGCGCATCAAACGGAAGGTTTGCGCCAAGGTCTCGCACTTTGGCTGCATTTACTTCCATGCCCGCCTTGTGCGGATAGATGGCATCCATTGAGGATTTTGTGAGCTTGGCAACGGTTGGCTTGATGGTGAGCACGTTTTCGGAAATTTCGGAAAGGTAGGAGAGGGTGGAAAGCAGGTCCGCATTGGTCTGCTTTGGAAGGCGTATCATCAGGAACACATGCGGCATCACGCCTGCCTCAAACAGGTTTTTGAAAATTTGGGACTGGTGCGAGAGGGTGGGAAGATTTTGCCCTTTTTTCACTTCCAAAAGCGATTCTCGAGAAAGGGTTTCCACCCCGAATTGCAGGAAGCAGCAGCCCCCATCGGCAAGCTCCTTGACAAATTTCATGTCTTGGAATTCCTTGTCAACTGTAGCATAGGCAGACCAGGAAATTGCCAGGCCGCGCTTTTTTATGCCGCGCGCAATTAAGAGAAGCTGCTGGGGGGAAAGGCGCTCGTCTGAGAAAGACACTGCCTTGACGCTGTTTTCCCTAACGTGCTTTTCAATCACATCAAGGGCTTGCTCAACAGATGTGCCTGAAATTTCACGCGATTCGGATAGCGGCTCAAGCCCCGAGGCTATTCGCTTGTGGTTGTCCATGAAAACGGCAAGGCCATCGTATGTCTTGTCTATGCCGCAGAATGTGCAGCGGAACGGGCAGCCCAGGTTGATTATGAGGGAAAGGGGCTTGGCATTTGCGGGAAGGTGGAGAATAGATGCGATTTCCTGCGGGTAGTCAAGTTTGAGAGAGTACGCTTTTGAGGCTGAAGAAAATTTGGCAGGCACGATTAAACCGGATGAGTCTAGGGAATTGCCAATCACTTTGCCGTTTTGCATGTGGATTAGTTTTGGCACGCCTTCCATTGTGCGCAGGCCGTTAAGCGAATCAAGAAGGGCGGGAAGGGAATTTTCCCCTTGGTTGTGCACAAGGAAATCGATGTAATTGAAAAATTCCGCAGCTTCTTTTTTGCCTGAAAAAAAGCTTTCCTTGTTCACGCTTATTATGTAGCCGCCGGCGGCAATTTTGGTATTTGGGAATGCGGAAGGGTTGCTTTTGATTAATGAGGCAACGACCATGGGGAATGATGCCTGCATCCGGTCGGTGATGGTGAAGCCCACAAGGGATGGCTGCAAGGCTGCAAGATGCGGGAGGAGGATATTTGAGGCGTAATCGAAAAAAATGCTGTCTTTGGGATTTTGGGCGGTTTGCACAAGGCCGGAAATTGTTGTGGACGGGTAGGCTGGCTGGTAAGTAAGATAGTTGTGGACGTATGTAAGGAATTCTGAAGAGCCTGCGCTTTTTTGCTCAAGAATGGAGCGCATGGTGCGCTTGGCTTGCACAAAATGCTCGAAATCGGAAAGCGAAGTGAGCGGCTTGCGCATCCAGTAAAGTGCGGAATTTCCATCAGGATGGCTTTTGAGAACATGCTCGAGGGCTTCGACGTTGGAGTAGATTATTTTTGTAGAGTAGCCGGCATCGTGCAGGTGCGCGGAAATTATGTGGGGGGCAGGGTGCATCTCATATGGCATGTATGCCGGGGGAAAGACGTGGGCGTAGTCTGCTTGCTCGATAGGCGGCAGTGAGTCTGACTTGGGTGGCTTGTCCATGATATACCTTATATATTGTGGTAATTTTTATATAAAAATGTATCAGTTTCCACGTATTTATAAGGGTTTTGCAGGATAAAAACGCTTCGTTTTGGAGGCGGAATTACCCGAAAGGGCACGAATCCCGCGGCAGGGGCATTATAGGTGCCTTTCAAAATCCTCAGGAGTTGGTCCGATTTGCTTTAGCATCCGCCGTAGCAGCCCCTTTCCGATTTCCTCGTCCATGTGAATTGGCACAACGGTGGTGCGACCGTCTTGGTGCCTGAAAAACAAGTGGCTGCCGGATTGGTGGGTTGCAGAAAAACCGAGCTTTGAAAGGATGCGGACAAGCACCCTGACCTTAACAGGGCGAAGGCTTGGCAGGTTTACCAACTGCCACAGTCTCGATGCCTACAAATTTTGCAGTTGAAGGCGCATTTGCCGTGCCTGCTTCGATGCACAAGGCAATCGCATCCTTTATGAGCCGCATTAATTCCGGCTTTGTTTTCGCCTGGGTGTAACAGCCGGGAATTGCAGGGACGGAAGCGACAAAGTAGCCATCCTCGTCCTTTTCAATCACGACATCGAATTTTGCCATAATACCACTTCTACCATTTGTTCGTTGGGGATAAAATAATTACCTGAAAGGACGGCTGTCCCGCCGCAGCGGCATCAGGGGGCGCTTGCCCCCTATCCTTGCATTCAAATCCCGCACAACGCGCTCAACCTCGTTTGCTTCTAATGCAGCGCACAAATCCGCCTCGATGAGGATGGCGGGGTAGGCATAATGCGGATGTGAAACGGATAGGCCTGCAATTGTCGCCGCCACTTCGGAAAATGTCGTTCCTGTGGAGAGGAATTCCACGCGAAGCGGCCGGTCGCCCTCTATAGGTTTCAGGTAGAATGTGACAATTTTTGATGCCCATTCGCCCAAATCCTTCAGGATGGGGTTGGTGGAGGGATGGCGGGAATAGCCGAATGCGAAAGTGCGCTCTCCGCCTTTCAGTAAAACGTCAAGAAAAGCCGTATCGGATGCATGTGCAATCAACGCCTTTTCCTCCCCGATATTCTTCGAAAGCATTTCAACAAAACGCCTGCCGCGTGAATCTTTGGTTATTCCGACTAAAGTGCATTTGCTTGATGCTGCGGATGAATAGAGCTTCCGGTACAATTCCACCACATCATTGTACATCGGATTCAATTCCGAATCCTCGGATGGCTTGTCCGAGACAAGCGGAGCCACTGACCCATCCAGCATCAAATAAGATGGTTTCCATTTCTCTATTGCTGAAATTGCGCAGGATAGTTCCTGCCGAAGGCGGAATAATGATTTGAACCAGGTAAGCTCGTGCGCATCCAACCCAGTGCGTGCCGCAACATCTGGGCGGGGGCGCTTGTTCGGAAGGTAATTGTGAGATGTGAGCTTGCCATTTTCATAGCCGAATGCGCAGGCAACTGCCCTGCCGATAACCAGGTCCACGCCGTGAAATTCCCGGTCGCCCAAGCCGCCATCTACGGCTGCAAAAACAGAGTTTGGGGAGGCGGGCTGCACAGGGTAAATCAAGTCCCCCTCGAATGCCTCCGGGTAGGTAATTTTGCCCGCGTTGAAGCGCAGCCTTTCCGCCAAAGTGTGCCAGCCTTTCTCCCTCTCAATGTAGTCGCGGGCAAGCTGCACAAGGGAATCGTCTTCCATGAGGTGGGTTTGGCGGGGAAGTTTATAATTTGCGCGAGGGTGGAATTCCGGAAAAAACTTAGGAACATTTAGGCGCGGCATGGTCGGGGAATGTGGGATGCCTACTGAGCCTGCAAAGCATTAAAAGTATGTAATACCCGGGTATTACACTGCATGTATGCGAGGGTTTGCATGGAAGAGCTAGTCACGATATCGGCAAGGATTCCTAAAAGCCTTGATTTTGGATTGGGCGAATATTCGAAAAGGATGCGATACACCTCCAAAAGCGAAGCGCTGCGCGAAATCATCAGGCAGCGCGTTTTTGGCACGATTGATGCGCTTGCCGGCTCTGCTGTTGGAAAAATCGGCGGAAAAAGCATGTCGCAATGGCGCAAGGAAGAGTGGAAAAAGGCGCTCAAGGCCTCGGATGGGGATGCAAGAAAAGCCGCTAAAATCCTTGAAAAAAACGAGAGGAAGGCGCTTGAGGGCCTAAGGCTGTAGAAGCCTGGAAAATTCACCCGCATCGCGCGTTTGAATGTGTTCCGAAGCCATTTTCTTGAATTTCAGGTCGTTGGTGACAAACAAGTCCGCATGCTTTTTTGCAAGCAGGACGTGCGTGAAATCGTTCAGGCCATAACGCGCATTGGTTTTTTCGTTTAGCGCAAGGGCTTCTTCAAGCGCCTGAGCATCCCTTTTTACGATTGAAAGCTTCCCCAGCGCCTTGAATTCGTCAATAAAATCCTGCCTGAGCATCCTTGCGCGCTCGCCGCACACCTGCTCTATCTCCGCAAAAACAACATCCGATGTGACAATCACGAAAGCGCATGAGGCGGATTTCTTGAGCAGGCCGTTTATGAGTGATTCCTGATGCTGGCCGAGGAAATATGAAACAAGCAGGTTGGAATCGAAATATGCCCTCATGGAAATTCATATGCAAAACGGCATTTAAATATGGGCGGAGGGTAGGTTTCCGGATTTTCCGAAAACCTACTGGAAACCTTTTTCATCGTGGCTACAGGCAAAAAAATGAGGCCGGCCTAGGCTTGCATTTTTTTCCCGGTGCGCGGATGCGGAGAGGGACGCAGCTTCAGCAGCGCCTGCCTGCGGAATTCGGCGTATTTGTCATCTTTTCGCGTTATTTTGCGGTTGAGGAGAACAAACCGGACTCGCCTTGACATGCCGGCTTCAATTAGGGCATCCACAGCCATTGGGGAATAGAATGCATGGAGCGTTTGGGCAATTATCAGAAGCTCGCTTATCGCATATTGTTGCGTCCGACCATTTGTTTCCCTTGCAAACTGGCAAAGCACGTTTACAGAGGATTGGCGGGAGGTCGAATCACCGGAATTATAATAGACTGAAACTGCGAGTTTTGCGCCCGGCTTGCCAAATTCAATGAAATCTTTCCAGTCGTCCCCCGCAAACTGCAGCGTGGACGCAAGATTCTTGAGGCGAATAGGGATGCGAAACTGTGCGCTCATGGCCATCACGCAATAGTAATGGCGTAAAAGAGATAAAAACGTGCCGGTATAACCCGAGTTAAGCCTTTTCACACCGCCAGTTCAATCACTATTTTCTTGCTTGGGAACCGGGGGGCGCCTTCCTCCTTTTCCCCTCTGCTCAAGTGCACTTCAGCAAAATGAAGATTTGCTAAAGTAGGTGATTCTGCTCATATTGCCAGCTCAATCGTAATTTTCTTGCTTGGGAACCTAGGCCGCACCTTTACCCTTTTGCCCTCTTTGTAATGCACCAACTTGAGCAATCCTGCGTTGTTAAGGATTTTCGCGTCGGTGGCAATAGTTTTGATGTCCTTTTTCATGAATTTGGCAAGCGCATACAATGATGCGGGCTTGAGCTTGTTAACCACCCGAAGCATTTTGATGCGCTGCGGAGTGAGGAATTTCAGCGCGGCTTCGACGCTGTCTATATAGAGGATGAAATCCTCCTTCTGCGGGATGCGATGCTCGATGTCATGCATGGTTTCGTCCCAGAGTTCATCCCAAGGCTTGCCTATCACGACTTTCACCATATCAATCACCATTTGCCATTTTTTGTTCATGCTCAGACTGCAAGCGCTTGAACTTAGCCCATGCAGCCTTCCAATCATAATCCACGGTTTCTTTCTTTTCGCCTATATGGATATGCGGCCGTTCATGCCCATTCTCTATAGCAAAGCGCGTGTTGCCATCAGAATCGATGCAGCGGAAAGTGTACATGATGCCATCCTTGTATTTCATGTCTCCCACACGGATAACTTCCGCAATTATCAAATCGCCGTTATCCAACAGGCGGTTGTATTTCTTGATTATTTCATTTTTGCCCATCGCATCGCCGCGGGCAATATTTGGTATGGCATGCCAAATATATAAGGATTTGCCCGCCAGGAAAACCACGGATGGCAGGTTTAAAACCTGTCGGAAGCCTACTTTCCAGATATGGTATCGACTTCGCCCCCTGATGAAATAAAGCAGGTAATCGTAGTCAGGGCGGATTTGCAGATGGGCAGGGGCAAATTGGCGGCGCAGGCATCGCACGCGAGCCTTGAGGCTTACCGGAAGGCGGAAAGGGAAAATGCAGAAGAAACTAAAGAGTGGCTTCATGCGGCAACGCCGAAAGTGGCGGTGAAGGTGCAAGGCGAGAAAGAGCTGATTGCGGTTTTTCAAGAGGCGAAAGATGCTGGCTTGCCTGCCGCTTTGATTCAGGATGCCGGAAGGACGCAGCTGGAGCCGGGCACTTACACTTGCGTCGGGATTGGGCCGGCAAAAAGCGGGAGGCTGGATAAAATTACAGGAAAGCTAAAACTGCTTTAGTCAGGTTTATTTACGAATACGGTAAACTTTTCAAGAGGCTCAAAGCAGGAAAAAACTATTGTTTTTTCACTCAAAGCATCATTTTGCCGGAGCATCTCGTCTCTATTGAAAAACCTCCCTGCAATGAAACCGATATATGCGCTTTTTCCACGGTGAAACATCCCGGAAACTTCATTGAAGAAAACGCCTTCCCTGAACTTCATCCAAGCCGAGGATGCATGGTCAAAAATGTCCACCCCCAGCATTTTGGAAGGCATAAACAACCGCAAATCTGAATAAAACAGACCATCATCCGCAGGTACGCTGCAGGTGCGGAGAATAGATTCGCAGCCTTTCAATACAGATGAAAAAATTTCCCTGCCTTGCAATTCCACGCTGAAAATTGGAACCCTATGGTTTACTGCCGACCCAAACCCAATACCGTAGTCGTGGTTGATGAAAATCATTTGGTTTGGAATTCTTAACGCAAGGTGGTTGTTTTTGATGAAAATTTTTGAAAGTTCAAAATACCAGGTTGTGTCTGAATTTGGAAAATGGCTCAGCAGATAGCTTGTTTCTCCATCACGCACGAGCATATCGAACAAATTTGCATTGGACGCTGGCACCACCACATGGGTTCCAGTCAGGAAATGCTTCTGATTGTCAAGAATCGAACCGTCAAGCAGCGGCAATTTTGAATGGACCGAAGAGCCAAGGAAGGATGTTGCAGATGGAATTGTAACTTTGACGCCGTTTGCTTGCCGGACTGCCTCGGCTGCGCATAATTTCCCCGGTAGGACAGACAGTGCCGTTTCTTTTGGTTTAAATTTCATCATACTTCACCATTTTGCGGTTGATTGCTGAATTACCCTACACGGGCCCATGCGGCAAATTTTTCAGGCAAGACCAGTAGAGATGATATTAATGCAATACCGGTAGAGGCTACGGCCAAGGCCGAATAATACAGAATATCAGATGCGTGGTGAACAGGTGCAAATAAGGAAGGTGCAAATAAGGATACTGCAATGTCAGATACAATGCTTATTACCATGCCAATTACACCGCTCATTGATGTGCAGGCTCCTAGCAGACCTACATTAAGTACAGCCTCTCTGTAACTTTGCGGCTTCTTAAGAAACTTATACAAGAAGGGCGTTTTCTTTGGGTAGTCTAATTTGATTTCGCAAGCTCTTTGCTCAAGGAGACGGAGGGCGTTGTCCAAATATGGCTTCTCTTCATTTAGTTTTGAAAATGCTTCATCAATATTGGCGGATATGGCATAGTTGCTATCAAGCGCTTTGAATCCGATAGTGAAAGGTGAATTTTCATCTTTTGAACTGCCCAGTTTTAATTTGCAGATTTCAGCAAAAGAGGACTCCGCCTTCCTGTAATTGCTGAACGCATTGCGGAAAGTTGCTGGCTTGCCATCAGCCCTTCTTGAAACTGGGGATTCAAGCACGGACATCGCCTTTGCAAGGCGGCTTTCCGGGGCGGCATCAGATGCCTTCCTGCGGAATAGTGCAACCATCCAAACACCTCTTGTCTTGTTTATTGACTAATTACAACCTTTTCTAATATTTAATACATTTGGCAAATTTAAGAAAAAAAGGCGCATTTTAATAAACTTTTTCCATTATATTTTACTTTATGAAGCTGGATAAGAAAGATAAAAGGCTCCTCTCCCTGCTTTCGCTCAATTCAAGGATGAGCTTCGTGCAGATGGGAAAGCGGCTTGCCCTTGGCGGGCTTGCGGTTGAGAGGAGGCTGAGGCGGCTTGAGAGTGAGGGAATAATTGGGCAGATGTGCGCAAGGGTGGCGCCGCAGGACGTCGGGTTTGGGGAATACAGGCTGTTCTTCAGGTTTGATGTCATGGACACGAAGACGGAAAGGGAAGTGCTGGGCCTCTTTGAATCCTATCCGAGGACGGGGTGGGGGGTGATAGCCGAGGGCGAATACCAGGCGCTATGGAGGATATATGCAAAAAGCCCCGAAGAAGTGGAGGAAGCGAAATTCCTGATGATGAAAAAATTCGGGAAAAGGATAACCGCAAAAGCTATGGCAACCACGATATATGAAAAGTGGCTTCCTTGGAACAGGGCGTTTGGAACCGAAAGGGGGGCGCAGGCATTCCCAAAGGAAGCGCGGGGGAAAAATAAATTGGACGGCACTGACTTGGAAATAATTTCAATGCTTGCGGGCAATTCAAGGGAAAAAAGCACGGCAATTGCAAAAAAAATAGGCATAAGCCCGGATGCGGTGAATTACAGGGTGAGGCGGCTTGTCAAGGAGGGAATAATCCGGGAGTTCACCGCATGGTTTGACGCAAGGAAACTGGGCTATAACTATTACAAAATCCTGATAACCCTCCAAGATGCGGACAGGGGGGAGGAAAAGAGGTTTGTGGAATACTGCCTGCAAAACTACACCGTTGTGTACTTGAACAAGATTCTTGGCAGCTGGGATTTGGAAATAGACGCCATAGTGGAAAATAACGAGGAACTGCATGATTTTATCCGCGGCATAAAAACGAGGTTCGAGAATGTTGTGGGGCAGCACATGATTATTTCCGTGGTTGCGGAAGTGGTCCGCAATCCCCTAAGGGAAAAATGAGCCCTGCTTGAAAAAGTTGGAATGCGGCGGAATTGCCGGGAAATTGAAGCTGCTTTAGGGAAGTGAGGCAAAAAGGCAGCCATATCTCCCTGCGCAATGATAAAGGCAACACGACGGTGGCTCTGTAGAAATCATATGCAGCAGCGCCGGCAATGAGGGCGCTGCGGCAGCGGTGCTGCGCCCTGCGCAGCAGTCGCCTCGGGGCGACCAGCCGCTCCGGCGGCTGCCGCTTTCGTGCCGGCAGCGCCCGCCGCGCTGCAATCGGCAGCGTCGACACGCTGCCGGTGCACCAACTGCGGTGCGCCGCAGTTGATTGCTGCAAAAGAGGTTTTCTACAGAGCCACTACGGTCGTGCCTTTTCACGCAAGCGATGAAATTGCACAGGAGGCTTTTGCGGAAAATCCTTCGGGGCTGCGGTTTGGGCGGGGGCGGATTTCCGGGCGGGCTTTGGGGATTGGCGCTGCGATTGTTCAGGATGCGGGAAGGACGCAGTCCAGGAACAGATATAAGGTTTGATTTTATTCCACAGAGCATGGCATTTCGGATGGCAAGCGCACCTGCGGCGCAGCCGCAGGAAGAATGGAAGTATTTGTTCACCATACCACCCGGCGCATATGGGAAAAAGGCGCTTGGCGAAATAATGGCTGTGGATAAACCCCTCTATTGGAAGGGGAATAAAACCGGTGAAATAATCGATTCGTCTGAAAAAGATGGAAATGGCTTCCTGTTTACAGTGAAAGGCTCGCCGGACTGGTATTTTGCAAGAATGGGCAATGATGGCGGCATCAAGGTTTACGAATACATCCAGCCGAAGAAAAAGAAGGAAGATGAGGGCGCCACCGGAGAGCCTGAACGAAAGAGCGGGGAGCCTGTCGAGCTTACAAACGAGAATTTCGAGCGGAAAATAAAGAAGGGCTGGACATTGGTTGATTTCTGGGCAACATGGTGCGGCCCTTGCATGGCGCTGAAGCCCTCGTTTGAAGCTGCATCGCGCGAGATGGCAGGGCAGGTGAAATTCGGCGAAGTCAATGTCGACCAGCAAAGGGAGCTGAGCGGCAGGCTGCAAAAAACCCAATACATACCTGAGCTGCATCTTTACCATGACGGCAAATTCGTGGAGCAATACAGGGGCAGCCGCGACAAGGAAAGCATAAAGGAATGGCTGCAGGAAAAAATCAGCCAGTAAGCCCCCACTGATTTTCGGCAGTCAAAGCCTACTGTTTTTCCGACAGCAAGTCCGGCAGCCTTCCTGTGGCGTATTTCGCCCTGTAAAGAAGAGTGCATGCCCTTAGTGTTTCCGCAACGCTCCATGCCTGCGACGGGCAGCCTGCGGGAGTCAGATTGGTAGGGTCATACACTTCCGCCAAAGTGCCGTGCGCCCCGCCCGGCATGGAAATGAATTGGGTGAGCATGCGCAATGTTTCAGAAGCGCGGTCTTTTTGGTGGAGCAATATGGCATCGGCATATGCGCCAAAAAGCCACGGCCACACCGCGCCCTGGTGATACGCCCCATCCCGTTCCTGCTGGCTGCCCCCATAGTGCTGGTGGTAATTATTTTCATTGGGGGCAAGGCTGCGCAGCCCGCATGGGGTGAGCAGATGCTCGCGGATTGACATGAGAGACTGCCTTGCGTGGATTGGGGAAACCGGAATATGGGGAAGCGCAAGCGCCCAGATTTGGTTGGGGCGCAATGCGCCGTCGGTCGGCTTGATGCCATCGTCGTAAAAATGGGCGTATTCGTTGAAAAATTCCCTGAATGGGGGGGATGCGTTGGAATGCGCCTCCGCCAGTGCCTCAAAGGCCATGTTGTCCCCGACTTTGAGGGCGAAATCGGAAAGATAGCGCAGGCCAAACACCCATAGGGCGTTTATTTCCACGCGCCTGCCAGGGCGCGGCGTGATGGCCATTCCGTTCTTAGCAGCATCCATCCATGTGAGCCGCTCGCCACGAAGTGAAAGAAGCCCGTCCTCTTCTGTGCGCACCAGGCTGTTGCCTTTGAGATAATGGTAGCCGATTGAGCGGAGGGCCTTCCACCAGCGCAGCCTGTCCTCCTGCCGCACGCCTCCCTCCTTTTCAAGCTGCCAGATGCTCCAGATTGCCCAAAGCGAAACGTCGGCTGCAGAGTAGGATGGCTCGCCTGATTCGGAGATGAAATTGGGAAGCAGGCCATCTTTTTCAAAGTGGAGCATGCCGTCAATTATGTCGCGGGCAAGTGCATGCCTGCCGGTCATTGCCGCAATGCCGGGCAGGGAAATGAAAGTGTCGCGCCCCCAGATTCCAAAATACGGGTAGCCTGCGCAGATTGCATGGCGCCCGTTGAAAAAAGTGAGGAAAGAGTCCGAGGCATAAAGCAGCGGGCGCATATGGTCGAGGTGCGGGAGGGAATTGAAGGCGAAATAATTTTCAGCCACTTTCATCTTGCGGTTTTGCGCATCAAGGATGCCCCCGGCGGGGGTTGAATTTGTTTCTTCTGCCGGATGGCTTGCCCCCTGCCCTGTTTTAACCCATGCTGAAAATACCGCGGTGCCCCCGTTGCTCAGGCTGGAGTTGAATGCGCCCGGGGAAAAAAGGTCTTCTTCGCCGCCTTCCCCCCGCTCGAATTCAAGGGGATATTGCATGCGAAGGTAGGAAAGCGGGTTTGGAATGAATGCCGCTGAATTGCAGCTTATGCCCCAATGCGCAGGCTGGGAAAATTCAACCGAATTTTCCGTGTGCGAGAATTTTGGCGCGGCTGCGCCGAGGCCGGATGCCTTCCTGCCAAGCACAAGCGGGATTGCCTCAAGCAGGATTTCCCCGCTAAATCCTTTGCTTGTACTGTACCGAATGCAGGTGCTGGGTTTTCCGTGGGGCATCCAGATTTCCCTTGTGATTTCAAGGGGCTTCACTTCGCCATTCTGCCCGTTTGCGCAGAACTGCCCCCCAAGGGAATATTGCCAGCGGGCAAACCCGCCGTGGAATTCGAATTTGGAAAGCCGCGTGCGGCCATCTGGGAAAATTGCGCCAGGGTAACAGTTTGATGAGAGTGCGTAGCGCTTGCCATCCACAGTGGCGGTTTCCTCAAGCTTGGAAAGCAAAAGAAGCGCATCGGACGGGTTGCCGGATGGCGAATAGTTGAGCAGCCCGTGGTATTTGCGCGAATTTATTCCAAGCTCTGATGTGCAGGCATAGCTTCCTGCGCAGTTTGAAAGGTAGAAATCGCGGGAAAGGGACTGCCTGAACGCATCCGCATCCTGCCCGCCCCCATTGGCTGCGCCCCTATTGCCCCCGCCGATGGCATTGCCCGGCCAGCCGCCCCCCAAATCCATAGAGTGGGAACTCATCGGCTGCTTTAATTACTTTCGGCTCAGGGGATTTGGGGGGAATTTTGGCAGCCGAATGAAGTAGCAATCATTAAAAAGCAAAACCTGGTTGTTATGGCAATGAACCTAGTGTTTGCGGGAGTAGTGGCGGCGCTGCTTTTCGCAGGCTGCACATCATCTCCGCCGAAACAAACTGTGGCTGTGGATTTCATGTACTACAAAGACTGCGGGTATTGCACGCAAATGGAGCCGGTGCTTGCCAATGTGGCAAATCAATTCGGGCCGCAGGTGAAAATCCGGGTGCTTGATGCGCAGCAGCGAGGGATGAACAATACCGTGACAAACCTGTATGAACAATACAAGGCTGAAGGGAAGTTCGGCGGGTTCCCGACGCTTGTTGCAGATGGCAAGAGCGCCCTTGTGGGCTTGCGAAGCGAGGCAGAAGTGAAAACGTGGCTTTGCGCGCAGTTTGTGGAAAAGCCGCAAGCCTGCTAAGCGGATCATATTAATTTGGAGGTGTGAGGGAGATGACAACTGAAGATGACAAGACGCACATTTATTCGCTCGGAGTGGCGGTAATCCTTGCGTCGCTGCTGCTATCCGCGGCAGTGTACTTCTCGGTGAATTCGCTTGCGGGCGAGATTGCCAGGAAGAATTTCCAGGTAACGGTGAACGGCGGGACAGGGACCGCAGGCGGTACCGGCGCCCAAAATGCCGGGCAGCAGGCCGCCCCCTCTCCATCGGCGGCGCCATCCGCGGCTGCGGGGGAGCAGCAAAGGGTGAATGTTGACATGTCGGGAAGGCCCTCAAGAGGCGCGGCGGATGCAAAATTGACCATCGTGGAATTCTCGGACTTCGAGTGCCCGTACTGCGGCGCTGCCCAGCCCACAATTGCCCAGATAGAAAAGGATTACGCAGGCAAGGTGAAGGTGGTATTCATGCACTTCCCGCTGCCATTCCACCCCAATGCACAAAAAGCCGGCGAGGCGGCGGAATGCGCCCTTGACCAGGGCAAATTCTGGGAGCTTCACGACAAGATGTTTGCAAACCAGCAGGCGCTTGGAGTTGCGCAGCTCAAGGCGTATGCCAAGGATTTGGGCATGAACACAACCAAGTTCGACGCATGCCTCGACTCCGGAGTGAAGGCAGCCCAGGTGGGCACAGACCAGTCCAAGGGGCAGGCTGCGGGCGTTGGCGGTACGCCGACATTCTTCATCAACGGCTTGCCGGTGGTGGGGGCGCTGCCATACGCGCAGTTCAAGCAGGTGCTGGACGCCGAGCTTGCAAAGTGAGCGCGTGAAAAGTTTTTTTATTTTTTCTATTCTGTTTTTTTCTTTTGTTATCGGCTGTGTGAGCGAAAGCCAGCCGAATAAGCCCGATAGCTACACGGCACTGCCTGGCACCATCCAAAAAAACGCATCACCGCCTCTGCCGGTGGAAAACGCATCCAAGGCGCCGGGAAAAACATCGCAAACGCCTGAAAAAGTCCTGCCAACTCCTGAAAATATTGCGCCTGCAGCCCAAAACTTTTCAGCATTGCCATACCCATATGCGAATGTTTCCACCCAGAAGCCAAAGGCATACGGCAATTATTCCATTGAAATGCAGGAATTCGTCTCGTTTAGCTGCGCGGTGTGCTACAGGGGGCGCGGCACGGTGGACAAGGCGCTGCTTCGGCATAAGGGAGAGCTGGCTTTGAGGCTAAGGCATTTCCCCCTGCCGCAGACGCCGCTTGCCTATGATGCCGCACAGGCATTCGAGTGCGCCGCGGACGGGGGCAAGGAATGGGAAATGGAGCCGATGCTTTATGCCGCGCCTGCAAATTATACCAAGGAAGGATTGGGAAGGATGGCCTCTTCCGCAGGGCTAAACCTCTCGTTGTTCAATTGGTGCATGGAAAGCGGCGCCAAGAAAAGCGTGGTGGATGCGGATTTGGCGGAAGTGAAAAAGAGGGGCATGCGCGGCACGCCGTATTTCGTGATTGGCAACAGCACAATCCCCAGCATGATGGAAGAGGAGGATTTCCTGCCAGAAGTGTACAGGGGCGTGAAAAGCACGCTGAGCGGGCAATGATTAAAAAATCAGAGCCGCCAAGAGGGGCAGTGTGGCTGTTTGGCCGGTATTTGCATGCTAATCGATCAAAATTTTGTCAATAGTGTGAGGGCTACCATAGATTCCGGCTACTATGAGCGCCATTCGATTCGGAGGGCGGAGAAAAAATCCCTGTCCGAGAAAATTGAGAAGGTGAATGCGGAGGGGCATCTTCCGATAATAATTGAGATAAAGTGCGCAAGCCCCAGCGATGGCCAGCTGTTTTCAAGCAGGCACGGCGCGGTAAGCGCACTATCGTCCCTAGGCAGCTTCATGCCGGCGGCTTTTTCGGCGTGGGTGGAGCCGCGCCTGCATGCCGGGGACATAAAATGGCTTGCGCGCGAATTGCCCGTGCCGGTATTGGCCAAGGATTTCTATATTTCCCAGAAGCAGTTTGTGGGCGGGGATGCCGTTATGCTGTCCATGCCGCTGCTTCTTGCGGCGAATTCCAATCCGCACCAGCTCATTGATGCCGCACATGATTTGGGGATGGAAGTTGTGCTTGAGGTTTACAACGACGAGCAGCTTGCAATGGCAAAAAAAACCGAGGCGGACATTTTTGCCATCAACAATTTCGGGCCGAACGGCTCGCCTGCGAATGTTGCCACAACCCTTGCCCTTCTTTCATCCAACCAGACAGGAAGGCCGGTGATTTCCATGGAGGGCATATCCGAGCCTGAGCATGTGAGGGAATTGATAAAGTGCGGGGCAACGGCGGTGGAAGTAGGGCCGAAAGTGTGGGCGGGTGAATTTGCGGCATCGCATCTTGAGCAGCTGGAAAGGGCGGTGTATGGCAGGGAGCCTGCGAACCCCCTTGGGGAAATAAAGAAAGTCAGCTGAATGCTCCGTAAAAACTTACACTTCCTCCTCTTCCAGGCATTCGGAGCATTTCAATTTGCGCCCGTCAGCCTTCAGCTCGTCGGTAAACAGGCCGCACGAATCGCACACGCCGGTGTAGACGTGGTCCTGGCGCTTGAACGGCCCGATGTCCTGGTTTTCGGACATGACGTCAATCACGCCGGGGTAAACCTTGACCAGGTCGCCCTCGGCAATAACCCCGACGAGCTGCCCTTTCTTGTTTACGACAGGAAGCCTCTTGACCTTGTTGCTGCGAAGCGCAAGGGCAGCCTCGTGGATGGATTTTGACGCGTCGATAACTTTGAGGGGGCGGGACATCACGGACTTGAGCTTCGTTGTCTTGGGATTCTTGTTTTCCGCCACAATCTTGTACGTTATGTCGCGCTCGGTGATTATGCCGACAGCCTTGCCTTTTTCAAGTACGATGATGGAGCCCACGCGGGATTTTTTCAAAAGCCTTGCGGCGTCGATGATGGACTTTGCGGCATCGAGCGTTAGCACGCCGACTGTCATGCATTCCCCGATTTTCATGTCAAGTTTCATCGCAATCCCCCCGATTTGAATTGAAGGCGGTAAACGTTTATAAAATAAGGCATGCAACGACGTTATTTATGGCATTCGGCTCATACAAGAAGGGAAGCAGGGCGGAGCACGAGCTGATGGACGAGTGCGTGAAGCACGGATTCGTGGTGATACGCTCCGCCGGAAGCGGCAAGGGCTCGGTGTGCCCCGACTTGCTGGCATTCAGGCGGGGGGAGAGGATGGCGTTCGAATGCAAGGCGGTAGATGCTTCGTCGCTTGCACTTGATAGGGAACAGTTTGAAGGGCTCGTCGCATGGGAGGAAACTTCCGGCATGGACACGTATGTGGCATGGAGGCAGAGGGGAGGGGAGTGGCTGTTTTTGAGGCTGGAATTCTTCCATAAGAATGACAAGTCGTATGCGATTTCCCTCGAAGAGGCGAAAAAAACCGCGGCGGGATTCGCGCAATTATTCCGAACGGAATAAAAGCATGATGAGTTTTTATATTGGCTTGCCGCTCAACAAAATAAGGTGAGTTTTATGGCATATGTTTTCACTTCGGAGTCGATTACAGAGGGGCACCCGGACAAGGTGTGCGACCAGGTGTCGGATGCGATACTTGACGATTTGCTGAGGCAGGACCCGAAAAGCCACGTGGCGGTGGAGTGCCTTGCCACGACAGGCTTGCTGGTTGTCGCGGGCGAAGTGACAACGAAGGGATATTGCGAGGTGCAGGAAATAGCCCGCAGGGTAATCCGGGAAATTGGATACACCAAAGGGGAATACCAGTTTGATGACAAGGGGTGCGGCGTGCTTGTCGGGATACATTCGCAGTCCCCGGACATCGCGCAGGGAGTGAAGGAGGAGAATCCGGACACGATAGGGGCGGGAGACCAGGGGATAATGTTCGGGTATGCGTGCGATGAGACGCCGGAATTGATGCCTCTTCCGATACAATTGGCAAACCGCCTTGCGGAAAAAATGAGCAATGTGCGAAAGGACGGGAAGGTGCCGTATTTGAGGCCGGATGGCAAAACCCAGATTACTGTTGAGTATGAGGATTCTGGCACGCCCTTGCGCGTGACAACCGTAGTCGTGGCGCAGCAGCATGATGAAAAATACGATGGCAAGGAGGTTACGCCCGACATAATCAAGAGGGATTTGCTTGAGCATGCAATAAAGCCCGTGCTTGGCAAATATTACGAGGAAGGCAGGACAACTGTCATTGTGAACGGCACGGGCAAATTCGTAATTGGCGGGCCGGCCGGGGACTGCGGGCTGACCGGAAGGAAAATCATCGCAGACACATACGGCGGGATGGCGCCGCACGGAGGCGGCGCGTTCAGTGGAAAAGACGCGACAAAAGTGGACAGGTCGGCATGCTACATGGCGAGGTACATTGCAAAAAACGTTGTGGCGGCAGGGCTGGCGCGGAAATGCCTTGTGCAGCTTGGCTATGTGATTGGGAAATTCGAGCCGGTGAGCGTGTTTGTGGAGACTTACGGGACAGGGAAAGTGCAGAATGGAAGGCTGCTTGAAATCGTGAAGAGGAATTTCCGCCTGCGGCCAGGGCACATTCTGGAAGATTTGAAATTGAGAAGGCCGATTTACCGCAAAACTGCCGCATACGGGCATTTTGGAAGGGAAGATGCGGATTTCACCTGGGAGAAAACAGACAAGGCGGATGCGCTCAGGAAAGAAGCGGGTATTTAGCGGTCGGAATATATTTCATAGCCGTTGCCTGCTGTGGAAAGCCACACGCTGCCCACCTCGTCGGTGCGAAGCACGGAAATGCCCTTTAGCTTGAGCCGCTCTATCAGGGCGTTTGCAGGCAGGCGCGCATCCTTGTTTGGGCCTACGGAGATTATTGCTATTTGGGGCTTCGCCCTCTCAAGCAATTGGAATGACGCCGAATTGCCGGAGCCGTGGTTGCCCACCTTGATTACCTGGCAGGCTATGCCGACCGGCCCGCTTGTTATTTTTGCGTCAAGCCCGCCGGCAACTGTCCCGGCATCCGAGCCTGATGCCGCTCCCCCTTCCGAATCGGAAAAAAGCAGCGCGCAGAAATCGCCGTATTCCACTTTCATCGCAATGGAATCCGGGCCGGATGAGAGGAGGTAGCGGGATTTCTGGGGGTTGAGGATTGTTATTTTTCCCTTGCCGAAATCGAAAATGTCCCCGTATTCTACTGCTACTTGTTTTGCCCCGGGCACGCTAAGGGCATCCCGGTATGCTGCATTGCTGTAGTTCACTCCGTTGTGCCACACTGTTTCTACCAGGTAATACACGGAAATTGCCCTGGCTGAGCCTGTGTGCTCAGGCGCGTTGGATGAAAGGGCGAGCACGTCAAGCTTTTGCACTCCGGCTGCCGTGAGCATTTTACGGATGGCAGGCGATGAGGAATCGTTGCCTGCGTCAAAGAGTATGGCATGCCCGTCAGACACTATGAGAGTGGAGTCGCCAAAGCCAACGTCGATAAAATAGATTTTCAAGCCCGGCTTTGCATCTGGAACTGTTTCTTTTGGCTTATCAGGCTGCTTTGCTTGCGGGGATTCGCTTGCAGTCCGGTATGGCGTGACTTCCGGGGATTGGCCCGGCTTCTTGTTTTGCTCTTCCCCAATGCAGCCCGAAAGCAGGAGCCAAGAAATTGTAAATGCGGCCAAAGCAACGAGCCTCATATAGCCACCATGCAGCTCAGTTCTCCAGGTTCTCTCCATTTTGCCATACGGCAGTCAGCAAACCTGCATCTCTTCACGATGGAGAGTATGCTGCGCAACGAATAAAAATACAGCCAGTTGTAAAAAATGCATGGCGAAAAGTCGGAAGGCGCAAAGAAGGCGCAGTGGGGGAAAAATCCGCCCTTCGGATTCCCCTGAAATAGCAAAAAAAACCAAAAAGGCGAAGGCATTCTCCAATTCAATTAAGGACGAGGCGCTTCGGCAGAGGGAGTGGCTTTCCGCGCGCAAGAGGGCGGAATATGAAAGGAAGCAGCGCGTGCTTTGGTCTTGGGCTGTCACGTTGGCCATAGTGGTGTCATTCTACATCTTTTTCACCGAAATCGGGGCATGGCTTGGCGCTTGGAATGGCGCCGATGCAAGGCAGGCGGATATGAAGGAAATGGCGAACCTGATGGCCATACTCATACTTGGGATAGACCTTGCAGGAAAATTCCGGAACTCGGAAGACAAGCTGAAATTTGTCCGGGGAAACATGCTTGAGCTTGTTGCGCTCATCCCCATCGGGCTTATTTTTCGGATGGGGCAGGCGCTGGAATCGTTTTCCATGCTGAAAAATTTCGCTTATTTGGCGCGCGCCGAGGGGCTTGTGGAAGCGGCTCCGCTAATCAATGGATTGCGCAATTCCGAGCTTGCCCTCATGTTTGAGAGGCTTGCCAATGCATTTCCGCAGGTTGGCGCCGCCATTGGCAAATACATGGTGCAGGGGCATGCTGTTTTCAACAATTTCGCCACTGCCACACAGTTCCTTGACGATGCGGCAAGGATGGTGGAAAGGCTGCTTAGGCTAAGGTAGGGCGGATCAAAATTGCTGGGGGCCTTTAGGCCAGGCAAATCCTGGCGTTATCATATCCCGAGGAATTTCATCAGCTCAAACACAAGGACCGCGGGCCAGACAATCGCTTTCAAAAGCCCCATAACGCCAGCCCAAAGGTCAGTTGCGGTTGAGATATAGTATACCAGTGCGCCAAGAAAGCCCAGGCAATAAAATGCCCCTCCGGACCCGTGCCCGCATCCTTTCATCCGCCAAGGCTTGCAATTATCATCCTTGCATTCTTGTTTTATTTTCGCCCCGATGGCATTTCCGATCTCGTCCCATGAAGCATCTTTGGCAGACTTCTTCTTCATCTTTTCACCCCTGCAATGGCTGCTGCACAAAAAACATGCGCATCATTTATAATCGTGTGCAGCAGCACAAGCTCTCCGCCACTGCTGCCAATAACTTCTTTAACTTTCATCGCAACAAATAATTTCATCAGGGGGTCGTGGCGTGAATTGAAGTTCTGATACGGGGGTTAGACCATGGATAGAAAAATTCTGATTGCAGCTTTATGCGTTTTTGTTCTCCTTGTGATAGTACTTGTTGGCTTTCAGCCAACAAACAACACTAATGCCCAGCCCACTTCGCCATCAGGAAGTTTGGAAATTACCCTTCCCCACTCTGGAGAAGTGATACTGCTACATGTTGTTGATGGCAGTAGTGATAGGTACACATCTTCGTCCAAGGCAGAACTGAACAACCCAAACAGAACGATTTCTTATGAACGGTCTTGGTCTAAATTTGGAGATGGCTACACTTTGCATTATACTGATGCAAACATGGAATATGAAGTGGAAATGCGAAGGCCTGGCTCAAGCCCTCCAAGAAGCACCACCTTCAAGTGCCTGCGGGGGATTTGTGACGATTTCCTGAACCGAGTTAGATTTGGGGATGAGTATTCAAAGGTCAACTGCCCCGGCACTTTCTTCGTCAATCTATGCTTCTCCAATGGAACTTACAGGCAAATCTATACGAATGAAAGCTCATCATATCCTGAAACGCAGGAACGGCTATTCCAGTCAAAAAACATGGACGGAAATGAGTTCATCAGAGCGCAGGAGGAATACAACCAAAAAAACAATGCATCGATTTCGATAGTGCTCAGCCAAAGCGACATGAGGGAACTTTCAGGTTGGCGCTCAGTGTGCAAATACCCGTACGAAGTCTACACCGGCGGCGAGAACTTTGATCCGTTCAATCACGACAGAGTTACAAACGAGTCGAATTTCCTTGGAGTGGGCAAAATAAACCCAGAGATTTTTGAAACGGCTGGCGATGGCTGCCCGGAGCGCTAAAACCTATTTAAACAAATGCCAGCCATAACCCCATTGTCGCATTGGCGCTACGGGGTCATGGAAATGGCTGGTAGCGCATATTTACGACGTGAAAACAGCCACAAAATCGGGGTCGTGGCGTAAGAATTAGGCACGCTGCCACCTGTTTTCATTTTTTGGCATTGGAATGCAAAATAATGCATTGCGGTGTCGGATATAAAACCAAATTAAACCTTTGGCGAAATTTAATGGGCTTCAATTTCCAGCCAAACTCAACTTTTTAAGCTTTATCCCAATAAGGATAACATTATCCCTTTTCGGATAAGTGAAACCATGGAAGCGTTCGAACTTCTTACATACAAGGGCGCGCGGGCGCTGTTTGAAACCCTCCGCGCTTACCCTAAACGCCAGTTCAGCATAAACGAGCTTGCCAAAAGTGCGAAACTTCCTTTCACTACTACGTGGAAACTTGTGCAAAAATTCGAGATGGCGCAGGTAATAGACGTATCGCTAATTGGCAAGAGCAGGGCGGTAAGGTTCAAGGAAAGCCCATTTTCCATACTCATCACGGATATGCTGAAAATGAGCAAATCCCCCCAAGCCCTTTCAATTCCGGAATTAAAGCGCATACTGAAGGCAAAGGAAGGAATCGCGCAAGCCTATCTCTTCGGAAGCGTTGCCAAGGGGATGGAAAAGCTGGAAAGCGACGTGGATATTGCGCTCCTTGTAAAAAAACGCATTGACACTTCATCATTCATGTCCGGGCTTTATGAAAAATACGGGGTAAAAGTCGTTCCAATAACATTCGATTCGAAAGAGGAGTTCGAGGATTTCCTCAAGGGCAAGAAGAAGGTGAAACTTGTATGAGCGATACAGCCGAAAGGGCGATTGGCGAGGCGGAAAGCTGGCTTGCATCCGCAAAGGACAAGCTTGCCATTGCCGAAACCGATGAATCTGCGGCGAATGTGTGCTGCGCCCTTGCCATCCATGCGATAATCCGGGCTAACGATGCGGTTTCCCTGAAATTCCTGCAAATCAAGGCCACGAGGCACGATGACGCATCCGCGATGTTTTCAAAACTCCTTGCCCAAGGAAAAATAAGCGGGGAAAACAGGCGCTTTATCCGCCTTCTCCAGAAGGCGATGTCCGACAAAAGCGGCGCGGATTACGGGAAAAGCTCGTTTGATTATGAAATGGCGAAAAAATACGTTGAGGATGCTGCGGAATTTGTGGCGGCGATGAAAGGCTGCATTTAGGCAGATTTCCAATAACTTCTTTAATCTCATCATCGCCATATGCAATTAGAAGTTGGAATTAAGTTGTAAATTAGGGGTCGTGGCGTAAGCTGGTAGCGCGGCAGGCTCCAGGTGAGGCCTTTTCTTTCGGGAAAGAAAAGCCCTCGGGGAAAAGAAAGCCCCGGCGGTTTCCCTTCGGGAAGGAATGGCTTTAGAAAAAACCTGCATGTTAGGGTTCAAATCCCTACGACCCCATTTTTCTTGTTAGGGTTCAACCCTCAACTGCGCAGCAGTTGGGGGTGTTCGGCAGGAGGAACGACTGCCGACAATCCCTACGACCCCATTTTTCTTGTTAGGGTTCAACCCTCAACTGCGCAGCAGTTGGGGGTGTTCGGCAGGAGGAACGACTGCCGACAATCCCTACGACCCCATATCCCATTTTATTTTGCACAAAGTTTGCGAACAAACTTCGCCTTCAACGCGCAGCGTTGGAGGTAGTTGCCGTTAGGCAACATGCGCCTTGGAACAGCCAACCGAAGGTTGGCGTAAGACTGATGCAGTGGCATCAGGCGCACAGCCAACCGCGGAGCGGTTGGCGAAACAACCAAGCCCGAATGGCTTGGTGTAAGGGAGGCAGCAGCCTCCCGCAGCCCGGTAGTTACCGGGCGCATTATGGAAATTCCAAGCTAATGAAAAAAATAAGCCAGGCACAATTAAGAATATGCAGAGGCATGGCATTTGTGCGCGTATGAGGACAAGTGGATTCTATGAGCATATGCTGTGATTAGGAAAATAAGCTGATGCGCAAAAAATCAGACAGCCGGTTTTTTATTTGAGGGGGGCAAAAGGGCTGCATGCTCCACGACCCGGTTACCGGCATTTTGAAGATGGCGAGCGAGAGGGTGAAGCACAGGGGGCTTTACTACATTGCAAGGCTGATAGTGCTGGCCCTATTCCTTAGCATTCTTTTCTCCCCGCACTGGCTCAAGGTGTTCCTTGGCACGCCCTTCCTTCTTGCATTCACTATTTTCGGGACAGTGGTGCTCTCTGTAACGCTTTTTGCAGACCTGCTGTTTGAGAGGCAAAGGAACGTCGGGGCGCTGATATTGAAGTATTTCTTCCTCACGATTTCAGTGATACTTGCATTCGGGCTTTTCTTTTACCTCAATGCGACGATGATACAGCCCCCGGGCATACACTATAGCTCAAAGGACACAATAGCCCCAAGCGCCATGCCAGATCTTGAAAGCGACGTGTTCTACCTGAGCGCCACGACATATTACACAATAGGCTACGGGGATTTGGTCCCGCTTGGCAACAATTCGCGCACAGCGGCAGTGGCCGAGGCATTCATGGGGAGCCTGATCAACCTCATTGTGCTTGCCATGGCTTTCCAGAATTTGAACAAGAAGGGAACATAGGACGGCAGTTCATTTTTTGCCTTTCCTTTCCTGATGGCTCATTTCTTTCCTTTCCTGATGGCTCATTTCTTTCCTTCGCCCCTATTTCTTGCCCTTTACTTCTTTTAGCGTTATTTTCTCCCCGATAGGCGGCTTCTTATGCATGGACAGAAGGAAAAAGCCGGCTGCGAGGGCAAGCAGGAAAAGCATTGCAGCGGCGACACCGGCAAACATGAGAATGTTGTCGGATTTAACATCGGCTGGAATTTGGGGCAGGGAAACAATTGGCGCCTGGGGGTTGGAATCTGGTGGATTTTGCCCTGTTGGCGCCCTGGTTTTGGGAGCGGCTATCTGCAAAGAAGGGGGCGATGCAAGCTCGATGCCATCGGCAATAAAGGCGTAGCTGCCTGTTGCATTTGGGTAGAAGGAGGTGACGCCGGATGAATCAGTTGGGCGAAGTTCTAGCTTATTCCCATCCGGGGAAATAACGGTGATTTTCCTGCCTGCCAGGGGCTTGGAATTGCCGTCAAGCAGCTTCAGGAGGACTTCCTCCCCAAGCGTTGCCTGCTGCGCAACCACAAGGCGGGGCTGCGCTTTGCTTGTGTTTTTCTCAACCACGGAAATATTGAATAATGTGGTTTGCACACTTGAATTTTCGGTTCTGTTTGTGGTGTTGGCGGCATGTGCTGCGTTTATTTTAGGGGGAGGCTGGGCTTGCACGCCAAAAAACCTTTGCCCGGATGAAACGTATTTGCCGGAAACATTCCGGCCGCAGCGCACGAACCAGGAATTTTCACCAGGAGTCACATTGTATCGTATGGTGGTGCGCACTCCCGAGCGCGCCATTGCCCATGCGCGGAAGGAAACCCCCACTGCGAGGCTGCAATTGGATGCGTCAAGCTCGTCGGAATTCGAATTATATGTGAAAGAGAAATCGATGTAATTGGCGGAAGTGGAATATCCGCTTGCCGGGAAATTTTGGGAGACTGCAGGCTCGGGGAGGGTGAGGATGGCAAAGGTGCGCACTGCGGCTTGCGCGTCTTCGCACGCCACATACCAGGCATGCGTTGTGCGGCTTAAATTTTTCGCCTCGAATGCTGAGCTGCTCGATTCGACAAGGCGTTTTTGGGCCAGGCGCACTCCGTCAACATAGATGGCGCAAAGCGGCTGGCCTGCGGTTTCGTTTCCGGGGTAGAATGTGAAGGCGAATGTTACGTCGCGCGATTGCAGCGATGCGCCGCCAGATGGCGCGGTGAGGCTGACGGATTGGGAGGCAAAAAGCGGGATTGGCAGCAAAAGGGCAAACAAACAGATGGATATGGCTGGCCGCATATACCCCACTTTTTTGCCTTCAGGTTTAAAATATCACTCATCGAAGATGAATGGGTGGTGGGATGTACATATCCTGCGGTAGCGTCGGGGATTTTGACATAGTTGCGCATTTTGTGTTCGAAGGGGAGAAGCCCAAGCTAGCGCCTGCAGAGATGAAAATTGCGGATGCGGCAATGGGCCGCAAGGAGTTCGAGGGGAAAGCCGGCACATCCCTTGTGATAAGGGCGGGCAGGGGAGCCTCGGTGCTGCTTGGGCTTGGGAAAGAAGGGGAATTTGAGCTGGATATTCTGCGCCAGGCATCGGCCAGGGCCGCCCTGTTTGGAAGGGAAACAAAGCTCAAATTTGTCGGCATGGCATTTAGCGCCCAGGCTGCAAAGCTTTGCAACGGCGCAAGGGCATATGCCGAAGCCATTTGCGAAGGGGCGTATCTTTCACTCTACAAATTCGACAAGTACAAGGCAAAGGACAGTGGGGAGAAGGACCTTGAGGCGCTTGTGCTGCAGGTGGACGGCAGGAAGGAGGAAATACGGCAAGGGATGGAATATGCAAAAGCGGTATGCGAAGCCAGCGCGTTTGCCCGCGACATTGCAAACGAAAGCGGGGATGCGGGCTCGCCTGGGGCAATAGCCGAAAAAGTGCGGAAAATGGCAGGGAAAAACAAATTGAAGTTCGCCTGCCTATCGGCAAAAGAGTGCGGGAAATTAGGCATGGAAGCCTATCTTTCGGTTTCCGCAGGCTCGGATAAGGAGCCGAAGTTCGTTGTGCTGCGCCATAAGCCTTCAAAGCCAAGGGGAAAAGTGTGCCTTGTGGGCAAGGGGGTGACATTTGATTCAGGGGGCATATCGATTAAGACGGGCAAGGACATGGACAAGATGAAGCATGACAAATGCGGGGCTGCGGCAGTGTTCGGGGCGCTGATGGCTGCGGCAAAATTGAAGCTTCCGATTGAGGTGGTGGGCATTGTGCCCCTGGTTGAAAACATGCCCTCAGGCTCTGCCGTTAAGCCCGGAGACATAGTAAGGGCATCGAATGGCACGACAATAGAGGTGCAGAACACCGATGCCGAAGGAAGGCTCATACTTGCGGATGCGCTTGTTTTCGCGCAGAAAGAAAAGCCGGATGCCATCATTGATTTGGCAACGCTGACTGGCGCAACCTCCATCGCATTGGGCTCGCAGGCCGCCGCCTTGCTTGGGAACACGCAGTGGCTCAACATCAGGATATTGGATGCGGGAAATTCCGTGCATGAAAGGGTGTGGGAGCTGCCGCTGTGGAAGGAATACGGCGAGCAGATGAAAGGCGAGTTTTCGGATTTGAAAAACATCAGCGGCGACGGGGAGGCGGGCGCAATTACCGCCGCCTCTTTCCTGTCTAATTTTTCCGGCGTTGCGCCATGGGCGCATATCGACATAGCCGGAACCGCGTATTCCTACAAGCCAAAAGCCTATTTCCCGCAGGTTGGCGCGAACGGGTTCGGGGTAAGGCTGCTTGCCAAATTGCTCGCCGAATGGGAGAAGCCGCCTGCGAAAAAAAAGAAAAAATAACAATGGGTGGAAAGGATGCAAGATGACCCTGAACTTAATCGCTTGAGGGAAATTAGGGCGGCCAGGATTCGCCTCGGGCTTGAGAAGCCCGAGGCTGCGCATAAAGGAATGCCGCAGGTCACGGTTTACACAACAAACACCTGCCCGTACTGCCATATGGCAAAAACATATTTGTCCGAAAGGAAAATCGGGTATAAGGAAATAAACCTCACGAATTCGCCTCAGGAGGCGATGAGAATGGTGCAGGCAACCGGGGAAACCGGGGTGCCGCAGCTGAATATTAACGGGGAGTGGATTCTGGGATTTGACAGGAAGGCGATAGACAGGGCGCTTGGAATTTGATTGCATGGCAAAGGAAAAAAAGGAAAGCAGGTTCAGGTTCTTAGAGCACACCGCGGACATACTGATGGAGGCGGACGGAAAGGATTACCTTGATGCGCTGCAGAATGCCGCATCAGGCATGTTTTCCGTGCTGGGCAAGGCAAAGCCTAAGGAAAAATTCACAATAGAGGAAAAAGCCCCCAACAAGGAGGAGCTGGTCGTGCATGCGCTTTCCCGGATACTTGCGGAATGCGACGCAATGGAAATCGTGCCTTGCAAAACAGAAGTTGTTTCGTTCGATGCGGTGGAAAATTTGATAAAAATGGCAGTTTTCGGGGAGAAAAAGCGCGCGCGCGACCATATCAAGGCGGTCACTTTCCACGAGCTTTCGGTGGTTGAGGATGAAAAAGGCTGCAGAATCAGGGTGCTCTTTGACGTCTGATTATTGTATCTGGTCTTCTGATTGGGTCCCTTGGGAAAACGGCAGGCGCACGTAATAGATGCCGTTTTCATCCCGGATTACAAGCGGGCCTGCCCCCAAAGCCCCGACATCAAGCTCGAATACGCCCTTTGCCACCTGGCGGATGTTTTCAATGCCGCCTGTGGAAATGCTCTTCACGCTGCCGCCCTTGGCAAGCCAGACTTCGTCGTGTGGCAGGCTTTCGGATAAGGCTTCCTCTTGCAAAATGTTTCCTGCGGGCGTGGCATCTGGCTTGCCGGATGAAATGTCAGAAGCAACTATTGGATTTGAAGCAGCCTCGGCCCCGTCCGCCCGCTTTGCGGCAAAAGCGCCCGGCCCTGCAAATTCATCATTGGCAAGCGCGATTTCAGGATTTGCGGGAGCTTCTTGATTGGGCGCATCTGTTTCTTTTTTTCCCCCCTTTTGCGCCTTGAAATCTATCACGGCAATGTGGGAGCCGTGGGCCATGGAGGGCGCGTCCTCGCCCTTTATGAAAACAAAAACCTTGGAGCCGCAGCCGCAGCCGTCCGCGATTTCGGCAATATCCAGGATTTTCCTGCCGCATTTGAGGCATTTGTGCATGTAAAAACCTTCCAAAAATAAACAAGCCGCAGGGCATTTTCATCAAAAAAATCAAGCAAGCCGCCTGGGCTTTTCCATCAAATACTCAAACAAGCCGTATGGCTATCTCATCGTAGAGCTTTTCCATGTTCTCGCCGGTCATCGCCGATATCTCTATGACGGGGTAGTCCGGGAAAGCCTCCCTCACGCGGCGCGTGTTTGCCCCGGGAAGGTCGATTTTGTTTGCTACGATGATGAGGGGGATGCTTCGCGCCTCGAGGTTGCCAAGGAGCGTGACATTGACCTGGTTGTAAGGGTCTTCGGTGGAATCCACCACGACTAGGGCGGCATCCACTTTCTCCAGCCATTTCACGGCCTCGATTATGCCGCGCGTCGCCTCCTTTGCCCGCTCCTGCGCCTCTGCCTTGGAAAGCCCGTATTCCATGAAGTCGCGGTAGTCTATTTTCACCGCGATGCCGGGCATGTCAAGAAGGTTCATGGAAAGCATGTACCCGCCTGTTTTTAGTTCGACGTGCTCCTTTGACTGGACAATGCGCGTTTCGTGGGGGATGGGTGAAACAGTGCCTATGCCCTCGCCTGTAAGGTCAAGGCCGAGGCGGTTTGCAAGGGTGGTTTTGCCCACGTTTGTGCTGCCGTATAACCCCAGGCGCAAGTGCTTTTTCTTGAAAATGACATGCCTGATGAAATGCATGAATTTCTGCCATAGGCTTGATGCCATGGGTTGGTTTGGCGGCTAAGAGTTAATAAATAGTGGTGGAAGGCGGTATTGCCTGCCGCAGGTTGGCAGGTTTTTTAATCAAAACAGCTGATATTGCTGCATGGGAGTAAAAACTCTCAGCATTGCATTTGCTTTGCTGCTTGCATCAGTTGCTTATTCCATCTGCCCCACAGGCGATGCCACAATACATGTTCCGGCAGTGGTTACCGGGCAGGAGGGCGGGCTGCTAACCATAACGGCATATATCCGGCCGGGGGAGGGCGCGGTTTTCACTTCGATTGAGCCCAGCGTGGGAATATCCACGCAGGTGTCGCAGAAAAATGCAGCCATTGCAGGGCTGGCATTGGCAGGGCACAATTTATCAGAATGCGACGTGTTTTTCCTGATTAACGATTTCGGGGCATCGTCAGTGGATGGGCCATCGGCAGGCCTTGCAATGGCTACGGCGGTGAGGGCGGCAGCCGAAGGAAAGGAACTTCGCGATGATGTTGCCATAACAGGTGCGGTGACGCCGGAGGGGAAGGCAGCGGCTGTAGGCGGGATAATTGACAAGGCGCAGGCCGCCTCGCGCAATGGGATGGAAATCATGGTCACCCCGCAGGAGGAGGTGTTTGAGAACATCATACTGCGAAGCCTGTCTGAGAAATACGACTTCCAGTCCGTGCAGGTTGACGATGTTGAAGGGGCGTACAGGGTTGCCACCTCAAATAAAGGGGACAGGTTTGACAGCAAATTCAAGCTCGAATTCAAGGGCATGCCGGACGGGCTGCCCTACCGCAAATTGAACGGGGATGAGCTTAGGTTTTCCGCCATTGCCCTTGAAATAAACCGGCAGCTTGAACTGAGGGTGCGGCAGGACGGCGGGGCGCTTGCAGAATACCGTGATTATTTTTTGAAAGAGGCGGAGCGCAACAGGAAAATAATGGATGCGGGCTATCCGTATACCGCTGCAAACAACGGATTCCTCTCGCTTGGCACCGCGGATTTCCTTGCCACCCCTCCGGAAAACCTTAACCTTGAAATTGCCAAGTCGGAAGTGGCAGGGTGCCTTGCGTCAATCCCGGACACGCCGCTGACATCGGAAAATTTCCAGTGGCTGATGGGGGCGCGGGTGCGGAAGGCATGGGCCAATGACAAGCTTGAAGCAGTGTCGGAAGGAGAGGGCAATTTCAGCTCGTCGGAGGAGAAATACTCGGCGCTGCGCGCGCTCTATTATGCAAGGACTTGGTGCCTGTCAGCCAGCATGATTGCAAAAGAGGCGATAAGCGAAGGCGGGAAGCCGGTGGACGAAAACGCCCTAAAGGCCATTGCCGACGCCCAGCTTGCAGAATTTGAGGGCAGGATGCAGACAAGCCCGGTGTTTGACGCCGAAACACTCGACCATTTGCGGATGGCGAAAAAAGAGTATGACGGGGGCGGGTATCTTGCCTCGCTTTATGATTTGGCATACGCCAGTGCCATGAGCGAGGCGTTCTCGCTTGAGGTGGATGGGGAAGAGGCAGGCGTGCAGCCGCTTGGCTTTGGGGCGGATGGGCCGAAGTCGCTTTGGGGCAGGATATACTACAGCCAGGCGCTCTACATTGCCGCCGAGCACAATGCCACTGGCATCATCCCCCAGAACCGGCAGGTGGCGCTTCTGGCAAAATACATGGATTTGCAGTCGGAAAATATCCAGAAGGCGCTGGAAAATGCCGATGGCGCGCCAACGCCGAAGAGGCTGGCAGTAGGCAACGGGGAGAAAAATCCTGAGGATTTGGCAGCCGCAAGCATTATGATGGTTGCCATCGTTGCAATTGCCGTGGAATTCCTCAAGAAAGGAAAGGGATTAAAGCCTGCTATTTATTGAGGTAGAGCATGGACGCCTTTGTGAAAAAAATAAAGGAAACCGCCGGGGATGATTATAAGGGCGTGAAAAATTGCGCGCTTGCCTATTCGGGGGGCATAGATTCGCAGGCAATAGGCTATTTGCTCGCGCAGCTTGGAATTGGAGTGCTGCCTGTTGTCATCGACATGGGCGGGGGCGGCGTGAAAGAGGCTGCCGAATCTGCCAGGAAAATGTTCGGGAAAGTCAAAGTGGTGGATGTGCGCCCCAGGCTGCGGGAATCCGCAATGCGGGCGGTGAAAACCAACTGCCTGCAGTCAGGGCACTTGAACGGCGGGGGGCTTACGCGCCCGCTTATGGCGCAGGCTCTTGCGGATGCCGCGCATGAGGAAGGGATAATGTGCGTTGCGCATGGCTCGTCCGGCCTTGGCAACGACCATTTGAGGCTGGAATTGGCATTGAGGGTGCTTGGGCCCGACCTTCGCGTGCTTGCCCCGGTGCGGGACTGGAATTTGCACCGCGACGAGGCGCTTGCGTTTGCAAAGAGGATGGGCTGGAAGCACAAGGACATCAGCTCGAAATTTTCCGTTGACGAGAGCCTGTGGGCGCGCATTGTGAGGCAGGGCGGGATTGTGGATGCGGAAAAGGAAACGCCCGCGGATGCGCTGTTGTGGGTGAAAAGCGTGCCGCAGAAGGAAAAAAGCATGGTTGAAATTACGTTTGTGAATGGCGCGGCAGTAAAAGCTGAAGTGAAGCAAGGCAAGCGGAAAGTGTCTGCTGGCATCGATGGAATTTTTGAATTGCTCAATTACGAGGGCGGATTGCAGGGAGTTGGCAAAAGGGATGTTGTTGCAGAGAAAATAATCGGCCTGAAGAACCGCGAGTTGCACGAATGCCCTGCCGCCATGATACTGGTTATGGCGCACTTTGACCTTGAGAGAATAACACTGACTTCTTCGCAGCTTGAGGCAAAGGCGTATGTGGACAGGCTGTGGAACCGCGTGGTGTACGAGGGCGGATGGTTTACGAGGCTGCGCCGTGATTTGGATGCGTTTGTGGATTCGACGCAGGCGGCAGTTGATGGGACCGTTACGCTTGAGATGCACAACGGCGCACTGAATGTGGTTGGGAGAAAATCGCAGCGAGGGCTTTATGACAGCAGGCTGTCAAGGCGGGACAAGGAAGGCGTGCTCAACCAGAAAACTGCCGCCGGGTTTGCGAAAATTTACGGATTGCAGGATACGATGGCTTATTTGATGAGGCTGGAATGACCATTTTTGCAGGCTGACGATTTATTTTTAAATATTAATATGCAATAGCAGGCACAGAGATGGGAAAAATAAGCCTTAATCGACAGAAGAAGGAAGGCTTATAAGCATAAATAGACATAATAGGCAACAGAGAAAAAACATTTTGGCTTAGAGGTGCATGGGATGACCGAGTACCCGATATTGCCGTATGACCCGACAGTAAATCGCGTTGAAAGCCACACAATCATAGGCTGCTCAGATGCAAGGGACGTGCACAGCAAATTCAACGAATACAGGGAAGAGGAGGTGGATGCCGCACGCTCGCGTGGGACGAAAATAGACATCCACAGGGTAAGCGTGCCAGGCGCAAGGGCGAGCGAGGAGATAGTGGCGGAGTGCAAAAGCATAGTGTTTGATGCCGAGAAAAGGTATAGCGAATCCATCATCATGGGCGTGCCTGTCGAGCACTATTTCCATCTCATGTCCCATGGGGACGCCCGCCTCCGGGAAGGCAAAGACGGGAAAAACTTTTCGTACCATGACATAGAAATCAACAAGGACGCGGCCTTCAACTGCGGCATGACGCACGCCCAGCCGATGATGCTCGAATTTGAAAGGCGGCTCATAAGCCAGAAAGCAACCATCATATTCGGCAGGAATGAGGAAAAAATACAAATCACTTCAAGTGATAAGCTTGAAGAGCTGATGCACAAGATGCACAGGCACACAGGCACTTTTGCAAACTGGGTAAAGAACATAACAGACATAGCGACGCATTCTTTTGACCAGAAAAAGAGGCTTCGCCACGCAATAGATGGCGACACCGCCCTGAACCACCTGAGGATACACATCACTTCCGGAGTGCAGAACTATGAGACGCACAACTACTTTCGGACGGATGAGAATACGCACCTTGTCACCATAATTGACAGGATTTTCCAAAGGATAAGGGAGTATGGCGGGGAGGAGACCGATTCCAGAAGGACGGAAAAGCAGAAGCCGGACATCCTGCTGTTCCACCATGGCGCGATTACGCATGCGAGGGCAAAGGCCGTGAGTGCCATCTATGACGGCGCGGATTACAGCGCAGGAGCGGCGTTTTCAATAGCAGGGTATAATGCCGCGGATGCCACCAGGTATTTCGGCCCGAACAAGACCACTGGATGGTATATGGGATTGGCGGAAAATCCATATTTTGATCTGGAGAAAGTTGTCGTGATGGGGAGGAACAAGGCGGAAACGCATAGCATGCTGCACAGGCTAAAGGTGGACGGGCTCACGAGATACATGCTTGGAGAGTTCAACCCGAACGTGATTCCAATTTCCGAGAAGGAACTCCTGGATAACAAACCTATTGCAAAGCAATTCTTCATGTCCGGCAGGGAAATGGTGGGCCAAAACGGAAGGGCGAAGCTGCCGGAAAAATTGCTTGTGAGATAGCTGGCACGTTATTATTTATCATTGTGGATAGGCACGTTGAAATTTAGGTGGGAATATGGAAACTCCTGTCAAAAAAGTAGAACTCCACATCGTAATAGGATGCGCGGACGCACGCGACATCTCCTCGGCTTTCAACGACGCCCTCACTGCGCAAAAAGAAGAGGAAATGAAGGAAGGGAAGCTGATTGACTTCCAGAGGATGAGCGTTGCCGGAACTTTCATGACTCCGGAAATCGTGGCGGAAATCAAAACAATCATACAGGACAAGGTAAGGGACTATTTCGGATACTACAAGCAGGGCTGCCCCATCGACATATTCGTGCATGTCACATCGCACGGCAATGCGATGCTAAAGGAAGGGCACACGCACGAGGGCATGAGCTACCATGACATAGTCATTGGCGACTCGTCATTCAACTGCGGCATGATGCACGCAAGGGAAGTGGCGATGGAAATGGAGGAGATGCTGCTTGAGAAAAAGGCGGTATTGGAATACGGCGTGATGGGAAAGCGCATCAAAAAGAAAATTGAGACGGAGGAAGACATTGAAATACTCATGAACAACGCGTACGGGCACAACGGCACCATAGCCGGCAACTGGGTAAAAAGCATCGTGAACATAAGCACGCACGCATATTCCCAGAAAAAGGTTCTGCGGATTGCCCTTGACTTGGACCCTGCATTTGCAAACCTTGGCATAAAAATAACCGCAGGCGTGCAGAATTACCTGACAAGCGACTATTTCAGGGTGGATGGCAACACCCACATGCACACCTTCCTTGACGCGGTGTATGGGAGGGTGAGGAAAACCGGGCAGCCGGACTTGGTGTCGCGGGTTGCAAAGCAGAAGCCGGTGCTCGGGCTGTTCCACCACTCCGCCATAGGGCAGTCAAGGGCGACTGCGGTGAAAAACTACTTCGGCGGGGAGAAGTATTCGGCGGGGCAGGTGTTTGCAATCGGAAGCGTGAATTTGCCGGACTACTTCAGGACATTCGGGCCATACAAGAGCGCGGGCTTTTTCTACGGGGTGAAGCACCTGAACCTCAAGACCTGGGTCGTGATGGGCAGGAACCTCAAGGAGACGGAAGAGATGCTTGAGAGGATTATGAACGACCCGCTCATGGGCTATTTTGTGAAGGAGATGGGCGTGAAGCTTGTCGGCATGGATGCATCCGGGCAGAAATTGAGCGCCTAACAGGCCCATCAGCCATATTTATAGGCTAGCGGATAGCATATTTTGTTGGTTTGGATGGAAGACGCCACGAAGATAAAATACGAATTGAAGAAAACACTTGCCCACCTGCGCGGCATGCACGGCAGTGGAACCGAGCTTATTTCGGTGTATATCCCTGCAAAGGGCGCAATTCATGAAATGTCCGGCAAATTGAATGAGGAGGCGGGGCAGGCCACGAACATCAAGAGCAAGAGCACCCGCACGAACGTCGGCATGGCGCTAGCCAAGATTATCCACCACCTAAAAACATATGGGCACCAGGCGCCAGTCAGCGGCGTGGCGATATTCTGCGGCAATGTTTCGGACAACCAGAGCAAGTCGGACATACAGCTGTTTACGGTTTACCCCTCCGAGCCTCTTGCAGTGCAGATTTACCGCTGCGACAGCAGGTTCTTCCTTGAGCCCCTTGAGAGGATGGTGGACGTCAAGGATTCGTATGGGCTGGTTGTGCTGGACGGGCGGGAATGCACGCTTGCAACGCTTAGGGGGACGAACATAACGGTATTGCACAGGCTGAATTCGACTGCGCATGCCAAAATTCGCAAAGGGGGGCAGTGCCTTGCCCCTGACACGATGGTATTCGCATCCGATGGAAACCTGATGAGGGTTGCGGATGTTGAGGCGGGTACGCAAATCAAGGGGGCGGATTTGGCAACTCTCACTATTGGAAATTGGATTTGTTCAGATAAATTTGTGACAAAGGCAAAACACGCCTTCAAAATAAGCACGATAAAACCTAGATTGGAAATAGTTGCAACTGCTTGGCACCGCTTTTTCATTAAAACAACGAATGGAGTGGAAGAAATTTTCGCAAAAGATCTGAAAATTGGGGATGCGGTGCTCGTGGCAAAAAAAATAGGGGGCAGACATGGAAAGGGACGAAAAAGGGGAATTTTGAGGGGTTCGTTGTCCGAGGATGTCGGAGTGGCAAGAGTGGCGGAATTGGTTCCGGTGGATGGCGAACACGAATATGTTGATTTGACCGTGCCAAATGCGTTCAATTTTGTCGCGAATGGTTTTATTGTGCACAACAGCGCCCGCAGATATGAAAGGCTCATCGAGGAATCAATTGAACTTTACTACAAACGCGTCGGAGAATACATGGACAGGTATTATGTCAATTCGGTGAAAGGCGTGATAATCGGAGGCCCCGGGCCCACCAAGGAGAATTTTGTGAAAATGAGCCCTTTCAATTACCAGATAAAGGTGCTGGGCGTGGTGGACACCGGCTATACCGAAGAGACGGGCTTGCGCGAGCTGATGGGCAAGTCAGGGGACATAATCGGCGAGCAGGAGGCGGTGAAGGAAAGGCAGATCATCGAGAGGTTCATGCACGAGGTTGTTTCCGGCACCATGGCGATTTACGGCGAGGGGCCGGTGCGCGAGGCATTGGCTATCAACAAGGCAAAGGAGCTGCTGATTTCAGAGGGGCTCAAGTGGAAGCGGTACGGCGCCGTGTGCAATTCTTGCAAGGAGGAGAAGCAGATTAATGTGAAAGAAGGGGGGGAGAAGCCATCGGCTTGCGCAAAATGCGGCGGGCAGCTTTCAATCGTGTCTGCAGTGGATTTGATTGATGACTTGATTGCCCTGGCGGAAAAGGGGAGCATCAAGGTGGAAATAATATCGAATGACACTTCAGAGGGCGCGCAGTTTTTGCAGAGCTTTTACGGAATAGGCGCGTTTGTAAGATATAGGTAAATGGCATACCTGCAATTTACTTGCCAATAATGGGGAAATGTGGAATAGCTGAGAAGAGTTTTTAAATCAAGCGAATTAAATACTGATAAAGCACGCCATAGGGGGAGCACGGATGGAACTCGTCTCGATTAAATCGATGCCCAAGGAATACAAGCTGTTAATCCTAAAGGAATTTGGATATGGAATTTCGGGAGACTACGTAATAGACAATGATGGGAAACGAGTTAAAGATCGCTACGTAGGAGTTGATGTAAACGTTTCAAACATGCTTATTTTTCCAGGCAGCACCATAATTTTGGACAATAATCCGCTAAGCATCGCCGCTTACTTGGACGAGTATGAAGGGAAAGACCTGTAGGTGGACCGGAATGCCTGAGGAACCGGATCCCTTAGCATCGATTGCAAAGGGAGTGGCAAAAGGCACGTACGAACATGCAGAGGAAAAAATAAAAGTGGCAGCCGTAGCAATAGCTGATAAGATACAGTATTGGATAAAAAAATTCAGGCAGGGGGAACTTGCGTTTATAGAAGATGAAAAGACGATCGAAGTGGTCAGGAACCAAAGAAAAAAACCGTCTTGGAAACTGTTTAGAAGATATGTGAAAGACCCGGACCTTCGTTTACAGATCGAGATGGGCCTTTCCCTTAAAGCCCTGGAAGAAAACAAAAAAAATAGGGAGGATTTGAGAAGGAAGATTTTGAATAGATATGGGACAAAAGGATTGCATTTGGCAGAGCTGTCCCAACGCGGATTGATTGATAGGTATTTGTGGCTGCTGCTGGACGAAACCCAGGATGAACAGGAACTTAGGGACGGCATAGAGGATCTGCTAAAAAATGTGGACAGATATGTTGAATTTGTTCAGGCGGAACAAGACATTGAACGCCAAACAAAGGCGATAATAACACGTCTGCGGGCTTTCAAGCCCAAGGCGATGATACTGCTATGCAAAGGAACGCAAGCGGAAGAAAATGCCCGCGAGATGGTGGATGACGTATCGCGGGATGTAGAAGGCTATAGAATCGAAATAATGGAGAACGTAACGAATTTTGTTGAAACTCCATAAAAGCCATTCCGGCTAAAAAGCCGGTTGGACATATGGAGGGACAACATGGAAATAATGAACCAAGAGGAAGCCAAGGCTTTCCTCAAGA